>Ga0247824_10000043_pt1 | contig 45799 bp, 83 predicted proteins | sample 13C_PalmiticAcid_FD_194412 | JGI IMG/M metagenome (GOLD analysis project Ga0247824, IMG submission 194412) | Soil microbial communities from agricultural site in Penn Yan, New York, United States - 13C_PalmiticAcid_Day48 | ecosystem: Environmental > Terrestrial > Soil > Agricultural land...
GAGAAAATACCGTTCGTTTAAGAGACCGTTAACCCATGCTGACCCCCCAGAAGATGCGTTTCGCCCAAGCCCTGATGCGCGGCCTCAAAGGGAAGGCTGCGGCCATCGACGCAGGGTGCCCGGCCAAAACCGCCGCATGTCAGGCTTCGCGCTACATGAAGGACGACGACATTCAGGACTTCATCATGCGGGCAACCATCGAGCATAAGGGCCACACTGGAGCGCAATCCATGGACAACGCACCCCCCTGCATACCGAAACAGGCTGATGACCCGGTTGAGTTCTTCAAGAACGTCATGAACGACATGACGGCTGACCCCAAGCTGCGGTTGGACGCTGCAAAGGAACTTGCCCGTTACACGGTCGCCAAGCCTGGGGAGGCGACCAAGAAGGAATCGAAGCAGGAGGCAGCGGAGAAGATCGCCAAGGGGGGCAAGTTCGGCGCATCCGTATCCCCTCGGCTTGTGAGGGATAACACCCGCTGATGGACTGGACGACCGCATGCCCTGATTGGAGCAAGCGCATCGTTGCGCGGCAGAGCCTTATGCCTGTCGTCCCGCTTTTCCCCGAAGAGGGGAAGGCATCCATGGCGATATTCAATGCCCTGCGAATGGTGGACGTGGCGGGATCTCCTGAGATTGGGGAAGTGAACCGGGCATGGGCTGGCGAGTTTGCAGAGTCTGTTTTCGCCTCATATGACCCTGAATCTGGCCGCCGCCTGATTCAAGAGTATATGTTGTTGATTTCCAAGAAGAACGGGAAGAGTACCCTAGCCGCCGCGATCATGCTGACGGCCCTTTTGCGGAACTGGCGGCAGTCTGGTGAATACACGATCCTTGCCCCCACCGTGGAAATCGCGGGGAACTCCTTCATCCCGGCCCGTGACATGATCCGGGCGGATGAGGAACTAGCCTCCCTCCTGCACGTTCAGGAGCATATCCGCACCATCACCCATCGGATTACCGGGGCGACTCTCAAGGTAGTCGCGGCTGACTCGGAAACCGTAGGCGGCAAGAAATCCATTGGCGTCCTAGTCGATGAGCTATGGCTATTCGGCAAACGGGCCAATGCCGAGGACATGCTACGGGAAGCCTGCGGCGGCCTAGCCTCGCGCCCGGAGGGGTTTGTCATCTACCTCTCAACGCAAAGCAACGAAGCCCCGGCAGGCGTTTTTCGCCAAAAGCTGATGTACGCCCGAGGGGTCCGGGATGGCCGCATTCAGGACAAGAAGTTCCTCCCGGTGCTGTATGAATTCCCCCCGGAAATGGTGGAGAGCGGCCAGCACCGCCAGACGGACAACTTCTACATCACAAACCCGAACCTGGGCCTTTCGGTGGACGAAGAGTTCATCAACCGTGAATTCACGAAGGCCGAGGAAGCGGGCGAAGAGTCGATGCGGGGATTCCTCGCCAAGCACCTCAACGTTGAAGTCGGGCTAGCCCTACTCTCAAACCGCTGGGCCGGTGCCGACTTCTGGGAAGCCCAAGCCCAGACCGTGACACTGGATAGCCTTATCGCTGACTCCGAAGTCATCGCCGCAGGCATCGACGGCGGCGGCCTGGACGACCTTTTGGGCTTATCCCTGATCGGGCGACACCATAAAACCAAAAAGTGGCTATCATGGTCCCGAGCTTGGGCTCATGAGTCGGTCCTCGAAAGGCGCAAATCCGAGGCTCCGAAGCTCCGGGACATGCAGGCGGCCGGTGAGATTACCATCGTCAAGACCTTGGGTGAGGACATGCTAGAGGTTGCGGGCATCGTGGGCAGGATCGAGAAGGCCGGGCTGCTAGACAAGGCAGGTCTGGACCCTGCTGGAATCGGCGGCATTTTGGATGCCCTGATCGATGCCGGCGTTCCTGAGGGCAAGATTGTGGGCATTTCTCAGGGCTGGAAGCTTGGCGGCGCCATCAAGACCGTAGAGCGCAAGCTGGCTGATGGCTCCCTGATCCATGCGGCCCAGATGCTCATGAATTGGTGCGTAGGCAACGCCAAGGTAGAGCCGCGCGCAAATGGTATTCTAATCACCAAGCAGGCCAGCGGAACCGGCAAAATCGACCCGCTGATCGCCCTTTTCAATGCTGCATCCCTGATGGCCCTGAACCCTAAGGCCGCCAAGGGTAAGTTCCAGATGCTGGTTTTCGGTTAAAATAACGAAGCCGATCAATGCTCTAACACTGATCGGCTTCCAACCTAACGACTGAAAGGAGTCGAAATGGCTGAGGCAATTGTACCGGAGGTTTCGGGTAGTGGCATTTACCAAATCCGAAACTTGTTGAATGGCAAGACTTATATAGGAAGTGCTAAGTCCTTTCGTGTTAGATGGGCAAAGCATTTAGGCGACCTTAGGAGAGGCGTCCACCATAGCGCATACTTGCAGAGGTCATGGATAAAGTATGGCGCGGAGGCGTTTATTTTTGAGGTAATCCAAGTTTGTGAGGCGGCTGAACTTGTAGCCAACGAACAGAGATGGATGGACGAGAAGAAGCCCGAGTATAACGTTTCCCCAATGGCAGGAAATTGCTTAGGGGTAAAGCATTCTCAGGCGACCAAGGACAAGCATTCTGCCCGAATGAAGGGCGTGAAAGCCTCCCCAGAGACGATAGCAAAGCGTATTGGTCAGAAGAGAACCCCAGAACAAAGGCTGAGGTTTTCTCAGGCTCAAAAAAGTAGAGTAATCTCGCCCGAGATGAAGGCGAAGATGGCGGAAGCGGCAAGGATATACCATCTGGGGAGAAAGCAATCTCCAGAAGAGATTGAGAATCGGCGCAGGAGTATGATGGGCCATGTTGTAACTGAAGAGACACGGGCTAAGTTGTCAGTTGCAAACAAGGGACGGAAGCCTTCCGCCTTGGCTATCGAAAGGTCGGTAGCGGCGAATAAAGGCAAGAAAAGGTCGGAAGAGTTTAGAGAGAAGTTAAGAGGGCGAAAGCACTCTGAGGAATGGAAGGCTCAAATGTCTGCGAGGATGAAGGGGCGTTTTATTTCAGAAGAAACTCGGAAGAAAATTTCCGATGGCAACAAAGGAAAGAAATTGTCTCAGGAAAGTATCCGCAAAAGGCAGGAAACTAGAAAGGCAAATTCTTTGCGGAAGAGCGCATGCTAGGAGAGTCAAGTGGAAGATACCCGTAAGGCGTGGTCAGTTCTGGAACGGCGTGAATTCACCGCCGATGACGATTTCGTCTACATCGAAGGCATTGCTACCACTCCGACCCCTGATCGCGTAGACGATATTGTGGAGCCGATGGGCGCGGAGTTCAAAACCCCCATGCCGCTGCTGCTCTATCACGTCAGCAATATGCCGGTTGGAAACATGGTGTTCGCAAAGCCCACGAAAACCGGCATCCCCTTCAAAGCGACGATTCCCAAGGTCAAAGAACCCGGAATCATCCAAGATCGAACGAACGAGGCTATCCATTCGCTCCAGTATCATCTGATAAACGCCGTGTCTATCGGCTTCAGAGGGATCAAAGGCGGCGTGGAAATCCTCAAAAACGGCGGGCTTCACTTCAAAAAGTGGCAATGGTTTGAATTGAGTTTGGTTTCGGTGCCGGCCCAATCCGAAGCCGTCATCACCGCTGTCAAATCCATGGACGCTGCCGCCTCTGCTGGCTCAGGCGCGTCCTCTGCCGCCGCACCAGCGGGGCAAAAACGCGGCCCTGTGCAACTCAAGCCGCGCCGCGTTGCAAACCAAATCACCGTTACCAAAAGGAAGCAGTCATGAAAAAGACCGTTAGCGAGCAGATCGCTGACCTCGAAAACACCCGCGCCGCGAAGCAGGGCCGTTTCGAGGAAATCATGTCCAAGTCGATGGACGATGGCCGTACCACCGACGAGGCCGAGGCTGAAGAGGCCGACACCATCACCGACGAAATCAAGGCCATCGATCAGGACATCGTGCGCCTGAAGGCCCTGGAATCGATCCAGAAGGGCCGCGCCACTCCCGCAGGCGGCGGCAACTCCGACGACGCCAGCGCCAGCCGTGGCGGCTTCGCCACCGTCAAGACCGCTGAGAAGCTGGAGCCGGGTATCGCCTTCGCCCGCTACGCCATGTGCCTCACCAAGGCCAAGGGCAACCACCAGATGGCCTTCCAGCTTGCGGAAAAGCACTTCCCGAACACCGAGAGCATCGTCAAGACGCTCAAGGCACAGGCCGAAGGTTGCAACCTGCAAGAACTGATGCAACTCAAGGCGACCGTTGCCGCTGGCGACAGCCTCAACGCGACCTGGGCCGCTCCGCTGGTCTACGCCAACACCTTCGGCGGCGACTTCATCAGCTACCTGCGCCCGCGCACCCTGATCGGTCAGGCTCAGTTCCGCCCCGTCCCATTCAATGTCCGCATCGGCGGTCAGACCAGCGGCGGCACCGCCAACTGGGTCGGACAGGGCAAGGCCAAGCCGGTGACGAAGTTCGACTACAACGCCACCACTGTTCCGTTCACCAAGGTCGCCGCTATCGCGGTCATCACTCAGGAACTGGCCCGCTTCTCCGATCCTTCGGCGGCTGCGCTGGTCCGTGACTCTCTCGCGGATGCCGTGATCGCCAAGATCGACGGCGACCTGTTCGACCCGGACGTGGCCGCTGTCGCCAACGTAAACCCGGCTGGCCTGCTGAACGGCGTATCCCCGGTTGCCGTGGGGGCCATCGACTACGCCGACCCGGCTTCGGTCCGCTGCGCCATCGCCCTGCTGTGGGCTGCGTGGGATTCGACCAACATCGGCGCGCGCCCGGCGTACTATACGACCCCGGCAGTCGCTCGCCAGTTGGCCCTGTCTCGTGAAGCGCTCGGCACCGCTGCATTCCCGGGCGTGACCATGACGGGCGGCACGCTGGACGGCGTACCGCTGCGCGTCTCGCAGTACCTCGCCAATAACGGCGGCTCCGGTGGCGCTCCGTTCATCCTCGTGGATGAGTCGGAAATCTACCTCGCTGACGATGGCTCGGTGACGCTGGACGCCTCGGACGTGGCGAGCATCGAAATGTCCGATACCCCGGCTGGTTCGTCCATCGCTACGGTTGCCGCGTCGAGCGTCAACTTGGTTAGCATGTGGCAAACCAACTCCGTGGCCTTTCGCGCAGAAAGATTCATCTGGTGGGGTCCCCGTCGCAGCGGCGCCATCCAGTGGATTGATGGTATGCCGACCACCTGCTGAGGTTAGAGGCCGGGGGAGAAATCCCCCGGCTTTCTTTGGGAGGCATCATGGCTTGTAAAGGCTGTATCGGTCGGCAAAGGGCATTGGTTAAGCTGCTGTGCAGGAAGCCTGACAGCAAGCTTTGCCAGAGGGCCAAGGCCCGACTCGAAAAGATGGAAGGCGCAAAATGAAAGTTACCCCAATCGGCAAGCCCTTCGGCAAGTACAAGCCCGGCGACGAGTTTGAACTCAAGGATGTTCTGGCAAAGGTCTATATCGGCAAGCACAAGCTCCAGCAGGTCTACAAGACCCGCGCGCTGGTTGCGGAGGACTTGCAGACGAAGCAGCAGGATGTGCCAGAGGAAACCGCTGAAGTCACCGAAGCGGCAGAATCCACGGAGGCCGCTGGCCCCGAACTGGACTCCGCTGGCACCGCATGGGATGCGGAGACGCACACCAGCACGAAGCTGAAGAACTCTGACGGCACTTGGCGTAAGAAGCCGGGCCGAGCGAGCGCCTAAATGAAACTCTTTGGGTGGGAGATCAATGTTCGAAAGGCCATGCTCTCGCCTGTCGGGAATCGCGGCTGGTATCCGATCATCCGAGAGCCGTATAGCGGTGCGTGGCAGCAGAACCAAGAATGGACTGTTGATACCGTCCTCGCGCATCACGCCGTCTACGCCTGCATTACCCTGATCGCCAACGACTTCGGCAAGCTTCGAAACAAGCTAGTTGCCGTTGACTCTGACGGCATCTGGTCGGAGACGACGAACCCGGCCTATTCGCCAGTCCTGCGCAAGCCTAACCGCTACCAAAACCATATCCAGTTCAAACAGTGGTGGATGACCTCGAAACTGACTCGGGGCAACGCCTATGCGCTTAAGGTTCGGGATAACCGTGGCGTGGTGATCGGCCTATACCTGCTGGACGCCTGCCGCGTGCAGGTCATGGTTTCCGAATCTGGCGATGTGTATTACCAACTCCAGTCCGACAATCTGAGCGGCATAGACAATCAGGGCCTTACTGTACCGGCCTCGGAAATCATCCATGACCGGATGAACTGCCTTTTCCACCCGCTGGTAGGCGTGTCGCCCCTATTCGCGGCCGGATGCGTGGCGAATCTCGGCCTGACCATTGAGCAGAACTCATCGGAGTTTTTCTCCAACAGCTCGCAGCCCGGAGGCATCCTTACCGCGCCCGGTGCGATTTCCGAAGAAACTGCAGCGCGCCTCAAGGCGTATTGGGAAACCAACTTCACTGGCTCGAATGCCGGTAAGGTCGCCGTGGTCGGAGACGACCTCAAGTATTCACCGATGCGGATCAATGCCACTGACTCGCAGCTTATCGAGCAATTGAAGTGGACGGCAGAGGTTATCTGTTCGACCTTCCATATCCCGCCCTACAAGATCGGCGTAGGCACCATGCCGAGCTTCAACAACATCGAAGCCTTGCAGCAGGATTACTACAATACGTGCCTGCAATCGCTGATCGAGGAATACGAGGTTTGCATGGATGAGGGCTTGAACCTCGGGGAATCTCTTGGGGTTGAGCTTGACCTAGACGGACTCCTGCGAATGGACAGCAAGACTCAGATCGACGTTCTGAATGCTTCCATTTCTGGCTCGCTTCGGACCATCAACGAAGCCCGCAAGAAGATCAACCTTGGCCAAGTGGATGGTGGCGATTCCATCTGGATGCAACAGCAGGATACCTCGCTTGCCGCACTCGCCGAGCGTGACCGCAATGGCCTGACCTTCGCGCCCGCTCCTGTGGCTGAAGAGCCGATAGAGGAAGAGCCGGAAGAGGAAGAGCCGGAAGAGGAAGAGATAGACGAAGAGAAGGCGCTTGCCTTCCTGTTCACCAAGGCCCCGGAGTCCTACGCGCATGGCTGATCTACAGAAACTGATGGCCGGTGTTCAGGACTACATCGGGAAGGCTTTGGCCCCGATTGTTGATCGAATCAAAGCGCTTGAGGCCAAGCCTGATCCCGTTATCTGGGACGGCGCTGCGATTGAGCGCGCCCTTGATGAGCGAATCCAGAGATTCCCGAAGCCGCAGGACGGCAAGAGCGTGTCGATTGACGAAGTTCGCCCGCTCATCCTTGACGCTGTGAAAGCCATATTGGATGAGTGGCCCAAGCCCCAGAACGGCAAGGACGGTCCAACCGAAGAGGCTGTATCCAAGATGCTGGCGGAAGCCCTCGCCAAGATTCCTACTCCTAAGGATGGCATCTCTCCAACTGCTGAGGCCGTGGCTGATCTACTAATCGCGCGCCTTGCGGACCGCTTCGAGGCCAAGAGTTCCGATTGGGCGCTGGACTTTGAGCGCCGCGCTCAAGCCCTCTTCCAGAAGGCAGTCGATGCCATCCCCATCCCTAAGGATGGCAAGGACGGTATCAACGGCGTGGGCTGGGACGACATGACTGTAGAGCATGACGGCAAGCGCACCGTTACGCTTAAGTTCGTCAAGGGCGAAGCCTCGCACGAGGCTCAAATCGTTATCCCCTGTGTGATTGATGCTGGCTTCTACAAGGAAGGCATGGCAGTCGAGCAGGGCGACGGCGTTACCCATGGCGGCTCCTACTGGATCGCCCAGAAGGACACCACGACAAAGCCAGAGATCGGCAACCCCGATTGGAGGCTCGCGGTTCGCCGTGGCCGCGATGCCAAGTCGAGCGCGAGGCTCTAACCATGGTCATGTTAGTGACATTGGCGGCTGCTAAAGACCACCTCCGAATCGACAATTCGGACGATGACAACGACCTGACGCTCAAGATTCATGCCGCCTCGGGGGCGGTCCTCAACTACATTCGCAACGGCGCGGACGAGTTCACCGATTCGTCAGGTGAGCCGATTCTTGATTCCAATGGCGTGCCGGTCGGCATTCCGTTTGAGATTCAGGCTGCGACACTGCTGCTACTCGGGTATCTCTTCAAGGATCGAGACGGCGACCCTGACAAGGCTTTCACCCACAACTACCTGCCAATGGGAGTTATATCTTTGCTCACTTTTTGGCGCGATCCAACCCTAAGATGATCCGCGCCGGACTTCTTCGCCATCGGGTGACGCTGCAATCCCCGAGCTACGTCCAGAACACCACCACAGGTGAGCAAGCGCTTACGTGGACGGGACAGGGGACTGTATGGGCTGAGGTAGCCCCGCTATCTGCGCGCGAGTTTATCGCGGCGCAGGCGGTTCAGTCCCAAGTCGATACTCGGCTGACGATCCGTTACCGCTCCGATGTGTTGCCTACGTGGCGGGCGCTCCATGCCAGCAAGGTCTATCAAATCCTGGGCATCCTGGCGGACAAGGATAGCAACCTTGAATATCTGACCTTCGCTTGCGCAAGCGGGCCTAACGATTCCGGCGAATGATTGCCTTCGTGCTCTGCACCGGCCCGTCACTGACTCAGGCAGATGTGGACTACTGCCGAGGTAAGGGGTACGTCGTCGCAGTCTCGGATGCCATCTACATGGCCCCATGGGCTGATGCCCTAGTGTCGTATGACAAGGGCTGGTGGAGGGCACACAACCCGGATTACGCAGGCCCGAAGTTCCATTGCCACTACGAGAAGATCGAAGGCGCGGAGATTGTGGAGCCCAGACCCGGGAACAGTGGATGCCTTGGGCTAGCTGTTGCGGCGAAGATCAAGCCTGACAAGATCATCCTGCTAGGCGCCGATTTGCATGGAACCCATTTCTTCGGAAAGCACACGAAGGGCACGCTACGGAACACCAGCCGCGTCCAATTCGAAACGATGAAAAAGCAGTTCGCCAAGATGGCCAAGTTGCCTATTATCAATTGCTCCCCGGTTTCGACGCTCGAATGTTTCAGGAAGGGGAACCTCCGCGATGAGGTATAGCATAATCCTGAGGCACTTCCATTCGCCCAAGGCCCGGCTGTTCAAGGATGGCCTGGAGGCTTTGGGATATAAAGCCAGCGAGCCCCGAAACGCCGACGTGCTGGTCATCTGGAACCGATATGGCGGGGACGTTTACCACGCTCAAGAGGCTGAAGCCCGAGGGGCAAAGGTCCTGATTGCGGAAAATGCGACTTGGGGTAATGAGTTCGCCGGTAAGCGGTGGTATTCACTCTGGCCAACGCTCCACAACCGCGCCTCATCCATCCGCCCCGGTGGCCCAGATCGGTGGGATTCTCTCGGTGTGACTTTAGAGCCATGGCGCAATGGCCCTGAAGTCATCGGCCTGCCGCAGCGTGGCATTGGCCCTAGAGCCATCGCCATGCCTAGCGGCTGGACGCCCCCGGGCTGCACCCGTATCCGAAAGCATCCCGGCAAAGGCCCCTGCAAGCCGCTAGAGGAAGACTTGGCTCAGGCAGGTAGGGTTGTGACCTGGGGCAGCGGGGCGGCTGTCAAGGCGCTGGCTTGGGGCATCCCTGTCGATTCCCATATGCCAGACTGGTGCGCGGAGCAAGACAACACTGATTCCGGCCGGCTGGCTATGTTCCAGCGGCTGGCCTGGGCTCAGTTCACCCATGCCGAAATAGCCAGCGGGGAGGCATTCCGGTGCGTGCTTTAGCCTACTACCACGGCCCGATGCGGATTCGCAGGATGGCGGAAGCCTTCCTAGAGGGCTGCAAGCGCCATGCGATCCCCTGCGAACTCAGGACCGTTGAGGGCGCACGGCAGGAGATGGCGGACATCGTTTGGCTCTATGGCCTAGGACCGGCAAAGCCGGTTTTCGACCTGTATCCGAATGCCCGTAGGCTGGTCGGGGATAAAGGATACTTCTCGGAATACGTGAAGGGCTATATCCGGGTATCGGTGGACGCACAGCAGCCCGACAAGCATCTGACCCTGCGACCGCACAGCCCCAAGCGATGGCATCGGCTTGGCATCGATCAGGCGCCGGTCATCAATCGAGGTGATTACGTCCTACTCTGCGGCATGGGGCCAAAGCAGGCGACGCGGCAGGGGCTCGCCTATGGTCAGTGGGAACGGGAAACCTTCGAGCGCATCCGCGCCCTGACGGAGCGCCCTATTCTTGTCCGCGAGAAGCCCAAGAACGAACCTATCCATGGGCTGCCTAGGTCTGGGCATGGCTCAACGTGGGGGGCTATACGGGACGCCTGGGCCGTGGTCTGCCTGACCGGGAATATCGGGGCCGACTGCATTGTGGAAGGCATCCCTGTCTTTGCGGAAGCCGGCCCCGGTAGGGTGTATTATCCCCATGACCTAACGGATCTTGAAACTGTGGCTCCGCTCAGTCCCGAGGCCAGAATTTCCGCGCTCGCTGACATTTGCCACTGGCAATGGACGCTATCCGAGATGGCATCAGGGGACTTCATGGCGCATTTGAAAGAGGAAGGGCTAGTTTGAACCTCATCACCTTTTATGCGGATTGCAACCTGCCGGATAAGCCGAAGCAGAACCAGCGCGGGTTCGACTGGCGTAATGCCATTGAGTTGCTGAGGCGCAGTGCTGCGAAGCATGGGTATACGGTGCAAGTCGTCACCGACGAGTCCACCATCATGGAATCCCCATGGCTGAGGGTAGGCGATGCCAAAGAGGGCCTGATGATGTGGCTACTCAAGGCGCAGGCCGCCGCCGTTGCCGCTTCCGAAAAGCCTGCCATCATGGTCAGCCCCGATACCTTGATTGCCGACCGAATTGATTTCATGAACGGCCCGGACCTGACAATTCTGACCCGGCTGAAGCCGAAGCCCATTGTGAACAGCGTGATCGGCTTTACCCCATCCGCCCACCTCAATGCCCTATGGTCCCGGTTTGTAGAGACGGCGCAAGGGCTATCGCAGGATTCGCTGGCTTGGGGAGCCGACATAGACGCCTTGGTCCAAGTCATGGGGGTAGTGCCTAACGAGGATTCCACCCGCATTGTCCATGGCGTGAACGTCCGCATGCTGCCGCTTGCCGGCCGGTTCGAGAGCGCCAAACTAGGCCGCCAATCGATCCGCATGCGCGCACCTATCTGGGACTTCAAGGGCGCCCGCAAGGCTCAGATGGCCGAATACGCGAGGCTACTGGGATGCTGATTACGCCCCGCTACCTGCGCCAGCAGAAGGAACTTCACCGGAATGCCCGCTACGGCGCGGCGTCCAAGAAGTTCGCGCCGCTGGTGGCCGAGCTAATCATCGAGCATGACCCGCGCAGCATCTTGGATTATGGGGCTGGCAAAGGGGCTTTGAAGCAAGCCCTAGGCCCATTGGTTAAGGCGCGCAAGTTTGCCCAATATGACCCAGCGGTCTGGCGCTATTCGGTCCTGCCGCATGGCACATTCGACATGGTTTGCTGTATCGATGTGCTGGAGCATATCGAGCCGAAGTGCCTGGATGATGTTTTGAAAAGCCTGCTAGCCAAGACCCGCCTACTGCTGGCCGTCACGATCCATACCGGCCCGGCTGGGAAGAGCCTTCCTGATGGCCGGAATGCCCACCTGATCCAGTGGCCAGCCGAGAAGTGGCAGGGCAAGCTGGGCCAATACTTCGCCTCTGTCCAGTTGCGCCAGCAGACCGAGACAACGCTATTCGGGGTATGCTTGCCATGAGGGTCTACCTTGGCTATGACGCCCGCGAGGATGCCGCGTACAGGGCCGCTGCGGCGTCTCTGGCCAGAGTTTCGCCGACGGCCCTAGTTACCCCACTGGATGCGGAGCGGCTGGCCTCCTGCGGCCTCCTGCGGCGAATTGAGGATAGGCGAGGTGGGGTATATGACCTTGCCAGCAATGCCCCTGCCTCAACCGACTTCCACGCCAGCCGGTTCCTAGTCCCGCATCTGGCACAGGCCGGATGGGCTTTGTTCACCGACTGTGACGTGATCTTCATGCGGCCCGTCGAAGAACTGTTCGCCCTTGCTGATCCCAAGTTCGCCGTGATGGTGGTCAAGCATGACCAGAAGGGCGGCGGGGTCAAGATGGACGGGCAGCCGCAGACCAGTTACCCCCGTAAGAACTGGTCCAGTGTGGTCCTGTGGAACTGCGACCATCCCGCTAACCGGCGCCTTAGCCTTCAGGATGTGAACCAAAGGCCGGGCCGCGACCTTCATGCCTTCTATTGGCTGGCCGATTCGGAGATTGGCGAACTGCCGCCCAGGTTCAACTGGCTGGTAGATGTGGCTCCGAGGCCGGATAATGTAGCCATTGCCCACATGACCCTAGGCGGTCCGTGGCTAGACGGCTGGCAAGGTGGGTCATTCGATGAGGAATGGAGGCTATATGGTAGATAAAGTCACATTCCAGATTCAGGGGCTGGACTCCCTTCTGGGGAAGTTGGAGAACCTGAAATACGAAACCAAGAAGAAGGGCGGGCGGTCTGCGCTCCGCAAGGCGGCCCAACTGGTTCGGGACGCGGCCAAGGCCAATGCCCAGCAGATTGACGACCCCCAAACCCGGGCGGACATTGCGGCTAACATCGTGGAACGCTGGAACTCCAAACTGAACAAGCGGACCGGGGACTTGGGGTTCCGGGTCGGCGTGATGGGCGGGGCGGGCGGTAACAAGACCAGCGAGCAGTTAAGCGGGCTGCCGGGCGGCGACACCCGGCATTTTCGCCACCTGGAATTTGGCACCGAGAAAACCCCGGCGCAGCCCTTTTTCCGCCGCGCCCTTTCGGAGAACGTCCAAGCCGCTACGGACGTGTTCGTTAAAGAATACGAAAAGGCCATTGATCGAGCCATCAAGCGGGCATCCAAGAAAGGGCAGGTGATCTAATGTTTCCTCCGGTCTTCTCCCTGCTGTTCGCATCCGCCCCGGTCAAAGCCTTGCTAGGCGCTACCCCGCTGCGGGTCTATCCCCATGGGGAGGCCCCAGATACGGTTGCCAAGCCGTATGCGGTGTTCCAGACGCCTATCGGCATCCCTGAGAATTACCTCGGCAGCCGGTCAGACATGGACGCCTACACGGCCCAGATCGACGTATACGGCGACACCCTCAGCAGCGTCAGGAATGCAGCTTCAGCGATTCGCGTAGCCTTGGAGGGGGACGCCTATGTCACCTCACTCAGGGAAGGCCCCCGCGACCCAATAACCAAGAATTTCCGTTACAGTCTGGACGTGGACTTCCACACGTCACGTTGATTCACCCACCGTAAAGAGGTACACGCCATGACCGCAGTAAAAACCCAAGGGACTGACCTGTTTGCCGTTGACCCGGCTGACAACAGCCTGATTGAAGTCGAATGCGTCACTAGCATCGACGGCATCGACTCCACTCTGGACCAGATCGAGACGACCTGTCTTTCCGATTCGGCCCGCACCTATGTCTCCGGCCTCGCCACCCCCGGCGCCGCGACTTTCGGTATCAACGTGGACCCGCAGGCCGACAGCCATGTGCGGCTGCACCAGTTGAAGGTCGCCGGCACTTCCCTGAAGTGGGCGGTGGGCTGGAGCGATGGCACGGCCAATCCGACGATCAACTCCGCTGGTGAGTTCGTGGCGCCGAATACCCGTTCGTGGATTCTGTTCGAGGGCTTCATCTCCTCCTATCCGTTCACCTTCGCTCAAAATTCGGTGGTTGCTTCGACCATCGGCATTCAGATTTCCGGTGATCCGGTACTGGTTCCGAAGGCATGAAACTTTCCGAACTGAAGGGCAAGGGCGGCTTCGTTTCCTCAGAACTCGTCAAGGTTCCGGTGAAATGGGAGCATGGCGGCGAAACCCTGGAGTTCGATGTGCATGTGCGCCAACTTCCGTTTGGGGACGTGGAGCGCATCTATATCGATCCCATGGACAAGGAGCGAAGCAAGACCGCAGCCATGATTGCCGCGTGCATCGTATTGGGCGAAGGCGACGAGCCGATGACCTACAAGGATGCATACCAGCTTCATCCTGGGCTCGCTACGGAACTGATGGTCGCCATCTCCAAGGTGCAAACCCCAAAAGCCTGACCCCACCTGACGAGTTCTGGCATGAGCTGGTACTCGCCGGGGTGGGAGGCAGGACCATCGCGGAGGCGAAGCTTCGAATGAGCTATCAAGAGGCAATGCAGTGGCAGAACTACCGCGACCTGCGCGGCGGGTTCAACCTCGGACTGCGCCTTGAGAGTGGCTTTGGCTTGCTGGCCTACATGGTTCATCGCGCTCTAGGCGGCAAGCAGGAAATGGACCGCTTCACCCCGCATCTTCGCAAAGAGAGCAGCGGCATCATGGACGTTTTCAAGAAGCTAGGGGGTAGATGATGAATTGCGGCATCTATGAAATCAGCCATCCTGCTACCGGCCGGAGCTATGTCGGCTCTGCCGTGAACATTAAGAAACGGTGGAAGGAACATAGGCGCACGCTGGAGACTGGTAAGCATCATAGTAAGTTCATGATGCGCACAGCGGCTAAATACGGGATTGATTCACTAGAGTTCAAGGTGCTGCTGTTCTGTTCCCGGGACAATTTGTTGATGTATGAGCAGAGGGCTATTGATGTTATCAAGCCTGAGTTCAACTCCGCGCCTATTGCTGGCTCCCAGTTGGGATTCCGCATGTCGGATGAGTCAAAGGCGAAGCTTTCTGAGGCTGCAAAAAGGACTAGGAATTTCACTGGGCATCGGCATAGCGAAGAATCTAAAGCGCTAATTAGCGCGAGCCGAAAGGGCAAAGGCGGGGGGCCACGGTCTCCTGAACGCCTTGCAAAAATAGGCGCGGCCCATAAGGGAAGACCCAAGTCAGCAGAACAGAAGGCTAAAATTTCAGAAACGTTATCCGGGCGAAGCACCGGGAGGGGCCTTTTGTCTGTGGAACAAGTGTTAGAAATTCGCAGACTATGGAATGATGGCCTAAGGAAGTCTGAGATAGCCAAAGCACTCGCTGTAAAGCCATCATGGGTAAATACCGTTGTTGATGGTCATGGGTATTCTTGGGTGAAATGAAATGGCAAGCAGGAGCCTTGGAGTTTTGTCGCTCGATTTGGTCGCCCGTATAGGCGGCTTCGAGCAAGGGCTAGATAAAGCGGCCCGCGCTTCCGAAAAGCGGATGAAGGAAATCAAGGAGTCGGCCCAAAAGGCTGGCGCTGCCATTGGCGCGGCCCTTGTTGTTGGCGCTGGCACTCTGGCCGCCATCGTCAATAGCAACCTCAAGACCATCGCCTCCTATCAGGACTTGGCCGACCAAGTAGGCGATACGGCGAGCCAGATCAGTTCGCTTAAGCCTGCGGCAGACTTGTCCGAGACGGCGATGGAGTCGGTTGCTGCGGCCTCTGTGAAGTTGACGGCGGGCCTATCCAAGACCAGCGAGGAATCCAAGGGCGTAGGCAAGGCGCTTGCGGCTATCGGCATCGAACTGGAAGCCTTCCGTAACCTTGCGCCTGTCGCTCAGTTGGATGCGGTCGCCAAGGCCCTCAACAACTTTGAGGACGGCGCTTCTAAGACTGCCGTAGCCGTGACCCTGTTGGGCAAGTCCGGTGCGGAACTGATCCCATTCCTGAAAGACCTTGGCGAGCAGACCGAGCGTAACGTCACGCTGACTGATGAGCAGATCGCGGCTGCTGATGAGTACAACAAGACTATCCAGCGCATGAAGGGGGAAGTTTCAAGCGTTACTCAGCAATTCTCTGCGCGCCTCGCTCCGACAATGGAATTGATCGCCAAGCGGTTCGGCGAATCCGTAAAGCAGTCTGGGGCATTGGATTCGGCATTTAGAACTCTTGAGATTACGCTCAAGGGGTTGATTAGCGCAGGCGCAGTTGTTGGCGCAACGTTCAATTTTGCACAGAAATCTCTAGGAGCTACGGCTGCTGCTGCGGTATCTGCCGCTAGCGGAGATTGGGCAGAGGCCAGCAGCATTCTAAAGATGGCAGGGCAGGACATTCGTGCTGACTTTGCCGATACAGGCCGCTTCATCTCGGAAATGTTCGCAGGCGCCGACAAGGCACTGAGAGAGTCTGCGGCCAGCACCGAAACCGCTACCCGCGCAACGATCAACTACAGCGCGGCAACCGAGAAGTCCACCAAAGCCCTCAAGGAGCAGAAGGACGCACTACGTGAGTTCAACCGAGAGTTGGACCGCTACAACGATGAATTGATGAAGGCCGAAGAATTTGCCCAAGAGCCGGCCCGCAAGCGTCAGGAAATCCGTGGCCAGTTCATGAGCCCGCTTGAGCAGTTCAACAAGCGTAAGGCCGAGCTTGATGATCCGTCTCTTGAACTCGCTAAATTGGACCCGACGACCTACAGCCGCGCCATGGAGGCGGCAGCGAACTATTACGCGGCATCCCTTGAGCGCATGGGGGGGAGTTTCGACAAATTCAAAACGAAGGTGGGGACTGGGTGGGAAAACCTTGTAGACTTTGGCACCGATGCTGCGCGCTCACTTGAATCGGCCTTCGCGGACTTCCTGTTCAACCCATTTGAGCAGGGCCTTAAGGGTATGCTCAAGAGCTTCGGTGAAACGATGCAGCGCATTGCCGCTCAGAGGGCATCGGAAGCTTTGGTTAATGGCCTCATCAACCTCGGCATGTCTGCCTTTAGCAGTTTCGCTGGACCGAGCCTACCGAGCTTTGGCGCACCGATTGGAGGCCCGGCAGGAAGTGGGCCTAGTCGAGACTCAGGCGGGCGCGGTGTTCCGGGGCAGGCTTACGCTATCGGCAAAGGGGCACAGCCTGAGTTGTTCATCCCCGATACTGCCGGAACCTTCGTTCCTAAGGACATGTGGCAGGGCAACGGCATGACCGTCGTCCAGAACTTCACCATCCAAGCTCCGACCGGATCGGTAAGCCGCAGCACTCAGCAGAACGTTGCGGCGCAGGCACAGCGCGGGCTTAACATGGCGTCCAAGAGGAACAACTGATGGCATTCCTCGAAACCCCAGATTTTCCCGCCTGCCCTTCCTTCGGGTTCGTATCGCAGCCGGACTACAACACGCAGATCGTGCGGCTACAGTCGGGGCGTGAGGTTCGCAATCGTCTATGGTCGCGCCCGCTGAACCGCTATACCGTTACTGTCGGTCCGCGCATGGAGGCCGAGATTTATGACCTCACTGAGTTCTGGCACGCAGTGGGCGGCCAGGAATGCGGCTTCCGATTCAAGGACTGGGCTGACTACAAGTCTTGCGCGATCAATGCCACGCCTGCGGCTACGGACCAGCCGCTAGTCCTGATTACAGGGCTTACGTACCAATTGACCAAGCGGTATATTCGTGGGGCGCGCACTCAGGACCGCGACATTTTCAAGCCGATTTCTCCGGTGATGATCGCATCTGGCGGCACGCCGCTAACCGTTACCACGGACTACACTGTGGACTATGCAACCGGGATAGTAACGCTGACGGGTTCGCAGCCTGGGCCGCTGACCTGGGGCGGTACGTTTGACGTTCCCGTCCGCTTTGAGTCCGAATTCCCGGTGGAGATCATCGACAAGGAAGTGCAGAGCGTGTCCTTCACACTCATGGAACTCCGCAATCCGTGAAGTCCCTCACGCTCCAAGACCTCGCGGCAGTTCAGCAGAACGTCACGACGTGGGCGGTTTGCTGGATGGTCACAGACAAACTCGGGAACGTCCTGCGCCAGACCTCGCACGACCGAGACATTGTGGTCAGCCGCACGGTCAACGGCGTGGTTCTTTCAGGAACCTATTCGGCAGCCCTGAACATTCAAGCGACGACGGTCAAGCAAACCTCCGATCAGGCCGTGGACAATCTGGACCTCGATGCGATCCTGACCGAGAACGGCATCACGGCTGCGGCGATCCGCGCGGGCATCTTCGACAATGTTGCCTTCACCGTGTTTCTCGTGAACTGGTCCGACCCGACCAATAGCGGCATCGTCATCAAGCATGGCCTAGTCGGCAACATTCGGACTTTTGCCCGCGATCTCGCTACCGGAGAAGGCCGAGGGCTCAAGCAATATCTGCAACAGACCATCATCCAGGCTTACGGCACGACCTGCCGGGCCAAGCTCGGGGATGACCAATGCACGGTTGACCTTGTGCCGCTAACCTTTTCGGGGACGGTGAATTCCGTTGCTACACGTCGTGTTTTTACTGCCACGCTGCCGATGGGGACGAGCAACGACCCCGAGCCAGGATATTTCAGGGGAGGGATTCTCCGGTTCCTGACTGGGGATAATGCGGGCTTCGAGCAAGAGGTAAAGCTAGACCATCTGGATAGCAACCTCTTTTGGACCTTCACCCTTTTCGAGCCCTTCCCTTACACTGTGTCCCCCTCGGATACCTTCGAGGTAGAGCCCGGCTGCAACCATCACCATGCCAAGATTGAGGGGGTATGGCAGGGCGACTGCAAGGACAAGTTCGATAACCTGCCGAACATGCGCGCCGAACCGATGATCCCCGGCAACTCCGAAATCCTGAGGCCCCCGGCATGATTGTCGAGACTGCCCGCACTTGGCTAGGGACGCCGTTTCACCATCAAGGCCGCGTCAAGGGCGCGGGCGTGGACTGCATCGGCCTCGTCATCGGGGTCGCTCGGGAACTTGGCATCTGGGCGCCCGACTTCGACTATCGGGACTATGGCCGTCAGCCTAACAACGGCGTGCTACTCCGCGAGATCAGCAAGCATTGCGAGCCGTGTACGATGGAGGAAGGCTGTATCCTTCTCATGCGCTGGTTCAAGGAACCTCAACACGTGGCGATCTACACCGGAGGCACCATCATCCATTCGGCGGAAACCTTCGGTAAGGTGGTCGAGCATGGCTATGACCGCAAGTGGGCCAAGCGGACCGTCCATGCTTTCCGGTATGTGAACCATGGCTAACGTAGGACAAGCGGCGCTTATGGTGGTTGGCGCCGTCGCGGGCGCATATCTTGGCAATCCGTTTATCGGGTTCGCCATTGGTAGCATGATTGGTCAGGCGCTGTTCCCGGCCGACTTGCCGGGCGTCCAAGGCCCGCGAATCACGGATGACAAGATAACAACGTCTACCGTAGGCGCTCCAATCCCGCTGATCTTCGGAACCACGGTCACGGCAGGGAACATCATCTGGACCGGCCCGCTGGTCGAGATTGCCACGACCGAGGAAGTAGGCGGCAAGGGCGGACCGACTCAAGAAGTCACGAACTATACCTATACCCGCAGCTATGCCATTGGCCTCTGCGAGGGCGAGGTTTCGCAAATCATTCGCGCGTGGCGGAATGAGAAGCTTGTCTATGACGCCCGCCCGCAGCAGGACGGCGAAACGGATGCCGCCTATGACGAGCGCGTAGCAGCCTCGCAGGGCTTCGCAGAAGGGTTCACGTTCTATACCGGATCGGAGGCCCAAGTAGCCGACCCTACCATGGAGGCGGTTGAGGGCGTCGGCAATGTCCCGGCCTACCGTGGCCTTGCTTATATCGTGTTCACGGACGAGGAAGTCACCGACACGAACGGGCGTCCGGCGAACTGGCGCTTTGAAGTCTCTGCGGTCACGAATGATGAAAGTGTCACCATCACTGATTTGCAGCCTGCGGCTTTCTATCCGTGGTCTACCAGCCCAGATGATCCTCGGGCCTGTGAAAACGACCATGAGTATCTTTATGTCCCGGTATATGGCAGCCCGGCCGGAACCTGGGGCACGCTTGAGGATGCGCTATCGGAAGCATCCATTGACCATGACAGAACGATCATTGAGCAATTGATCGGCTGGGACACGGACATATTCGCTACAAGCCAATGGGATATTTCGCCCTACAATGCGATTACCATCGGTGAGCATATCGCGCCATTCCTGCACTACAGTTCCGAGCCGATTGATGTTGTGGACTTGTTCCTTGGCGTGCTGGACTCGGCAGATTTTTCTGCCGGCCTAAGCACTGCGCTAGCCTCTGAAGGCATAGAGATAGGCGACTATTTCTGGTGGTCCGGGCACATTACGGCCGACCTGAATCAGTCGGGTATCCATGTCATCCTGACGGACGGCGAAGAACCGACTTATCCGGGCTTCTGGGTCAAGCCCTACAATGGATTCGGGGATTTCGATGGCTGCGACATTTGGCGCTTGGAAGATGTGCGAATCAGCGTCCGCCGAAAGGTCCGCCAGCCGGACAATCCGTGTGAACTTCGCTGTGAAGATGCTTACCCGGCCCTCCCGGACAACCCGGACTATTGCGTCATTGGCTCAACCTTGGAAAGGGACTTGGGCTATTCCGTCGCCGTGGGCAGTTACAAGGCGCTCGCCAATTACGGAACATCTGGGGTTAACGTCAACTCCTATCCCCTAGGTCCGGTCATCGTCAGCGGTAGCGCAGACGATACCCAAGCCTTCTGGGACGCGGCCTATGCGGCCGCAGTCAGTGACGGCGCAGTCATCCCTGGCGGGCTGACCTTCGGCGCTGGATACCCTGTCGTGCCGACGACGACCTATACGCGCGCCTACGACAAGGAAGCGTTTGATCCTGTGCCGCCGACTGTCGGGAGTATCGTTCAGGCGCTCTGCGAGCGGACCGGCCTTGCGGCTGACCGGATCGACGTTTCGGACCTGACCGAGGAAGTCCCCGGCTTTCGAATCGCCGTCATCACCACTGCCCGGCAAGCCATCCAGCCGTTGCAGGCTTACACGTTCTTTGACGTGGTGGAGTCCGAGTGCCTGATCCGATTCCCGGCGCGTGGCGGGGCTATCGTGGCCTCTCTGGGCGAGGATGACCTTGGGGCCTATAACCCTGGTGGCGATGAAAAGCCGGTCCTTATCACCATGGAGCGCCAGCAGGACGTAGAGATGCCCCGGCTTCTCCGGGTCCACTACGAGGCAGAGGCCAAGAACTACGAACCCGGTATGCAGCAGGTTGAGCGCCTGACCACGGATGCCGAGAACAAGGAAGACGTAGAGCTTGCCATCGCCATGACCGATGACAAGGCCGCGACCATTGCCGATGTGCTGATGCAGGATCGGTGGTGGGGGCGCGAGTCCTACAAGGGGTCCATGTCGCCCCGCTGGCTCGCTCTTGAGCCTGGGGACTGCATCGAAATCCCGGTAGAGGGCCAGACCGAGCGAGCGCGCATCGTGGCGGTGGATATGCCGATGCCGTCCGGCCCGCTAACGGTCGAGATGGTCCGCGATGATGACGGCTCCTATGTCAGCCATGTCGTGGGAGCTGCGTCTCTGCCTTCCACTGATTCGGTTGCTTTGGAAGGCCCTACGGAAATGGTCCTGATAGATGGCCCTGCCTTGGATTCTTCAGCCAATGACGCTGGCATCTATGTCGCGGTCCGTGGCGTTTTCTCCGGCTGGAGAGGCGCGGCGCTCTACCGATCCTTGGACGGCGGGGCCAATTACGAGCGCGAGCTTGTCATCAACTCGGCGGCAACCATGGGACTGACCACGGATGCCCTCGCGGATGGCCCTACGCTGGTCTGGGACGACGCTTCAACCCTGACCGTGGACATGGATACCGGCGAGCTGGAAACGCGCACTGACGACGCCGTATTGAGCGGCGCTAACGCGGCCTTCGTCGGAGCGGCGGACCGTTGGGAAGTCCTGCAATATGTCAACGCTACTTTCGTCGGGACTTTCAGCGGCAAGCGGCGCTATACCCTGTCACGGTTCCTGCGTGGCCGGCGTGGGACCGAGTGGGCTACGGGCCTGCATGAAGTCGGGGACCGATTCGTGTTCATCGGCGCTGGCCTTGCTCGCCTGCCGCTGGAACTGTCGGCTGTTAATCAGGAACGACTGGTCAAGGCCGTGACCTTGGGGACGCAGGTTCAAGCGACCAGCGCGGTAGAGTTCACCCCCGAGGGCGTGGCGCTCAAACCGTATTCAGTGGTGAATGTTTCTGTTGACAACACAAACGGTAATGTCCGGTCGGGCCTGAGTTTCTCCGGCTTTACAGCACAAGTGGTGTTCATGCAGGGGTTCCGTCAGAAGTGGTTTTCTTACATCACGGAATCAGGCAATCCATACAATGAATTTTATGATTCCGAGGACGGCAAGGACTGGAACCTTCGCAACCGGAAAACCTCTGGATACCCGCCAGACACCACCTATGAGAAGTGGACCTATGCCAATGGCTTTCATGTTTTCATCGGCAAAAGTACCAGCACGACCGAGGATGACGAAACGGCCCCATGGGACGTGGATTTCTGGACCGAGGGATTTGCGTCAACCTTCATTTATGAGACCGGCATTACGGCGCGGCCAGTAGGCGTTTTCACGCTGGACGATACGATCCATCTTTTGGATGCCGAGGGGAATTTTTATACCACCACGGACGGGACTTCATGGACGCAGATTCCGTACGTCTCAGGTCTGACGGGGATGAGTTCCCGAGGCTATGTCATTGATGCTCAGTCTCGCGTTCACATCAAGAAGTTCGGCGCCTACTACTACATGATGGTAGGCGTGCAGCGCGCAGGCGATGGCGAGGCTACCGGCACAAACAAACTGGTCAGGTCAACAGACCTCGCTACGTGGTCCGATGTGACGCTGCCTGTCGGCGGAACCTTGAAACTCTACGGCTTCGATGCTTCCTCAGAGGCCCTTTTTATCAATGGGTGCAACAACGTCATCTTCTTTACCTGCCGCAGCACGGACGGCAGCACGTTTAGCCTAGTTGATTCGGGGCCGGCAACAGAGGCAGCGCTTGATACTTGTTCTGTAGCCTGCGCGGGGACCACCATATACACGTCGTTCAAATTGAACACGGTTAACGAGTCGCATATTTCTACGGATTCGGGGGTGACCTGGGAATACCTTGGAACCTCTACATCGACCTATTCAAACGGTGCGATGGCTGTATTGGAAAGTGGCTCACAATGGCGGGAAGATTCTGCTAGTGGCGTTGCTGCCTATATCGACAGTGATGGCGACGGCAGCGTCGGCTTGACGTGGCAACGGCGCTCCCGCTACAACCAAGAGCTTCCTTCTGGGACTGATGTGCCGTTGAACGAGGAAACCGAGAAGTATGAGGTTGTGTACGGCGAAGAATCGTCCTATGTCACGACTCCGGCCTTCTCGCTCACGGCTCAGATGCAGGCGAGCGCAGGAATAAATCTGCAAACCACCGATGCGGAAATTGAAATCTACCAAATCTCTGCCTCTGTCGGGCGGGGCTATGTCACTGAGGTGACGATATGACGACTGACTTTCTTGAACTGACTGAACTGGTCCAGAATCAGGCCCAGCCGCATATCCCGCTTAACACTGCGACGGAAGTCGAGGACGCGGCTATTGCGGGGCAGGTTAATATTGCCCTTGTTACGGATGCGGACTATTCCATCCTGACCTCCGGCATTCCAGCTCAATGGCAGTATGCGACGATTCGCATAACTGACGTTGGGACGGTACTGACGACGGGCCGAAATATCATCTGGCCGAATAAGCCACGCCGTGGATCGTTCTACTTCATGAACGGTACGGCAGAGTCTTTGACGGTCAAGCGGTCTGGGCAAACTGGTGTCACGGTTTCGGCTGGAGCTTCCGCGCTCCTGCGGGATAACGGGACCGACGTTGAGGCCGTCGCGTCTGCCGGCGTTTCGGGCTACACGATCAGCAACGATGCAACCGATGCCAGCCATTCGCCTACAGCCCTGATTACCGAGTACGCGGCCAAGACCTATGCCGAGTCTCTAGTCGTCAATCTTTGGGATGATCGTGGTACGTTTGACGCCAGCGGCAACGTGTTCCCGTCTACGGGCGGCTCGGGCACGGCTGGCGCGATTCTGAAAGGCGATATTTGGCTCATCAGCGTGGCCGGAACCCTTGGCGGATCGGCGGTCCAGATTGGCGATACCGTCCGCGCCCTTGTGGATACTCCGGGGCAGACCGCAGGCAACTGGAGCATCCTGAATGGCAATCTGCCTTTTTCTTTTACCACTGTAGGCACCAGCTTTGCCACGCTGACAAACCCTAGCGCCGTGACGTTCCCGCGCATCAATGCGGACAATACTGTCACTGCTAGAAGCGCAGCGGATTTCGCTGATGACATTGGATTCGGGACGACTGACACGCCGACCTTGGGTGGCCTGACGCTATCCCCTGCTGCCGATACCTCGGCCTTGACGATTTCCGGCTACAGCGTTACGGGCTCGGGTACTACGATTGCCTCGTCTATCGCGGGCACTTGGAATACCTCCGGCGCTCCGACCGCCATTGACGTGAACATCACGAATACTGCATCAGCTACGACTTCGCGCTTGCTGAATCTGCGTGTTGATAGCAGCCCTGTGTTCGGCGTCCAGCGCACCGGCATGACGGCGCTTGTGAGTTCGTCCACTTCTACCACGGCGGGTGGCGTAGGCAGCACGGCGCGCATCGACATTCGCAATAGCAGCAACACCGCCAACAACTTCTCCACGATCAGTTACACCGGAAACTCCGGCAACATCGCGGCGACGATGGCGGCGCAGTTCACTGACCATACCAACAGCGTTGCGGACTTCAACTACACCGTCCGTGTGAATGGCACGCTGACGCAGGCAATGGTCCTGAAAGGCGCAGCCTCGGGCGGCACTAATGGCGGCTGGCTGGGCCTCGGCACGACTTCGCCGGATCGGCAGTTCCATGTTGAGGTAAGCGATGCGGTCACGAACGCCGTAACCTACAGCAGCCGGCACAGCCATATCACCAGCGGCACGGCTGCGTCGGGCTTTGGTACAGGCGTTGAATATGAGCTTGAGAACGCCAGCGGTACAAATCGAGTAGCTGCTAGCCAAGAGTTCACATGGTCCGACGCAACCAATGCCAGCGAGGACTGCACCTACAAACTGCGTCTCATGGTGGGCGGCACCCTGACGGATACGGTTACGGTCACGTCAGTCGGAGCCATGACGGTAGTCGGGCAGATCACCCAGAACAGCGGTATTAATGTCGGCTATCTGGAGATTCCGCAGAATGCTCAGACCGGCAACTATACGGCTGTCCTGGCCGACTCCGGCAAGCACATCTTCCATGCTTCGGGTGATGGCGCAGGCGACACCTATACGATCCCGGCGAATGCCAGCGTTGCCTATCCGCTTGGAACTACCCTGACCTTCGTCAATCGGGACACCAACACAGTCGCTATCGCCATTACTTCGGACACCATGTACCTCGGCGGCACTACCACGACCGGCACGCGCACGCTGGCAGAGAACGGGGTGGCGACCGCGATCAAGGTTACGAGTACGGTCTGGATCATCTCGGGATCGGGGCTTACTTAAATGGGCGCTTCTCAAGCTATCTGCTTTGCGACGTTCAAGGGCGCTGCGGCTGCCTCGTATCCCGTGGTCGAAACGACCGCCAACAGCACGCAGAACTCAGACGTAACCAGCCACCCCATCACCTTGCCGTCAGGGGTGCAGGTAGGCGATGGGCTAGTGGTGTTCTTCGGGTTCGATGGCGTAGTAACCGCCTCGATTTCCAGCGGAACAGGCTGGGCCATCTACGATCAAGACCCTGGCACTAGCGGCGGTGGCGCGCTGGTCTGGAAGGTCGCTGACGGCACTGATGCCCTGACCATGGACACATCAGCCGCAGAGCAAAGCGCCGCTGTCGCCTATCGCATCAGCAATTTTAGCTCCCTGACCGCGACCATGGCAGAGAACGCCGGAACAAACGACACGCCGCCAGTTCATAATCCGGGCGTCAGCGACGATTACTTGTGGCTGGTAGCACTGATGGGGCAGGGCGGCGGTTCGGTCCCCACGGCAGCTCCGACGAACTACACGAACTTCATCTCAGCGGCCAGCACAGGAGGAGGCACTGGCAGCGGCGTTGGCACGGCTCGGAGAAACCTGACGGCATCGTCAGAGACTCCGGGGGCCTTCACCGCGCCAGACACAGGGGCTACCCGCGTTGCCTTCACTGTCGCGGTGGCCCCGCCCTAGCCCTCCTTCCTCGTCCCCTGCTGCTGCTGCTGCTGCGCGAGGGCTGCGGTCAGGGCGGCGCGGATATGCTCGCAGGCTTCGCGGTACCCGTCGGCGTACTCGGGAGAAACCAGAGTTGATACGCAGCGCTCGAACCTGTTTAGAGTTTCGTCCACTATCACCCCCGGCTCCTTGGCGGCAGCGGGGTGGGCGACGTATCGGGCCGGCAATCCTTTGCCCTCCAGCATTAGCCGCATCTCGTCGGCAGCCTCTACGATGTGGCTGTAGTTCCAATCCCGCGCATCGTCGGTGTAGCCCATGAACCGCGACCACCAGCGTTGCAACGTCTCGGCCTTGACAGCGATTGTCTCGCTCTCCCCTCCCTTCTCCGGCGCGGCCTCGATGAAGGCGAGAAGGGTTTCTACCGCTTGTGCCGCTGGGCGGCGCGAAAGGAACGTGTCTGCCGTGCGGATCGGGTTGATGAGGCGCAGCGCCTCAAGGGCCTGCTCTCGCGTCACGTTGCTCATTTCGGTTCCTCGGGCTTCTGTCGCGCTAGGCGGCGACGTTCCTTCATCCATGCCTTGGCGGCGCACGGCGCGCACCACTCGGTCAGGCAATCCCCGGTGTGCTTGCACTCGGTGTCGCCCTTGCGCTGGCAGGGCTCGCGTTTGATGTAGTTGGCGATGGAGTAGCAGAGCCAGTACGGCGCAGACTCGGCCAGTTCCTTCTTGAGCCTAGCGATTTCATCACCCTGTGCGAATACGGCCGCCATCGCCATGCGGTTTTTCTTCTCTATCTCGGAGTGGTCGCAGATCACTAGCATGACGGCCCCCACTGGTGTTCGCAGATGCGCAGGTCCAGAAGCTCGCCACCTTCTGCCATCTGCTCGGCATCGCTTCGCCGGGCGAAGCGGCAAGCCTTCAGGTGGTCGGGCGTCCAGTCAAAGCCCAGGCTGTTGTGACACAGGTAGTGGATCGGCCCCAGGTCATGCCGCTCAACAAGCCATGCCGTCTCCACCGCCTCGCCATGCGATACCCCAGCGGCGGGTGGGGTGGTCAGCGTCTGCGCGAACTCGGTGTCATCCATGTAGCAGCGGCGCAGGTAGCGTTCAGAGACACCCCCGGGCGCGGCTTGCTCGATGGCGTTCAGGCTGTCGCAGTCCTCGGTTGCGGGGTAGCCATCGCGCTCCCGCCAGTGCATTCCGGTCTTGCGATCATGCAGCACGCCGTGATCCACGAAGAAACGTCCCTCCAGAGCCTCCGCCGCCCCGGACGGTACATGTGCTGCCAGCCGCTGACGGACATTGCCTGCGAACCACTTGCAGATTTCGTGGCTGTTGTAGGGCACGACGCTGACGCAAGGAAGCTCATCATCAACGGCCTTGTCGAAGGCGCTCAGGGCGGGCGATTCTTGGGCGAGAGCCACGAGCTTCTTTAATTCCTGCCAATCCCTGCATCCCTCCAGCGGTCCTGCTTCGCAGGAAAAGCAGTATCCCTCGATCTTCTTCAGTAAGGCTTCCATTCAATATCTCCGATTGAAACTACAGGGCCGTTGGTGCTGTCGCCGTTCCAGAACCCCATGCGGATCATGTTGGGGCCGCTCACATAGGTGCAGTAGCCAAAGCGCCACTCAAGCGCGCCGATGGCTTTCCACCAGCACATAGAACCAGATGGCGGTCTACGCATAGCGCAGCTCCACGGTGTCTGCGGTATCGGCGTTGGTCATGGCTGGTCCTTGAGCATGGCGGAGATACGGCGCACAACCATCTGCTGTGCCTTACGCATCACCGCATCGTTGTGGGCTTGCTCGGCTTCTTTCTCGCTGAATCCGTAGTCCTCACCGAACAGGCTAGTGAAGTCTTCTGATTCAATGATCCCGGCCGCGCAGGCGATGGCCTTTTGATTCGCTTCTCGCTGCTTCAGTTTCACCTTCACTTCTCCTGCTGCTTAGGGTTTAGGGCGCGGAACTCGTGCGCCTCAAGCCAAAATCCGCCCTCTCTGCCTTCGTGTGCGACAATGACTAGGCCGTGTCGAATCTCTTTCACGATCAACTCATCGCCCTCGTAGCAGTAGTAGCCGGGAGGGTGATGGTCCTGGCCGTCGTCATAGACGCTGGTCAGCGCAATCACCTTGTCGCCCACCTTCAGCACCTCTGCCTTACCCATGGCTCTCACCTCCGTTCACGTTGCGGGCCAAAACACTTCTCCGGTCCGTTCGTCCCGCTCGCCGGGACAGTGGCACTTCTTGCACGTCACCGACGTGTAGCGCTCGTTGTTCCACTGCGACTCGACTTCCTTCCATTCGTGCTGGCAGTCGCTCCAGCGCGGGGCGCTCGAAAGTGCCTTATCCACGGTCCCCACCCCCATTGCGTGATGCGAGGGCGGCAGGGCCTATGATGGCGTCCAGAATTTCATCAGCCTGCCAGTAGCGCGCGTCTTCGGGCAGCCCCGCTCTGCGAAGCATTCCAAGGGCCATTTGTTCTTGGGCTTCGCTGAACCTGCGGCCATCGTCCTCGCTGATGCGCTCGGTAATGCAGGCCGTCTCCGCGCCTTGGAGTATGTAGTTGGCGTTGACGGCAAGCGCGACACGAAAGGCTTGTCTCTTGTTCATTTCTTGGCTACTCCTGCGAGGGCGGCATCGATTGCGGCAGTGTCCTCTGTGCTGGCAGGAACCTGGGCCGCTTCCCAGCGCGCGATCTGCTCGCCGGTCATCTCGGCTGGGCAGAATTCCAGCATCAGCCGGTCAATCTCGGCCTGCGCATCCTCCGTGGCCACCTTGTCCTGCTCTGCGCGGGCGACGTAGCCGGTCCACATGTTGTAGACGTGGGGCACGTCGTAGCCATCACCCCAGCCGGTGCGCGCGAATGACATATCGGGCCAGCGCGAACGGGCCATAGCCTCAAACTCAGCCCGCACCTTGGCCTCCCACTGCTGGTCGTTCATTGCGGCTCCTTCAACTTTTCGATGACCTCGATGCACTGTAGCTTCCCGTGCTTGTAGCCACGGCGCCACGTATCGGCAATCGAGTGATCGTGCTTGATCGCGGACTGCACCTTCTCGCATTCAGCAATCGCATCCTTCAGCGCCTCCGCTCGGGCCTCGGCGTAGAACTGCGCGAGTTCGTCGGGGTTGAAGCACAGATCACCAATCCAGCAGTGACCTTCCATAGGTAGCGGCTTGACGCCGACCTTTGACGCCAGCGCCAGGGCCTTTTCCTTGCTCATCGGGGGCTCCCCTTGTTCCACGGATAGGTTTCGCACACCGACGTAAAGACCAGACTGACGTACGACGTATCGTAGCCGCGTGTTTTGCACTCAATGTCCGCCCAAGTGCTATAGGCGAACAGGCCTAACACATAGCCGCAGGCCGACAGCATCACGACGTAAAACATTTTCTCGCTCACGCGCCACCTCCCAGCATCTTGGAGCGGCAGGCAAGGTCAGCGCGCACATACTCCACCTCGCACGCCAGCACGCTGTCTTGGCACCACGTAATCTCCTCCCCGACGTGATGCGGGAACGACTCGTTGTAATGGTCCTCGTCCTCGCTGATCTGGAGCCAGATGCGCTCCGGCGCAGTCAGCACGGCCTTGCGCACCTCCGTCCCTCTGGTAGTGGCGGCAAGGGCTTCGAGGCGGTCGGACCAAGCGTACAGCACATCGCCAAACGCAGGCTCTCTCCGCTCCCGCATCTCCGCAGCCATCTTCAAAAGTTCAGCCTTCATCTTTGCTCTCCTTCATTGCGGCGTCGATTGCAGCGTCGAGTTCCGCCCCGCTGTAAATCCAGATGAAGTCACCTCGCCTCTTCGTGCCGCACGAGGAAATCGGGGTAAGGTCATCGGCATCCCGCAGCCACTCATACCTCGCCGCCTTCCCCTCCAGGCGCTTCAGCTCGGCGGATTGGGCGTCGAGGGCGGACTGGAGCCGGCGCAGGTGCAGGCATACAACCCCGCCCTCCAGTTGGTAGCCCTTGATTAGCCGCTCCGTCTCCTTCCGAAGAGCGTCGTCGGTGGCGGTCATCACAGTCCCTCCGATTCAGCGATAGCGGCAGCGAGGCCCAGCAGGATCGACCGCGCCGTCTCGTCATCGTCCATGGTGAAGTAATCGACTTCCGGGAACAGGTCGCAAACGTAGTCGATGGCCGCGTTGAGCGTGGCGTCACAGGCCCCGGCGTAGATGGCGATGTTGAGCCGCGCATCAGGATGCTCCGCGCTCCACTCGCAAGCCTTCCTTAGAACCGTGCTGATCTTCTCAACGCTCATGGCTATCTCCGGTGCGGGCTGCGTCAACCAGAACATCAAGGTCCAAGCCGCTGATAACGTCGCGTGGGCCGTAACTCTCGAAACTGCCGGTGGACTTGCTCTCGTCGCCGCGCACACATAGGTCGGGGTCGGTGCTTGAGCGTAACCAGCGATAGCGAGCCGCGTCCTGTGCCATCCGCCGCACCTGTTCCGAGACAGTCACGTCCCCACCATCCGGCGGGTCCATGTAGCAGACGCCTGGGAGGGCCGCGACGACTCGGTCGAGTTCCGCCGCATCCTTCCCCAGCCGCTCAACCTCGGCAGCAAGGTCGCGGATTAATGCCGAGTGGTCGGAGTGCAGCGGCAGTAGTTCACTGCCATCGTTGCGCGACTTCAGCGAATTCTCAGCGTGCAGTTTGTGGGTGTGGCACTGGTCAACGAAGGTACGACCGCCAGCCACAAGCCAGCCCTTCGGCCCTTCCTCCAGCGCCTTGGCGACCCGAGATTCAAGAGTGGGGGTCATGAGCGAATCCTCGTCAGCGCATCCACCTTGCGGGCGTAGGCGCGGGCCTTCTCCATGACGGCCCGCTTCTCGAAGTGCATGTTCGTGCCGTCCTCACGGTAAGCCTTGGCTGCCTGCAACAGATCGGCCATTGCCTCCTCCATCCGCTCGGCCGCGCGCTCAATACGCTGCGCCTTGGTCAAAACTTTCGTAGTCATTCGCAAGCCCTCTGCACAACATGGACAATCCCATAACTCAGCGCGCTGACCGCCAGCAGCACCGCGAACATGCCGAAGTAGCCCTCGGAAAATGCCCTGAACGCGAACACCAGCGCCCCGGCACTCGCCGCCAGGAACAGGGCCAGCCACGTCAGGCGACCGGCGTAGATGAGGCCGGAGAGTAACGGGCGGGTCATGCTGCGTCCTCAAACTGAGCCTCATTGCCGCGCGACTTCCCGTCGCCGCCACAGGCTTGGCATCGCCGGTACATGAAAAGGAATTCGTTCCCAGTCCCATCGCAACGCTTGCAGCGTTCAGGTTCAGGAATGCGCGCCGCCTTGGCATCGTCCGAGACGACACGATGATCTTGGCCGCTCACAGTTCACCCCCAATCCACCACCGCCCAAGATGCGCTATCACGCACACCACAAAAGCCCAGGCCGCAGCGGACATGAGCGCGAGGCCGATGAAGCGGGGAGTGGTCATCGGGCAGTCCTCGGCATCCAGTTTTCGGCGCAGGTTCGCAGTTCAGCCTGCAAGTTTTCGGGCAGGTGCGCGGCGTCGGCAAGGTAGACGTGTGCTTCCTCGGCGTTCTGGGCCGTTTCGATGGCATGGCGCAGGTCCGCATAGCTCGGGGCGTTGGCGTCCAGAACCTCCGTGAACTCGGCTTCCTCCACAGGCTTATCATTGGCCGTGCGGAACTCGGTGGACTTCATGATCTCCCGTTCCTTGGTTGTGAACGGACCGCCGTTGGACGGGGCGACCCATAGGGCCTGCTGGTCCTCGCTGGAGAGCGCAACCCATGCGGCCTGTGCTGTGGCGAGGTCGCCAGCCAGCAAAGCATTCTTGATCGTCATGATCGTGTCGGCATGGGCCAGAATAGCCTGCGAAAGCGTTTGCTTCTCCTGCTTCGTCGGCTTGGCTTCCTCTGCCTCAGACGCCGCCACGATGTTCTGCGCCTCGTCCTCGTCGTAGATGCCAGCGAACCCGAAGGCCACGCGGGCGCACTGGATCAGGGTTTTGTGGCGCAGCATGCGGCGCGGGTGGGACTTCCACGGCTGGGTATCGCGGCGGACCTCGTTCATGTACTCCGTGACCGTCGTCGGGTGGCTGCGGTCCTTGCGGTAGATGCGGCAGGTGCAGGACAGGCCATCGGACGAACCCTCAAACTCGATGCCGTCCATCTGCGGGTTTTCGTTGATGATGCGCGCCCAGCCGTCCACCGAAACCACCGGCACAATGCCGCCCTTATCAGGGAAGGCAAACAGTTCTTTGGTGAAGGGGTTGAGCTTGTACTGGTCCGCGACAATCAGCAGCGCCATCATCTGTTCGTTGCTCACTTCGCCGCCGCGAGCGTTGAAGCAGGTAGCGCGCAGAGTCGCCAGCAGCTTGTTGCCGTCAACGCCGTAGCGGCCAGCAAAGCGATTCACCAGCGACGGCTTGTCTTTCTCTACCACTGCGAGTTCGGTCATATCGCCCTCTGATTCGTTGTTGATGGGGTGACTGTAGGATATTCAAATGAGTTTAGCAAGCCCTTGACTAAAATTATTTGCGGATGCATGATCGTCCCATGAACAAGACCGACGTGCTGAAGCTGTTTGACGAGAACGTAGCGACTGCCGCCAAGGCGCTCGGCTACACCCCGCAGGCTATCTATTCATGGGGAGACGGCCCTGTCCCCGAGGGGGCGATACTCAGAGTCCGAAACTGGTTCCTTGAGACACAAGGCAAAGTGCCCGCCAAGTGGATGCCCAAGCCCAAGGCGCAGTAGCCATGGCTCGCATCCGCACCGTAAAGCCAAGCCTATTCACCCATGAGGTGCTATGGCAGGCAGAACAGGACACCGGCCTCCCGCTGCGGGTTGCCTTCATCGGCCTGTTCACTGCCTCGGATCGTGAGGGCCGGTTCAAATGGCGCCCGCGCGAACTGAAGCTCGCTGTCCTCCCCTACGATGATGTGGACTTCTCACGCGTGCTTGATGGCCTTCAGGTCCACGGCCTCGTCGCCAAATACGAGGTTGACGGCGAGTTCTTTGGCTATATCCCGACGTGGGCAAAGCACCAAGCGATTAACCAACGGGAGAGCCAATCAACTTTGCCCGATCCGCATGGCGGCGCACGTGCATGCACGTTACCAGAAATGCAACTGCATTCTCCGGTGAACATACCCTCTGCAATTCGCGCCACGGTACTTGCCAGGGATGAAAACCGTTGTTCCCGCTGCGCCGCAAAAAGCGACCTGACTATTGACCACATTTTTCCCCAGAGCATAGGCGGAACGCATCTGCCGACAAACCTGAGAATACTTTGCAGATCATGCAATTCGGCGCGGCCCGTGCAGGGTAAAGGTCTGATAGACGACCTTGCCAAAGATGGCCTCACGATGGACGACATGCAGCGCATGTGCATGCACGTTACTGCACATGTGGAAGGGAAAAGGAAGGGAAGTGGAAAGGAAGTGGAAGGAGAGGCGACACGCAAGCGTGCGCCGACCTTCGACGCAGCCTCAATCGACCTCCCCGAATGGCTCAACCCCGACCTCTGGAAAACCTGGGTAGCGGACAGAGCCCAGCGGCGGAAGCCCATCACGGAGAACGCCGCAAAGCAGCAGATTGCCGACCTGACCGAGTGGCACGGTAAAGGGCTGGATATTCACAGGGCCATCAAGGATGCGATCAACGGCGGGTGGCAAGGTCTGTTTGAGCCCAAGACGAAGGCGAACGGTGCCAATGGACATACCCCGCCAGCCGACCTAACCGAGCAATGGATGGCCCTTCGCGGATGCATCCGTGACGGACGCCAGCCGGCAGACCCGATCCTTGCCGCCGTGGCCCTCAAGTTCGGTGGCATCCACCGGCTCGGGGAGCGGACCACGTTTGACCTAGACCGGATGCGCCGCGACTTCGACAGCGCATATAACTCAGCCAAGAGCGCCAATGCATGAGCGAGAAACCGCATGATCCGATTTGCACCTATTCCGAGGGCGGCGACCGCTGCCGGAATATCTGGACGGTGAACTTTGGCCGGCCCTTGTGCCACTGGCATGACCAGATGCTTGCCGGCAACTTCCCGCGCGGGCCTGTGCCTCGCATTCTGGACCCGCAGAACATGCCGCCGCTGCGCCACCCCCGCGAGCTGGAGCGCAAGCCTGATCCTTCGCGCTACGGGGCATCTGTAAGCCGTGTTGCGCATCCTGCCGTGGCCACGGTAGCCGAGCATATGCCCGCGATGCCTGAGCGTCAGCCTGAGCCGCCTGACGAGGATTTGCCCCCGTTGGACGCCTACGCTGACTTGGGGTATCGCTAATGACCTACCGCAACCCCGCCTACCTCTTGCTTTGCAAGGGCCGCCCCTGTATCGCCTGCGGAGCCGATGACGGGACTATCGTTCCGGCGCATCGCAACTACGGCAAGTCCATGTCGATGAAAAGTTCTGACGCTTGGACGATACCCCTCTGTGTCAGGTGCCATTCAAACTACGATTCCTATGTCATCGGGGATGCGGATGCTTCGGATGAATGGTTCGCTGAACACTTCATGACGCACATCGACAACCTTCTAACCGAGGGCCGGCTCACGGTGGATGGCAAGCCGCAGAAGGACAAGGCCCCTAAGCCGTCGAGCAAGATCATCAGGCACAGCGGAAAATTCTGATGCGCGAATTATCACTTTTTAGCGGAGCTGGGGGAGGTTTGCTTGGAACACATCACTTGCTTGGATGGAGAGCCGTTGGATACGTCGAGTGGGAACCCTACTGCCAAGCGGTCATCGCGGCCAGGATCAAAGACGGCCTACTGGAAGAAGCCCCAATATTCGGGGATATCCGTGAGTTCGTTAAGTCCGGTGCAGCTAGAGAGTACCGAGGATTTGCGGACGTGGTTAGCGCAGGGTTCCCCTGCCAGCCGCATTCAGCCGCCGGCCGACGCTTGGGGGGGCAGACGAGCGAGACATGTGGCCAGCGACGGCGGATACCATTCGCGCAGTTCAACCTGGCTGGGTCTGGCTTGAGAATGTCACAGGAATCCTTAATCGAGGATATCTCCTTTCAGTGCTGGGTGACTTGGCCAAGATGGGGTTTCATGCGAGATGGGGAGTGTTTCCAGCTACTGGAGAGGGTGCGCCTCATCTCCGCGAGCGGTGGTTCTGTGCGGCCCATAATCCCCACAATCTCGAAGAACGAGTTCAAGGGAACGTCGAAGAAGCGATTCCGTGGGAGTCCGCATTACCGTGGGGCCAAAGCTGCCGAAGGGTTGAGGACTTGCGAGAGCGATCCAATATACCTAAGCCCCTTGTTCGGAGAATGGATGATGGGATGGCCGATTATGTGGACCGTATTAGCGCCATTGGCAACGGCCAAGTTCCAGCAGTGGTTGCACGCGCATGGACGGAGCTAACCCGATGATCCCCCTTCCCGAACTATCCCGCCGCGCCGCCTCCTGCCCTCACGCCCTGCCGCGCTCTGTCATCTGGGAGCTATGCTCGGCCTGCCGGATGCTGGTGTGCGACCCTGCTGCTCTGGGGTGCTTGGCCAAGCGCCAGCGGCAATCCCTGGACCGTGGCTTGGCTGACGCGCAGTTGAAGGCGATCCGTGCTGCTGCGCCTAAGCCGGTGAAGCCCAAGAAGCCGCCGCCGCCTCGCAAATCTCGCGTGCTGCACGGCGAGGTCGAATCCCCCCGCCGCGTGCGCTTCGAGTACCGTGGCGAGATGATGCTACTCAGCGAGATCAGCGCCCTTTGCGGCGTATCGGACAAGACGTTACGGTATCGTTTGAGCGTGGGGCAGTCGATGGAGGTAGCGACGACTAGCCCTGTACAGAAATCCGGCCGCAGGGCCGCGCAGGTTTACAGGGAGAGGGCGAAGTGAGTATGGACAACGATGCATGGCAGAAGCAGATGGAAGAGGCGGAACAGCGGTATTTCATCGCGATCCTAAGCAACCATCACATTCCTCGGGATGACCGGGAGCGGGTGATACAGGGGATAAAGCGGATGGTCGGCACCCTTCGCCCGCGCGACCCGAGGCCGCAGGAGTGAAGACCGACGCCATCATGCTAAGGGTTGCCAAAGGCTGCCTAGAGCCTGCCGATGCGCTGGCCGTGGCACGCCTCAAGGAGCGCGGCTACAAGGTCGGTGACGTGGTGGCCTGCGACATCAAGAAGGTCCGCAATCCCAAGTTCCACCGCATGGCGCATGTCCTCGGGCGCTTGCTGGTCGAAAACGTCGAATCTTTCGCCGCACTGGACGCGCACAAGGCCCTCAAGCGTTGCCAGTGGGAAGCCGGCATAGCCTGCGACGAAATGGGCGTCAACGTGCCCAATGTGGGCTTCGTTAGCGTCCGCATCCCGCAGAGCCTATCCTTCGCCCAGATGGATGAAGGGCAGTTTAGCGAGACATACAAGAAGTTTTGCGACCACGTCAGGCTGAGATATTGGCCCCAGCTTGACGAAGGAGCGGTAGAAGAAATGGCCAGACTTGCAGGGGACGCCGCATGAATAACAACGGACACGCCATCACCGCCGAGCGGCTAGCAGAGAACCCGGACCTGTTTTCGGACATGTCCAAGAAAGCCCATGTGCATCTGAAAGCGCAGCGTGCAGCTATGCGCCGGGAGTGGCGCTTGACGCTGAAGGCCCGGCTGATCCTGGCGCTATACTTGTGGGATGCGCGGGTATGAAGGTCAGCTTGCCCCTGAAACTGGCCAGCCTAGCCAATGAGCGGACTCACTGGTCCGTAAAGGCCCGCAGAGCCAAGGAGCAGCGCAGGGCGGCGTTCTGGGCCTGTAAGACTGTGGACGCGCCCGTAATCGTCACCATCACGCGCGTAGGCAAGCGGCGCCTGGACTCCGACAACCTCGCCATTAGCGCCAAGCACGTCCGTGACGGCATCGCGGACCGGCTCGGCATGGACGACGGCGACCCCCGCATAGAATGGCGCTATGAGCAGCGGACGGGCAAGGAATACGCGGTAGAGATTCAGATTGAGCCTAGGCCCTAAAGGAAACGCCCCCTCGGTCGGTCCTTGGGGGCATTTCACACGCTAGCATGGCTTCGCGCGTCGCCAATGGCCGGCACCCTACACCTATCAATGGCTTAGGTCAATATCCGAGCATTTACTCGGATTCCTTTGTGATACCCTAGAACGACGAAAGCCCCCTTGCGGGAGCCTTCGAAGCTGGAGCGCGACGCCAACCGCGTTATCCAGTTGCAGGAGAGACTTGGACTCATCCCGCTTGTGGTGGCGATTATCCGTCCATCCGCATACGCGAATCAAGCCCCCTTGTACCCGGAATTGGCCGGACTCCGCCCGTCAGAATTGGGGCCTGTTTTCGGCTGCCCGGAAGAAAAGGGAACAAAACTAGAAATCGCCTGCCAACTCCGACCCCCCGAGAACAGGCGCCATGGAATCGGCACACGCCGAGAGCCCTTTCGGGTCATGGGAAGCCGAAGTACCAGCACTCTAAGCCTCTAGAGTCCATGGGAAAGGGGGGATTTATGGGAGAGAGGTAGAAAAGTCGGATCGCGGGCAAGAAAAAAGCCCTAGAGGGGTAGGTCTAGGGCTCAATGGGGAAGCTCGCGCGATTCAAAGCTTCCCAGAGGGAGCAGCGGGGGGACGCTGCTGGGGTTAGTCTAGCACCGCCTCATGCGCTTTTGGCATGGAATGGACGGAATACTCGAAAACCCGGCCATAGCGGCCCTGGCGCTGGCGGCACTCGATCCGCCACCCCTGGTCGCGCAGCTCCGACACAGCAGCCGAAACGGCCACCACGCGAGCCTTGCGGCACAGTTCCATGGTGCTGGTCCACTTCTGTGCCCATAGGGCACGCCCCAGCCTCTTGAGCCTCGGTGAAGCGGAGAGTTTAGCGGCATGCATCAGTATCTCCGGTACTCATCGACTTCCCCAGCCTCACGGCGGGTCTGGTAATCGAGGTCCATGACATCGCGCAATTCGCGCTGGCACTCGCGGCGACCGCAGCATTCCGGGGGTTCATCCCGGTATCGCTTGTACACCCCAAGTTCTTCACCGCAGTTGAAGCAGTACTGCATCCGCTCAGTCATTTCGGTATCTCCGGCAAAGGCATCCAGTGAGTAGGGGTGCGGTGTCCGTCCAGCATCTCTTGCGAGACAGAGCCGCGAATGTAGGACCACCAGCCCTCGTCATCGGGCGCATCCCCTAAGTCCGCGTCAGGGTCACGCCACCATGCGACGTGTACAATCCAGACAGAGCCCGAGTTGAAGCCGACGATGATGTCAGAGCCGTCTTTGGGTGCTGAGGCGATGGGAAGCCACTGGCTCATAGCGGCGGCTCCGGCAGCGGGTGCCAATGGGTAATGCGCCCATTGGGATATTGCGTGGTAGTTTCACCATCTTGGCGCGCCGACTTGTGGTCGGTACGCCACCGGCCATAAGCCTCGTCACCGACGAAAGAGGCGGTCACCATCACCCACTCGCCAGCGCGATTCCGCCACCCAACAAGAATGTCAGGCGCACTGTTGTGACGCGTTGCCGTCTCAATCGGCTTCCATTCGTTCATTTGGCGCGCTCCTGTAGCATTGCGTCGGCCTGCATGTAGCGGACCCGCGCGATAGCCTTAGCCTCCAACAGCAGGCGGGCCGTCACTTTGCCGACTTCATCCAGCGCCAGCCATTCTGGCTCACCGTAGAGCATGCCGGTTTCCTTGATGTGTTCCTCGCGTTCTGCGGTCGGATGCAGGGCGAAGATAGCCAGCGCAGTATCATCCATTGCGCGGATGCACTTTACCAGCAGATCATCCGCTTGGACTTGAGCCGCGAAGTAGTCCCGAAGCGTCATGCCCTCGGGGTTCTTCTTGCCATCCTGCGCGATGTAGTCGAACCCCGGAAACGCCGGACCGCCAGTCTTGTCACTCATGAATTTGCTCCGTCAGAATTGGTTGCACCGAATCGTCGCCGTACTCCAGCAGAACGCGCGCCGAAGCCATCGTAACGACCAGCACGGCTAGAAGGAGAAGGGAGCGGGTCATGGCTTGCGCTCCTGAGAAATTGCGCCAAAACAGAATGCGCCGAGGAAGGCCAGATATATCGCCCAGAACTGGTAACTATCCAACCCAAACCCGCTAGCGGCCAGCATTGCCCCGAACGCCGCGCAATATGCTACCCATAGCAGGCTCACGGCTGGCCTCCTTTGGCGAGGGTTTCCCGAGCAATCTGCCCGTTGTCCCGCGTCACGTCGATGCGGTAGGGATAGCCAGCAGGCGTGAACCTGTCGCCGTCCTCAACGCGCTGATTGGCGCCGTGGTATCGCTTCACGTCCGCATAGAACTCCAGCGCCTCCCTCATAGCGGCGAGGTCGGAGCGGAGGCGTTCAGCCTCCTGGCGATATTCGGCACGTTCGGCAGATAAAGCCATGGCAGAGCGGCGTAATTCAACTTCGTCTGCCTTGGCCTCCTTAACCACTAATTCCAGCCGATGCATGAACCACGCAGAGCGGTACGGGTCAGCATCGTCGTATTCGTAGATGAACCGATGCAGGGCGCCCGCAAGCATGGAATCAGGGTCAGCTCCATAGCCGCCTTCCGCTACACGCTTGGCGATGAACTCGGAGTTATCCACGCGCAGGCTGCATTCAGCCCAATCAGGCAGGGAGTGCGGCGGGGCCATATCCAGTTGTTTCTCGCTCATTTCTTCTCCCCAAGAACAGATTCAACCGGCACGTCCTGAACCCGGCCCTGCGCGTCGATGCGCTGGAAGGTCACGCCAGATGGGGCGGAATCGCGGTCCTCGCGGGCCAAGAGTTCGCGGGCGTCGGTGATAGTCTGGGACCAGTCCACAAGTTCCTGCGGGGTGAAGTCGTCGGCATCCCGAGCATTGGCCCAAGGCAGCAGTCGGGCAATCAGGTCCAGCATGATGGCTCTCTCATCCATGGCTCAAACCTCGCAGCAGTTAACAATCAATTCACCCCGCCGCAAGCAAAGCTCGCAGCGGTCCCAGGCTACCTGACGCGACTCCGCACGGATGCGCTCATGGCGTAGGCTGTCGTCGGGCTGGCGGATGGTCAATCGGAATGTGCGCATGGTTCAATCCCTCTTGTGGTTCAACTGGTTGCTGTCGAAAATCAGGTCTAGCATCTGGCGCACCTGATACGGCTCCATGGTCAGGTAGGCCCTGATTGGTTGGCACCATGCATAGCCGGTCGGCTCGGGCCAAGCATGGATCGCAATGTCATGGCCGTGGCTGCCATCGAAGTACAGGCACAGCATCGACACTCCCGTATGTTCGCCACTGGCGATGACTTCAATGCGAGTGTTCTTCGGAATGCGCATATCAATCCTCCCTCTCCGGCCCATCCACGCTGGGCAGGTAGTCCTCGGCGTTACGCTCGGCGTAGTCGGTCAGGTAGGGCCAGATCAGATCAAAGGTCATGCGGCCAATGGCGGCAAGGTTGATGCTGTCAACCGCGTCAGCCAAGCAACCATGTCCCTCAATCGAGTTCCTCAGGTACTCGGCCAGCGGGCGGAAGGCGATCAGGGCATGCTCGGACAGTGACTCAGAAACCAAGTCGATGCCGGTGTACTCGCTGGGCTTCGTCGCCTTAACGCGCCCCAGCGTCTCCACCAGCGCCCTGACCTGCGCCGCCTCCAACTCGCGCTGCGTCACTTCAAGCTTGTCCTGCTGGGCCTGGTAGGCGTCCAACGCGGCGAGGTTGCCGTCTAGGTTCTTGGCGTGGCTCACAGGTAACGCTCCGGGACGAAGGAGAGGGCCATGGCCTCAGCGAGGCGGAAGGCGGACATGAAGGACGGCACGAGTTCCGAGCGTTCACCACCGCGCTTGCTGGCGATGTAGCCGCCGTCGCGGCGATGCACCCAGACTTCATTCGGGGCAAAGTCATTGCAGACCGTCCAGCCGTCACCGTGCTGGATCGGGTAGACGCGGGTAACTGCGAGGCCCGAGGCGCGGCGCTTGGAGCGGCGGCCATCGTTAGCATCGCGGGTTTTGTCGTTCAGGTTCATGGTGTCGCCCTCTTGTTTGTGTTCCGTGAGAGGCAATTTAGTCTCCGGCGACTCGGTTGTCAACACTTATTTTATCAAATTCCGCCCTTGCGTCTCCGGCGACGGCGGATTATGATGGGCCATGACAAAGCAAGAACGACACCGGCAGAAGATGAAGGACGAAGGGCTAGAGCGGATGGAGTTGACCGTTCACCCTGACGACAAGCCCAAGATCAAGAACTACGCCGGCAAGCTGTCGCGGCGCAGGCAACGGGAGGCCAAAACATGATGCACTGGCGGACGTGGAACGCCTACTGCGACCAGTGGCACGCAGAGAGGGCAAGGTCTGCTGCACGGCGAGCAGCCATGGCTCGGGTCATCGCCTACAAGCTCGCAGCGGCTCGGGCCAGGGCGGACGAGGTTTGCGGTCATGTACCGGAGGACGTGCAGTAATGGACAGGGAACTACCTTTTGCCCCGCTGCCATGGCGGGTTCACCATGAGCCATACGGCGACCGCGTGGACGTTCTGGACGCCAACGGTCATTGCCTGATCCGCTATCGTAGCCCAAGCAACCGCGAGTTGGAGATCGCCAAGTTTATCGTTCGATCTGCCAACGGCACGCTTGAACTGACAGGGCATTCGCCGGAGGTTTTGACGTAATGAGACAGGCACGCAAAGGAGATATGGCCCTCATCATCGGCGGTCCAAGCATGCTGGGCACGATGGTATCGGTAAGAAGCGACCCCGTTCTAACCCTCGGAGTATCGGTGTCCACAAAACAAGGATTGATGAGGCATATAAACTGGATTGCCCCCATTCCGCACCCAAATGGCTACGGGCTGGTTGATGCCGTGCCAACGAAACACCTCATGCCTATCGACCAAATCGACCCCGACGCCCAAACCACCCGCAGCAGCGAAAAGGAGCGGACGGCATGAGCATTGAAGACATGTACGATTTTGGCAACCAATCCGCTCAGACCTACCGCGAGAAGTGCGAATGCGGGCGAGAGGTAGAGGTTTCGACGCAGCGGAACCAGTCCCCCGAGTACTACACGGACGTTTATGTCCGTTGCATGCACTGTGGTGGGTCTGTTCACTTTTCGCTGCCGGTGAACTGAAATGACCCGACTCCTATCCAAGCTGCGCCAGCTCCAGCGCACCCTGCAAATCCGCAGCATCCAGCGCGAAATCGCCGAGAGCGAGGACATCATCCGCATGGCAGGGGAGATGAGGGCGGAGCACTTAAGGCGGAAAATGCAGTTGGAGAGCCTGCTGTTTCGCTTGCGGGAGATGGGGCAGAAATGAATCCGAGCATTTACTCGGGTTTGTTTGGTGTATGCTCTCCAAACGACAAAGGCCCCACCGAGGTGAGGCCCTTGAAGGCTCCGGCTTGCAGGCCGGGGTGCGGTTCGCAGGGTCATGGCCTGCGGTGCGTGGATATTAACGTTACGCACCGTATCGTATCAACCCCTCCCCGGACTTCACCGAACCTGCACAGGCTTCCTGCGCGGATAACGGCGGCTGGCAGCCTGATAGCGCGTTACCGTGCGGATGGGTCTGAAACAACGCGGCGCCCCGTAGCAAGCATAGGGCGCGACCTGAACATAGATGCTTGTCGGCATGTCGGCTCCATACGGAATAGCCCCAGTCGTAAGCCTGTGACCTTTTTACTGGTTACGGATGCTTACGGCTGCCTCACCACCGGAATTAATACCATTTAAGTACAGCATAGAAGGCATAAATCAGGCTTTTTAGCTAAAGAGAGGGCACAATGGACGAAAAAGAGCTGGCGGAACTGGATTTGGCGGTGGCGAAGGCCGAGGGGTTGGATACGTTCGGCGTCGGGGATCAACTTTGCGCTGTGTTCATGCGCGCACCTAACGGCACTGCGTTGAAATATGGACCCTACCAGCCCACCCGCGACCCCGCAGAGGCCATGCGGCTGCTGGAGAAGTACAACTTCAACCTTCTTTCCCCTATGAGTACAGGAGAAGAGTGGAACGTCATTGATGGTCAAATGGTTGAGTATCAGTCGTCTGGACCCAACCCCGCCATCGCCATCTGTCGGGCCGTCGTAGCCCTCAAACAGCGGCAAGAGTAGGATAGAGACACGATCCCCGGCGTGTAATCCGGGGAGCTTTGAGGAAGCGTTCGGGCCATGGCTGTAACCATGGTGCTTTACAGGGCCTAGCTGGCGTCCCCAGCAAGCCGGACGCCTCCTGAAAGCGCAGCACGGAAGGACGTGCAACAGCCTATCGGTAGGACGTTCGGCACCCCTGCTCAAGAAACCGATCAGTTGCAGGTAAACCGAAGCCGGTATCAAGCCCGGCCGCTTTCAGCTTTAATGCCGTGGGATAGTTCAATGGCAGAATGCGGGTTGATCGCCGCGACCTTGGTTCGATTCCAAGCCTGCGGCCCAGAACGGAGGCTCTATGGTCATGTTCCTGTTCGGTTGCCTTTGTGGCTCGGCTGGCATCGCCGCCCTGATCCTGTATCGCATCCATTGCAGTATGGTGGGCCTATGAACAATGTGAACTGCACCAGTTACCGCCAGATCGGCACCTGCACACATCAGGCTGCGCCTCGGAGGCTCTTTGGCGCGGCTACCTGCATCGTCTGGGATTACGATAACAGGCTGACCCGCGATCCCCGGTTGACCGTGCCGAAATGCGCCCTATGCACCCCGCACCCGAGGCCGGCCATGCCGCCGCCGAACCCGAGCGCCAAGCCTGCCGCGCCTGAACCTCCGGCCAAGCGTATACAGGAGTGGTCACTATGAAACGCGGAATCCTCGGACTGCCATGATTGACGAAAAGAGCCTCAGCCTCTTCTGCCCGGAGGCTGTGAAGTTCATTGGCCCGCTGAACGAACAGATGGGCAAGGCCAAGATCAGCACCCCGCTGCGGATCGCCCACTTTCTGGCCCAGGTCGCGCATGAGTCCGGTGGCTTCAAGCTCCTGCGGGAGAACCTGAACTACTCCGCTGACGCCCTCGTCAGGACATGGCCCAAGCGGTTCACCCCCGAAACCGCCAAAGCCTACGCCCGAAACCCCGAGAAGATCGCCAACAAGGTCTATGCAGACCGCATGGGGAACGGACCTGAGGCGTCGGGCGACGGTTTCAGGTACTTGGGTCGCGGCCTGATCCAGACGACAGGGAAGGACAACTACAGGGCCTTTAGCGCATGGTATCTCGGGAACGATTCACTCCTGAAAACCCCCGAACTGCTCGAGCAACCGCCCGCCGCAGCCGCCAGCGCCGTATGGTTCTGGGATAGCCGCAAACTCAACCAGCTCGCTGACCGGGACGCGGCCAAGGCCATCTGCCGCATGATAAACGGTGGCTTGCATGGGATCGAGGATCGCCTGCGGTGGCTGGATAAGGCCAAACATGCGTTCGGAGCGTGACAAAAGCCCATGATTCAGCATGTAGAAAGCCCCCAAGGGGTATGACTCCGACATAACCACCGGAGCGCCCCATGACCCTCTCCCTGATCTTCGCATTCCTCCGCCGCTTCTGGCCCGTCCTCGTCGCGGGCCTCTTGTTTATGGGCTGCTGGCAGTTCGTAGAGAAGCAAAAAAGGCTCGCCGCCGAAAAAGCGGTATTATCTGAACAGGCCGTCTACCTGAAAAAGAAGGCCGAGGTATTAGAGGACACCCTCAAGGAAGAGGTAGCTATATCGCAGGTAGTGGCCGAACAGGCTGAAACTGCCTTGATCGCGTTGAAGGACCGAGACAAGCAGATAACGACCCTTAGGACGGACCATGATTACCTACGCCGAGAAATCCGAAACATCGCCAACGCGGCTTCCCCTGAGGATTGCCTTAACCAGCCTGTGCATCCTGATGTGCGTAGGTTGCTCGTCGGTCCCGAAGTCGCGGCTCGTATTCCGCCCGGCCCCGGCCAGCCTTGAACAGCGCCCGATTCCGCCCTTCCAAGGCCGTACCTATGCCGATTTGGCCGAACATACGCTCACTCTCAGGGAATCCCTACTCTCATGCGAGGCGGACAAGGTAGCTGCAAAACGCGCACTGGGGCAGTAATGAACCTGACCCCTGAGCAGATCGGCCTATGGCTATCCATGTTAGGGATAGCTATCTGGGGCGGAATCGTCAGCTACTACCGCAAGGTGCAGAAGGGCCTGCAACACACGTGGATGAGGCTAGGCGGCGAGATCGCTACAAGCGCCCTGGCAGGGTTGGGAGTAGGGGTTCTGTGCAATGAGGGTGGCTTCAGTATGGCATGGTCCCTCGCCTTCGCTGGCATCGCTGGGCACATGGGATCAACCGTATTCGACATAGGCGAGGACATTCTCAAGGCTGTCCTCTGGAAGCTCGGGAGCGTTGACCGTAGGGAGCCCGGCCAACCGCCAGCACGCCGTGATGCCGACCGCAACCCCGATTGACACCTGATGCAACCTAAGTTGACAATGCCTAAAGCCAACTTCCGAGACTGCCAACATGGCATGTGAAGGATGCAGGAAACGCCGTGAACGACTCAAGCAACTCCTTGCCATCGCCCAAGAGCGATTTGCTATTGGCCGTGACCGCCGTGCGAGAAGCCGCGCTCGCGCAACAGCAGGTAGCAAGGGCAGTGCTGGAACTATCCCAGAAGGTGGAACGCCTGATCGACCAGAACAGCCTGATGCTCCAGGCGATGGCCGACAACACTGACGAAGAAGAACCTGCCCACTACCTCAATGGGCGCCACCTATGAAGATGCTAGGGGCAAGGCTCAGGGCAGAGAAGCTGACAAGGCTGGTTGTCCCGGTAGGCGATCCCGATAGTTGGCGCAATGGACTCAGCACTAGCGAGCGTGGGTATGACTGGCGATGGAAGAAGGCGCGTATCAGGTTCCTTACCCGCAATCCGCTTTGCTGCTATTGCCAGGCCAAGGGAATCATTACAGCGGCCAATGTAGTGGACCACAAGATTCCCCATCGTGGCGACAAGGCCCTGTTCTGGGATGAGAGCCAGTGGCAGCCATTATGCGATTCATGCCATTCGTCCGAGAAGCAGAGAGAGGAAAAACGCACTGCTGGAGGCTAGATACCCCAGGGGGGCGGGGTGCCAAAGTCAGGGGCTAAC
>Ga0247824_10000044_pt1 | contig 45718 bp, 73 predicted proteins | sample 13C_PalmiticAcid_FD_194412 | JGI IMG/M metagenome (GOLD analysis project Ga0247824, IMG submission 194412) | Soil microbial communities from agricultural site in Penn Yan, New York, United States - 13C_PalmiticAcid_Day48 | ecosystem: Environmental > Terrestrial > Soil > Agricultural land...
CTCCCGAGACAGCACCCTGCCCGATCGCCTGCGGAACGCTTCTGGCCGCCATGCCGGGAAGCATGAAGGCTCCCGCCACTTGCCCGCCGAGACGCGCCATGCCGCCCTGTTCGTCGCGCTGGCGCTGTGCGGCAAGGTTCTGGTCGTATTGGCCCGCCTGCCCACCGATGCCCGTCAGCGACCCCATGCCAGCGGAAAACTCGTCGGCAAGCCCGAATGTCGCCATGTCCGCCACGCCACGCACCGCGTCATCGACCTTGCGGAAGAAACCGCGATCCTCCGGCAGCCTGTCCGTCTTGGGCGTGGTGGCCGTCTGCTGCGGAGCGCCGAAACGCTTCTGCAGTGCCTGCTTCATCACATCCGGCGGCGTGCCGTCAGGGAACTCGGCAATCGAACCGTCGGGAAGTTCGACCTCGATCATTCGAAGTCACCCGTCTGCGGGTTGAAACGAAGCCTCTGCTGCGGGCCGGGCGCCGCCGGAGCCGAACCGGGGGCATCGTAGTAATCGCCGCCCCGGAGTTTGTTGACGCGATCTTCGGCGATCTGCTTCTTGCGCTGGGCAAGCTGCATCATGCGATCGATCGTGCGCCCGCGAATGTCAGGCGGGGTGGCGGGGTCGGCCAGTATCTCGACGAACTTGTTCAACTCGAAGTCGGTCGTCGCACCCTTGAGCGTGTCGGCCATCGTCTTGATGGACTCGTAGGTCATCAGGTTGTTGAATTCGAGCGTGGCGCGGGATTTCTCCTCGTCGAGAAGCATCCCGGCGCCGGGCACGTTCGCACCGGCCCAGCCACGAACGCCGGCCGTCATGCCCGTATACGTCTTGTCGTTCAGTTCCTTGGCGCGGGAGAGAGCGGAGAGCGTTCCATCGACCGCCGGCAGCACGTCCTCTGCCTCGAAAATCGCCTTCTTGTCGACGGTGGTCAGCGAGTTGTCGCGCCCCTTGTTGTTCTTGATCCAATCGGCATAATTCGGGTCTTGCTGTGCGCGCTCATACTCCTGAATGGAAGTCGGCATGCTGCCATATTGCGGTGAAGGGTTATCGATCCACTCCCCGGTGTCCTTATTGTAGATGTCCCCGCCCGCGCTCATGTACGGATTGTCCGGCTTCTGGTTCTTGCGGTCGAGGTACGCTTTCCAGCCATCGCCGGCAGGCATCGCGCCGGACTCGACGGCGGCAGCAATGTCGGGAGCCTGTGTCCGCAGATATTCCAGCGTCTTGCTGGTCTGCGCCTGCGCTTCCCGCTTGTTCTGCTGCAAAACCAGAAGCGGAGCCATATTTGCAAAGCCTTGGCCAACATTCTGCATGTTGCCCTGATTGCCCATAAGCCCGCCGGCCATGCCAAGGAGCGGAGCGGCCATATCGGGAGACAAAAGCCTCTGGAACATGCCGGGCTGCTGTGCCGACGAGCCGGGCGGCTGTGCTGTGCCGCCGAGCATGCCGGATAGGCCGCCCTGCTGCTGACCTGTGAGCAGTCGCAGAAGGTCCATCATCAGAAGCCTCCAAGCATCCCGAGGAGACCAAGCCCACCCGCGCCCATGCCGAGCGCGTTGGACCACCCATTGTTCTGCGCCGGCATCTGCGCCGTCGTCCGCCCGTAGCCGCCCGCCCCGCCCGCTACGCCCAACAGCGCCTGAAGGTTGGTGAGCTTACTGTCAGCCTTGCGGAGAGCGTCATTCTTGACGCGGCCCTTGTAATCTTCCTGCATGGCGCCGATGCCCATCAAGGCATTTGCCGGCGCATCCTGGCCGGCGAGAAGGCTCTGGTAAATGCTGCCGGAATTCGAGAGGTTGGACTGCCCCTGCTGGCCCATGTTGAACAGGTCGCCGATGGCGCCGGCCTGCCGATCGCGTTCAAGGTTGTATTGGCCAAGCCGCGCCTCGGACTCGATGCCGCCGAGCGTGTCGGCAAAGATGCCCTGATGTGCGCCACCGGCAAAGCGCCCCATGCCCGACATCATCGAATTGACATCGGTGCCGGCATTCTCCTTGGTGCGGGACAGGACCGCCTCAAAGTTCGCGTCGGGCCGATTGAGATAATCGCCACGAGCAATGGGGTTCAGCGCGTCCAGTGCCGTTTGCTGCTGGCTGTTGTAGCCGCCGTTCCCCCAGATGTCGCCCATCTGGCTCAGATTGCCGCCCATGGCATTCGTCGCCATGGCACCTCGAGCATTCCTCTGTATGTTCCCCATGCCCTCGCGCGTCGAGGGAGAGTAGCGGATGGCCGTCTTCATCTTGCTGGACGGCATGAGGTTGCCGTTGTTGTACGCCTTCATGGCGTCGCCCATTGCCGTATTCAGCAATGGCTTTGCCGCCTTGTAGGGCTCCGCCGTGGTGGTGGTTTCCTGGGTGTCGCTTCCGCCGCTCATAGCTCTTCCTCTAGGACCACCCGAACGACTCTCGCCCTCGGAAATGTCCTTTGCCATCCAGTGCGCCCGTCCGCCACGAAGGCGGTTGCGCCAAGGAGTTTCGCCAGTTTCGCCGCTTCTTCGCGCATGGGTTGCAGCCAGTCCTTCATGCCGACGCCCGCCACTGCGAGGCATCTCAACTTCCGGCCGCTCGACCAGTTTTCAGGCTTCCACACCGACGCGGCCTGTATGCGCTCGCCGTCATGGGCAACGATCAGGTAATTGTCGCTCCTGCGGCATCCCGCCCATAGAGTTGCCGTCGTGAGGTCGCCCCCGGTGCGCCGGCAGGCTGCTTCAAGCGCTTCCCGAACGTGAGGCCAGACGTGGTCGATCTTGTCGACCGAGACGAGGGTGATCACGTACCTTCGATGCCCTGCTCTTGCATTTGGCGGGCCATCTCTTCGGAGATGAGGCCAGCGCCAAGGGCAGCGGCGATGCCGTATTTCTTGACGATCTCGATCAGGCGGTCATCGAACACGACATAGTTGCGGGAGCCGCCGGCTTCCGCCTGCTTTAACTTCTGTCGAAGATCGTTCACTTGCTGCTGCGCGTAGGCGTCATTTGGTGATTTGCGCAGCGCGGTTTCCCACATGCTCAACGAACCGCGTATGTCGTTTGTGTCGACGTTGCCGCGCGAGCCAGCGTCGAGGTACTTGATGCCAGGGATGCCGACTTTTGCCAAATCTTCAGAGACCTTCGGCCTTTTGGCATTGAGATATGCCCCTAGGAACTCCTGATAGGCATCCTTCCCGCTCATGCCGACACGCGCCTGCCAGTCGAAATCCCTTTGTTTTTCCGGTGGGACCATTGGCCGGATTTTTTCGAGCATCTCCGGCGTCAATTTCTCGTCCCACGGCAGCATATCTTTTGGGTCGGCGGCGATGTTGACCTCGTACATGGAGCCGGAACTCATGCTACCGCTGTTTTTCAGCGCCGTAAGTTCGGCAATTTTTTCCTCTTGCAGTGCAATAAACCTATCGCGTTTAGCGGCATCCCCGCCCGCATTTGGCAGGGCGTTTAACCGTTCAATTTCGGCGCGGGCGGCTTGCAGTGCGGAGTCAACGTCTCCGCCTGTCCGTTCGAGAAGACGTTGCGCGGAAGCAACGCGCATGGCCGTCAGGTCGTCACGGTACGACTTCGCCACGCCCTCGTTCTCGGCGAAATACAGCCCATGCCCGTAAGCCTGCGCACCCTCGCCCGTGCCGATCTTGCCCATGCTGAACTTGTCGAACGAATGCGGCGAACCGTGAAAAGCGCGGATGCCCTTCTTGACCGCCTGCCCCGCAGCATCGCCCACAACAGGCACGGCGCCCACCGCCATGAGGCCCGCGTTCATTGCGGCCTCGCCATACTTCCCAGCCTTCGCTGCCCTCGCCGTGTCATCAACCCCGAGCAGTTCCCCAAGCCCCGGTGCGAAATCCGCAGCGCCTTGCACGCGCGTATTGAGGTAATGCCAAAGCGTCCGGTTGTCCGGCGCGAGAAAGTCAGACAGCGACCACCCGATGCGTTCCCGCAGCGATGGCTCATAGGCGCTGAGTGTTGCCTGTTTCTGGGCCATTCATCACTAGACCTTGAACGCGGCATTCGTCGCGGCGTAGATGACAGTGAAGGTCACCACGTCGGCCGCCGCCGCCTGCACCCTGATCTTGCGCACGCCGTCCTTGCCACGAAGCCGGATAGGGGCCGGGAGGATGTCATGCACGCTGCTGGTCGTCGCGACGGAGCCGGTGTAGATCAGGTAATCCGTCGAGGCCACGGTGTACCAGATGCTCGCAAGGCGGGCGCTGGCGTCTTGGTTGGCAACGATCAGGCCGATGATCAAGACTTCCTGCTTTTCGTCAAACTCGACGAGGTCCGTCACGCTCGTGCCTGTCGGGCGAAGCGATATAGGCTCTTCAACCGTACCCCCGACAGCGTAGAAGACGCTCACCGCTGGCCGCCCGCTTTGACGCCGCCTTCAGGGAAATCAACGCCCGACACATGCTGCCAGACCTCGCCCTCTCCGATTTCCGCACGGAAGGCATGGAACAAGGACTCGCTGCGAAATGGCACTATCCCGGTGTAGGAGTTCGGCTGATTCGTCGCGCCGTCCGTCCGCGCGCCTCCGTGCCAATCCGACGTGATGGCGCGGAGATTGTACGTAGCAGGCACATCCCCCACCAGACGCGCACCACTCACGAAGGACCGCCGCCCAGACACGAGTTGCATGTCGGCTGTTTCCAACGTCGCGGCCATCGCCCCACCGGCAAAGAAACACATGCGGTATTCGTCATCGAACACGGCGAGCGAGCGAATGCCGCCGGTCCAGAGCACGCTATCGAAGGGGATCGGAATTTCGTCTATCGAGTCGTAGAACGCATCGACGCCGTCAATCGTGACGCCCGCCGTCACCAGCGACGCCATGTTCGTAAAGACGGCCGTGCCGTAGCACCAACGGTCCAGCGGCCAACAATAGCCGAGCAGGAACTTTTCGTCCCCCGGCATCGGCGATTGCCACCAGACGATCTTGTTCAACGGGTCGACCATGGCCTTGACCTGGCCGACGGCCTCCTGGTCAATCATGCCGCGATACCAGCGGTCCACCCGTTCGAGGCCGATCGCGCGCCCTTCGACGTTGGCGAAAAACCCGTCATGCGAGAGATAGACGAACTGCCCAGGCCCGGTCTGTGCGATCGAGAGCGGCGCCGCGACCCCGCGATCTGAATTGAGCACGTCGGTACGGAACGCCACATCGCCCGGCAGCATGGTCATGGAACGTATCTTGGTGCGCTGGAAGATGACCGCGCCGCCCTGCGCCCCTACGCCGCCGACAATCTCCTCGCCGTCCGGGAAGTCCTGAAAATCGCAGCCCCGGCGCCCCGGCGTCCAGAAGGTTGCATCCCCGATGCCGGATGTCATGACGCGGTTGGGCGCGTCATCAAGGTGCGCTATCACCAACTGCGAACCCGCGAGCCACGCATAGCGCGACTTCGGCGGGGAGCCGGTCTGGTCCGCGAACTCGGTGCCGATGTCGATGTCGATGACCTGCATCTCCGTGCCGAGATTGCCGGCAAGCAGGTTCGTCCCGAAGACCACGAACCACCACTGGTCGCCATCGGGAACCGCATAGGGGTCGCCTGTCCTCGATACGTCATCCCACCCGAAGTCGGATGCGTCGAATTCATACAACGCCGTGGCCGTGCCGGCGAAGATACGATATCCGCCCGTCGTGGTCCTGATGTAGAACGCGCCCGTGCAGGCTGCAGGCAATGCATCGGAAAAGGGGATGGTCTGTGGCAACGGGCCCCAGCCGTCCGCCACGGGGATGCAATTAACCGCGTTGGTCGTCACGCCGTTGGCATAAATCAGCCGATCGGGCTCAAAGTTTCCGAACGGGATCAAGGCGTGCAACCCGCTATCGTGAGGCCGGCGCGGGCGTAGCGCCCCACCATGTCGGAACGGTTCAGCCCGGCCATCAATGCCTGCGCCATGGACGCCTGTTTGGCCGCCTCGGCGTCGTTCTTGATGAACTCTGCTGCCTGCGCCAGCGAGGCGCGGAGATAGATGCCGGGAGACTTCTGCAACAACCAGTTCGTGGTGTTGCCCTCGACGGACAACTCCGGCAGCGCTTGGTAATAGGTCAGAATGATGTCGTTCGACACGTCAGGCGCGGTCTTCAGCGTGTCGCCCACGATGGTGTAGTGCATGCCGTTGCCGCCGAAGCGGACAGGGTAGAGCGCGTCGAATGCCTGCGGCGTAACATAGGACAGGATGCCGTAGCCGTCCTCGCGGGCGCTGATGGTTTGCAGGAAGTCGTCGGGAACGGTGCAGTCGCCATCCGTGGGCGTCAGCGTGGCCGTGGTTTCCATCTCGCGCACGCGCAACGGTGCCGTATCGGCCGACCCGTAGTTCAGCCAGTTCTCGGCGAGCTGGATAAAATCGGGGATGAACTCCGCCAGGTCTTCACGCGCGAGATGGTCCGCGATGGCATTCTGGAGGAGGGCATAGGTTCCGATTGCCATCAGACCTTACCCCTGCTGGTTCGGAACCCGCTGAAGTCGCTGTCGTTCAGCACCTTGGACAGGTAGCGGCGGTCGCCCGCATCGACGGCGTCACCCAGCCCCTTCTGTTCGAAGAAGGTCAGCGGCACGGACGCCACGCGGTTGTAATCGCCGAAGCTCTGGCCCATTGAGGCCACAGCCGCCTGGCGGTTCATGTCGACAATGTCGTCGACTTCCTGCTCGACGTGGGCACCCTTGAGGTTGCCCCGATCATCGAAGACCAGCCACACGGTACGGCCGATCTCGGGATCATGCTCGAACAGGACGCGGTGGTCGGCCATCAGTCGGAACCCTTGACGGCCTCAATCTCGTCGGTATCGGCAAGGCGGGCTGCGCCCGTAGCCTTCCAACTGGCGTAAAGTTCCTTCGGCACCTTGATCACGGAGCCGCGGTTGTGCCGCTCGGTTCCGAGCCAGCAGTCGCGGACGCAATGCACCCACGTGTCGGCCGTATCGCGCAGCGCCTGCTCGTCGGCCTCGCTCTTGGCCTCATGCGCGTCGGCGACCATCTCGGCGAGAGTTTCGATATCCCACGAGGTGTCAACTTTCATGCGCAGAACCTTCGCCTGGTCCATCAGCATCTTTCGGGCCTGCTTCTCGGCGATCTTGTCCGCGCCCCATCGTCCGTCCACTTCCACCCCCATTGCCCTCGCCTGTTCGACAAGCGCTCTTTTGTCTTCGGCCATCATGTGGCTTCCTCTGTTCGGGAAAGAAAAAGGGCGACCCGGAGGCCGCCCCTTTCGTCAGTGTGTGCCCGCCGATCAGGTATCGGCGAAGGCCGGCGTGGTGCCGGACACGGCCATGCCGTTCACGTACCAGTTGGTGCCGTCGCAGTGGAACTCGATCCACGTTCCTGCCTCGGGAGTGAGGATGCGCAGGAAGTCATTCGAGTTGCCGTCCGAATAGACGACCTCGATGTCCGGCGTGCCATCCGTCAACCACGCGACGCCGCCGATGTAGAAGTTGGCTGCGGATGTGGTCTGAAAAATCCAGTCCGCTGTGTCGGCTGCCCCGCCGCCATACTGGAAGCGGTAGGACAGGCCCTTTTCCTCGGTCGGCAGCGTGAACGTGCAGTCCGCCGTCAGGTCCGCCACGATGTGGAGGACGCCCGAATTGTACTCCTTGACAGAGTATGCCGTGGTCGCCGCAGGGATCACGATGGGGGAAAAACGAAGATACATGCTCGTGATCCTTTCTTACGTGCTGGCTGACATGCCGTACACGTCGGCAATGACGCCGATGCCGGCTTCGTTGACGACCTTGAGCGTGCCCTCAGCGATGAGGACGCCGTTTTCCGCGTCGCCCGTCTTGGCGACCTTGTCCTCCTGGATGGAGCGCAGGGTCATCCACTTGACCATTCCCGGATCGAGCGCGAACACGCGACGGGCCGTAGTGGCACCGCCCGCACTCATCACGCGATTGGCCATGACCTTTACCGGACCCCACGGGCTTTCATAGATGTCCGCAGTGCCGATGATGGTGTTCGTGCCCTTGCCAGCCGCATAGCGGAACGCAGCAACGTTAGAGTCCGACATGAACGTGGCAAACACGCCCTTATTGTAGGACGAGCACACGACCGTGGTCACATCGCCGCCCTCGTTATAGATCGACTGCAACACCGCGTCGGTGAGAGCCTTCGACCATGCGCGGAGGGTGCCAAGAGACTCGACCGTGGTCACGCCGCCGACGAAGCCGCCGGACGTGCCCGAGTTGCGCGAGACGTTTGTGGTCAGCCATGTCGGCAGGCCGCCGGAACGACGCGGGTCAGTGTTGGTCGAGGCGATGTTGGCCACGATCGAATACTCGTGGTCCTTGCGGATCGCCTTGCCCTTCTTCATCAGTTCGTGGGCGCGCTTTTCAGCCCGACCCGCGTTGTCCACCGCCTGCTGAGTGCCAGAGAAGCGGAACGTCTTGGTGAAGATTTGCGTGTAGTTGCCCACACGGGTCGGCGGCGTGACGGCATCAAACGAGTATTCGTTGCCTTCAGGCTGGGCATTGTCGCCCGGCGCTTCAAGCTCTTCGAATTCCCACTCGGGATGCTTGGACGACGCCTTCTCCTTGCCCGCCATCGAATAGATGGGGGTGTCGGTCGGCGTAATCATGTTGACGTAGTCGGACAACTCTTCGCGGTTGCCGACGGCCTGGGTCGTCAGCACGGTATTGGCTACGACTGCCATTGGATTTATCCTTTTGATGCGAGGTAGGCGGCCACAGCGTCGTCGTGGCTGCCTGTTTTTCGGAGACGGGTGATCGCATCGCTTGCGCGCTGGGCCTTGGCCACGTCAGGGGAGAACCGCTTGCCGCCCTTGGTGATGGGCGGGCGTTCCTTGACCTGGCTGACGGTCTTGGGCTTGTTGGCCTGCAGACGGTCCCACTTGGCCGCTTTCGCGAGTACCAAGGCCATACGGTGGTCGAAAGGCACCTGTTCCGCGATCTCCTGCAACGAGAAGCCTGCGGCCTGTCCGGCGGACTTGATGTCCTCGGCGAAGGATTTCAGCTTCGTTTCGTCCTTGAGATCGGGGCGGGCCTCGCGTAGCCGCTCCATTTCAGCATTCGCCCTCTCCTGCCGCTGCTTCTGGGTTTCCGCCGAAGCCTGTTGCTTCGACATGCCCATCTGTTCGCGGAGGTAAGTGAGGTGCTTCGAATACTGGTCGTGATGCTCCTTGGCGTTCAGGTAGCCGATCGGGTCGACCTGGAGCATGCCGGGGTCTGGGGGCGGTGGCGTGATTGATTCAAGCAGACGGGCCATGTATTCCCGCTGCTCGTCCACCTGTCGCTTCGATGCTTCAAAGGCAGCAGATTGTTCCGCAAAGGCACGCTTTTCCTCTGCGACAGCCATTGTCTTCTGCCGATAATCCCGGTCGCGGAGGTTGCCTGCGACGAGGTCGGCGACGGTTGACACGGTGCCATCGGGAAGCCGCACCTTGCCATTGCTGGCAACGAACCGCCCCTGATCGCTTCCGGGTTCCTCTTCGTCCTCGTCTTCGGCCTGACCTTCCTCGTCAGGGTCGCCGGTCTCTTCGCTCACATCCTCGTCGGATGCCTGCAATTCGTCTTCGGCTTGTTCGCTCTGCTCGTCTTCCGGGTCCGGGTTGGCCTGTGCGGCTCCATTCGCGGTCGATTTTGCAAAGGCGGCGGCTGCCTGGTCGATTGACATAGACAGCCCTTCGCCACCGTTGCCGGTGTCGTCGTCGTCTTCCATGGTTCGTCCTGGGATGCGCCAGTTCCGCTATGGGTTGACTGGCTGGGGAGCTAGAGGATCACACGATCCCCGGTTTCCGCTTCGGCTCTCCGGCGCGTATGTACGCCTCCAGATGGCCGCGCAGATCGTCCACGACCCTGACTCTCGCCTGATGGTCGCGAATGGCTTCCGTGTCCGTTGCCGGCGTTCTCACCAGCCCTTCAAGGGCAAGGGAGCGGATGGCGTCGAGCGCCTTCTGAAACGCCTCGTTCTGCCTGATGTTCTGCGCCTCGTGGGCAAGCTGGGCGTCGGTCATGCGAAGAAATACATCGTGCCGGAGTTCGTATCGAGCAGTTCGGTTGACCCGCCGGCCATCGCCTTCTTGATCAGGTCGGCCGTCACGTAATCCCCGGCGGCTTTCGCCTTCAGCCGGTCGTTCACGATCTCCCCCCAAGTGCCTTCAATCGGCGTACCGTCATACGGAACGAACCCGCCGCTCTGGTCTTCGTATACACGGCCCTCAAATGCCGCGAGAAAGACCGCTTCGCGCCGTTTGGTCGCGAAATGTCGGTCCCACATGATGCGATCGTCGATGACGCATTCTCGCGCCACGGACTGTCGCATGCGATAGGTGCGGCCATGCGGCGCGTTCAGTGCTTCCCGCTGTGCCGGCGCCAGATGTGGGTGGGACGGTTCAGTCGCCGGCTGGTAAAGCGGATCGTCGCCGACGTGGGCAATATCCGTCATCACCCAATGGCCGTTGTCGAAGCAGCGTTGCGCTACGTATTCGGTGCGCGGGACACGCTGTGGATAACGGTCGAACTTTTCACTGAGTTCGCGCGTCACCCCGGATCGCCCCCAACATTGACCTTCGACGTGGCGTCGGCCTTGTACTTGCCGACCTCCGCCTGACGGTCCGCCGAGTAGAACCCGGCCTCCTTCTTCATGTTCATTTCGGCCATGGAAAGCTGCTGCTTCAGTTGCAGTTCGAGCATCAGTTGCTCGCGCTTCAACTCCATTTCGGCCTGTATCTGGTACTGCTTCAGCGCCAGTTCGCCCTGTATCTTCTCGCGCTGCAACTGGATGTCCTGCTCATTCTTGGCGGCATCCATCTGCATTTCGACCTGACCGCGCTGGGCGTCCATCTGCATCTCTGCCTGGCTGCGCTGCATGTCGGCCTGAAGCTTTTCCTTCTCGAGCGCGATCTTCGGGTCGCCCTGCTGCGCCTTCTGCTCGGCAAGCTGCTTCAGTTGAGCGACCTTGTCCTCGGTGTATTCCGGATAGAACTCTTCCGGGTTGCGAATGCCGGCGCTTTCGGCCATCTTCGTCATGGTGCGGAGGATCTTCGGCAGCATGTCGATGGCATCGTTCATCGCGCCGGCCGCCATGAAGCGATCGGCCATGAGCATCTGCGTCTCAAGCACCTGCCGCAGCATGATCAGGTCACGGTCGCGCGAGCCGGTGCCGAGCCCGACGTTGATCGTCACATCCATGTCCGCGTTCCAATGGCGCGGATCGATCTGGATCGGCTTGCCGCTCATCATGAGCCTTCTTGGCCCCTGATGCTTGATCATCAGCCGCATCAGCTTGCGGAAGACCTTGCGCCAGCCATACTCGGCCATGTTGCGCGCGACGAGTTCCACCTGGCTGTAGCTGGCGTCCTGCTGCTGCTGCGCGGCCGTGGCGGTCTGGTTCTGCAATGTCTCCGGGTCGAGCGCCTGACCCTGCCTCGAAACGCCCGTGCGGCGCTGGATCACCTCGTCCTGGTAGTGGATGGCCTCAAAGGCGTGGTTGGCCACGAACGGGACTTCAATCGGCATCAGCGTCGCGCCGGTCTTGCCGTGGACTGTCCCGCCAAACGTCGGGTTGTACAACTCGTCGACGTTCAGGATGTCGCCGGTCACAAACCTTTGCGGGTTGTTGGTGGCGTAGACGTTGTTCAGCGCCTGACGGGACAGCACCGTCTTGATGTCCTGCACGTCCATCGTCTCATCCGCGATGGACCGTGCTGTCCACCGATGCGGAACCGGCTCGCACGGGATGTCGTCAAACGGGTGTTCGTCCTCCCACACTTCCCAATGCAGGAGCTTGCCGTTGTCAGCGCCACCCATGCAGGCGCGGATAAGTTCCGCCTCGCCGTCGTCGTCGACATCGATGCGGATGAAACACTCGTAATAGTCGACGAACTCCGTCGAACTGTCCGCCGCATCCTCCGACTCCTGGTCGAAATGGCGAGAGACCTCTTCCGGCGTGTCGATACGGGCCGATGCAGGGATTGCCCGCACATCCTCAAGGTCGTAGCCCATCTCCACCAGTTCGGTCCGCATCTTGCGGTCCCAATGCGCGGTGAATGCCGCGTCATCGGTGCGCGTCGCGTCGCCGTGGATCAGGAAGTGGTCGGGCGCGATGGCCTCGACGACGAACTTGCCCTCCGCCTTCTTGCGCTTGATCTTGACATCGTAGACCTTGGAGCGCACCGCCTCGCCCGTCTCCGGGTCAGGGGACACATAGTCCCGCTCGTCCTGCTGAAGCACCTCGGGTGCCTCGCCGCTCGTGTCCTCCTGCAGGAGCAGCGTCAACTGGTCCTCGGTCAACCCGCTATGGAAGGACGACGTATAGACCGGCGTCTCGTCATAGTACGTCTTGACGATGCCATTGCCGAAGAGCAGCGCGTCCCACGTCACGTCATAGACGATCTCGTAACCGCGGTTGTCCTTCCAAAACACGTAGTTCATGCCGTCCGTGGCTTCGCGGGCGAACTCCTCGTCCTCGGTGCCGACCGGCTCCGCCATCGCCATCCGATCGGACGCGGTGTAGACGCGAATGATGCCCGGCAGCATCCAGCCGATGGTGTCGGCGACATCCCGGCTCACAACCCTCGATCGGTTCGGCTCCGGCGGGACGTATCGGTCCATGTGGCCGAAATAGTAATCGATGGCTTTCGCGCGGTCGGCCTGCCGCTCCTTGGTGTCGTGCGACTTGGCAAGCTGGATTTGCGACGAGATGATCGCCTCCAGCCGCGTGTCGTCGAGTTTGGCCATTTACACTACCCAGTCCATTCGGCGTGCGGGAATCTTCATCTCGGACGGCGGCTCATACGCGACGCACATCAGGCCGAAGGCATCGGCACCGTGGCTCGACCAGTCGTGTTCTGGTCCAAGCCCGACGTTGCGCTTCTCGTCGCGGCGTTCGTGATAGGCGGCGAGGGCTTCGATGCCGTGCCGACATGTCTCTTCGTTGAACCAGATGGTGGGGAACAGCCTGCGGCCCGCCTCGACGCGCTTCAGCGCAGCGTCCTTGCCCTGGTTCTTTATCGTCTCGGTCTGGAAGCCGGCGGCGGCCACATGGTCCTCATACCGGACCAGATGTGCATCAGGCTGCGCCGCGTCGTGGGGCAGGTAGCACCGTGCCGACCCATAGCCTTTGGACCGCAGCCACTCCAGATGCGTACCCAGCGGCTGGTTGACCGCCTCGTAATAGTCCAGCACCCGAATTTCACGCCCGACCCACTGCGCAATCCATATGGCCGTGGCGTCCTTGGTCTTGCCGATGTCCCAAAATGCCTTGAGCGGCATGAGCGGGTCTTTGGCGACCCTGCCGATGCGGTTTTCCTTGCGAGCGTCCGAAACTGCCTGGCCATAGTAGGCACCGACAATCGCAGCCTCGAATGAGCATTCGAACTCCTGTTCATACTGGTCCGCGGTCATCGTGCGCCGGGCGTCGGCGAGTTCTTCAGACTCGATCAGCTTCGTCTCGGACGCCCTGAGCATGAGCGCGTACCAAGCTGGGTCTTGCTGCGCGTTGGTCCAGATGTCGTAAAAGCTATTGTGCCCCTTGGGCGTGCCGATGAAGGTTGCCCAACCCTGCCGATCGGCGAGCATCGGGCGTATGATCTCGCCCCACACGCTCGGCTGCATGTCGGCATATTCGTCGAGAACCACGCCATCGAGGTAGAGACCACGAAGCCGGTCAGGGTTGTCTGCACCATAGAGCCGGATGCGAGCGCCGTTATCCGGCAAGTCTATGCGAAGCTCGCTTTCGTGTGGTTCTGCGCCCAGCGCGCGGCCGAAGCGCTTCAGGTACGTCCAGGCTACGTCCTTGGCCTGATTGTACAGCGGGGCAACGTAGGCAAAGCGCGGGTCGGGCCGCTTGCAGTCCAGTGCGCCCTTGATGAGCTTTTGAACGCAGGCGACCGTCTTGCCGGCACGGCGGTGACAAACGGCAATCGACCAGCGCCTGTCTGTTTCGAGCAATGGCACGAACTGGCGGCGCGCGGCGATCTGGATATTCAAATGCCGATGACCGTTACGGTGTTCTCGACCTTGATCGCGCCACCGTCCTCGCCCTTGTGCTCGATGCTGTTCAGCCTGGGGTGCAGGTACGGCGCGGCCTTCTCTGCCGCCCACATGCGGTCCTTTGGATCGCGCATGGTGTCGCGGAGGATTTCGAGCATGTATTCGAGCGGGGTCAGCCCTACAGCGTGCGCTTGGTCGACCATCTCTCTCGTGCGCTTTGTGGCTGCACCAGCCGGACGGCCTGCACCCTCGCGCTTACCGCCGCGAGCCATTTTGATTTTCTCTGATTGAAATTGAAAAACCCGGCACTGTGGCCGGGCTGTCGGGCGCAAAGCGCCTCGTATCAAGCGTCACATTAATTCGGGTTGTGCGCTATGTCAACTGACGCACCGATGGTGACTTAGGAGCCGTTCACTCGTATGGCTCCATGCAATGACGCAGGGCGCGACAGGCAAGAGCCGTCCGCCGATCGGCACCGCGCTTCTTCATCTCGACCACCGCGTTAGCCGATATGCCGAGGAGCCGAGCGGCAGCGGCGTCGGAACGGGCAAGGCCCGCTGACTTCATGTCAGCGAGCCAGTTGGTGAAGGATGCGGGTGTCATGGCAGGTACACCCCGACTTCCTCGTCAACGCGGTACTCATTGACCCTGCCGCCCCAAAGCCAGACCTGCGGGCTGCCGGGGAACCGGTCGCGGTTGCGGCGGAACTCAACCTGTTCGGTCTTGTCGATGCGAACTTCGTAGCCGAGCGCCTTGTAGTGCGAACGGATTTCCTTCGGGGTGGCTTGGCGGGCGTTCATGTCGGTCTCCCTTGGTTGATGAGACCAATGTATCCAGCTTTCTTGTATCCGTCAACAGGAAAATGCAGCCTACTTGGATATTTTTCGCGGGAACCGTAAACCCTGCCTACATCCCATACACGACCGCGCCCACCTTATTCAGCCCCTTGCGCAGATGGTCGAGCATGTGTGCGGCCGCGGACATGTCCTCCACCACCACGCTCATGACGGCGCGATAGACGCGGCGGCCGGTGTCGATATCGCCCACGGCGAGCAGACACGCGCGAATGGCGACCATTTTGTCCCTGGCCCTGCGTGCTGCCTTGCCACGGACTTCGGAGTCCTCGCCGTCGCTGTGGACCGAGAACAGGTTTTGCGCACGAGCGCTGGGGAACGGCACGCCTGTCAGGCCATAGTACCGGGCCATGTCCTCGCCGAGCTTGAAGCCGATGTCGTGCTGCTGCGATGTGATACGCCCGTCGAGCAGGAGCCGGCCGAGGGCATAGCCTCGACGAGGATCGATCGCCTGGTGCAGCGTGAGGATTTTGCCGGGATTGTCGATTGCATGTTCGCGGATGCGGCGGGCGATGGCAACATTCATGTTTTCGTCCTGATCCCTGTTGGTTACGGATGCGATGCGGCGCGATCGCTGGCCGTTAGGCTCCCGATCGGTTGCCGGGAGACGTGGCCTGCCACGCTTGAGCCTCAGTCGTTCGGCTTTCGTCTTTGCCTTGGGCATGCTGCCCCTTTCATGCTTTGCGGATGGCGACGAGGCGATCGTGGATCAGGCATGCGATGGTGCCCGCCGCAAGCATCCGCGCGGCAGGCTGTATCGACGGCTCATCGCCGCTTGCGCGTATGCGCTCCCACCGCTCGGCTTCGTCTGTGGCGATCGTCTCGCATTGCGCCATGCCCGCCTCCACACCGGAACGATAGGCTTCTGAGAGGGCGGAGGCGATGTCGTCGCGAAGCTTCCATCGCGAATAGAACGTGACGACATAGGCGGCGGCATCAAACGGCAGTTTGATTGTGCCGCCAGTCTGCACGATCTCCCGCGCCTTCTGCATGTGCTGTTCGTCTACCATTCGGTCACAACCTCAATATTGGGATAGCCATGAGAGGCCAGATGTTCTCGGATGACGGCTTGAAGCTGATAGGCGCTCGGGTCCGCTTCCTCGATGTAGACGGTGATGCCGATCGCGCCGTCCACGCTTTTCCACCAGCGAACATCGACGCATCCGAGATCGCCCCAGTTGATAGCCTCGCCGAACCTGTCCTCACGGCTGGTTGCCATCAGGCAGGCATCGTCAGCCAGCACCCGGATCGTCTTCAGGTGCTGTTGCTGTTCGTCTGTCATGGGCGGGGCTCCGGTGGGGCGGGGAGAGGCATCCAGTGGGTTACGATGTCAACGAACGGCCCAGTCCAGTCGGCGGTTGTCGAGCACCACGCCTCATCCATCATGTCCCAATAGCCGGACAGGACGATCCGCACAGTCCACGTAACCCCTCCGTTCTCCGTCGGTTTCCCAAACAGCAAAACGGCCGTCCCATCCTTCGGCGCCGTCTCGATGTCGCGCCACTCGCTCATATCCGCGTCTCCTGCTGCTTGCGCATGTCCAGTGCCTCCAGCGCGCGCTTTGCCTTGATGATTTCGGCTTGCGCGAGGATGCGGTCCTCTTCCTCGCGCAACCGCTTCGCCTTGATGGCCGTGACTTCGTCAGGGGGGCGACGCTTCTGACTGCACGACGACGAGCATGTACAACCGGCATGGTTCCCGTGCGGGTAAGCCCTGTGATAAGCGCAGGTGTGGTACACCCACACCGTCTCGAATTCGTCAGGATCGTGGAGTATCAGCATTGTCCCGCCTCCCTCATCTTCGCGAATAAAGCCGAGCGCTCAAAAAGCGGATCGCCCGCAAGCCGCCCCGTCAGAGAGCGCGTGTCGTGCTTCGGCATCGTTTCCAGTCGGCGACGCCACTCGGCCTCAAGCTTCGCCCCGGAATGCGAATAGGTGATGCCGGCCTCGCGCTTGGCGGCCGACACTTCCTTGTAGCTTTTACGAGACTCACGATCCGTTTCGCGCTTTGCCGCCGCCGCCTTCGCTGTGTTCGAACGGCGGCATTCGTTTGCCTTCGCACGCCGAGCCGCCGCATATTCCGGGTCGAGCCGCATGCGAACCGTAGTGGCGTCGGTAGCGAAATACCTGCCGATATCGCGATAGGACGTGCCGGCCGCATGCATTTCACGAGCGCGGGTGATGTTCCATGTGGCGCGCATCAGCGGACCCTCCTGAGTGTGCGGCCCATCTTGGCGCGCTTCTCGATGTATTTGGGGACGCCGACGAGGATGGTGCTGTGGTCGCGGCCCATGCGCCGCCCTATCTCCGCGTAAGACAGTTTCGTCAGCCTCACGGCCCAATAGGCGATGAAATGGCGAACGAAGACGATGTCGTGGCCTCGGCGTTCGGTATAGAGTTCGTGCCGAAGCACGTTGAAGGTAGCGCAGGCGCGTTCCTCGACCCGCCGGAAGACGGAATATGGCATTGCCGCCGCGGCGGCCCTTTCCCGCTGCATGGCGAGCTTGCGCTGCTCCGCAGCCACTTCCCTGCGCAACTGGCGTTCGCGAGCCTTGCGCGCGATGCCGGCCGCCCTGTCGGCCCGCGCCTTCGCCTCAGCCTCCTCGCGCCGCTTGGCATGGACCTGTGCCACGAAGACGGGGTTGAAGACTCGAACGCTTGGTTCTTCCGTGTACATGGTTTCCTCACTCTGCTGGTTTGCCGAGGGGATCGGCCGAACGGTCGCGGATCGTCGCGAGCACGTCTTCCGTCATCCCGTAGCGGGCGCGGATTTCGGCCCGTTCCGCCTCGATTGCCTCGTTCTTCTGGCGTTCGAAGCTCTTGTTCAGTTCGGCCATGAGAGCGGCTGCCTTGGCGCGCTCCTCGTCCGTCAGGCGCTCGCGCCGGCCCTCGCAAGGGTACCTGTCGCGCTCCCGGCGATATTCGCGCTCCCGGGCTTCCTTGTGCGGCTGCATGGCCTTGTCGCACTGGCCGCGAAGCTCGGGAGGACTGGGGAAGAAGGCATGCCCCAGGGCGTTCTGCAGGATTGCCTTGACGGCCGTGGACAGGCCGTAGCGGGTGACGCCTTCGAGTGCGAGGAAGTAGCTGGCCTCAGCCACCTCGACTGACGGCGGCAGTCGCGAGGGCAATGAGCTTAGCGCTGCGAGAGCCTTCATCTGGTCCTCGTGGCTCGCTGGCGTCCAGATATCCGTTGCCGCGGCTGGTAGGTTCATCTCTGAAATTTCCGGTTTGCAGGCGATGGATGGCGAGTTCCCCGACAGTCCTGGGTGGTCCCGAGTACGGAGGCGGGCCGGTGGCCGTGCGCTGCGGCGCTGGGCCGCTGTTCTGTCGGCGGTCGAGCCACGAGACGATGAACTTGCGCATGCCGCGCTTCGTCTTGCGTCGTGTCGGATTGGCTATGAGCCACTGGCGGGCCACGGCTAGCTGCTGAGGAACGTCAACCGCAGGGAAGGCTGATGTCCACTCGGCTATGTCGCTCTCTGAAACCGGATAGTCACCATCGGAAACTGTCGGAAGGCCAATGACTGCGGCCGGAGCGGCTTTTGCCGGCTCCGGGCTAATAGGGGCGTTAGCCCCTATATCTTCTATCTGGCTTCTGGCTTCTGGCTTCTGGGCTTTATCCTGCCGGTTAACGGGTGGGTTAACCCTGTTACGCAGGCCGGGATTACCACCCCTTTTACCGTTGGCTTTGTCGGTGTCGGCCTTGACCTTGTCCCGCTGCATGCGACGGCTGACGATCGCGCCATCATCGTCGCGGCTGAACACTCCAGCGTCTTCTAGCTCTGTCAGTAAGCCGTCGATCTCTCCCCCAGCGAGGGATGCAAGCTGCCGGTCGCTGATGTTCTTCCCGTTGATGCGAAGCGACCCGTAGGGCTCCGCCTCGTGCATGATGCAGAGCATTTCCATCCACAGGCCGCGCGCGGCAAGCGAGCACATCCGCAAGGCTGGATCAGCGCGCCAGTCGGTGGGGTAGAACTTGAGCCAGGGGCTGCTCAACGCACTATCTCCACTTCGATGCCGTACTGCGCCTTGACGTGCTTGCGCTTCCAAGCCGAGAGCGGGGTGTCGACACCCTTCACGTCGATGACGCGATTGCGCTTTAGCTTCGGGTCGTAATAGGCTGCGTCGGCCTTGTAGATGCCGATGACTGTCCCGTTCGGAGCCTGGAGCACGTAGGGCTTCTGACGCTCCAGTTCGTAAATCTCGCCCTGCCGTTCGAGGATGCGCAGCGGCTCGACAACCTCGGCTTCGCGCGTAGAGTCGTATGTGAACCCGTCGATCGTCACCTTCTTAGCGCGGTACTTGTTCGTCTTCGCCGGCTTCAAGGCGCGGAACTCTGCTGCGGTGAGCGTTGTCGTGCGCCCGCGTTCCTCGTCTCTGGAGAGGTGGGGAGGGTTCATGCGGCGGCCTGCCACGAGCGGCCGACAGCTATCGCGCTAATGGTCGCCCTGCTGACATTGAAGTCGTCGGCTATCTGCCTTTGCAGATCACCAGCAGCTAAGCGGCGACGAATCGCGCCAACGTCGGCTTCGCTTAGTTTGGCGCCTGGGTGCGAACTCCGCGATAGGTGGGTTCCGTGCGCCCGTTTGTCGGCGTTGTTTTGCTTCGGTGTTGCATACCGGAGATTGAGGAAATCATTGTTCTGCTCATCGCCGTCGCGATGAGCCACTTCCTGCCCGTCAGGTCGCGTCCCTATGAATTCTTGCGCAACTAGTTGATGCAGGTATCGCCACTCTTTGACGCCAGGAGTCCTGACTAAGGCTACCTTCAGATGGCCGTGCTGGTTCCGTGTTGGCGCGATCCGCCCGCCTCTGTAAAACCTCGTCTGTCCGTTCGCGGTAACCACATGGCGGTCACAGACTCGGAGATTCCCGAGCGACGAAATCTCGTAATTTGGGAACCCGGTTACCGGTCTCCACTCTTCTTGCTGGTCAAGCGGCAATTCGCACCTCCCTACCAATGAATTGAGGGCCGCCGAAGTGCTGCACGTGAAACCTGTACCAGCAGCAGTTGTCCTTGCCGGTCATCTTCGTGCCGGGTATCCACTTCAAACGCCCCACGGAGACGATATGGCTGCACTGAGGCAGGTACGGCGCGGCTTGCTTGGTGTGGCACCAGTCGGCGTCGAAGAGCAGCCAGGTCGGCGCGATCTTCTGGAAATGCAGGATCATCGGGTGTAGGATTTCCCGCGTCCAAGGCGGATTGGTTATGATCGCGTCGATCAGGCCGAAGTGCGTGGCCTTCAAAGCGTCATCGCCCCAAGTGATATCGCCCTTATAGGCGCAGTGGAGGCCCGCGCGGTTAAGGTGTTCGACGAGACGGCCTTCTCCTATGCACGGCTCTGCATAGCGTTCCACGCCCCGCAGAAACGGCAGCAGCGGCACAACAGAAGCCGGGTCGATGGTATGATAGGAATCCATCGGGCGGCGGGAGAAGTCTGAGCGCTTGCCCAATTCAGAAGCCTCGATCCGGGACGTAGAGGCAGATCGAGCGCGGCGAGTTCATGTCGCCGGCCGGGGTGCAGCGGTGGTACAATTCGTCCTTGGAGCGCTTGATGCGCGTGTCGCCGTAGGCGATAACCTCGCCGGTCTGGCGGATGACGTAACCGGCCGAAGTCTCGCCGATGCCGGACTTCTCGACGGGCGCGCAGTCGCGAATGCTGCAGCACTCCCACCCATAGGTCCACCCGAGCGGCTGACTTACCGACTTCGGTGCCTCATGCGCATATGCTCCTGATGCGAGGAGGACGGACGTGAGCAGCCAGACGCCCACCATCGCCGCCCACAGCACGAGCGTCGAGACGATGACGCATATCCCGCAGAACCGGGGAAGCCTCGTCAGGATGAAATGGTCCTTCGGCACCGCGCCCTCGTCGTGCCAGGGTTCGGGGACTTCATGCGCGGGTGGGTGAGCAGACATCAGGCGGCCCTCTGCTTTTCAGCGGTCGCGCCGCGTGCGATGGAAAGGAGGAGATTGCGGAATGGCTCTGGCGTGCCGATGCGCGGCGTGCTGTCTCTACCGCCGCCGCGAGCACCAACTTCCCCGAGGCGCTTTGCGCGAGCGAGGCCCATGCGCTCGACCACGGCGGGGTCCAGATTGGCGTACCTGTAGCCCCACAGTAGCGAGGGAAGGTCATCGACACCGTAGACGTAGAGCAGCGTCGGCTTGCGCGCGTAGTGCCCGTATGCGCCCTGCTCGACGCAACAGGTCCATCCGCCCATGAAGTCGGCAATTATCCAGCCGCCGGCACGGTCTGGCGTGTTCAGTCCAAAGTGCGGCCAGGCATGACTGCCCCATGGGTGTTCGAGGACGCCGCCCCACTTTCGGACGGCAGCCAGTCCGGCATCGAAACACCCGTCGTCATCGCCCTTGACCTTGCGGATGCCGGTCTGCTTGATGAACAGCGGCTGCCCGGCCCACAGTTTGCCCCAGCGCTGGCATGGCGGGTGCGCGACGACAGGATATGGCCCGGCATACTTGCGTGCGTCACGAGACTCGTCCCACGGGTCTACGTCGGGCAGGCCGAAGTAGCAGCCGTCCGTCTCGACGAAGAGCGCAGCGACCTTATGCGCGGGTGGGTGAGCAGTCATTGCCGTGCCTCCGCCGTCTGAGACTTGCGCGGCATGCACCAGTCGCAGGTCCGTTCGCAGAGGTCGCACCCGCCCTCCGGGTCGATGCAGGCGTATTCCGAGAAGCACATGTAGATGACGCCCTCGCCGCCACAGTTCGGGCAGGAGTCGTCTGCAAAGTCGTCGAAATCGTCATACGTCTGTTCTGGAGCAGTCATTGCCGTGACCTCTCTTGCAATTGCCCAGGCGTGTAGAAGTCCCCGTTCGGGTCATTTCTGTCGCCGAACCGTTCCTTCTGTTCATCCGCCTCGAGCTTGAATGCGAGGCGGTCCAGTTCGATGGCGCGCTGCTGATGCGCGTGGTATTTCTTCCAGTCCCGAGAGCACTCTGCTTCGTTTGCAAGGCGCTGCTGGCGCGCTGCTTCGGTGCGGTAGGCTGCAGGAGTGGGGGCGGTCATTCTGCCGTCACCCTCCTCGCCTTCTTCGCCTGAATACGCGCAGCCAAAGCCTGAGCCTCGCGCTCAAAATCCTCCAAAGTGTCATCGCCGCTGATCGCTTTCTCGACTGCTAGTTCGTGTTGAAGCTTCACGACCTGGCGCTCACAAAGGTCTATGTACGCGGCCCTTATGCGGGCGAAGAGACCGGCCTCGACGGTCTTCGCCCTGCCAGTTCGCAGGTGATCCAGCGCCCAGAATGGAAGACCGTATCGGTCCCCCAAACGCTTCTGAGCGTTGGCCTGGTCCCCCCAGCCCTTCGCTTCGGTCGCAACCATTCGGCGCACGTAGCCGCCTGCTGCATCAGCTAAACCAGCAGTCACTTCACGCTCCTGCTTCTGAGTTTCTCTGGACGTCATCCGCCTTGCTCCATGCTCTTGTGCGAACATGGTTAACGGCGACGACGAAAGGGGTTTTGAGGTGATTGGAGACGCCGCGCTTCGCGTCCTGGCAGACATTGAGAAGCGCGCGGAAAATGCGGCGGACGGGTTTGCAGGTTCGATCTTCGTAATCGAGAAGACCAGCGCCGACCGTCCGCCCCGCCGGGAAGACAGCGCCGTTGCAGATCGCGCGAAAGTCACGCTCCCGGCGGAAAAGGTTTTGAATGCGGGCCGCGTTCAGTATGGCCCTCATCAACCGGCGGCAGGGGAACCAATGGCCCCAAGCAGACTCCTGCCGCCGGTTGTACGGCTCAGGAGCCGCCGCAGGAACGCGAAACCTAACTCTGCAGCTAACGACAACATCGCCGTTCATGAGCGGTCGCCTTCATACGGCGACGGCTTGTTGAGCCAACGCGAACGCCCGATCGACACGAGCCTCAGCGCCTCAGCTTCCGTGCAGCCAAGCCGCAGCGAAATGGCGAGCGTGTCATGGCCGTGCATGAACAGGGTATGAGCGCGGGCGGTGTCGGGCGGGAGCTTGACATAGTTGCGCTCGCGCACGTCGTATCCGGCATATCGGATGAGGCCCATCTCAGCGCTCCTGAATAAAAAAGCCCGGACGGGAAGCTGCGAGGGAGGGGGAACGCGCCTCCCGTCCGAGCAATGGCCGGCGCGTGCTTAGGGAGGGTGCGCCGGCAGGGAAAGGGTGGCCCGATGCCGAGGAGGAGGGGTCAGCATCGGGCCGCGCGTCGGGCACGGGGGGGACCATACGACGCGCATGGGGATTGGTGGCGAGGCTCATCTACTGCCCCCGTCCGTCTTCGCCAGCCTGACGCAAAATGGCGTAGCGGATGGCAATGGCGCAGATGATGGGCGCGAGAAGCGTAAGGGCGATGAGGATGAGGACGGCGGTCACAGGGCGGCCCTCCGATGCCCGTTAACCGGCGAGTAACCATGCTCGAAATCGTCAGATGAGGGACAATTACCTACCTTTGCCAGCGAAGCATTTCGCGTATGCTGACCCTGCACCGCCCCGTAAGAGGCGCGAGGGAGGCAATCATGAACATCACCGAACCTGCTCCGGTGGCGGAGCCTTTTGTCGTTCAGGACGTGTTTGTTTCGGGGCTGCTGCGGATAGAAGCCGTCGCGCCGGACACGTTCCGATTTGTATTCTACGTCAATCAGGTTTCTTCCTTCGGCGAGATGGAGCGGGTGATTGTCGCCCGTCTCGTCGTCGGTGCCGAAGCTGCTCGTGCTGGGTCCGTGGCAACGCTCGCCACCCTGAGCGAACCGCGCGTCTGTACCGAGTGTCCGCGACAGAGTTGCCATTGACGCTACTCCGCCGCGAAGCTCTGGGCGGTGATGGTGCCGCCGGACACCTTCTCCAGACGCGCAAGGGCTTCCATGTCGGGGAGCCCTTCCTTCTTGCGCCAGCGGAGAACCCGCGTCCTGTCGCGGCCAATCTCTGTCGCCAGCGACTCGTCGGTGTAGCCGTTGTCGGCCATCCATTTCGCGAGGGGGGTTTGGGTTCGTGTGTCCATGCGACGCATAGTGCGTTAAACGCACAGTGCATGTCAAGCACTTTGTGCGTTTCACGCCGTGGACTCTTTTAGGCCGCCGTCGCGGAATGCAGGCATGGCCCGCGAGACGAAATCCGACACCCGCCAGCTACGCCCGCACTACCTGCGGGAGTGGCGGCGCTATCGCGGCCTGAATCAGGAGCAGGCGGCGGATCGGATCGGGATTGACCGGACAACGCTCGGTCGTATCGAAAACCGCCGCATTGCCTACACGCAGCCTATCTTGGAAGCCGCCGCCGAGGCATACTCGTGCGAGCCGTGGGATTTGCTGCACCGCAACCCGCTGAAGGAAGGCCAGGTCATCGACTTCCTGCGCGAGCTTCAGAACGCCGATCCCGACGAGCAGCGCGAACTGCTCGGCTACTGGCGCGGGATGAGAGCCAAGCACTAATCTCCGCTTCCGTGCGTTAGGCGCACTTTTTCTGTTGACAGATATGTGCGTTTAACGCACTATGCTCCCCATCAACCGAGCACGACGCACGGGGATGGAGGCAAGGAAATGGCACAGGTTGGCGATGTCCGTGTCGGACGGGGTGACGAATACGACCGCCCCGGAGAATGGGTCGTTGAAGAACTCGCCTACAGGGGGGTCGATGACTCTGCCCCGACTTGGGCTGTACCCGGATGGGTAGAGGACCGGTTCGGAGAGACGGGCTTCTTCAAGACGAAGCAGCAGGCCCTCGCGTTCCTCGATGCCGTTGTGAACTGAGGGCGCTGACATGAACGCCCACACCCCCCACATCACCGGCGGGACGCTCTCCGATCTCGTCGACTTCGCCATCGAGGAAAACCGCTGGCCCCATCTGCAGTGGACGGCGAAGGCGCTCTATTCGCTGGAGCTTTCCGACACACTGGCGGACGCGAAATCGCTTCTCCAGCGCTACGACCGCCGCGAGACGGTGAAGCGGGAAATCCGCCACTGGTCCTACGACAGCAACCGGGCAATCACGACGCGGCAGTTCCTCAAGCTGATCGAGGAATATGAGGCTGTGCGGTCTGCCGGTGTGGTGGCCGAGTTTGCCTATGACGCCGAATACAACGCCACACGCGAGGCATTCTGATGGACGCCTACGACCTCCGCAACCTCCGGGACAACCTCATCCAGATCAATGCCTGGATCCGGCACTGGCGTCTGGATGTCGCGAGCAACCTGATGCCGACCGAAAGTTCCCTCGACAATGCGGCCTACTTCGTCAGGGACAGCCTCAAGACGCTTGAGCGCGCCCCCATCGAAGCGAACGCCCGCCTAGTCGACGCCGCGCCGGACATGCTCGCCGCTCTGAAGTCATGGTTGGAAGAAGTCGACGGCACCTATCCGTTTGAAAGCTTGGAGCCAACACGCGCCGCCATCGCCAAGGCTGACGACCTCACCTTCCCCGGTGAGCGGCCATGAGCGCGGCGAAGGACGACGGTGGGCAGGCATTTCCGAGCACATGGTCGGAAAGCTGGGGCGGTGAAGTCAGCAACAATCACCACTACGGCATGACGCTCCGCGACTGGATGGCAGGGCAGGCGCTGGCCGGACTTGGCACATGGTGCCCCGGCAGCAGCAGCGGGCCGCTGATCCCCGCCCTCATCCATGAACGCAAGGCGGCGTGGGCCTACGCGCAAGCCGACGCCATGCTCAAGGCTCGCGAGGCCACCCCATGACATCCCTCGTGAACTACCTCGCCAGTTCTGGCTATCGGATAGCAGCGGTGCTCTGCGGATGCATGGGATCGCTCTGGATTATCGAAAGGATCATGTGATGACGATCGCAGGCGACAAACAACGCATGAAGCAGAAACAGAAGGCCGTTCTGGCAAAGCTCGAGTTCATGACGGCGGGCGGCCGGCAGAACACCGAACTGGTGGTGTCTATCCTCGACGAGTGGAAGCTGGATCTGATCCTGCTCGCCCTCGGCGACGGTGAAGTCTTGGTTCGCTACCCGTGAGTGCTGCTGCGCCTTGGGTGATTGAGGGGGTGTTGTGATGGACGACCGCACGCTTGAAGCACTGAAAGCTTCCATTGCCAAGTGGGAGCGGAATGCAGTGGCGGAGACGCCTGAAGATGTGCGTGTTGGCGGTCGCGAATGCCCGCTCTGCGTCTTGTTCAACGAGTATCTTCGCGGTGCCAACAGAGCCCGGTGCGTTGGGTGTCCGGTCGCGGACCACGCGGGCATCGATGGATGCCTTAATACGCCGTATGGCCGCGCCGAGGATGCCCACGACGACTGGAAGATAACCGACGCCGCAGCGGATGAGGCTAATTTCAAACACGCCGCCCGCGCCGAACTCGCCTTCCTCAAAAGCCTTCTTCCTCCTGAGGAGCCGGCGTGACCCCCGAACTCCTCCTCGACCTCGCCCGCATCCAGCGCCGTGTGATGGGCTTGCCCGAACCATTGGTGCGTCTGGACGAAGTTCTGGAACGCCTCCTCTGCCGCGACCTCACCTACGAGGAACGGCAGCGCTACACCGCAGAATATCTGAGTTTGACAGCTTTACCGGAGGAACAGGCAGCATGAACGTCCAGAAAGTCCCCGAAGAAGCCACCCGCGCCCCTGGTTACGTCGAATACGCCTGCCGGATGGCCATACGCGACCTCATTGCTGAGTTGGGCGTGAAAGCCGCACGCGAGCGCATCAACGAGTATTACATCGACGAAATCATACGCGAAACAACAGGTGCAGCATGACGTTTTTTGCGCCTGAAACCATTGCGGCACTCGAAGCGCCGCTCGACCGGAAGCACGTCACGAACCGTTCGCAGTCTGGCCGAACGCTCTCCTACGTCGAGGGCTGGCACGTCATTGCCGAGGCCAACCGCATCTTCGGCTTTGATGGGTGGACGCGCGAGACCGTCGAGATGCGCGAGGTCCGCTCCCCCGAACTGATGAAGAGCGCAAACGGCAAGGAGACATGGCGCGTCGGCTTCATCGCCAAGGTCCGCGTCACTGTCGGCGACGTGGTGCGGGAAGGAACCGGCTTCGGTGCCGGCGCCCTCCCCGACCTCGGAGAAGCCTACGAGAGCGCCATCAAGGAAGCTGAGACGGACGCGATGAAACGCGCACTGATGACGTTCGGCAACCCGTTCGGGCTGGCCCTGTACGACAAGACACAGGCGAACGTCGCAGCCGACGTGCCCAAGCCCACCAGCGCCGCTGCGATGAAGCGCGGCCTGGAGGAAATCGAGAAGGACTTGCTCGACTGCCAAAGCATCGTCGCGGTGAACCAGTGCGCCCGAGCGTGGGCGTCAATCATGGAACGGGATGGCTGGAGCGAGGAATATCGGGAGTTCGTCAAGGAGAAGTTTGCGGCACGCCGCCAAGCGATCACCGCCGGCTCCGATCCTGCTCCGATTGAGCACCACTCCAACGGCGACGCCTACCGCAACGCCAAAGACGGCAAGCAGCCGGCCAACATCCTGGCTGGTGGCTGACGATGCGACTGGAATTCTCGCGCAAGGTCCGCGCAGCCATCATCGCCCGCGCCGCCGGCAAATGCGAGGCTTGCACGGCCGTCCTGAGGCCCGGTGAAGGGGAAGTCGATCATATCCTTCCCTGCAGTCTCGGGGGGAAGCCTGACATCGCTAATGGGTGGCTTTTGTGCCGCCTGTGCCATGTCGAAAAATCGGCAACGGATATCCGCCGGACGCGGAAAGCGGACCGCCAGCGGGACAAGGCCACCGGAGCGGTCCGCCCGAAAGCTTCCATCCCCTCCCGCCCGAAAGAACATCGCCCGGCGAGAGACAGGCTGCCCATGCCGGGGAGAAGGCAACTGTTTGCGGAAAGGACGGAATAGATGAGCCGCCAGCGCTTCATCCTCATCAACGATCGCGTCCGGCAGAACGCCCGCGAGGCAATCCGATACGCGCCAGAAGGCTATACCGTGACCATCGCGCCGGCAGCGCGGAGTCTCGATCAGAACGCCAAGTTCCACGCGCTCTGCGCCGATCTGGCGGCATCCCCGCTGGAATGGGCTGGCAAGCGCCGCCACGCCGACGAGTGGAAGGTGCTCCTCGTTTCCGGCCACACAAAGGCGACACAGGGCGAGGTTGAGTTCGTGCCCGGCATCGAGGGCGAGTTCGTCAACGTCCGCGAGAGCACGGCCAGGATGAGCGTCGCGCGGGCATCCAGTCTCATCGAATACACCGTCGCCTTCTGTGTGTCGCATGGCGTTGACCTTCGCGAGACGCGGCGCGGCGGGTTCCTTTCCGAACATGAAAGCGAGGCAGCGTGATCATCCTCCGCGTCTATATCGTGTATCTCATCATTTCTGCGCTCTGGTACGCCGCCAAGATCGCGATGGGCTGGCCAGTCGACTTGGGTCGCGAGGTCGAGCAATCCTTTTTCATCGGCGTGGGGATGGCCGCAGCATGCGCGGTCATGCGCATCGAAAATTGGCGGAGGCCGTCATGAACCCCACCGCCGACGACATGGCCCGCATCATAGCGGAGTTCCGTGAACAGCACCCGAGAAGCAGGGATCTGCGGCATCTTTGCGCAGTAGCGAGGGCGAAACGCACGCAGCAGCTTCGCGACGAGGTGCGGCTCTGCCACATGACGGCAGAACTTTGCCGTGCGTTGGATGAGGGAATTGACGATGCCTGAATTTCGCGACCTCAAAGGTCAGATCTTCAACCACTGGACGGTCCTTTTCGTCGGCAAGAGTAAGCCCCGGACACATTGGTGGAGCATGTGCGTTTGCGGGAAAGTCAAAGAGGTCGCTGGCATTCACTTAACGACCGGCGCTAGCAAGAGTTGCGGCTGCGTTCGCCCATCAGGGCGGGGGCACAAGAACTACACGCACGGAGGAACAAGCCTCTACGGGGACGACCTACGCCTTGAATACAATTCCTGGGTTGCGATGCGAGGCCGGTGCAAGGACCCAAACAATAAGTCGTGGCACAACTACGGCGGGCGGGGGATAACGGTTTGCCCCAGATGGGACGACCTCCACGCCTTTGTCTCTGACATGGGGCGACGCCCATCCAAGGCCCACACCATCGAAAGAATAGACGTGAACCGCGGCTACGAGCCCGGTAACTGCGTGTGGGCAACGCATGCCCAGCAGGCCAGAAATAGACGCACGAACGCATTAGTTGAGATCAATGGCCAGACGATGACCATGACTGATGCACGTCGCCTGACAGGGCTGTGGCCACCAGCAATCCGCCGACGCATTAAAGCGGGGCTACCTTTCCCAGCGCGATGCGTCGAGGAAGACATCAAGGCTTTGGGAGAGTGAGATGGAAACCCTAACTTGCCAGCATTGCATGGGCACCGGGCAGCCGAACGGTGCCAAAGGCGGGCCCGAACTCGGCCTGTGCGGGTTCTGTGGCGGGACAGGTTCGGTCTGGAGTTTGACCGGGGAACACCCGCTTGCCGCTACCGTCGAATCCCTCCGCTCCGAACTGGAAGCGGTGAAGCGGGAGGCGGTGGAGGCGCTGAAGCATTTCGCAGAGCTTTCCGAGAAATGGAAGAATTTCGACGGCGGCGGTGCGGGCGTAATGGTCAGGCTGGATTCTCTCCGCGCCGCCAGCGCCTTCGTGAAGAAGCACGGGGGGGATGGCAATGGTTGAGCGGTTTGTATGTGCGCCGGACATTGGCATGCTGCCAACAGGTCGCGCGCAAGGCGACTGGGTACGCTTCACCGACTACGCCACCCTCTCTGCCAAGCTGGCAGAGGCCGAGCGGGAACGGGATAAGTGGCATAGCCAAGCCGATTGGTATTGCGAAACGAGCCACAGGAGCACGAAAGCCATTTGGGACGCTATCGGCGGTCCTGACCCGAGCCGTGAGAACGGACAGAACTTGGCTTTCCGGGTTGGCGAATTGAAGGCCCGCGTGGCCGACCTGGAGAAGGCGCTGGCGGAAAACGCCCGAAACGAAGGCCGTTGGGAGGACGCACACCGCGAACTTCTCAATGTGATCATGGCGTGGCTGAAGGGGCCGAAGCCATGCCCTGAGTGCGCAAACACTGGCTATCAGGACAAGGGCGGCGCTCGCATGGCAATCCAGCGAACCCCTTGCTCGAAAGGGTGCAAGCCATGAGCGCGATCCCCCGCGGTGTGATGGAAGAGGCGCGGAAGCTTGTAGATGAACTGCACGGGGTCGCGTCTGCGTATCCGGATGCGTACTACCATATGCGTGCCAGACGTGAAGGCGCATACCAACGAGCAGCCGAACGCCTCCTCGCTCGCGACAAGCGGGCGGCGGAGATAGTGAACGGCGAAGCGATGGCTTACGCTGGTTTGCGCGAAGGCGTTATCCTTGAGCGCGCATCCAAACTCATCACCACCTATCCAGAAGGGAAGGAGGACGGGCCGTGAGCGAGCCGAGCGATGAGATCATGGACGGCGCGCGGAAGGTTCACGACATTTTGGCAGCGCAGCACAAAGCCGATGGGGAAGCTTTCGAACTTCTGGTGCTCCTAGAGCTTATGGGATCTGACAAACGAGCCACCGCCACCCGCCCCACAGAGGCAAAGGATGACTAGGGCTGCCGACGACCTCGACGACACGTCGCCAATCACCCTGGCTGAGGCGAGCGAACTCGTGCTGCGGGGGAAGGTGACCGTCAGCACCTTGCGCGCTGAAATCCGGCGGGGCAACCTTGCCGTGGAACGGATCGGCAAAAACCTGTTCACCACGCCGGCCGACATTCGGGAGATGAGAAAGCGATGCCGCGTCCAGCCGAGCCGCCCCGACTCTATCTCAGAAAAGACCGCGACCGCAACGTCTGGATCATCCGCGACCAAAACCGCGACCGACGAACTGGCTGTCCTGAAGACGACCGTGCAGGCGCTGAAAAACGGCTCGCTGAGTACCTTGCGGAAAAGCACGCCGCGCGACCGGCAAAAGGCGGAAAGTCCAATACCGTTTCCATCGCCGAAGTCCTGAGGGTGTACGCGATGGAACACGCCCCGACAACCGCGTCCCCGCATCTGATAGCGGAACACATGGAAGGGCTCATCCCCTTTTGGGGAAGCCGCAAGGTGTCGGACATCAAGGGGAGGTCGTGCCGCGAGTTCGCCGCGACGAAGAAGCAATCAATGGCCCGCCGGCAGCTTGAAACGCTGCGCGCTGCGGTCAACTACTTTCACAAGGAATATGGACTGGACCCCGTCCCGGCCTTCACGATGCCGCAAAAGCATCGAGCGCGGGAAAGGTGGCTGACGAGGGACGAGGTCGCCCGCCTGCTGTGGAGCGCCCGCAGGACGCCGCATCTCGCGCGCTTCATCCTGATCGGCATCTACACCGGGACGAGGTCGGGAGCGATCCTTGGCCTGTCCTGGCTGACGAACGTCAACGCCGGCTTCGTGGATCTGGACGCAGGTGTCATGTACAGGGCCGGGAGCAGCCAGAGGCAGACGAGGAAGCGCCAGCCGCCCGTTGCCATCCCCGACCGCCTGCTGGCCCATATGAGGCGCTGGAAGGCCAAGGACGGGAACCTGCGCCATGTCGTGAACTGGAACGGCTCGTCGGTGCAGTCGGTGAAGAAGGCGTTCCGCTCAGCGCGCTCAAGCGCAGGGCTTGGACCGGACGTGATACCGCATTGCCTGAGGCATACGGCGGCAACGTGGCTGATGCAGGCAGGCGTTGAAGTGTGGCAGGCGGCCGGCTTCCTCGGCATGACTGCGGAAATGGTGGAGCGCGTGTACGGCCACCATTCGGCCGGATATCAGAAGCAGGCGGCGGATGCCGTGACGAAAAGGAGAGCGTGAGCCTTGACCGATGGCTATCTGAAATGCGCCCACTGTGCTGTTGAGTTCCTTGGAACCGCCAGCCAGATCAAGCACCACAAATACGAGGGGCGGATCGCGTACTGCTCTGACATTTGCCGCAAGACAGCAGTGAGCAATAAGCTACGCACGCCGATGCCGACGCACGGGCCTTGCCCGACATGCGGCAGCATGTTCGAGTCGCGGACAAGCAAAATCTATTGCTCGCAAAAATGCTATGCGGCTTCTCCCGCGTTTGCCGCGATGATTGAAGCCAACATGATGAAGGCGGCCAAAAGTGCCGCAAAAAACCTTGAAGAGTTCAGGGAACTAAACACCATCAACTGCATGGAATGCGGCGAGCCGTTTTACGCGCCGCCCGCAAAGCAAAAGAAATTCTGCGGTCCTTTGTGCTATCGCGGCTATATGGCCAAGCGGTTCGACAGATGGGTAGCATCACCCGAACGGATCGCGCTCCCGCAGAACTTCGATGAATTTCTTACCCAGAACGAATTGCCTTGTCTGGTCGAGGGGTGCGGGTGGGTCGGTCGACATCTCAGCCAGCATATGAATATGGCCCACGGAGTACCGGCACATGAGTTCAAGCGGGCGGCGGGATTTAACCTCGGGACCGGCGTCGTCTCTGCCGACCTCTCGGCGGAAATGTCACTGCGCCCACAGGTGGGTGTTGCGCTTGCGGGCATCGAGCGGTCTAAGCCGACCAACCCACAGACGAGACGATACGTATCCCTTGAGGCTCGCGAACACCAGCGAAAGGCACGCCTTATATGTTACGGCGGCCCCACCAGAGATTGCAAAGGTTGCGGCAACCCATTCCAACAAAGCACACCATACGGGAGGTCGCAGTATTGTTCCACGTCGTGCCGGGACAAGGATTACTCGGCGAGGAATTCGGAAAGGCGGTTCCCGATGGATTGCGCCAACTGCAAGTCCGACTTCCTGGGAACTTATTACCAGAGCCTCGGCTTGGCAAAGGGGCGCCCCGTCGCGTGCTCGATTAAATGCAGGAACGCCATAGTGGGCGGATACAAGCATCGGCGCATTAAATGCGCACAGCTTCAGCAGCACGACGAAGCCACCAACGTGAACGAAACAGCGGTTAAAGCGGGAACGAACAGTGACTGAACGGGCTGTCTCATCGTTCGGGACGATGGGGTCGCAGGTTCAAATCCTGCCACTCCGACCAGAATATCAAACACTTAGCAAATCGGCTCTTTCGATGCGCACATCAATGCGCACAACAACCCCGAAATTCCGGTTAATTTTGCGCCAGCCCCCTTTAAAGGAGCCGAGTGATGTCTGAGGTTGTGGAGCGGGTCGCAAGGGCGATTTACGACGCCGCAGACCCTACCAGTGGCGATTGTGTCGCAGAGGCACTGATGCACTCGCCTTTCGTCGGAGACGGCGGCAGAGACGCCCTTGAAGACGTGATGGCTATTTGCCGATCTGCCGCCCGTGCCGCCATACTGGCGATGCAGGAGCCGACAGAGGCGATGGTGATGGCCGGCGAGGATGCTGCGCCCCCATTCGGTGACCATAATCCGCATGCCGCTTGGACCGCCATGGTAGCCGAAGCGCTCCGCTGATGCGCCTCCCCCTCTCCTTCTACTGGACCATTGCGGCTGCTGGAGCTGTTGGTGTGGTGTTCTTCAAACTGATAGAATGGATGATGCAATGAAGCTTGATGAGGACGACGGATTTTGGAGCTGCGCGAGCCTTGCCGAATGGCTGGAAAGGAATGTCCCGCCCGGCTCGGTCATAAGCCCGAATCACGGGATCACCGTTGAAATGCTGATCAAGCGGCTGAACGATATCGCCGACGAAGAATGGTCTGCCGGGATCGACGCGATGGGCGAGGATGCGTGAGCCTCTAACAATCTCTATCGCCCTATAGCGGGGATGTGGTATAGATGGGGAGAGGCGGGACGAAAGCCCTAGTCGGGAGACATGCCCGGCGTAAATGAGCGCCCGACCAGTAGCGGCGGATCAGTGTGCCGTCGCGACACCCAGGGAGGTAAGCTGGTTCAAGTCCAGCGGCCCGTCTCTACTTCCCCCTTCTATCAAACTGCTGCTGCCGTTCTCTCTCTTCCACAGTAGCACGGAGGGTGGAGAGTTCCCGCATCATTTCCGTCTGGACGGACAGCATGCGGTCGAGTTTGGCGGTGCTCTCGCGCTGGAATTCCTCGCGGTCCTGCCTGCCCCGTTCGATGGTGGTCTCGACGACCTTGATGCGCTCTTTCGCGAGCGGCATTTCAGCCTGGAGGGAATCCACATCGGAGCGGAGGCCGGTGAAGCGTTCCTCTACCCATGCCTTGCCAAAGTACACGACAGCCGCCAGCAGGACTGGCGTCAGCAGCATGGACAGGCGCGATAGCACCTGAAGGGTGGCGCTCTCCGCGAGCTTGTCTGCATCGGGCATTCATTTGTCCGCCTGTGTACGCTTTAAGAACTCAGGAACCGTGGCGGGTTACAAACGCTCCCAGCCATTGCGGCACCACCTTGTCGCGATGGTCAGGGCGTGGCGACCTTTGCCGAGGTGCGCCGCGCCCGCTCGTTTGAAATCTGGCGATTTATCTGGCGGTCATCTGGTTGACCGTCTGGCGCCATCAGTGCTTCGGCGCCAGCGGCACGGCAATGCCGGCCTCGCGCTGGCTTTCCGCAGGTACTTCCACCTTGGACGCGGCCGATGCGACGATGGATGCCTTGGTACGCGTCTTGAAGGCCCACGCCGAAGTCGCGAGGGTGACGAGCGCGCCGACGATGGCGAGCATGGTTTCGTTGTCGATATACCCTTTGCCGACAGCGATGCCGCCGCCGAACAGGAGGATTTGCCGAATGAGAGATGTCACCTGTTCGGTGTTCATGGTGGTTACTCCGCGTCCTTGAGGATTTTCGCCAGAACCGCAGCCTGTGCCGGCTCCCCGGATTTCCATTCGGTGAGAGCTGCAGCATAGGCATTGAGCGTCTTCGTCAGCGTGAATTTGCTGATATCGCCATCGGCGCACTGTTCACGCACGGCGGCATAGACAGCCCGTTCCTGCTTCGCATACTTGGCGACTTTCGGCTCTATTGCCGCCACCGTCGCGAAGCCAGCATGGAAGGCCGCAGCCTGTTGGCAGGGATCGTCAGTTCCGAAGAAATCGGACAGCGTTTGTGAACAACCGGACAGCACAAGGCCGGCCGCGATGGTGATCGCGATCTTCATGGGAGGTTTCCTTTTCGGGAGGATCGATGTAGAAAGGCCGCGAGGCGGCGGCGTGGAAAGCAGACACGCTGGAGCCCGGAGAAGGCGCGTATCGCAGGTCGGTGCCGGGCTTCGAAGGGTAACGGACTAGAGCCGGAGTTGCGCCCGGCCCGCCTCGTTCAGCTATCGATCGTGTAGACCGTGGCAGTCGTGCCGGTGCTCATGACGCGGCGCACCTGATACGGGGGCACGAAGCCCGCCGCGACCGCAAGGAACGGCACCGGAACGCCATCGGCATTCTCCACCGGGATGACCGAGATGTTCCCTGTCGACACACAGACGACGCGGGCATAAGGGTCAAGGTCGGTACTGTCGTTTGGCGTGACGGCCCTGCCTTTCTTGCCGAAGCCATCACGGCCCGCAGCCGTGGTCGCATACGGGTCTTTCGTTGGATCATAGGGCATTGGCTCAGTCCTTTCGGTGTGGGTAAAACGGTGCTAGCCTCCAGCCGGGGTGACGACTGGGGAGCAAGTTGTGGGCGTCTTTGGGAAAGCAGTCCGGGCGATCAGCCCAAACCTTCATGGATACATTTCATCGGTGATTGACGGCGGCGTGGAGGCGTTCCCGCCGCGACGGATATTCGCCAGCAAGCCAATCCACCGAAAGCTGAAGGCGATGTTTTCGTCCCGTCCCGGCTTCTTCATCGAGGCTGGCGCCAACAACGGAATCCGAGGCTCAAACACCTACTATCTGGAGAAGCACTACGGCTGGACCGGGCTGCTCATCGAGGCAATCCCGCACAGGTTTGTCGAGTGCAAGCAGGCGAGGCCGGGAAGCACTTCCGTACACTGCGGCCTTGTCTCCCCGGACTATGACCGAGAATACGTCGAACTCGTCTACATGGACATGATGTCGATGGTCAGGTCCAATGATGGTGCCGTCGACATGGATGCGCACATGGCGGAGAACGTCGCAACCAATCGGTACAAGGACGAACTGATCGGAACGACGTTCTTCGCCCCCGCCAGAACCCTTGCGTCAGTCCTTGCCGAGCACGGCAACCCGTCGATCGACTTCTTCTCCCTCGACGTGGAGGGGCACGAATTGGATGTTCTCAAGGGTCACAATTGGGACCAGTGCAGCCCCGCCTACATTCTCATCGAGGACTGGGACAAGCACGGCGTGGCCGAATTTCTGACCGCCAAAGGCTATGTCGTTCATCATCGGTTTGGCGAGCAGGACGCGCTCTATCGGTTCAAACAACCTCGTACCAGCCGGTAATCACGTCCTTGGCGAAGTACTTGGACGAGACGGACGCGATCGTCGTGCTGATGTTTTCGTCGAGCGACCGGATGACGAGGTCTTCCGCGCTGCCGTTCATACTGGCGACGCCGATGCGATAGGTCATGCCGTCCACCGCATCGTCGAGAACCACTTCCGCCACGGGCCCGGTCACCGTCGCGGAACCTCCAGAGAAATCCTTCGTCGCGTCGGTGATGCCCATGTTGATGACCTGGATCGTGGTCGTGGTGATGGCATTGATGTTGAACGTGCCATTGTGCGCAGCGTCGGCCGCGCCAGCGATCGTAACCCCGTGTTTCGTCGTCAGCGTGCCGGACAGGTCAGAACCCACCGTGTAGGTGATGAGGTTGATGGATGAGGACTGCGACCACGCTGCTGCCGTGATGCTCGCCGAGACCGCCGCCGTCCCGAGCGCAAAGGACGTGCTGGAGTCGTACATATTATGCACTTCCGAGCGGATGTTGCGCGTGCGATCAGGGAAGCCACGCATCGGGCGGCCCATGAAGTTGAACCGGCACCGTTCAAAAGCCACCGGGCGCGTCGTGGACGACGTGATCTCGAATTCCTGGTCGAAGAAATCCAGCTTCCCAGCCGCAACCCACAGCGCATTGTCGAGGATGGTGCGCGGGATGTTCGCCGTGTCGAGATAGCCAGGCTGGATGTCGATGAGCACGTCCTTGATAGGCTTCGACCGAGTGTTCACCGGCTCGATCGTCACCAGCCGGCGGGTGTACTGATTGGTGCGGACCTGCCTCACCCAGCCGGTAATCTCGACGCCCGTGCAATTTTGCAATCCGGCACTGACATCGTCGAAATAGACGCAATCGACGCCGTCGACGTGCTTGTTCTCGTCTGTGCCGTTGCGGTTTGAAGTCGTCAGGTTCGTGAAGCCGAAATCCTTGTAGCCGTCCGTGTTGTCTTCGAACGAGCCCAGGCATCCGAGGTTGTGGAAATAGGTGTTGTGGATGCGCACCGCGTCACCGGCGGAAGTAAGCCAGATGCCATGACCCGACGAGTCCTCCAGCCGGTTGTCGGTGCCGCGCACGTTGTTCGAATTGATGATGCGGAGAACCGTTCCGTTCTCGCGCACGCTGGTCCGCGTCGAGCCATCCCAGCGGTTTTCGTTGTTCTGCCCGTTGAAATAGCACTGGTTGCGGGACATTTCGACGTTGGACATGTTCTCCATGTGGATGGAGTGCCGCCCGGCCGCCGAGAATATGTTGTCGCAGATGTGGATGTCTGTCGTCAGAGCGCAGTAGAAGGCGCTGTCCCCGCTCGACGCTATGCGGTTGAACCGGAATTCACTGTCTCCGCGAGCCGCGTAGAAGATATTATGCCGGATGGCCCCACGGATGTTGTTGAAGTAGAGCCGGAACCGGCTGTCGTCCCACGCCAGCGGCTTTTCCCAGTGGAAGACATCCCACGGGCAGATTGCATCGGCGTCGTTCGTTCCGCCCTGGTAGCCATAGACGCGACCGCCATCGACCGTCAGGCCCCGGAACTCGACATCCTTGATCTCGGTCGGGCTGCCGTTCTCCGAATAGGGGATATAGGCGTTGAACATGTCGCTGTTGACATTGGCGCCGCGAATGATGGCGGTGTTTGCCCAGTTGCCGCTTTCCGAGCGGATGGTCGCGCGCGGGGTGAACGGCAGGATGTAGCAACGACGCACGACATAGGTGCTCGTTCCGTCCGGCGTGGTCGTCCATGCCGGGTTGACGGTGCAAGTGCGGCTGCTGCCGGCGTAATCGGTGATGCGGCGGATTTGCCCGCTGCCGGTGCCCGCCGTGATCTCGACGACCTGTCCGTTATAGGCGTCGTTATTCGATGCCGCGCCGCTTTGAAGTACCACTGTTGTCGATGTGGCAGACGACACCGTGTCCGTCGTAATGGGCGCAATGCCGCCTGATGGTTGCGTGCCAAGGTTCCAGAAGCCTTGGCCCAAGACCAGTTCGAACCCGGTCATCGGATAGGCTGCAAAGAGAGTCGTCAGCGCGTCGTACATTGCCGGCGCGGAGTCGTAGACGGCGGCATTGTAGGTCTGCTGCGACGGCAGGATGTCGTTCGCACCGGCCGCCGTCTTGGTGATCAGCGGCACGTTTGTCGGATAGTCGATCGACCAGTCCGAGAGGTAGAACGTCCGCTCGTAGCGGCGGGCGTTCATGAACAGGACGTTGGTCGGGATGGCTGACTTCACACCACCAGACGCGACAAGGGTGACGCGTTGCGTCGCCGGGTCGAACGCCTCGCCGATGGGCGTCGAGATCAGGTCCGCGCCGGTTGCTGCCGCGATGTCGACGCTGTTCGGATAACTGTCGATGAGGTCGGCGAACTGCGCCTCGGTCGGGACATCGTCCGTCTCGAAAAACGCCTTCAGGTCCGTAGAACTGCGCACGGTCATTTAAGCCACCACGAACGTTGAGCCGATAATCATTTCGCCGATGGCAGCGCCGCCGCCGCCGCCTTCCTCAAAAGGGACAACGGGCCCCACCTCCGGGGAGGAAACCAGAACGTTGCCAATGCCGTTGTTGACGAGGACATCGAGGCGGAGCATCTTGCCGACCTCGGACGCGGTAAGTTGGAAGGTGGGGGTGGTGGCGCCGGCGACCGGCTCATCGTCAGCGTAAAGTTGCCGTGTCAGCGTGCCCTCGGGGCTGCCCAAATCCCACGTTCCGTCATTGAGGTTGATGGTCGAGTCTTCCATCAGCGTCCCGGTGATGGATGGTGCGACCGTGTTTTCCGGCCCATAGTCAGTCGCCGCCGGGCGGATGGCGTAGGTGATGCGCGGCAGGGTGATGTTGGTGAAGTTTTGATCGAAGCTCGTGGCCGATGTCAGCCCGGCTGTTTCCTTCACCCACGACATGCAGACCACGCCGCCGCCGTTGCCCTGTGCCGTGTTGAAATTCAGATCGACATCAACCGTCGCAGTATCCGGGTTCGAGGCGTTGCTGATCTGCGGTGAGGCATTATCGCTGCGCGGCCCCATCAGGTGCAGGATCAGGCTGTTATCGAAGGTCGTCGTGACCGTGCCTGTTGTGTATGGGTTGGATGCGCTCGCCGTGATTTGCCCGGTATGCGCCGTGATGAACGTTGCCGCATCGGTCGAGCCATCAATGACGACGATCGCCGCCACGGCATGGTCGCCGGGGTCGGCAACGGTAACGTCCGACTCCGTCGCCACCACGTCCGCGCCGAACACAGTTAGACGACATCCGCCCGTGGTGGCTGCCGTTCCGCCACTCTGAGGGCTGGAGCCTAGTTCCGTCCATTTCCCGGCGTCGGGATTGGTCACTGCCTCGTTGGCTGTCTCGACCAGCAGAATGGCAACCTGGCCCGTCGAATGCGTTGGCCACGGGACTGTCAGCCCGCCCGTGCCTGCCTGCGGCGTGCCCACGCCGGCAACGGTGGGGGCAGCGATGACCGGAACCGGCCCAAGCTCATTCGAAAGGCCGTCGTCCGTCCCTGTGGCGTTCGTCGCCTCGACGTAGCAGGTGATGACCTCGCCGGGGTATGCACTGGTATCGCATGTGCTGCCGTCTTCGCCCGGAAGCGCGACAGTATCCCCGCGCCATTCATAGGTGATGTCCGGCGTCGGCGTGCCAGCCGTAGAAAATTCGATGACGCAGGTCAGCGTCTCGCCAGCGTTGCCGTAGATGGTGACCGACGAGATGACAGGGGCTTCCCCTGCCGGGGCTTCGCCACCCTCGCCATATTGGCGGGTGTAGATCGAGTTCGGCCGCAGGGACAGGTCAAGGAACATGGCGGTTATCCCAACGCGGCCCAGGTGCGGATGCCCACCGAGCCGTCGACATAGAGCCCGTGCTGCTCTTGGAAGGCTTTGACGGCGGCGAGCGTCTTCGGGCCGAAGTCGCCATCGACGACGAGTGCCCGGCCGTGGGCGTTGAGCAGCCGTTGCAGGTCTTCGACGGCCTTGCTGTTCTTGGCGCCGAAGACGAGCAGCGGGCGGTTGATGGGCGGGGCGGGCTTGGCCGGCGCTGGGTCCGTTGCAACGCCGGGGGCGCCGATCTTCCAGTCCGCCGTGTCGTCGCCGGCAGGGCCGGGAACAACGGAGATATGCACATGCCGGGAATGGGCATTTGCCCCGTCGTAGGGACGCCACACCCACGGCTTGGTCCCGCCCGCTCCTGACACGATCTTCTTGTTCGAGATGATGTACTTGATGCGCGGGTCACGCGACGCCAGCAGCGCGTTGGCAAGCTTCTCGCTGTCCGGCCCCTCGACCGGATCATGCGTGATGTCGAGCGCACGCACCACGCCGCCGGGGTCGGGGTTGTGGTCGGACTTCTGCGCCGAATGGCGAGCGTCGCCGATCGTGCCGTCAGAGACCTTGCTGCGCTTCGGCCACGCCGAGTTGACTTGCGAGCGCAGTTTTTCAAGGCTGCGCGCCAGACGCCATGTCATGGGCATTCCTTCGAGTTTGGTGAAGCGGCTAGACGACGATCCGAACGTCGCCAGCGGCGGTCTTGTAGAGATCGTTCACCGCCAGCCCGCCCGACACAGCCGCCGCGTTATCGGCATAGGTCGGCATGGTGGGGGCGCTCATAACGCCGCCGCCTCGGTAGGACAGGCGCAGAACTCTGACTAATGCGTCAGTCGCCGCCGTACCTTGCCCAACAAGAAAATCGAGCGACGTATTCTGAGCGTTCGACCCTTCCTGGATCATGGCAATGGCAGCCGCACGCCGCAACGTAGCCAACCGGCTCCATTCGATCGCGGCGCTGTAGTTGCCAGCACCGGCAGTTTGGGCTGAACCATTGATGACAACGCCGCGAGATACGACATCCCCGCCACCAGCAAAGACGCTGTCTGACGGGACAACCCACTCCTGCATCGCCAGTGCGCCATTGGCACCGATCCTGAAGGCCGACGCCTGACCGATCTTGACCTTGTCCTCCCATTGAAGATTGTAGGTCACTAGGCTGTGGCTGGGGTCGGCATTCGCGGTGTTCGCATACGGCTGAATATCACCCTTGATAAAGCCACGGAACTCGATTGGAGCCGTCACCACGATTGGATCGGAAGAACCTTCACCGTCATAGGTGAAGGTGTGGATGTAATCGCTCCACCCACTGGCCCCAGCAAATTCAAAAATACCATCCCCGATGGTCATCACTGGATCGGCACCATTAATAGTTGTGGCGCTAAAAGCCACAGCCGCGGTGCCGGCGCATGTAGCCTTTCCGATAATGATGTGGAAATCTTCTACCGGCCCAGCGTCTCCTTCATTATCCGAGTCGCTATTGCCATCGAGGATGACAATATTGTTGTTGTACTCACCAGAAATCGGACCAATACGAAGTCCTGTGCAGTTATTCGCTTGCACGGCCCGTCTTGGTGCGAGAAATCCGTCTTCTACTTCCGAGTGGACAAACCCAATCCAACAGTCGTCAGTCCGAGTTAGCCGGAGCATTTCAGAATTATTGCCGCTCGTCTGCCCTATGTTGGTCCCGAAAATCCCCGCGATACGAGTGTGAGGTGAACGAACGGTCCCGCTGTTGGACTTGTAGCCACAGCCCCCCGACCCTTTGAGGTAGAGTACCCCGCTTACAAGCGATGAACCGCTGTTACGGATTGCGTGTTCGCCAGCGTCTTCGACAGTAATGCCATTCGGAAGTCTAACCAACGGGCTTTCGGTAAGCAACAGGCCGTTATGTCCGGGGTCTTTGTCGGCGTTGACACTCCGCCTGCGGATATACCCGCCGTAGATTGTAGCGGATGTGCTGTCGACCCTGAAACCTCTGACATACCCGTCGATATCAAGGAACCCAATTTCTACATTTCCACCACCTACGGCAAGATAATCACAGAAGAGAGGGCGATCTACATCAATGGACTTGAAATAGCCAATCTTGCCGTTCGGGGCAGTCCCGACACCACGATTGACACGGGGAGCGTCGGCCGTGATTTCCAGATACCCGATATCGAAATTGTCGCCTATACTGATGACACCTTCATTCTGGTCCACGACGCCGCCACCGGGGGTGTTTACCCGGAACCTCTCGGCCTTGAAGTCGTCGCCGATAGTGACGGTAATGTCCGTGCCGGTCAGGTCGCCATCGAAGACGAACTCCGCATCGCCGATCAGGTCGGCGTCGGACGGAATGGTCAACTGCGTGCCGGAGTAGGTGAGCCCTTTCCCGAAGTCGAGTTTGCGCCCCATGAGGGCGTGATGCGTGAGCGCCAGTTGCGCGGCGTCGAAGCCGGTGCCGAACTGGTTCACCTTCATGACAGGCGTGTCGTTAACCCAGTAGCCGCCGTTCGTGTTGTCGGTCGAGCCGTTCGGCATGAACCTGTCCACCGAGCGCCAATACGCCTCGGTGGGGATGGTGTCGGCGTCAATATCCGCCTTCGACATGCGGGCGATTTCCATTTCGCCCGCGCCGGTGGCGTCGTCCGGGTCGACATACTGGACGCGGATGCGCTTGACGGTCGCGCCGATCGAGCGGGAGACGACATCGTCAACGAAATACCGCGCGGGCATGTCGTCGCGGAAATCCGCGACTTGCTTCATGATCTCGCGCATGGCGTTATCGACGTTCGAATTGACCGCCGAACCCAGGATGGAGATGTTGTTGACGTCCTGGTTATTGCTGGCCGTTGTCGACCAGTCATCAACGCTTGTCTTGGGCATGGGGCTCTTACCAGAGGCCCGTCATGCGACCGCCATTGCGGTCCATGGAACGGGAGGCTGCGGGGGAGATGGAATCACGGTCGCGTTGCGACAGGGCCGGGCCTTGACGCTGGCCGGCTGTGCTCGGTGCGGTCGGGAAGCCGCTGCCGTAGCCGCTGTTTCCGAACGCATTCGTCGCGATTGTCTTGCCGATGAGGCCGCCTATGAGGCCGCCGATCGGGCCGGCAATTGCTGTCCCCGCAGCGCCGCCGACGAGGCCGCCGACGAGGCCGCGCGCAGGGCCGGGAATGCTCGGCATGTTCATCCCGCCCGGCCCCATGTATGCCGCCTGCTGGCCGGTGGGTGTCGTCGCGGTGGTCGCGCCGTACTGGTTGGTGACGGTGGTGTTTCCCGCCTCGTCCCGGCCGACGAGGCTGCCATCGTTGGCGTAGGCGGACCCGAACGCCCCGCCGTAGATGTCGCCAGCGGACAGGCTGGGCATGGATGGCATGCTCATCGGCATCGACTGGTCCGCAGCCGGAATGCCGGCCACGGGCATGTTGGCAACCGTCGTCGGAGGCGGGAGCGCGGGAGCCTGCTCCGGCATCGCCATCGGCATGTTCGGCTCGGGGAGAGCAGCCGTCATGTCCGGGCCCGGCTGGAATGTGTTCGGGACGCCCATGTTGATGCCCGGCGGGGCGTAGGACATCGCCAGCATGTTCGATGGCATGGCGGCGGGGTCGACGCTCGATGTCGGCACACTCGACGCGGGCACGCCCATCAGGTTCCCGGCCCAGCCCTGCGAAATCTGCTGGTCGGGATTGCCGACCGCCGACGCATATTCGCCCATCGGGCTTGCGGGCATGGATGCGCCGGGGATGGACGGCATCCCGGCAAAGCGCGACGGGTCGATGTCCGGGGTGTAGCCGAAGCGCTCCGCGGACGGCATGGAAGGGCCGGGCCCGACCGCAGACGCCATTGCCCCAACCGGGGAGGCAGGCATCGAGACGGATGCCGGCGAAGGCATTCCGCCGAAGCGTGCAGGGTCCGGCATGGACGGCGGCCCGAAGCGGGAAGGATCGGGCATCGAAGGCCCCATGGCAGGCATGCCGCCGAACCTCGACGGGTCTGGCATCGAAGGCAGGCCACCAAAGCGGGACGGGTCGATGCTCGCGCTGAGGCCGCCGAAGCGGCTGGGGTCGATGTTCGGGGATACCCCAGCAAGGGCCGAGAGCGCCCCAAGGGCGGCCGTTGACGGCGGCTGGCTGTCCATGCCGAAGGCCGCCATGATGCTGTCAGGCGGGCTTTCTACCGGGCCGGGCGCGGGCCTTTCCGTGGGGGTCGGGACGTTCTCCGTGAAGTCTACGAAGGCGCGCGGGTTGACTGCCTTGCCAGTCGGGTCGCGAACTTCGAGATGAAGGTGCGAACCCGTCGAGCGGCCCGTGCTGCCCACGAGGCCGATGGGGGTTCCACGGGCGATGTAATCGCCGACGCGGACTCCGATGCTCTGGAGGTGGCCATAGCGGCTGCGATAGCCGTTCTCATGTTCGACCTCGACGAGGTTGCCATAGCCGCCCATGCGGCCGGCGTGGGTGACGATGCCGCCTGCGATGGATTGGGCCGGATAGCCGGACACACCCGGTCCAGCGCTCAGGTCGACGCCCGGATGGCGCGTCGACCCGATGCCCCAAGGCGACGCCCTGCGCCCGAACCGCGAGGTCATCCGTGTGGAATACCCGCTGAAAGGCGACGAGAAGCGCCCGAGATAATCCCGGTTTTGCTCTGGCATTGTCGGAAAGCCTGCGAGGGGTTATTTGTGGGTGGGGCGCGAAACGAAGGGGTTCGCTTGTTCTGGCCAATCTTCGGCGCCGTACTCGGTGCCAATCTCCTGACCGTCTGCTTTGTATGGGCAGCGGTGAACGTGTCCCGCCGCGAGAGTGCCGGGCAGCCCATTCGGGCCTATATGCCGGCCCTGATCATGCCATTGCTGTTCTGTGGTGTGGCGTTGATGATCGCGTTCGGGAAGACCGAGCTACTTGACGGCGTACTGCGGTAGCAGCGCGGCCAGTTGCGGCACGGTGAGGCCGAACAGTTTCGCCAATTGCTCGACGCGGCGAACCTGAGCGATTTCCAGTTTCCCGCCCCTTGCGAGCGCGGCAAGGTCTTTTGCCGATTTCCCGCCCGAGCGGATGATCTGAGAAAGGCGCTCCGCGTTCTTGACCGTGATGCGATCGGCTGCGGACTTGGCGAGTTGGCCGGCGAGAGGAAGGGCGAGACCTACCGGACCCGCAATGCCGTATCCCGCGCCGCCAGACAGGACTCCACTGACAACGCCGGTCGGTGCCAGCTTGCCGGCGAGGCGAAGTGCGTTTTGGCCTGTCGTACCGCGCACCACGCGATCGGCCGCTTGCTTCTCAGCCGCTGACATCCCCTTGGAAGTCTTTGGGTTGTCGAGAAGGCTGCGCACGTTCTGGCGCAGAGCATTGTCCGCATTCCCGCCGCTGCCCGTCGAAGCAGCGCGCCGGTCCGCCTTCAATGCGGCGGTGTCGACCATTTCTGACTTGCGCATGCGGGACCAGAGGTCGCGGCCCTCACGGAGCGACGAACTGGCAGCGCCGGCATTGCCCATCAGCACATCGTCGGCCCGACCGCTCGAAATGAAGTCATCGATCTGCCCGATGATCTGGTTTCCCAGCGCCTTTTCGGACGGGTCCATACTCATCCGGGCGTTGTTGGCGATGCGGCGGAGGACATCCATGCCCTTCATCGTCACATTGCCGCCCTGCACGCGCTCCAATTCGTCAAGGACCGTGGCAATGCGGGGTTGCAGTTTCGGATGGAAACCGAAGTTGGCGAGATCGACGCGGATTTCGTTGGCGAGCCGCTTCACCGCTTCCGGCTTGAACACCACGCCGGCATTGTCTGCCGACTGGTAGGCTGCATTTGCTGCACTGCGAAGCTGTTCGTTGCTCGGGATGGACTTGGCCGCTGCCCGGTTCCCGATGGCGTTCGCGACACCACGCAGGGCACCACCTGCCGCGCCGCCGAACGCCATCGGGAACCGGGCAGCGGCCAAGTCCATCC
>Ga0247824_10000045_pt1 | contig 45671 bp, 31 predicted proteins | sample 13C_PalmiticAcid_FD_194412 | JGI IMG/M metagenome (GOLD analysis project Ga0247824, IMG submission 194412) | Soil microbial communities from agricultural site in Penn Yan, New York, United States - 13C_PalmiticAcid_Day48 | ecosystem: Environmental > Terrestrial > Soil > Agricultural land...
ACCACGACATCGTCGACTCCCCCAAGCACCCAGCCGACGTCGACGCCCGCCCAGGTGATTAACCCGCCCGCGACGAGCACGCCAAGAACAACTGTGCCGCAGCCCACGCCGCCCGCTGCAACACAATCTCCAGCCGCGCCGCCCGCTGCTACAGAGCCCCCCAAAAATTCACCGCAGCCTGCTCCCGCTCCCTCCCCGACCTCACAGTCTCCGGCCACGACGCCAATGGCTCAGGTTCCGCCCACCAACGTCGGGCAGCCGGGCGCCCATACGACATCGGTAAACCCGGTAGTCATCCAGCCCGGCGCGAATGGTTCCAGCACCGTCAACGGGGGGCACCCGACACCGACGCAGGGCGGGGGCTCGGGGACTGGGACAGGAAGTGCTAACGGAAACGGGAACGGAAACGGGGGCGGAAATGGGAACGGGAGTGGAACTGGAAACGGGAGTGGGAATGGGAATGGGAACGGGAATGGCAACGGGAATGGCAACGGGGGTTCAACTGGGACTGGGGGGGCAGGCGGGTCAGGAAACGGCGACGGCTCTGGGTCTGGCTCCCAAGGCCAACCGGGACAGTCTGGGGTACCAACTGCGTTTGACCCTTCGGCATCTACGAGACCCGGAACCGACGGAAATGGAGCGCCGGGCGGCGGGTCGACCATTGGGGCTGGCGGATCAGACGCCGGCGACGGCGGAAAGTCGGGCGGTGGTCTCCCGCCTGGGGCAATAGCCGGTCTCGTTGGTGAGTCTACAGAACCCACCTTGCAAATGGCCCGACGTCCTTGTGGCTAACCGTAGACAGTCGGACTTCTCATCCTCCTCGCCCTTCTCGCCCTCCTTGTCTACAGGTTCAGGCGATCCCCTGCAGTGCAGCGGCTGTTGGCGCCGTTCAGCAAGCTCGGCGGCCACAGCAGCCGCTTCGATCGCGGAGACACGCCAGGCGCCGATTCGATGGGGAGGAACCTGCTGAGCCCAACTCCTGTCGGAGGAGCGCCTGCTGTTGGGGGTGCGGCAGCCGCCGTGGCCTCCCACAGCACGCAGCCACAGCCCGGCATGAGCCAGCCAGGGTATCTCCACCCGCTCGTTGTCCCAGCTGGCGCCGCGCGACGGGACAGCAACCGGGTGTCGGTCTTTACAAACAACTCTGCGAACACCGGGTTCACCCCGTCTCCGGTCTCGCCGCAGTCACCAGCGGCCCTGCTGTCCCCAGGGAGGGTCCGCACGTCACAGCCTGTGCAGTCGCCGCCCGACCCTCGAATCGCCAACGCCCATATGAGCAGGGGCAGCGTCAGCACCGTCAGCTCGACCAGCGGCATCAGCGCTGCGCTGTCGCCAGGGCAAATGGCCTGGCCCATGCCGCCGGGCATACCACCGGCGATCAGTCACCCGGACGGGCCGCAGTATCTCAACTTCCAGCAACAGGGCGAGACAGTCGTGAGGATCAACCAGCCCTCTCGCGGGAGTCGCAGGTCTGGCGGGTACTAGGGAGAGGAATTGTCGGTCCGGCCAACCATCAACATCAATGCACAACACACACAACCAACCACGAAACACACCACGAGGCGGCGATACCCGCTATCTGGAGTTCTATCTGACTGGCAACGAGCCCAGATTTACGATGCGCATGTACTGCATACACGATGAAGCTGCATAGCATTCCGAGGAGTCTGTCTTGAGATGGCCATGGAGATGTACCGTACACGAGGGCATCCGTGGAGGAAGCGAGAGGCATTTACCATGGCTTACAGCTGGGTCGAGGTCCAGGGCTGATGGCCAATGTCTAATGGATTAATGAACAATTGACTTTCTGACTCTGAAGATTCTGGCCTTGGTCGTAGTCGGGCACAAGTTCTTGGTGACTGCCGTGTTTGATCCTTGGAGCAGGACTGTTTTGCCCGGTACGCGACACGCCATGGCTGAGACCAGGGTGCTCCCAAAAGCGCGTTTCTCAAAAAGTTCATGGTTGGCGTTTTTGACATCTGGGCGCCATGGCGTTTGAGGTGCCTTACACCCTTGTCAGGGCTGAGTGGCGCACAGACCAAACGCCCAGGTTCCCCGCTGCAGCCCCTGACAACATGGATGCAACCGCTTTCTCCCAGAAAAGTAAACAAAGTGGGGAGCTTCCCGACACCTCAAACCATTCATCCACCGAGCAGGCCCGAACCAGAGTGCAGACTCAACACCGACCAAAATGGCATCCGCAGCGCCCGAGAAGGACAAGTCCAAGGTGCACAAGCTGTCGCTCAAGGGCAGCGCGAAGCTTGTCGCCGAGTTTGTGAGTGCCCGCGATGGATGCCTGAGAGACAGCACCCGCGCATTCCGGCATTGCTAACCGTCGTCCTGTCGCCAGTTCCAATACTCGATCCACACAATCCTGTACGAACATCCCCGATAGCATCCCAACCAAGTCGCTGCACCCGACGACTAAGCTAACCGTCGAACCCGCAGCTTCCAACGAGGCGTCTACCCCGCCGAGGACTTCTCGGCCGTCAAAAAGTATGGCCTCAACATGCTCGTGTCGTCCGACGACCAGGTGCGCGCCTACATCAAGAAGATCATGTCGCAGCTCGACAAGTGGATGGTGGGCGGCAAGATCTCGAAGCTGGTGATCGTCATCACCGACAAGGACACGGGCGAGCACATTGAGCGCTGGCAGTTTGACGTGCAGATCCTGGCCAAGCCCAAGGCCTCCAAATCCTCCAAGACTTCTTCCAAATCCAAACCCACCGACCAAGAAAACGCCTCATCATCACCAGCAGCAGCAGGCGACGACAAGGACAAAACCGAAGCCGAGATCCAGGCCGAGATCGCCGCCATCTTCCGCCAGATCACCGCGTCCGTCACCTTCCTCCCGCAGCTGCAGGGCGACTGCACCTTCAACGTGCTCGTCTACGCCGACGCCTCGAGCGAGGTGCCCGTCGAGTGGGGCGACAGCGACGCCAAGGAGATCGTCAACGGCGAGCGCGTCCAGCTGCGCGGGTTCAGCACCAAGAGCCACCGCGTCGACACGCTGGTCAGCTATCGGATGGTAGACTAGGGGGGTGTTGTGAGGATTGTATGATATGGTACATGGGTTGCTGGGTTGGAGTTTGGAGTAGAATGGACGGATGGGATTGGGATTCGGGGGGGACTGCTTGGGATGGGACGGGGAATACATGAATGAAATGCTTTGTTCGCAAGCGTGGCATGCCACAATCGACAAATCTATCCCATTTTCTCTATGGGGCTACCACACAAACCATCGTGCCTCGAGTCCTGTCATGCCTCATACCCCGATATGCTGTGCCATTTTTTCATTTCGTTTCATGCCTAAACCCGCCTGAAGAAGTAGACATAGGCAAACTTCTTCATCTCCTCCACGTCTACCACCTTGACCACCTTCTCGTCGTTGAACAGCACCCACGACAGCTCGTCGCCAAGCTTCTTGCGGATGAATGCAACGTAGTGCCTGGGAAACAGTTAGTCTATAAGCAACAAAACAACAAAAGGTTCACTCACCCAGTATGAATACTCGTCCCCTTGTGGCACACAATAGACTGCAGCTGGAAGTTGGCCGGCAGCGCGCTGCTCCCGGCCTCCGCAGCAGATGCGCCAGTCGCCTCCGCCCCAGCGTCAGCAGCCTCCTCAATCTCGCCCTGGTCGTCGGGGTGGCTGAACAGCCACTCGATAGCCCGCTCAACGTCGCCATTCGTCTCCTTGAGCGCCTTGGTCGCGCGGGGCCCACCGAGACCCATGGACTCGAGCATGGCGAGCTTCTCCGGGTCCGCCGTGTACGTGGCGCCAGCAGCCCCAAGGTTGAGCGGCTCGTCGATGTCCGGATCCTCCATGTGGCCAAACAGCCACTCCATGGCCGAGTTGGAGTCCGTGTTGCCAGTCGCGTGCAGAGCCTTCTCGCAGCGCACCCTCGGGAACCCCATCGCCTCCAGCATCGCGAGCGCCTCGGGGTTCGGCACAAAGGCTGGCACGTTGCTCGCGGCGGCCTCGTCCGGCAGCGCGTCCTCGTCCGGCTGCTGCCCCTTGGAGAGATACGCGTCCAGGGCAAACGGCTCGTCGCCGACCAGCACGGGCACGTCGACCTTGACCGGGACCCAGTTCACCACGGTCATCTTGCGCGCGTTGACGACGAGGACCTCGGGGAAGGTTTTGAAGAGCTGGCGCTTGGAGAAGCCCTTGCTGCCGCATGACGAGCAGGTCAGTTCGACCGTCTCCGGCGCGGTCAGGTTGTCGAGGCACTCTTTGAGGTTGACGGGCTTGTACTTGGGCTCTTGGCCTTCCTCGGCGGGCAGTTTCTCGAGCGGGACGTCGATGAAGATGCTGTCCTGCTCGGTGCTGCTGTACCGGACTTTGTTGCACCCGAGGCACTGCAGGCGCTGCTCCAGCACGAACCGCATGGCCTGGGTGGGGTCGCTGGCGCCGGACGGGTGCCTGGACCGCGTGATGAGCTTGATGAGGTGCTGGAGAAGCTCGAACGCGTCTTGCTGGCGCATGGTCGAGAACTCCTCGTGGCCGCGCCCGATGAGGTGCTTGAGCATCGAGGGCTGAAGGCCCTTTTGGTGCGGCACCTCGGGCGAGTGTTCCGAGACGGTCACGTCCGAGTCGGGCTTGGAGTACCGCCCAGAAAGAAGACCGTCCCCAATCTTGCGAAGCTGCGTCTCTAGATCCTGTGCGGGGTCCGACACGTCGGGGGGCGAATCGACCCTACCGCCATATCGCTGCTGAAACGAGGGCATGTCGTAAAGACATTGCAGGATGCTGGCGAGATAGCAGCTGTTGCCGAGGTTCTTGAGGCCGGTCAGCCCGGGGCCAAAGAGCGGCGTCAGCTCCTTGCCGTCCTCGGTCGTCATCGAAAACTCCCACCGAAGGTTCTGCTCGATCTGCATCTCGGTCAAGCTCTTTTCCGTCTTTTGCCGCTCCGCCAGGATGATGCCCCAGTTGGCGAGGTGGGCTCCGAGGTCCTCGTCGACGCGCTCTTCGTCACAAGTGTAGCAGTAGACATCGGCGTTTCCTTCGGGCGTGATCGACCCCAGCTTGACCGCCACACCATGGGCAACCTCTCGCGAGTGTTCCAGCGCGTGTGAATTGCCGCCCACGCCCCCAAACTGCGCCCGCCCGCAGCCGAGGTTTCCGCATTCCAGGCACAGCCAGAGGTTCTCCTTCAAGTCGCACTTGGAGCATTGTCCCAGCTCCTGCGACAGCTGCCGAGGCGGGGCCTGCTTGATTGTGAGGATGTGCTCGCAGCTCGTCAGCTCCTGCTCCCACGCCTTGACCTCCTCTTTCCGAGAGAATGTGTTGGCCTTCATGATGCCGTCCACGACAGCGGCAAGCGCGGGGTCCGTCTTGTCGAGGTTGTCGATGCCGCACTCGAGGCACCTGACCGTCAGGGTCGTGTCGTAGCGGTCGGCTTCCGTCTCGGCGGCGATGGCGAGCTTCGACATCTTCGGCGGCGGCTCGTCCCTGACGATCACCTTGCGGGTGCGGCGGATGTTGAGAGCGAGGGGGTGGTTTCGGGTGCTGCTGTGCAGCAGTGCGTGGCTGCGGTCGCCGGCGCAGCCGCCGTTGAAGCACTTGAGGCAGACATCTAGGCCGGCGGGGTCGTCCTTTGCTTGTTAGATGAGGCAGCCAGAGCTGTAGGATAGTGGCACGAACGATGGAATCGAAGCACTGGGTGCAGTCCTCGCGATACACCGAATCGGCGGGCGTCGGCTTGGACAGGTCTGCCAAGGGAGGTCAGCGGTGGCTGCAGATGCAGAGGTCGATGCGCATACTGGAGGGTCCAACATGTGGGCACGCCATGTTGAATATCTGGCTGTTTTTGTTGTTGCAAAACAGCCGAATACAAATCTAGTGGGTGGTCAAGGAGGACTCCAACCCAAAGTGCCCTCGTTTGCAGGTGAAGCTTGAGCTGTGCTTGTGGAGACGGTCTGGAGCTGGGGAAGCTGAGGCGCGGGGCAACGTCAGGCAACAGCCCCGCGATGATGCAGCTTGCAGCTGTCGCGCTGGGTCTGGGCAGGGATACGAACAAGCAGCTGATGGAATGTTGAAACTAGCACATGCTAACAAACTATGGCCAAGTATGTGTGGAGCTCAGATAGTCAACGATAGTGGCTTTACATCCCAGCAACGCGACTTGCCCAGCCCGACAGCGACAGGGCATAGGACCGCGTTTCTGAGCCAGCAGCCAAATGCTTTCAGAGTGGATCGCATTACGAACGCAAATGCCATCGTTTTTCGCTGCAGCCGGCTGGCCACTCGGTCTCCGTTATCAATCAATCTAATCTCCGCGGACGTGGAGAGTCCATGCTCCACTCACGCCGGTCTAGCCGACGTCGGCATGACGCCCCATGCGCCAAGCCCGATGGGGGCCATGCATGGCATTTCCGTGCTAACAGAATGACCACAATCTGGCTGCAAACATGGCCCACTCTTGTTAAGATAGCACGGACCAGTTGCCGTGCCGGAAATCGCCCCTTCGGGCGTCATGGACAAGTCCCGCAATCCCCAGGAACTTTTTGGCAGGCCCGTCACCTCCTCAATCAAGCAAACACCTCCAACTTCAAAACCTGATATTGGCACCCGAATCCATCTCCGACACCACGAAAACGCCGATTCTTGATTCTTTCGACACGATAGATTACACCAGACCCGAAAATGTTCTCGAGGACCGTCCGCGCAGTCTCGTGCCGAGCTCTGGCTGGCTCGGTGCGGCCAATCGCCGCCCCAGTGTCCCGACAGATCGCGCCTCTGGTCGCGCAACCCCAAAGACGGCAATACCACGAGAAGGTCCTTGACCGTGCGTCAATCACCGTATATCCACGATTGATTCGGACACTGGCTAACATCTTTTGCGACAGACTACTCGCGCCCGCGGAACGTCGGCACATTAGACAAGTCGGATAGCTCGGTGGGCGAGGGATTGGTGGGAGCACCGGCGTGCGGCGATGTCATGCGGCTTCATATCAAGGTCGACCCGGCGACACAAGTTATCAGCGACGTGCGGTTCAAGACGTTTGGATGCGGCTCTGCAATGTAAGTCTGCCCAGCTATAGCGCAGTGCCCCCTCTCGATACGGGTTGCTAACTCCACACAGCGCCTCGTCCAGCTACCTCACAGAGCTTGTCCGCGGCATGACGCTGGAGCAGGCCTCAAAAGTGAAGAACACAGAGATTGCCAAGGAGTTGGTGCGTCCGCTGCTACCCCTAGATTCGCTTACGGATGAGCGACCGTGCTAACTGATCCTGCAGTGCCTGCCACCAGTCAAGCTCCACTGCAGCATGCTTGCCGAGGATGCCATCAAGTCGGCCATCACCAACTACTACAAGAAGAACCCCAGCGTCAAGCCCACGAGCCTGGCCGGGAGGGACGCCAAGCTGGAGACGGCGACGGCGTGAGCTGAGAGGGGACTGTGATGCGTTCGAGAAACAGCGGCTTCCTCGGGGGGTGATTACGGCCGTCGGCCTCGGTGATATTTTTCTTGTTTCTGGATTGGAATTCGGCGATAGGCCTGTATCAACCCTTAGCGGAGTACGGCGGAGTTGTGGTTTAGGGCGTCTGCAAAGGGCAGTCTCTCTCTCCTCTTTCCCAGTGGGAGGAAACACTCGCTTGGCCAACAAGATGGTCAAAATTGTATGATACCATGGAACCTGGAAATGCCAATTGGGTTGGTGATTTCTGCACATCACACACTGCTGTGTCGTACCCAGGTTGTCATTCACTTCGCCGTCATACACCGGGTTGTAAATCACTTCGCCCGTCAAGTCATACAGCGGGCTGTCATTCACTCTGTCCGAGTCATTGAGAAGAATGTGATTATTCCTTTCCAAGCAAGTGTCAATGTTTCCGTGCCCAAATATGCTCGGATCTTCCATAGGCTTCCAAACTTTGTACCAGAGGGTGCTTTTTCTTGCCTGCTTGTTTTGGGCCGGCGAATCATGGATTGGTACCCATGGACCAGTCGATTCAAGGTTGTCTTTTAAGCTTGACAGTGGTCAAAGCATTCCAACTGAAATACAGCAACTGCCCTTATTGGCCGACCACTGCCTGGTTCAAGTTGAAAACCCAGGTATTTCGCATTATTTGTTCCTTCCACGCCCACTGTCCGTTACCGCGACTTTGAGGGTCGCGCTACTGGTGGTCTGTTTTGTCTCTGTGAGTTCAAGTTCTGAATCTTTCCAACCTTTCCCTGGACGAGTTGGTCACTGCAGATCCAACGCAGACTGAGTGGCTGACAACACAGGAAATTCAACAAGGACACACGAGCCAACAAGATGGCTGCAAACCGGGCGGCACCGACAGAATCGACAGAATGGTCAGCATTGCCGGCATGGCCAGCGCAGACTGCGTTGACAAAGCCGGAAAAGATCAAGATTGTGCTCAAAGCCAAGAGCCTGGCCGATGCCCCAGAAGAGGAAACGGTTCAAGAGTCGACCACTCCATCAAGTTCTGCGGTCTCGGACGACGCTGAGATTTATTCTCCCAACGCCCTTCCTCTCTCGCTCAAGCGCCGGGCTATGGTAGCCAGCCGGCAGGGTATGGTAGGACGGGACAAAACGAAGAGCAATGGCCGAGCTAAGCGGCGCACCAAAGTCAAGCTCAACCACCGGCGCATCGTCGAGAGTGAGAGCAGCGACGCGGCGCCGGAGCATTCTGCGGATGAGCAGGATGGGCGCGATCAGCCGGCTTCGACACCACCCAACTTGAAGCCGCCCAGCCCTCTGACTCACATTGCCACATCCCTGACTACCTTTCCCACCGGAGAGGTTGCTTGCGGCAGGGGCCTTCAGTCCATGCCGATGCCTGAGATCGAGCTGCTCAATCACGGAGTCATCACCGAGCCATACCACAACCAACTCTCGGCTATCAAGGACTTTGCCAGGGAGCTGCGGGCCAAACGGTACGGCATCGATTGGAAAGCCATAAAGAAGACGCCGACTTGGTATGTCTTTGGACTGTATGCTGTGCGGGAGATGCATCTGACATGATGTAGGACCATCCCGGGCAGCGTTGTCGAAGTCAAGCACCGCTTTTGGGAAGACGTGCTTGCCGAGTACGCTCGCGAGGCTGGCCAGTATTTGGGGTTTGGCAAACAGAAGCTCACCACTCGGCTGCAAAACCTTCATCTGTGGGAGAAGGGCTCGATGTGGCGAGACTACCACAAGTGAGTGCGCTGAATCCACGGTCTCCAGGTCCGTCACTCACCATCACAGCGAACACTACGACCCGACCCGTGTCGGCAACCTCTTGATCATCCTCAACCGGTCCTACAAGGGCGGCGAGATTGCCGTCGGCTGCGGCGACAAGGAGATGTTCTACGACCCTGCATCGAGCAAGCAGCGCCACTTCATCATTGCGAGGTAACCCTCCGCATTCCCCACCACACGCACCCAGTCTCTAACCAACCATATTCCAGCCACAACAAAGCCAAACACGACACCCTCCCGCTCACCTCAGGTCACCGCCTCGGCCTAGCCTACGACCTGCGCCTCGACGCGCACGACGGCCGCCCCCTCGTCTACGACATCCTCGAGCGCGTCGCCGACGCCGAGAACGACCTCTTCTACCAGGTCGCCTGCTGGGCCGAGGAGGTCGAGCTCGGCCGGCGCGCCAACCACCCGCTGCTGTTTGTCCTCGGCACCAATTACGAACACCCCGACATGCACATGGACTACCTCACGGCCGAGGACAGGGCCCGGGCGCTGGCGGTGGGCAACGTCGCGCGCGAGGTGTACGGGGAGCGGGAGAAGTCCAGGCTGCGGGGGTATTTGGTTAGTGTGACGGGGACGACCAAGATTTCTAGGAAGAAGGGGAAAGGCGGGGAGGAGGTCGGGAGGCGGGTGAGGTATGCGATTCACTACGCGAAGAGTTTGGAGGGGGTGGTGATGAGTGAGATGGAGGAGATGTTTGTCGATAAGAGGGGTGTGTTGCAGCCGGGGGAGTTTGAGAGCGGGATCAGTCGGAAGATCGATGGGAAGACGGTCGAGAGCATTCGGTCGCGGACGGTAAGTGGCTTTGATGTGGTGGTTGGGGGGTTGTTCTGACTGACGTTGGCAGTGCCTGATGCTTGTTCTGGAGAAGGAGGGAGATGAGGAGAGGGGGAGAAGGAGGACACGGAGGAGATGTAGCCGGTTGGGTGTGTTGGGTACACGCGTTGAGGACGCATTGCTCACTCGGCTCTGTGCGGGCCACGCGTCGCTTCATCGGGGCTTCTTATGGAAGACGTCGGTGATTGTTGCCGTCGGAGCCGTTGAAGGGCAAGATGGTCCGATGGCTCGCGAGGCTGCTGTGTGTATGTTGATTTCGCGCGGGGGGCAATGTAAGACGGGCAAGTTGGTGAGGACAGCGCGGTACTACCGGGTTTGTCTCACCCCGTAAGTCTTCCAACCAGAGAGTAGCGGCGCGTATTCGCCATATTTGTGTCACAGGCCGAATCCAGGACACCTGAAAGCTGCCGCAGCTATGCGCGTCTCCCGTGGAACACCACCGTCTGGCGTCTTTGCGTGTAGCCATGCCTGCATTATCGGTGCGCGAGACGCTGCCGACACTGATTGTTGCGTGGGGGTCACGCCGAATGGAATCCCAGACATCCAACGCTGTGTTCCGAGTCAATGTTGGGTGCCATTGTTCTGCTGACCACCCCCTACGTTGTTGCTTGCGTCTGGATTAGTAACTAGCGCGGGCTTGTCTGAGCCTGGCTGAGCCTGACCTCGGTGTCAAGCTGAAGAACTTTGCATGTCTGTGTTCATCGGCCAATCGCTCGCCAAAAATGGCCACTGAGCGCGCAGTCGACTCGGAAAACGACCAACACGTCCGAGCTGGTCTTGACAGGGGTGGTCTGGCGTCTGAGCACGCTCAATGTCTGGTTGGCTGTCTTGACGTCGCCAACTTATCTTGGTGTTGGTGGCACTCGGTGCCATGCATGACCCGGCATGTTGGCGATGGTTGGTGACAGTTGGTGATGGGCGCAAGACCAGTTTGGCACATGACCGACTGGAATCGATGCAAGTGCCGGCGAGGTTGGGTGTCCCGAGGCAGCTCGCTGGGGATAAGATCAAAGCCTTGGGCTCGGAGGTGTTCCAACTCCTCGAGGTTGAAAGCTGCATTTGACAGACGACGCAAGGCTTGTGCCCACGGGTACGCGTGCCGTTTGTGGCTTCAAGAACACGACATTCCTCAGCCATCGGCACCCCGGCCAAGCACACTTGGAGCTTTGTCGCAGTTTCCATCAGCTCACTCAGAGTCTTTCACGATGGGGCAAGTGGCAATGGATGGTGGGCATGGTGGCGCTGTCCCTCGACAGCTGCTTTCCCGTGTTCCTTTGTCTCCCAGCACGGAGGCCTTCTTTGACGTCAAATCTGAGAAACTTATAAGCGATGGGATTTTGGCATTGCTGGCGTCTCATCGTCATCGTTATACAGCATCACTACCTCGGTATCGTTTCAAGCCCATGACGATCAATTGGCCCAAGGTTCAGCCAGCTCAGCGAGTTGGCGGCATCGAACACAGCACAGTCCACGGGTTGAAAAGCCTGAACTTGCAATTCTCAGTTCCGCTGCGCCATATCTACGACGACAAAAAGCAAACCGAATTCATTGACCTGCACGCCGAGCTGGTCTACAGCAATCCCCCACGCATTGTGTCCCCTGGCAACGCGAGCAAGAGCTGGGAGCTCGGCCTCAGCCGCAACGACCGCATTGTTGTCTACCTGTGTGGCGGTCCCGGAGACAAAAACCCAGCCTCTGCCAACCCGGACCTCAACCGCATCCTCCTGAAACGATGGGGCCATCCGATCCTGTTTCTCGACTACAGAGGGACCGGCGGGAGCAGTCCAGTTGACGCTACCGCTATGGCTGGGAAGGTGGACGGTACTGAATACCTGACCTGGTTCCGGCAGGACTCCATTGTGGCTGACCTAGAAGCCATCCGGCTGAGCCTCAATGGGGTCAGGTTTATCCTCGTGGGTCAGTCGTTTGGCGGCTGGATCGCCATGACCTACCTCTCGTTTCTCCCCAGTGGCCTCGACGGAGTGTACCTTACTGGGGGGATGCCCCCGATTGGAAAGACCCCCAGGGAGGTTTACACGGCCTTGTATGAGCGACTGATCCACGTCAACGAAAAGTACTACGCCAGGTATCAAGGCGACAGGACGCGAGTCAAGGAGATTGTCAAATGGCTGGCAAGCCTCGCGACTGGTCTTCCACTTTTAGATGGACAAGTGCTCACTGCACGGGGGTTCTTGACCTTGGGACGCCATCTTGGCCGCGGCGAGGAGGGGTTTGCGAAGGTGCATTCGCTGGTGAGCGCTTTTGCTGCTGACATAAGGGACAACAATTTGGTCTCCGGCGAGTCGCTCAACAGGTTCGTAAAAGAGGGCGGCACTGGGTTTAAGTTGCCTCAGCGGCCTCTTTACGGCGTGCTGCACGAGGCAATCTACTGCTCTGGGTCGATGGCCGTGGCTCCGGATTGGGCTGGCCAGAAGGTCGGCAGGGAACAGCCAAGCCGCAATTTTGCGTGGCTCAAGAACGACTTTAACTTCTCCGCCTTGAACTCACATTTCGACAGCCCTGAACCACTCTACTTCACGGGAGAGATGATTCACGAGTTCATGCTGCGGGATGCCGGCCGCGAGCTGGCACCTTTTGTCGAGCCAGCGCAGGAACTGGCAAGGAAGACTCTCTGGTCAAGCCTGTACGACACAACGCAGCTGAGCCGGAACGACGTCCCTGTGGGGGCCTTGATCTACCCGGAGGACATGTTTTTGGATTGTGGTCTCTGCATCGAGGCGGCCGGCATGGTCCGCAACCTTAAGCCTGCAAAGTCACAAAGCGACTGGATTCATGCTTCAATAAAGACGAGACCCGGGGAAGTATGCGATGCGCTTTTTGGCCTTCAGCCTTTAGACTCTAGCAAATGAGGGATTAGACTGGAGGTGTGATGATGTTGGAATGTGGGACAGCGACGGGTTGGGTTGCGGAACCTGCCCCTTTTTTTCCTGTTTGTTGATTACCCCTATTTTTGTTTTAGCGAGCGGCTCAGCGGAACAGGCATATTTTGGATACTGGTAGATTGGATTTTGATAAAACACTATTTGCTTTTCTGGCAAGATCGATACGCGAGACATTCGTCAACCATTCATTGCCCTTCGATTTCCGCTTTGGTCACTTACACGAACCACCGTGTGGGCCCACAGCCGTGCAACTCGGTTGTTTCCATCCTGCGCCTCCTGATTGTTGGACACCAGGTAGTATTCTTGACAAAAAAAGAGCAGCTGATGCGAAAGGCCTGACCCGAATGTTACTCACACCAGACCACTGAGCAACAATTCCAGGGCTGGTCTGGTCTCTCGGGTTCGGGTTTGAGTGGCCACGCACCGTGCCCCTGAGCATCCATCCCTTGCTGGCACGGTGCAGCACAGCTTCCCGCCGAATTGTTCCCCCCAACCCCCAACCAAGCCAGCTGTTGCAATACAAACGGACAGTAGAAAATCTGTCACATATTTCCTTGGAGCGACAGACAAATTTGCGCACGCGATGGACCCGGTCCTCAAGATGCGCGGTTGAGTCACAGTCCCCTGGTCGGGATCTGCGCAGGGTTGCTGATAAGAGCCGTTGCCTTATCACCTGGTGGGTCGGAGATGGACGGAAGACAGGGTGAGCCAGCGCAGTTGGATTTTTTTGGATGAATCACAGCCCGCTTCTGCTTCCCTGAGGTCCGATCTTGCACCGCAACAGACACCACAGCACACGCACGCCATGGCTCCCACATCCGCACCCACGCTCCTCTGGGGCGGCCGCTTCACCGGTACGAGCAATTGCACCCGGAGACACAGCGTCCATGACGTGCAGGCAATTTAGCTGACTGCGGGGGGCGCAATGGGCAGGGGCGATCGACGACCTGATGTTCCAGTTCAACGAGTCGCTCTCGTTCGACAAGGTGCTCTACAAGGCCGACCTGCACGGCTCCATCACCTGGGCCAAGGCCCTGCGCAAGCTCGACATCCTCAACGACCAGGAGCTCGAGCAGATCGTGTCGGGCCTGCAGCAGGTCGAGAAGGAGTGGGAGGAGGGCAAGTTCGTCATCGACACCAAGTCGGACGAGGACATCCACACCGCCAACGAGCGCCGCCTCGGCGAGCTGATCGGTGCCGCCGCCGGCAAGCTGCACACCGGCCGCTCGCGCAACGAGCAGGTCGGCGTCGACATGCGCCTGTGGGCCGGCGAGCAGCTCGCCGACATCGCCGGCGCCCTCAAGGGCCTGCTCGCGGTCAGCGCCGAGCGCGCCAAGGACGCCCTGCCCATCCTGATGCCGGGCTACACACATCTGCAGCGCGCCCAGCCGGTGCGCTTCTCACACTGGCTGCTGTCGCACGCCACCTTCCTCAAGGGCGATCTGCAGCGCCTCGAGGGCGTGCAGGAGCGCGTGTCGGCCTGCCCCCTCGGCGTCGGCGCCCTCGCGGGCAACCCGTTCGGCATCGACCGTGAGTTCATGGCCAAGGACCTCGGCTTCCACTCGGTGCATCCCAACAGCCTGTGCGCCGTCGCCGACCGGGACTTTGTCGTCGAGATCCTGCAGTGGGCGAGCCTGCTGATGGCCCACTTGAGCCGTCTGGCGGAGGACCTGATCCTCTTCTCCACGGCCGAGTTCGGCTTCGTGCAGGTCGCCGACGCCTACAGCACGGGCAGCAGCCTGATGCCGCAGAAGAAGAACCCCGACAGCCTGGAGCTGATCAGGGGCAAGGCCGGACGGGTCATGGGACAGGTACGTTGTTTTTTGAGACAGTGGACTTGAAGTGGCTTCCTTTTTCGTCCTCTTTTCTTTCCAATTCCCAGTGCAGGGCGGCTGACGAGACCAGGCATCTGGCTTCCTCGCCTCGCTCAAGAGCCTGCCGACCTCGTACAACAAGGACCTGCAGGAGTCGGTCGAGCCCATGATCGACTGCATCAAGACCGTCTCCAACTGCGTGCGCATCACCCAGGGTGTGCTTGCCACGCTCACTATCCACGGCGACAAGATGAAGGCGGCGCTCACCGACGACATGCTCGCCACCGACATTGCCGACTACCTCGTCCGCAAGGGCGTGCCGTTCCGCCAGACGCACCACATCGCCGGCGCCATTGTGCGCAAGGCCGAGGTGGCCAAGGTGTCCATCTCGGCGCTGCCGCTCAAGGACCTCAAGGAGATCTCACCGCTGTTCGAGGAGGACGTGGCGCAGGTGTTTGACTTTGAGAGGAGCGTCGAGCAGCGGTCTACGTACGGCGGCACCAGCAGCAGCTCGGTGTTGGCGCAGATTGCAGCGATTGAGGCGTTTGTCGGGAAGAACTAGGAGAGGCAAAAATGGAGTACATGGTCTTGGGAGGTCTGCTTGGGAACTTGAGGGGAGGGTTGCCCCTGAACAGGGCTGGGACTACACAAAAATAGACTACACTCGCCCGGGCGCATCGGGCGTTGGATGCAATGGGCGGAATCCTGAAACCATTTGGAACTCAAAGTGTGCAGCGCATGCTGAGGGCCTGCATCGTGATGCCACCATCTGGCGGTGAGTGAGATGCAAGCCCTCAACGGAGTCGTGCTGGTGTGCTGTCTGCCGATTGGTGACATCATGCGGAGATGGTGGAAACAAAAGCCGGCGATTGCCGCTTGTTTGTTCGCCCCTGTTACACCGCACCAAGAGTCCACCGGACCACACGAAACTTTGCAACCCACCCTCCACAATCTCATGATCGACGAGCCTTTGCACCCACCATGTCCGACCGAGCAACATCACGGGACCGCGCCCCGGACCAGGACGCCGACGCAGCCCGGGTCATCGCAGAACACCTCCCGTCGGGCTACACGGCCGAGTTCCACAGCGCCCCCGAGGCGAGAGACGGAGATGGCCCCACGCCTCCTTCGGCGTCCGGGTCCGAGGCCTTGCCGTTGCCCTCGGAGGAATCGTCGCTGAAACTGCAAGGAGGAGACATGCACCGCGACCTGTTCAAGATTGATGCTGCCGCCAGGGCCGGGATGCACCGCCGGGCCGCCACCTTCCACTCGCCCAGGGAGTTCCAGCAGGACAGCGAGGCACCCGCCATGCCCGTGGGCGACCAGCTGGCCCCGGGCGGGTTCCGCCGCGCATTCCTGCACCAGAGGAACCAGAGGCACGGCAACGACTTCATGGCCGCCAGGATGCCCATCACGAGGAACTTTGTCGAGTTCCTCGACCTCTACGGCAGCTTTGCCGGCGAAGACCTCGTCGACACGGACGAGGAGGCCGTCAGCGAGGAGGAGGAGGAAGAAGCCGGCGAGCGGCGGCCCCTCCTCCGGCCGCGGGTTAGCTCCGCCCGGGCGCCGCGGCGGAACGAGGCCGGCACGGTCAAGACCTTTTTCACGCTGATCAAGGCGTTCGTCGGCACCGGCATCATGTTCCTGCCCAGGGCGTTTGGCAGCGGCGGCATTTTGTTTTCAACGCTCGCCATGGTCTCCCTCTCGGCCATCACCATGGTGGCCTTCCACCTCCTCCTCCAGTGCAAGCTCCACTACGGCGGCGGCTACGGCGAGATCGGCCGCGCCATCGCGGGTCCCAAGATGCGCACTCTCATCCTCTTCTCCATCGCCCTATCCCAGCTCGGCTTTGTCTGCACAGGCATCGTGTTCGTCGCCGAGAACCTGTTGACCTTTTTCAACGCCGTTACAGACGGCCACAGCCCCTTCACCACGACCAGCCTCATCGCCCTGCAGCTCGTCATCCTCGTCCCGCTCGCCTGGATCCGCAACATCGCCAAGCTGGGCCCCGTCGCGCTGCTCGCCGACGCGTGCATCCTCGTGGGCGTCTCGTACATCTACTGGTTCACCTCAACCTCGCTCGCCGCCGACGGCATCGACAAGACGGTCGTGCTGTTCAACCCGCGCCAGTACACGCTGACCATCGGTGCGGCCATCTTCACGTTCGAGGGCATCGGCCTGATCCTGCCCATCCAGTCGTCCATGGCGCAGCCGCACCACTTTGAGCCGCTGCTCGGCGCCGTCATGGCCATCATCACCGTCGTCTTCACGTCCGTCGGCGCGCTGTGCTACGCCACGTTTGGCGAGCGCACGCGCATCGAGATCATCGACAACTTCCCGCAGGACAGCCCGCTCGTGAACGCCGTGCAGTTCTTGTATGCCGTCGCCGTGCTCGTGGGCACGCCCGTGCAGCTGTTCCCCGCGCTGCGCATCATCGAGGGCCGCATCTTTGGGCACATGCGGTCGGGCAAGGGGAGCCTGCGGACCAAGTGGGTGAAAAATGCGTTCCGGTTGGGCGTCGTCGTGGTGTGCGGGCTGGTGTCGGTGGCCGGGACGGGGAACTTAGATCGGTTCGTCGCGCTGATTGGGAGTGCCGCGTGCGTGCCGCTGGTGTACGTCTACCCGGCGTATCTGCACTGGAAGGGGGTGGCCACCAAGAGGTGGGTGAAGTGGGGGGATATGCTGATGATGGTCGGGGGGATTGTGGGGATGGTGTTTACGACGTCGGTGACGGTGGCGAACAGTTTCATGTGAGCATCCTGGCTTGGCTTTTGGAAAGAATTGTGGTTAGGAGAGGCGCATAAAAACCGGGACAGAATAGAGCTGGAGCATCATGGCGACGTGGAGAGTGAAGTCTGCCACTCTCACTGGCAGTGGCATTTATTGATTGACTCGATGGCATTCAATGAACACTTTGAATGACCAGATAGGTACACAGGTTTTGTTACAAAGTCGTACTTACCTATTTATCTCTTGGTGGACTTGTTGTTACCCAGAAACTTGGGTCAGACGTTCCTCGGTCTTCCCAAACCCCCAGTCTCACACATCCCTTTCGGTCTCATGTTCTCAGCAGTCGGCATGTCTTCCTCCGTCCTCTGGCACCACAGTGGAGCGACCCCGCGGGACTACGCCAAGAACAGTGCTGACTTTAGCCTTCAACTCCTCAATCCCCATCCAGACACACCACGCCCACTGCGTTCTTCCTCTGAAGCACCAAGGTGACAATCACACCAGACATTCTACATACACTTGGACTCTGCAACCATGGCAACTGGACCTCGGGCGGCGCCTCCAGGGTTCAGCGACCACACCTTCACGTCAACCAGCGGCACCGAGCTGAGCGTGCGTGTGTGGCCGGCAGACCCGCCTGTGGCGAGCCCAGCCCCCTTTCTCTTTCTCACGCACGGAGGAGGCTTTCTCGGCGCTCACCACTTCACGCCGCCGCCCTGGGTCTTTCCCGGCTTCCGAGCCCGCGGCTATCACCTCGTCTCGCACAGCTACCGGCTCGCCCCGCAGGCACGTCTCGATGACCAACTTGCCGACTCTCTGGAGGCGCTTGCCTGGAGTCGTGCGAACCTGCCCTCCATTTTAGGGTCCGGCATGATTGATGTGGATCGGTACGCGCTCTACGGCGACTCGGCCGGCGGGCTCCTCGCCACGCTGATGGGCACCCACCTGACAAGCCCGCCCCCGAAGGCCATCGTGAATGTGTACGGTGTCGTCGACATTCCCAGCGCCAAGTCGGCACTCGACGCGCAAATCCCGGACGCAGAGAGGCAGCCATGGAAGGGAGAATTCACCGAGGAAGAGCTGGAGGCCTTCCTCAGTGACCGCGACCCCGCCAACATTCTTACCGCATCCACTGCCTGGCGCGAGATGGACGAGGTGTCCGACGTGGAGCTGAGCAAGCGCTGGGCCACCGACTTCAAGTACACGAAACGCGTCCGGCTGCAGTCGGAGCTGCACGTCTGGCGCTCGTCCCACACGAAGAGCGTGTCGCTCTTCATCACGGCCGCGATGCACCCCGAGAAGTTTGACGACGAGGCCAAGCTCGATGCGTTCATCAGGTCTGTCTCGCCGCTCCAGGTGCTCAGGCAGCGACAGGCTGAGGGCCGGACGGAGTATCCCCCGACAGCGCTTTTGCATGGGACTGGCGACACGGCTGTCCCGGTGCAGCAGAGCTATGACATGGCCAAGGCGCTCAAGGAGATGGGCGTGCCTGTTATCGAGCGGTACGAAGAGGGAGAGGAGCACGTGTTTGACCTCAAATACACGGTATGTTTTTTTCCTTCCTGCGTCTGCTCGAAATGGATGGAAGCTGACTTGAGGATGTGATAGAGTGAGGAAGTCGAAGGCTGGGAGACATCTATAGAGCCGATTCTCGAGTTTGTCAATCGTTATGTTGGACACTGAACGCTTGCGATTTGAAGCCGAAGTCCATGATACTTCGGGTTTTTTGTTTCGCGTCCTAATGGCGAGTCGAGAAGAGTTTGGAGCGCCCAATTCATGGACGTCGTTTATGTCTCACATCCGTGGAACTAGTCCTGTACTCTTGTTCAAAGTCCTCGTGATCTGTTACTGGCCGCCATGACGGTTGTAAAGACCGTGCGCTGATTTTTGTCCGACCTCTGGAGAGATATTCGGTCGTGAATGAGCTGGGGGTACGTGCGGTCGAGTCGTTGGCAGGGGGATATTCAGGGGGCCACGAGGGTGGTTTCTACCAGGGTGTCGAGGTTTGCCGGGGTTGCTGCTCCACTGTGGTAAAGACAATCTCTTTCGTAACACCAACAACTTTGTGTGGACTCATCGGCTCCATACATTCACGGTGGAGTTTTCGGGTGGCCAGGGAGTCAGGGACTTTGTTCTCCTTTGCCCCGAGTTGACGCCCTCGACGTCACTTCTCCGTTCTTGATCGTTTCTTCATACGCCCGCCCCAGCAACGCGCAGAACAAACCAGCCATGGCTACCTGGCGCCAAATGACCGACAGCGACATTCCAGGCGTCATGCGTGTCGCCAACGAGATCCACCGCGACCTCCCAGAAACCGAAGCCGTCGTGCACGAACGCCTCAAGCTCTACCCCGCGGGCTGTTTCGTCCTGGTTGAGAACGCCGAGATTGGCGGCTATCTTATGTCTTTCCCTGTCCGTTATGGCAAGCCGCCGGCCTTGGACACCCTACTCGGAAAGATACCCCCAGACGCAGACCAGTACTACCTCCACGACCTCGCAATTCTTCCTGCCTTCCGTGGGCGGGGGGCTGCTTCCGAGGGGATCGGGAAGGTGATGGAAATTGCAAAGCGGTATCCAACGACGTGCCTCATCTCTGTTTATGGGACTGTACCGTTCTGGGGACGATTTGGGTTTGCCCGTGAGCCGGTTGATGCGGTGATGGAGGAGAAGCTGCGCGGATACGGAGTAGATGCGACGTATCTCCAACGGCCAAACACCTGAGCAGTCCCGTTGAAACAAGAGGGCAGGTCTGATCGCCAGGGTCTCACTCCCAACTGTCAATTCGAATCTGTCGACCGAAAAGGGCCCCAAAACAACATGCTAAGAAGTACATGATATCTGCTCGCACTCGCAACTCCAAACCAGAAAATAAAGTCAGATAATCCCTTCTAAACTGATTCGGAACCGTTCTTGAAGATCAACCCTTCTCCCCAGGGCCTGCTGCATGTCAATCGTCCGCAGCAGAAACTCCCTTGCGCGTCCGAATCGCGCCCCAAAGCTGCCCAGCCCCTTGAACCGCTCAATCACCCACTCTCGATGGAGCACATCATCCGTCTCCAGCGCCACCATGAACAATGGCCGCGCAATCCGCAGCATCGCCTTGTCCCCTTCGTGGCGGAACGCCTGCACCGCGAGGTTCATGATCCCCCGCAACGCGGCCCGCTGCCTCCCGTCGAGCTCCAGACCCGGCGATGCCGCTGTTAGTCGCAGGAACTCGAGGATGACAGAATGGTAGTACGGCACGATGAACCGCAGGTTTGCCACGAAGCAGCGCGAGCCATCCGTGGCGAGCGACAGCCCGTTCGCCCTCGCTAGCAGGTCCGCAAAGTGCTCGCCCGTTGCCTGGATCGCGTACTGCACGCTCGAGATCGGCTGGCTTGCGTCCTCGCCGCGGTCGAGGATGTTGGAGAGCTGGCTTATCATGAACCGGATCTGGAGGCACGCGCTGAGAAGTGCAAAGACGGGGCGGTTCTCGATGTCCTCGGCGAGCTCGGTCTGGGGGTACGACTCGCCCCAGACGTTGCGGTAGAGGGTAACGGCGTAGCGCTCCAGCGATTCAAAGCCGTGCTGCGGGCTGAAGGCGGTCGAGCTACCGACTTGTCTGCCCATGACCTTGTAGAGCGTCCCTATCACCTCTCCCCCGATGCCGTACGAGGTGGCCTCTGCGTCCAGGAAAGCGACGCGCACCAGGAGCCGTGCCGAGTACTGAGATATTTGGGGCTCGCTGCCGGGCTGAGCCGTTCGTGAAAATGCGACGTGTTGGTCTGGTGCCGTCCCTCCTGGTGGTTCTCGCGCGAGGAGTCGCGGCCGCGCCAGATCGGCGCAGTGCTGTCGGACAATGATGGCTGCTCCTGCGAGGTGGTTTGCGAGTCCCTGCTCGCTGCCAAACATCCTCTCGTACATGAGCATGAGGTAGAGGGCAGTCAGGATGCAGTCCGGATCGACGCCGCCGGCTTCGCCCCCCTGCATGTGCCCAACCACCTCCGCCATGAGCCCCAGTGCCGTTGAGTAGTGGTGAAGCGCGCGAGATTTGGGCTTGGAGATGAGCCGCGCGTCTCGGTGCTCCTCCTCGCCTTCACCTTCAATCAAGTCTCCCCTTTTCAGATCAATCTCGCGCCCGGCGAGGGCGAGAATCAGGTGCATCACAATTGGACTCCGCTCGGCTACCGTAAGCATGACGGAAAAGAGCGAGTATCTCGGGTTCTTGGTGTGGTAGAGTTCTGAAAACGACGTCCGGTAGTATCGGATGACTTCGTGATCGTAGGTGGTGAGCTCCAGAGAATTGGCCCCCACGTTGGGTAATGGTGGTTGAAAGAGCAACAGATCTGTGTATCCCGCCGTTTCGTGATATGGCTGTAGCACACCGTGTTGCTCCAGCCAACATGGCCCTTCCTCCGGCCCGACATCTCTGTCTTCTTCTGCCACTTCGAAAATGGGAGTCGTCCTGTCACTCTGCGGACTCGTGGCTGCTTGCCAAAAGGGTATTCTGACGGCTCTGGCCCGCGGCTCATAGTCGCAAGCGAGATCGAGGCGTGTGCAGCGCCTGCATATTGGCCGGGTTTCATCGCACTTGACTTTCTTTGCTCGGCATGTCCAGCACCCATTCCGCGACCGGGCCCCTGAACGCCCCAGCCCGGATCGTGACGGGACGTCCTGGGGACTCGCCTCCCGGACCGGAGAAGGGCCCTGTTGTCTCCAGTGCTTCGTGTCCATGTTGTTAGCCGACGAGACTGGGCGGGTCGGCTCCCCCAGCTTGGCGAGATGGTAGTGCTTGTTTGGAGGTGAGAGCCGATGGGAAATGCGGAGCAGCTGGGAGCACGCCGGCCAGTGGCGATTACAATGAAGTCGGCTAACGTCTCGTGGACCCACGGTCGGCTGCCGGCTACGCTAAATATCTGTGGGGTTTGGCGAGCATCCCTGGCCCAGTGGGCCTGCCGAACATCCCAACTCACAACTCTTCAGGGGCTGGACCTCTGCCTCCATCTTTCTCCCCTCACCACGCCGCGGCCCCGCCGCCTCGGATTCGGTGTGTTTGAGGAGGAATATGGGGATTGGACTTCAATGCTTTCCAGATGCGCTCTGTGTGCGGGGATCCGGATCCCTGACTCCCGGTCGGGGCTTTTCTTTAAGGGCCAAGACAAGCCCGGCGAATAACACGATGCTCCCAGGCACTCTTGCGTTTTCGACCCCAACTTGAACTCCTCCCTATCTTTCCGCCCGAAGCACCTTCAACCATGACTGTCGTCCCAATACTCGAGATGCCATCTACGAATGGCGCGGTGGACAGTCCCAATGGACAAGCCCGCGGCATCATCAACACAACCATCGACACGCTTCGGGACGAGCTGCGCAAAGTCAACCAGGGCCTCCATTCAAACCCAGAGACGGCCTACAAGGAGGTGTTTGCGCACAAAACACTCACCGAGTTCCTCGAAGGCCGCGGTTTCGACGTAACGCGCCACGCTTACGGCCTCGACACCGCCTTTGAAGCCAGCTTTGGCAGCGGAGGGCGTCAAGTCGTCTTCTGTGCCGAGTACGATGCGCTTCCCGGGATCGGACATGCGTGCGGCCACAACCTGATTGCAACATCGTCTCTGGCCGCCTTCCTCGGGGCCGCTCAGGCTCTGTCAGACATGAAGATCCCCGGCCGGCTCCGTCTGCTCGGAACGCCGGCCGAAGAGGGTGGCGGCGGCAAGTGTCAACTGATCGACGCCGGTGCTTTTGATCCTCCCGAGGATATCGCGGCGGCCATCATGGCTCACCCCACCGGCTCTCACCATCCGCGCGCTCCCGGCGACGAGCCTTTCGACGGGTTGGCCGGGATGAAGCTGATCGGGAGTGCCAAGATGCGAGTCGAGTTCAAGGGCCGCACGGCGCACGCAGGTGCCGAGCCCTGGTCGGGCATCAACGCCTTGGACGCCGCCGTGTCTGCGTACAACAACATTTCGATGATGCGACAGCAAATCCGCGGGGACGAGCGCATCCACGGCGTCTTCGAGGATGGCGGCACAGTCCCCAATGTCATTCCCGGCTACACCAGGATGAACTGGTTCATCCGCAGCCCGACGTTGCCGAGGCTCGAGGAGCTGGTCAAGCGCGCAAAGGCCTGCTTTGAAGCTGGTGCCGCGGCTGCAGGCTGCGAGATCAGTTACACCCCGTAAGTCCATCCCGCGAGTCTCTGTGTGGACGTTTGCTAACCGCCGGATGCGTGCTCCGGACAGGGACCCAACGTACTCGGATCTCCGAATCAACTCGACGTTGTGCAAGACGTACGTCGAGGACATGGCACACCTCGGACTGAAGATCAAGCAAGAAGAGCCGGTTCCGTTCGAGGCCTCGACGGACATGGGGAACGTGTCCTATGTGGTCCCGAGCTTCCACGGCGCGTTCCCCGTGCCAACCACTCCGGACGTGGCGGCCCACAACCCCAAGTTTGCCGCGTGTGCCGGAACCGAGGAGGCTCACCTTTCGGCTCTTGCCTGTGCCAAGGGCATGGCGATGATGGCCATCCGGGTGCTCACGGATGATAATATTGCGGATGGCGCGCGGAGGGACTTCAACAAGAAGAACTAGGGCTACAATCTGGACATAAGTCGAGCATGTAGAGTAGCTTAGTCCACTTGATGAACTTGGAGAGTGTCAGGCCCATGTTACATCTCTCTCAAAAGTGTGCCTGTCTTCACGTCCTAAACTCTAACCCGGGTGCTGCGAAACCTTGGACCATTGCTGCCACATATTCTGCGAGTGTGCAGCTGCTGACATGCTTTGCTACCAAAGCTCTGCCCCTGACTCCCTGGCCACCATGGCGTGGCCCGAGTGCGGAGTCGTAAGCATCCTGGTGGATTAGAAGCCGAGAGCATTGCCTTTGAGGGGGGCGGCCGCGGCAAGATGAGAAACAGAATGAACGCAGCAAAGTACCCAAGGCATTGTTCCTCTTCCCAAAGTCCCAGTCTCTCCCGCTTCTTGGCGGTTACCTACATCCGCGTCGGCTAACTGATATCTGATATCGCTCCAAGTCTATCAGTACCGTCGATCAACCTGGTTGTCTGGCTTCCCCGCGCGACGGCAGTCGCCGTCACATTGCCGTACGTCACGCTCAGCTCCTATCACGGAAGTATCCGCAGCCAGGTACCATGGCGCGTTGAGGGGGAGTTCCAAAATGGCCTTGTCGGCCATGCCGCTAAATCAATCCGGGGGAACCAGTCTCGTCGGCTATCGCCCCACTTGATCAGTCTTAGTTTCGCCACAATGCTGGTCTTTTGGAGTCTCGTCGGCTAACCTGTGGGTCGGCCGCCTCCTGAGGAGTCAACATGGAGGGATCCGGCATTTGAAGCACCTGCGGGTTCAGACAGCTAGCCGCTTCTGGAACCGCTTCACCCCCATGGATCCTCGCTGGGGAGAATCTGGGGTAGACGCCTGATATGGGGATGCCCGGCACGCGACCACAACTGACACTCCCAAGATGTTTAAAAGATACTCATGATACAGCACATTGCTGCACCAGACATCCCCGACCTCTCTCCCGTCCTCGACCCAATCTACAACAGGGAGGATTTTCTGCATCGCCGTTTGCCACCTTAGGCCTTGCGAGCTATGGCCGACGAAAAACACCACGACGCCGAGTTCGGCAAGGCTTCGACCATCGAGGGCGATGTCATGGCGAGCAAGTTTGAGTCGCTGGTTGATGGCAACGTCGCCGACCACAGTCTGACGCCCGAGGAAGACAAGCGCATCTTGCGCAAACTCGATCTGTGGTATGTCCAGTCTCCTCCGCTTGGTCATGTCAAACCGTGTACATTTCAAGCTGACTGCGCCGGTTCCGCAGCTTGCTCCCTGTCATGGCGACGGCATACTTCTTTCAGTTCCTCGACAAGACTGCTCTGTCATACACGGCCATCTTGGGAATCCGAGAGGACCTCCACCTCACGGGCAGCGAATACTCGTGGTCCAGCTCCATCTACTACTTTGGATACATGGTTGCCACGTATCCAATCGTCGGCGTGCTTCTGGTGCGGTATCCCATGGCGAAGCTCGTCTCGGTCTGCCTGTGAGTGTCGCTACTGTCTCGATGATGAACTGGCTACTAAACAAGCCTGGATAGACTCGTCTGGGGCGCCATCCTTATGCTGACCGCTGTGTGCTTCAACTCCGGCGGCTTGCTCGCGACACGCTTCTTTCTCGGCGTCGCCGAGGCCGGTATCGCCCCTGCCATGACGATGATCGTCTCGATGTGGTACCGGCGGACCGAGCAGCCCCTCCGCCAGTGCGCTTGGTTTGCGGGAAACACCATCGCCGGGTTGTTTGGCGCCCTGATCGGCTACGGACTGGGGCACATTGATACCATTGCCCCCTGGAAGGTGTGTTGATCAACGACCTCGCGTTTGCCGTGCAGCCCCCGTGACTAACAAGACGATTAGGCGGTCTTCCTCGTTTTCGGCGGCTGCACTGTGGCATTTTCGGTCGTCTGCTTCCTCCTGCTCCCCGACAGCCCGCTGAATGCGCGGTTCTTGACAGCCGAGGAACGCGCCAAGGCGATTATTCGCGTCGAAGACAACATGACGGGAATCAAGAACGACGAGTGGAAGCGAGAACAGGCCATCGAAGCTCTCTGTGATCCAAACACTTGGTTCCTGGTCGTCTTCCAGCTGGCCACCAACATTCCCAATAACGGCATCATCACGGTGAGGAACGTCCGAAACCCCCAAACTCTGCGAGAGATGCTGACAGGGTTGTCACGGCCGACAGTTTGCCAATCTTATCATCTTCGGCTTTGGGTTCTCAACACTCAACACTCTCCTCTTGAACATGCTCGGCTCGGTGTTCCAGCTATTCTTCTTGCTCGTGTCGGCCATTGGCACCACCCGCATCAAGAACTCGCGCACCTACTTCATGACGTTCAACCTGGTGGTCAGCATTACGGGAGCCGTCATGGTCCGCCAGATCGACGTGTCCAATAAATGGGGTCGCCTCATCGGCCAAGCCCTGGCCATCTCCTACCCGGCCAACTTCCCCATGGTCATGGCCATGACGTCGAGCAATTTTGGTGGCTTCACAAAGAAGACAACTGTCAGCGCACTGGTAAGTGACCTCCAGTCACCCTGAGTATATCCCCGTCGTTAAGCACAACGCTGACTCTTGACGTTAGACCTTCATCGCCTACTGCGCTGGCAACATCATCGGCCCGCAGCTCTTCTTTGCGTGGGAGGCGCCTGGCTACCCCTCGGGATTCCTGGCCATCATCATCTGCTTCGCCGTTGGCCTCGTTGTCATTCTTGCCCAACGCTTCTACCTCATCCACGAGAACAAGCGCCGTGACCGGGTCAGCAGCGTGGAGGAGGTGACGAGGGCAGCAGACACGAGGTTGAATTTGATGGACAAGACGGACCGGCAGATCCCACAGTTCCGTTACGTGTACTGAGCCGTGTTAGTGTGTTGGATTTACAAGCGATGTTGCCAACTCGAATCGGGGCTCGTGTCAGGGAGATCTGGGAGTTTCCAGGGGATAATTTGAGAATGAGTCAAAAAAACATGGTTTCATGCCCCGTTTCCGGGACTGTGCTGTTCTGGAGCGGTTCGGTTTAACCCGCGAGCACCCAGTTGATGAAAAGCTGCACGAATATGGAAAGCAGCAATGTACCTTATGGATCTTCCCGGCAGAACGGTTGAGGAGCTCGAGAGGAGTTACACACAGAGAAGACATGTGCATTAACATGTGTGGGCTCTGTCTGAACTTGGAGAGAGACTCTTGATGCAGCATTTTCTGCCTCGTTTTCGTTTCCCCTGTTGAGATCATGTACCCTAAACGAACAATGCATTGGTCGAGGCACTTCACCACTCTGGTGTAATATTGAGCTCTGTCTGATTTGGTGTTTCAATTGCAGAAGATGGAACAGTAATATGATAAAAAATTGCACCGGCTACGCACATTGTGTCTATCCTCAACAGTCTTCTATCAGATCCCCTTTCAAAACCGCGATCTGCCCCTTGCAAGGGCACAAAAGCGTCCCATCCCGCAGAATCCGGCACAACCGCAGTCCCTCCGTCGTCACCCAGTCGTGCGGAAGGAAAAAATGCCGTCTCACGTCAGGCTCTGTACCCGTAGGCGCAGATCCCGAGAGCAAATGTGACAACGACGTCGTACACACCCAGAGCTGACGATCGAGAAATACGAGCCGGGCATCCGGCAAGATCCCAAGAGCATGGGTGATTATGGCGGTGAGTGATTGCGATAACAAAAGTGGCTTCACGGTCCGAGTCTTGATGTCGGAGTCGGATTGACTTGGTGCAGAAGAAGGAGGGAATTGCGTGACCGTGGTACGGGCGTAGAGATGCTGTGTGGGGAGCACCACAAAGTCGAAGCGTGGGCGATTTTGCCGCATCGTGACGGTGCGAAGCAGCAAGAGACGGGGAGAATAGCTGTCGAGAATGGCGTCTAGAATGAGGGTTGGGTGTTTGTCGCCGGCCATGCTCGTGTGACCAGCCAGGTCTAATGGGATGGAAGCCTTCTCCTCGAGATGGCCCCAGGAGAAGATCGTCACCGACTGCGCAGAGAAGCATAGGAGGCTCTCAGGGTCCAATGGGTGCTGCTGCCACTTCACGGGGTCGTTGCTGCCTGTGAGCTGGCATTCGGCCAACTCCGCCCCTTCTGGCAGAGAGAGCACCAGGCACTTCTTCACCCCGTAAATTAAAAGCCGATCGCCTGCACCATGGAAAAGAAGCTGCCGGGTCCGCCCGCGGTCTGCGGGTGATCTCTTTTCGGAGTACACAGTCTTGGTCGACAAGGTTCGTTCTCCTTTGCAGTCAACGAGCACAGACTTGACGATGGTGGCTCCGTTGGTGGGCGAGTAGGCGAGTCGGTCTTGCTTCGGACTCCAAGCGAGCTGCTCAACCATCATTTTGAACATTGTTTTGCCGATTTCGTGTTTCCTCTTGCTTGCTGTGTCGTAAATGTTGATCGTGCCATCATCGTTCGTGTGTGCGATCAGCAGCCTGTGAGATGCTCGTCCCGGTTCCACAGCCACAATGGCTGGTTTGCTCTCAGCGTGGCTCTCGGAAGCCGGAAACGAGATGGAGGTACTGAGAGTATCTGCGGTATCAGACCAGAAACTGTCCGCTGTGTTCTCCGTGTCGCTGATTTGCTCCAGCGCTGCGTCAGCAAGCCTGAGAAGGCAGTTAGGCTCCCATATATTGCAGTACGACCCTCGAAGATCGTAAAATCGAAGACTGTCCGGAGCAAAGAATATCTGGTTGATGCGGTCCTCGGAGCTCAGCTTGTACAAGAGGGACATAGACGAAAGTTCGTAGATCTTGATGGAACCACCAACGTCCATGGTGATGAAGACCTGGCCATCTGGACTGCACGCGAGTCCATGTGGGACAACACCTGTCTCGTCCTTGACTTCGTTGTATGTGTCATCGTCGGGGCTCCATTTGAAGATTTGACCGTAGATACCGACCACCTCGGTTCCGGAGGGATGCCAGACGACCTTGTTGTCACCAGTGTACGAATCTACCGCACCCTGGCCGGGCTTGTGTTTTCTCCTGAGTCGCGCAATCATCTCCGGTGGGTCCACAGTCCAGATGGAAAGGGGGAACGAGCGGTAGGCGACGGCAATCTGCGTGCAGTCCCCGTTGAACGCCACGCAGGACGGTGTGCTGAGGAACGTGCCTTCAGGAACCCCTGGTTCATCGAGGAGTCTCGGGTCTTGTTGTTCCCAGCGGGGGGACGCATCCGTCTGCCGCGTTTGCAGCCTGTACACTCTTCTGTGCTCAGAGATCATCATGAGAGCGTCGTTCTCGTCAAACTTGAACTCGATGCCGCGTTCCTGTCGTGGATTTTCTGCAGAGATTTGCTGCTCCCAGTCGGTAACCTTCCACACGAAGGTCTTGGAAAGAGAGTAACATGCCAACAATGAGCCGGAGTTGTTGAAGGCGAGGGCCCAAACATGCTCGCCAAGTGCAAAGGCTTTGCGTTCCCCAAAGAGCTTCGTGTCCCAAACGGTAACCGTACCTCTGGGCTCATCACTTGCCACTGCCAGGAATAATGGAGACGCAACAACACGCAGGGCCCTCCCTGAACCACCGGATACGCGAGCCAGACAGTCATCCCACTCTTGGTTTGAAAGCCCAAACACGGAGAGTCTCGCCGCGGGATTTTCTTCAAATTTCTGGTGAATGATGGAAGAGGCAGGACTGAGAGCCGGGATGCACTCGTAGATGAGGGACGGGCGATCGGAAAGGTGGCGGCCGAATTTCGCTGGCAGCTTCATCAAGTCTATCGCCCATGTTTCGAGAAGGGAGAGGTGTGTAAGCCGATGAAGCATAGGGGAATTGTTGGCGTCTGCCTTCTTCTGCTTTCTCACAAATGTTGTGAGCCTCCGAGAAGCACCAAAGAGGTCCGACACACGGCCGCTCATGGCAAGGTATTGGATCCAGGCAAGCGGATACGGTCCATTGAAAAATTTGATGAGGGAATCCAGGACTTGATTTGAGTCTGGTGAACTGTCATCGAGGTGCGATGCCCATGATGTAGCCGCGTAAGGGAGGAATTTGGGAACTTTGAGCATCTGAAGCTTCCGTCTCAAGCCCTTATCGCAAAGTGTCGTAAGGCATTTATCAAGGAGTTCTTCATTTGCGCGCTCGGAGTCTAAAGAGAAAGGTAGGCGCTTGGTCTTCTTCAGATACTCTCGAGCCGAATGGTGGACGAGTGTCACTCGGCCCTGTGGGTTGATCACAACAAACTGCCCGCATACCTGGTTGATGGTATGGTTGAGGTCCATGATCGAACTGAGCTCTGAGGGATAAACCTCCAAGAGCTCTTCGACGGTGATTGGCGTCCTGGCAAACATGGCCCACGTGAGCAACATTTTGGCCAGTGCCTTGTCTTCACTCAGTTCCAGCTCCAAGACGGCGTCAGTCATCCGGTCGTAAAGATCGTGCATGCCGTCGGGAGTCGAGTCAAGCACCCGCTTGACCTGGTCCTCTCGGTGACATTTGACGACACGCTTGGTAACTAGGCTAGCCCAGAGAAAGTTTCCCTGTGCTCGTGCGGCGATCTCATCCACTGTTTGGGTTTTGAAGGCGTCGTCAGAAAGAAGATAATCGATTTCCTCTGCCACCATGAGTTGTATGTCTTTTCGGTTGTCCGGTAGTGGCATGTCGGTAACATTTATCTTTCTCCTGGCCAGCTGAAAGGCCTTATTGATGTTGGCCAGCGGCCGACTCAGAACGAGGACCCTGACCGGGCTCTCAAAGTCGGCAACACGAGAGATGAGTTCTATCACCCTTTTGCTGGACTCTGCCTCGTCAATGCCGTCCAGCACCCAGTATATACTGTTGTCCGCACGGATGGCAGCGAAGTGCGAAGAAAACAGTTTGCCCCATATCGTCAGAGAATCTGCCTTGGAGAGGCGGGTCCCTGATCTTGCGAGCTCGACCAGGGCTCGACGAAATGCAGGTAACTGCAGCGCGGTTTGGTAGGCAAGGGATTGCAGCATGTTACTCGTTGATTGCTTTTTGCGCTGGCCGTATTTGAAGAAAAAGTACGAGCAGTGATGACCCGCATCGAGGAGGTATTCGATAACAAATGAGCAGATGGTCGATTTGCCACCCCCTGGTTGAGCATGTGCCCACAAGACCCGTTGGGAATCGGAACGAAGCCAACTGCTAAGTCCATCACTCGCCAGAAAGCTCTCGCATGTGCCCTGCTTTCTGACAGAGCGACTGAAATTGAGGTCTTCCTCAGGTGGCCCGGTAACGCCGAGCAGGTCGCTGAGATGGCGAAGGTCATCTTTGGAGACAGCGTCGCCAATCGGGGATAGAACGGAGTCGGCAACGCTGCGGAGCGCCCCAATAACCGAAGTGTAATTTGGATCCCTTTTGCTGGTGAATTTGCACACGTCGTGATGGTTGGCATTGAGTGGTGTAGGCATCTCGTTGGGGTAACCCATGACAGCAGTGGGCTTGTCGAGCACCATGAGCGACACCGGGCCCGCAGCGGTGGCCAGGGTCTCGTAGAAGGAAAAGAGCTGCAACTTTGAAGCATGATGTCGAAAGGCCTCATTCAACTCATCAATCGTTGGGCTTCTCCGTGCTAGCTCTGTGACATACTCCTTTGGGGAGTGGCCAAAGACAGAGCTTGAGAGCAGCTTGTTGAGTGTTTCAGCAAGGTCGGTTCCACGATGGGGTGTTGCGAGAAACAAAACTGCCTTGACCATGGAAACAATCTCGCTGAATTCGTTGTTCAGGTGCCCTTGCACGAAAGCCTTCTTGAACACCAGGCCGCCCATGGAATGTGCAACGAAGACAGTGGGGACCTGGCCCAGGCGCTCGGGAGTGCTCTCGCCATATTTCATGCGAAAGAGGAGATCGGTAGCAAAATCACCGATGGTGCCAGACGCTTGCTCTTTCTTGGACGAGAAGTGCGTGTTGTAACCGAACGTGAGCACTCGGGCAGTTGGCAGCTCATCGGGAAGCCAAAGCTTGGGCCAAAGGTTCTCCAGATCTCGATCGCGGCACCAACTCCGTAAGCTAGTTCCCCCGAGGCCGTGGATGAAAATGATGTCTATGGTGCGATCTGGTGGCGTGTGTAGCACAATAAGGCCCAGTGGGTCATCCCTTTGACCCTGCGAGCGTCGCCGCCGATGAGGCGAGTACAGCTGGGCGTGGATATCGGAGAGTGCTGACCCCCGACGTGCGGGGAGAGGTACGTCAGTCTCAGCTTTGAGGGTCCGTTCCGGCAAGGAATCCTGTTGAGGGCGTTCAGACGACGGCTTTGTCGGGGCCGAGGTTGAACGTTCTTCTGCAAATGGATGCGCAGATGACCTCTGCGGCAGCAAGTCATTTGAGCTTGCGCTTCTGCCTGACTTGAAGCGTTTCCACTAGATAGATACGGCGTCAGCGATGCATTCTCAGGTACCTTAGGTACAAGGCCGCCGACGGGCAAGGTGGAAGGTGACGCTACCATTCTGAAACGGCTGGAGGCTGGGTCCAGCCATGTGGTTGAAGGTGAGATTCGACCCCTTGGGGAGGGTCGCGGGGAATCCGCAACAAGGCGTCCAGCCGCGCTTGACGCTGGTCCCACTCCGATGCAACCTTGCGTGGCGCCTGTTTCTTGCTCATGGTCATGCAAGGCAGTTAGGCCATGCAATGGGCTCAAGGAATTGCATGGATGCTGCTGGTCCCCGCCCGTCGCAGCCCCAACACCCTTGTCATGCATGGCCCCCGCTTCCACCACACCAACCCTCGTCCTCTGCTCCCGCTACCGCACCACCCGCTACTACTCCAAGCCTGCCAAGCGGCAAGCTGAGCATTCCACAAACCCACCTGCAACCGCCAAAACTATATCCTCAAGTTCCACCTCTCCTCGGGCCACATCACGGACCCCCCCGTGGTGCGCACCCTCTCCTGCCCGGCCGAGGTCCCCTTTTATGCCCTGCACGCGGCACTGCAGATCGCCTTCGGCTGGGCTGGCACCCACTCGTTCGACTTTGCCGTCAAGGATCCGGACTATGTTCTGGACGAGAACCCAGCGGCCTTGATGGCCATGATCATGCGCCAGGACATGAACATGCGCGACCGCCCCGGTCGGAAGCGCCATGGGCAACGACGCGGGCATGCCGCGCGAATACGTGCTGCGGCTCACGGATCCGGCCGAGGGGGACGCTGCGGGGATTGATCGCATGCACGAAGGACGGAGGCGGCACCCGCGCACGCTAGAAAAGAGCAGCGGGAAGTGGGCGCTGTGGAAGTTGTTTGACAAGGCCGAGTATCAGGGTGGGTTCGGGCTGTCCCCGCGAGCGAGATATGGGAGACTGACATTTTGGACAGGCAAAGAGCTCGTCTACGTGTACGACTTGGCGACAACTGGGAGCACCGCATCACCGTCGAGGGCCGGGCCGAGGCGACCGATCACTTTATCTGCTTGTCCGGAACGGGACACCCCGTCGCCGAGGATGTGGGTGGCGTCCGCGGCTGGAAGGTGCTCAAGGAGGCGTACCGCACCCAACAGCCGACCGAAGAGCAGCGCGAGAGGCGCGAGTGGTATGAGGAGGCAATTAACTTTGACCCGAGGGGGTTGGCGGGTGACCGTGTCAACGCGTGGGACATGGACGAGGTGAATCAGAGACTGCGCGCTGTCTTTGACATGTATGCTCGCGCTGCTGCGGGCCAGGCTTGAGTGGGCGGGCTGTTGCCAACGCTTGTAGAGAGGGTTGGCAGATGATGAGGCGGAAACCACACCTTGGACATCGATCGACAATCACCACGCTTTGCCCAACATTTTTACTAACACCATGGATTCTCATACGTCTGGATTCATCACCTCCCTCAACCCCGGTTTAACATGCCACTGGTCCCTCCAATCTTCCGTGTCCGGAGACTTCTATTCGTGAACCCCTGATCCGCGTCTCTTGCTGCCTCCCGTCTCCTCCGTGGGTGGTGGTGGAGGAGGAGGACCAACAGGGCGATCATATCCTGCCTGGCGCTTGCCCTGTGTATCGTCAGGCTCGCCCAGCAAACCGCCCAAAAGCTGACGCCTCCCATTGGGGGGCTCATCGTCACCAAGAGTGACATCAATTCCGTTCCGCGTTGCGACTTCGTGGGGCTGCCGGGGCTGGTTAGACGCAGGTCAGCCTCACTTCCTACCAGGTAGGTAGGTTGGCAACTTGAGGAAAAGTTTATGTTTGATGGCTGGATCGAGGACAAGAAACAGCAGAGAGGGGACTACTCGCCATTGGGATGCTCTGCACTCTGATAAGAAGCGAGGCAAGAAGGATGGGGAAGTAGCACTTCATGGCGAAAGGCGACAGAACAAGTGACTGGGATTTGTTGCTGGTGTGTCTGCAGCTGATTGTGGCTTTCAGGAACCAGGATGCTCCCTTTATATCGTCACACTTAGCGTTCATAGCCCTCAGATGACTATTCTCTATCCATCGGATCACTCGGCTCGGGAAACTACCCCTCCCGTATGTCCGCCGAACGTCACGACCAAGACATTATGGAGGTTGTGCAAGGTTGATGTCTCAGAAGACTCGATGTGTTGGTCAGAGGTCCCTCCAGCTCATGGCTCTGCGCCTTGGAACTGCTAGTTCTCTGCTAACGCGTGTGTGCTGTTTCAGGACAACCTCCAGGTACAGGGTAACGCCCTCTCCTGAGCCTCAACGCTCATGCCCATAGGTATAGCCCGATTATAGATCTCTCACATCTTTCTCCATGGCGCTTCTCTATACCCCGCTGTGGTTGGCAGAGAATTAACGGTGAACTTTGCTAAGATTTGCGTGATTGTTGACCAAGCCCGTGTTTCTTAAAATGACACAACATGTCCTCGCCATGTTTCCAGGTATTGCGTAAGTAGGTCAGGTTTTAGGGGCTCCGGACGGCCATCAAGGCAAACACCCGCCGCCACGTCACTGACGGAGCACCCCATGGATTCAATTGAAACCAGGGCATTCTCACATATGCAGTGTAACAGGTCCAACGCAGCCGGCCCACTATTGCAAAGCAACGAATTCCATTGTCAATCGAACTCATCCAACTAATTCTCGATAGAACCTGAGCCCAGAAACCCGAGTTGGCCGTTTGGTGCTAGACCGTGGTGTTACTCCCTCTGTCCGGCTCGGGCGGTCATGGTTCCGCGGATGTTGTGCACCTTCTGGTCCTGTACACCATGTCTTGAGCGAGATGGACCAGTAACCGCACCAATGAAAGCTGGTCCTGCTGCCTTGAGCCGACGATCATAGTAACCGTAGTATTGGATCCCTTCCCTCGAGTCATGAAGACACGGGCCAGGGTCAGTATCCCGATGCTTTCAGACGGCCAAAGAACACAGGCTCCTGTCAGGCTAAATTGTCGCGCAAAAGATATCCCACGAACGACGAGAGCCATCCACTTCTGAGCCTATTGGACCATGGGATCGCGGGCCAGGAGCACCTCCATATTGTTGGATCAAGTGCGGGGAGGACCACAGGCATGATGGTTTGTGTAACCAGAAGCGTTGTCTGCCCCGAGTTCGAGATCACCACGATCGGTGCCATTTACTGTTTCGGGAAGGTATCTTTATACTCGGAAAGAAATTGCCATAACCGAGGCAACTAAGTACCTACCTCCTCGCACAACATCATCAAGGCTCTACTAGAGCCTCTTGCGTACAGCACACGACAAACGATAAGTAAATGTTTGATCCCCTCAGTGCTTGACGTGGTTGCTGAACCTCACCCAATATCATCTTGCATTTCCAATGCTGCTGCTGCTGCTGCTCCAAATGCTCCCCTCGCACCGCGGCCTGAGCACAATGCTCTTCGCGTTATTGTTGGCCTCTTTCCTCGTCGCAGGACAAGGAAGCATTGTCCCCCGAGCACAAGCTGTTGCAACGACGGGCCGCGAACGCATCAGCCTCAACGAGGGCTGGAAATTCTCGCGCTTCACCTCGAATCCCGACTCTTTGTCGTACAGTACGCTCAAGCCATGGATCCTCCCGTCAGGCAACGACTTCATCAAGGGCACCAAGCGGCAGCCTCCATCCGGCACGCCTCCGGGCAGTGACGTCAATTATGTGCAAGCTTCGTTTGACGACAGCAGCTGGGAGGGCGTCAACCTCCCGCACGACTGGGCCATCAAGGGACCCTTCAACGCCCCTGGAATTAGCGGCGGGATGGGCCGGCTGCCTTCGAACGGCGTGGGCTGGTACCGTCGGAAAGTGAGCGTGGGCACAGACGACAAGGGCAAGTCCATCTTCCTGGACATTGACGGTGCCATGTCCTATGCCGCTGTGTGGCTCAACGGCCGCCTGGTTGGAGGGTGGCCGTACGGCTACAACTCCTTCCGACTGGATCTTACGCCGTACCTGAAAGCTGACGACGACAACTTGTTGGCAATTCGGGTGGACAACGCGCTGGACAACTCTCGTTGGTATCCCGGGGCCGGCATTTACCGCAATGTGTGGCTTGTGAAAACAAACCCCACACACGTCAGCCAGTATGGGACATACATTACCACCTCGGACGTGTCTGACATCTCGGCCACCGTCAGACTGGCGGTCGAAGTTGAAAACGACGGCACCTCAAGCCAGGAGGTGGATGTGGCAACCGAAATACGCGGGTTCGACGCGGCCACTGGTCGACCAATCTCAGAAGCAGTAGCCAAGTTTAAAAAAGGCAAAGTCAGCGTTGGGCCAGGAGAGAAAAAGTCCGTCAACGGCTCGACGACAGTGACAAAACCGCTGCGCTGGGGCCCACCTCCACAGAAACCGCACATGTATCTTGCCATAACGACTCTCTCGGTCAACGGGACCGTTGTCGACACCTACGAGACCCCCTTTGGCATTCGCTCAGTCACCTTCGACGCCAACAAGGGGGTGTCCATCAACGGCAAACCCGTCCGCATCTTCGGCACCTGCAACCACCACGACCACGGCTCCCTCGGCTCCGCCTTCAACACCCGCGCCGCCGAGCGCCAGCTCTCGATGCTCCAAGAAATGGGCAGCAACGCGCTCCGCACCTCGCACAACCCGCCGGCCCCAGAGCTCCTCGACCTCGCCGACCGCATGGGCCTCCTCGTGCTCGACGAGATCTTCGACACCTGGAACAGCCGCAAAACCACCAGCGACTTCTCCGCCGTCTTCCCGGACTGGCACGAGCCCGACCTGCGCTCCTTCATCCGCCGCGACCGCAACCACCCGTCCGTCATCGCGTGGAGCTTCGGCAACGAGATCCCGGAGCAGTCCACCGCGGCGGGCGGCGCCACGGCCAGGCTGCTCCGCGACATGCTCCGCGAGGAGGACCCGACCCGCCCCACGACGGCCGCCATGAACAGCGCGGGGCCGGGCACCGCGTTCGCGGACGCGCTCGACATCATCAGCCTCAACTACCAGGGTGAGGGCCAGGGCGCGTCGACGCAGGGGTCGTTTGCGAGTTTTCACAAGACATACCCAGGCAAAGTCATCTGGAGCAGCGAGAGCGCGTCGGCGCTGAGCACCCGCGGGACGTACTTCTTCCCCGTCACCAGCGGGAACAGCGCGACTGTGGGGGGCGCGGGGGCGGGCGGGGACCCGACGGCGCTGCAGGTGAGCGCGTATGAGCTGTATGCCGTGCCGTGGGGGTCGAGTCCGGACAAGGTGTTTGAGGCACACGACAGGAATGGGTACGTGGCCGGGGAGTTTGTGTGGACGGGGTGGGATTATATCGGGGAGCCGACGCCGTACGATACCGCGCGGAGCTCGTACTTTGGGATTATTGACCTCGCTGGGTTCAAGAAGGATCGGTTCTGGCTGTACCAGGCGCGTTGGAATCCCGATGTGGCCATGGCGCATATCCTGCCGCATTGGACCTGGCCGGACAGGGTTGGGCAGGTCACACCTGTGCATGTGTTTTCGTCGGGGGATGAGGCCGAGTTGTTTGTCAATGGGAAGTCGGCGGGGAGGATAAAGAGGGGGCAGTACGAGTATCGGTTTCGGTGGGATAAGGTTGTTTACCAGCCGGGCAATGTCAGTGTGGTGGTGTACAAGGAGGGGAAGCAGTGGGCGGTGGATTCGAAGAGAACAGTTGGGGACGCGAAGGGGCTGAGCATGACGGCTGATCGGACCACGATTCGAGGCGATGGCTACGACTTGTCATTCATCACGGTGGCGGTTGTGGACGGTAACGGGGACACGGTGCCGCGGGCGAGCAACGCCATCACCTTTTCGATTTCCGGCCCTGGTCAGATTGTCTCGACGGACAACGGAGACCCGGCTGACATGACGGTGTTCCCGTCTCTAACCCGCAAGGCGTTCAGCGGACTGGCGCTGGCTGTTGTCCGCGCGAACAAGGGTGCTTCGGGAGAGATTATGATCTCTGCTTCTTCTAGTGGTATCTCGGGAGCAAAGGTGACGTTGAAAGCTACCTAAGCGTTGCAGAATGTGTGTACATACAGTTCCCCCAACGATATGCCTCCCAGCCGTCGCAGTCGTTTCAGAAGTTAGCAGCATTCCAGTGAGAAAAACAAGAGAGTAACTGGGTATTTGAGATTGCCATCAAATGTAATGCCCATCATCCATCCTGTTATCCTGGGCCCACGCCTTAACCATCTCAAAGTCCTTGCACAGATGCGTTGCTCCAGTTCCGTCCGTTTCCGGTATGTCCGAGATGAGTCTTTGGCCCTCCAGCGCGGTGTCTCCGCAGCAAACGATGGATTGCTGCAAGTAGCGGAAGCAGTGATCGGCGTGGTGTCGTGGGTCCTCGTGGTGGTGGCCTTCGTTCGCGCGGTCTTGGAGGCGGCCACGCTTTGCGAGCTCGAGATTGTCGGCCAGTTCATTGTACATTTGCATGAGGCTGTGCTGTGCGAGGCATTCCTGTTAGAGGACTCGTTGCGGCCAAGGGTGTGTTGGGCAAACTCACCAGGCAGTGCAGTTGGTGGAACACTGCGATGGAGTAGAATTCAGTCCCGTTCCATGACATCGGCGGTACCAGGGTGTGCCCGTCGTCATGCTCCACGGCCAGGAAGCCATTTCCAACTAGCCAATGTCAGCGCCATCCCCATCCCGGCATCCCTTCGTGCGGTGCAAATTTCTTACGGGGCATGAATGACACCCAGTAGTCGTAGGTGGCATTCGTTGACTCGGCAGTTTTGTGATCGGGGGTAATCAAGAAGTCTTCCTTGAAGACCACAGGCCGAACCGGGACTGTTGTCCGTTAGCAGAGTCGAGCGGACGAAAGGAATGCTGGGCAACCTTACACTCGGGCACCAGGCCGTTGATCTCTCCGACCAAACGCAGCCCCTGCAGTGTCTGCAGATACAATACCCACCCGGCCACCGCGAACAAACTCGACAGAAGCGCGACAACGGCCAAGATGGGGTTCAACACTCTCCTCCATCCGCCAAGGTTCCGAGGGTTCCTGGCTCGGCCCGATTCGTTGAAGTCGGACAAAGGGGACGTACAGGGCAGAAGCCCTTCTCCTTCCTGTTCCTCCTTGGTCAGCGGCGTGATGGGAGAGACGATGTCGATGCTGTATGTTGAATCCATTTTGTGTGAATGAAGCGAAAGAGCTCGGCTGCACGAGCGTCGCTAGCACCGTCGCACAGCATGCAAGTTGGAATGTGGGTAGGATAAATAGAGACAACAGTCTTGGCCACTTGGGCCAGCAATGAGTTATAGCACGACAAAGAAGTGCTGAGGGGAAAGGGGTCCTGGCCGAGGCATGACCAAGGGATGAAGGGGGCTTGTGGACGGCGCACTGTGCACTCACGTCCTTCTCGGCCAACAAGTACAGTACGATGATGCGGTGGCGCCGGCTCAAATCTGAACTTGACCCCTTATGGGCCTGAATAGACGACCTTTGCCAGCTTCTGAGTGGCATGTCTGCCGTCCTCTCTGCTCTTGACAGCTTGAAGCGGCTATTACCGTGTCTAGCTCCAAGCCTCCTTGTTTGCTTTCTCGTCAGAATGCGCCACACTCTCGCCTCCTCCAGTCATCCGGTGACCGGCGGTCTAGCTGCCAGGCTGCGTAAGTAATAGAGGTTAAATGGAGAAATCGGCATTACTGGACTTTTCCGTACCGCTTCTCCTCTAAATCTCAGACGCCCGAAGGAGCTGCTACGGAATGACTCGGGCTGGGAAGTTTGGCTCGTAGGCACTCATGACTAAAAAGGGTCCCCTCGGCCCCTGGTCGAGCCAAGGCGGCAAAAAGGGGCGGCTGAGCCGCCTTTGAGATGGTATCGCCCGACTTTTGTGACCTCCCAACCGCTCGAAAGCGATCGCACCGTCTTGTGCTTGTGAGAACGGAAATTGCCAGAGGGCTTCAAATTAGGTTGGCAGCTGCGTCTCACTTGCTCAGCTGCCAGGTGTGCAGCCTCCCCTCGCGAGTCTTTCAGATAGGATTTTCCAAGGCAAATGCAGGCAACTGCGGGACGTCTAGATGAAATCTTGAACAGTAAGAGTCGAAGAGAAGTGACTTTGGGAGAAGAGTGGTAGTTGACAACTCGGGAGGTTTGAGCCCTTGAAGCATTGGTCCATTACAAAGTCACGGTATAGATCATGATGCTGTAGAAACTGTTTGTGCTGTACACAAAGAGGCAGTAACTATGCCCACATGCACTGGCAGACTCGGCTCAGCGCCCGTCAGGACATTCCAGTCTTAGCCCACCCGCCCCGGCCGACATCCTCTCCAGGTTCTCAGAGTTCACACAATCCACTCCATCAAAAAGGTCAGCCTCGAATGATAAAGTGCACAAGCCAGAAGCCTGCCAGGGTTTTTGGGGACACCATACCTTGGGACCCTTCTCGCGAAAGAACCAGAGAAGGGTGAGCCGACAGGGGCAAGAGATGGCGAGCTTTTGGACGACGGACAACTTTGAGTGAGACCGTGGAGCCAGTACCGGGACCATGACGGCGATCGTTGATGGTGAGCCAGGTGAGAGTCGTCGCGTGGGTGGTGCCATGACACGAGCACTTCTGATCGCCAGCCGCAGAGACGTCGCGAAAAATGCTTAGCAACCTCCAATGCCTCCATCCTTGACGTTCACACAGCAAAGACCGTTGATGCATTCTGGTCTCTGGCCGCCGCAAGGGGCACAGCCGTTGGCGCCGTATCTGGGGACATTACAGTAATGCTCGCCCCAATATGGGAAACCAAACCCAGGGGGACAAAACTGACGGGGTTCCAGGCCCTCAGCAGGTGCAGCCTGGACGACGGTTGCGGCGAGCAGGCTCATGGCCACCGCGCTGAGGCTGAAGGACTTCATGGCAAGAACGGGTCTTGTTGAGAAGGGAAATTGGGGATCAAAAGGCAACGATTGAGTCTGTCGGGGACGGTGCTCGACCGCCGGGTTCGAGGGGAATGGCAAGCTTTTATAGGCGTGTGAGGCGGGTGTCGGGTCACAACAATCCGTGAAAGCCAGGCCCACATGGATCAGACACAATCTACCATTGGAGGAAGAAGGGGCCGCAAGGGCTCACGGACCGAGAGGTATCCCCTTTCTCCATGCAGCGAGGAGATGGTTACCGCCCGCGCTGGTGGATCGAGGTCGCAGTAAACAAATCCTCTGTCACTAGTTTGCGATTGGGGAGTCTGGCACACGCATACATGGGGGCCAAAATGTGGAAAAGGACATTGGCCAGAGGCCTCAAGTCGCATCACAACAGGGGCCCGGCATGAGATCGTGCATCCGGCGCAAGGGCGAGCAGAAATTTGGCCCCCAACGTTGGCAGAAAAAGGAACCGGACACCCCACAGGTTGAGATGCATCCGCGTTACCCGGACAGGGTCCGAGATGCCCATGGCGCCTAGCTCATGCATGCGAGTGAGGGGGTCAACCCAGTTGGCAGTTGCACCATGGGCAAACCAAAACTAATTGCCTGTTCATCTATGCTGATGGCCCGGGCCGCAGGGGGTCGGACATGACCGAGGAGTTCTTATCCATCGAGGTGCCAGTCGTGCCACCACTGACGATGCTTCGCTTCGCCGCCTCGTCCAGTCCGAGTTCCGCTACAACACGGGGCAACTCTCCGGTTGCGACGGTCCTGGCATATCTGCCCCATGCCCCATGGCGCGCCACAGCTCTGCTCCCCCGTGAAAGGCGATAAAGGCATCCACAAACTCTCTGGTTGCGTTCGGAACTTCGGTCGAATCCATGCCGTGTTCGGCACACCAGTGCAGGAGGAACTTGATGTCTTGGGCGTCTGACGTCTTCTTGTCTTCGCCTGCTCGGCCAAGGATTGAGCGGCATTTCGCGTTCAAGATGAGCGTAGGCTTCAGGATCTGGACCCCGTTAACCTCCACTGTCTCAGTGGACTCATCGAAGGGCTCTCTGAAGAGGGCAGGTGGGGCGATGATCTGGATCTCGATCGGGGGCTTGCTGAGATAGACGGTGTGCTTGGTGCGAGGCTCGACAACGAAGAGTTCTGTCCGGGCCTTCAACAGGAACCGGGCGTCTCTGATCCTGCCTTTGGGAACGACAAAGTCGACATCGGTTGTCGCTCGATTCGAGCCAAGGAGTAAGCAGGCGGCGCCACCGACGACGGCGTACTTGACTTCGCCGTCGCTCAACGCTCGAGCAACAGCCTGGGCGGCGGCAGTGACATGGTGGGTGGAGGGATAGGTAAAGGTTGCAGGTGCTGATGCCGATGCCATGATGGAACACTCGGCATTCGATGACGGAGTTGGAGGTTTGCAGATGGATAGCTGCAAACTGCACTCCAAGTCCCGGTCACGTTAGAACCTGGCCATGGCGTGAGTCGAGGCCGATTCTGCAGTTGCCATTGCTGCTGCCTGCAGGAACCACGGGGGCGTTGCGCAGGTTCAAATGCTGTGCAAACAAATTGATTCGTGATTGGTGGGTTCAACGGCCATCCTTAAGCGCTGCTCCACCTCGGCCCAGCGTTGAGTGGGAGCTCCTTCCAGCCAACTCAAACTCCATGCCTCAACTTCGACAGAACTCGAGCTCACAATCAGCATGGCGACTCGATCTCGCTACGAACCCTGCGCCGTTCTGCGCAGCCAGGACATAGCCTGCCTGGTGTACTTTGAAGACGCAGTCGCTGCATACGGCGCCCCGACTGCGCTTTTCGACGTCTATCTTTTGGTCCCGGACCTCGCAGAGGCAGAGGAAGCGCTCGTCGCCGCAGGATGGACCACCGCCCCGCCATTCGGCCGCGCCTACCACTTCCTCAACACAGCTCTCTACATCTCCCACCGCCGCCTCGTTCCTCCGGCAGACACAACGGTTGCAGAGTCCATAGCCGCTCCACCCTCGCCCCCGCAAGGTGCACCCGAGCCAGCAACCGCCGTTCTGCTCCCCGCCGCCTGCTGGAATGTTTCCAACATTGAGGAACTATGCGTCGCCTCTCCCACTAGCCTCATCCCTCCGCTGCCCGTTCTCCTCGACAGTTTCATCAAAGCCTTGCTGGATCTGCCTCCCCGCGGCTGGACTCTTGTGCACGACCATCTCGCCACCCACATCGCTTACCTGTACAGGCACTGCGCAGCGCTCAAGACGCAAGAGTTTGCGGATCAGCTGGCGCTCGAGCACCGCCAATTCCACTACGACGCCCTCTCGAAGCCAGGCCTCGGGACACTGCCTTTTATCTTCGAGCAGCGCAAGATCAGGGACGATATCAGAAATGGGGATCGAGGACCGCAACGGAATGCGTGGTACCTGCCACCGAGTCGTCCCTGAGCCCTGGTATCAGCAAAGGATGTTGTGAACAATGGAACAAACGACCAAACCCTAACCCGAGATCCCAGAGGCTGTCGGAAACATCCGAGAAATTGCGGGCTTTTCATGGGTGGTGAGCGGAGTGCGGAGTTTGCTCCAGCGGCGCAGCTTCAACCTTAACGAAGCCAAGCTTCAACAGACAATCCCGAGTCTGTGGGTCTTCCAGGCGCGTCCAACGGTCGCCAGCTCAGTGCGCATGCATCACGCCGTCCAGCTGCTTTTCTGATACCGCCTCCGATCAAGGGAAAAGAAATCCGACGCGAAATCACCGACATCATCAACAACAAGGGCAGAAGGCCCCCACGTGCATCCTCCGCGCCCTTGGGGGTGTCAGCGGCGAGAAGATGGTCCGAGGGGCCGGGGGAGGGTCGCAAGCTGAGCCGCTGTCCCAATTCGTGAACAGGGGTGTCCCGACCGGCCAGCCTAAGGCTGCACGCTAGCTGGGGTTTGGCTTCGACTACGAGAGGAGCCGACGACGATCATCACCTCGCCCGGCTCTTCGCTCAAAACACCCTGAGGAACGAATGTCTGACGTCCGGCCCGTGGAACAGGAGCTGTCGTTTCGAGGCCTGACATGAAGCTCGATCAATCTACACTACGAGGATGCGCCGCCGATTGCCTGCAGATTCGAGCATGCAGAGAGCCCAGACCAGAAGAGAGAGACGCGCTCAGAGAGCCTTGCCGTCCCACCCACACCGTCACACCCTGCCCCTTGGCGGGTGCGGCTGAGTCCCAAAATCGCTAGCCGTCGTGCTCTCCCCAATGACCACAAGGCTTCCGTTCGCTTGGCAAGCCGCGAAAGTGGTATGGTGTGCGGTGGCTTGATGGGGTTATGGGCCGAAGGATGCAGCACCGAGCAAAAAGTCTGGCTGATCGGGCTGCGGCCGTTAAAGTGCAGTTGCTGCCCTGGCCATGCTTTTCTGAGATTTCTGATCTGGGTTTCCTCCTCCCTCCCGCTGCCATTGACGATCCTCAACGGCCAAGAAAGACAAGCCCAGCATGGTCGTCATGAGTCTCCGCTGGCTGGTCGCCGTGTCGGCCTGGCTTCCTGCCGTGTCCGCCAACCTGGGTCGGGAGCAGCCCGTCCCCGGAGGCCCGATCCAGACGCCGGCCCCCGACCTGAAGGAGCCCGCGGCCCTCGCCGTGCGCGCCTTGACGCAGCCGCCGCACGCCCGCGGCCTGCTGCAGAAACGCGACACCAACACCTGCGGCTATGTCGATGGGAACTCGAGTCAGTGTTGATTCATGCCGTCCCCCCGTCCGTGCCTGATCTGACACTGCAAAGGGTACTCGATTGTCTGTACTGCCCCCGGGGCCCAGTGTCTCTACAACTCCGACGCCTCTGCTGTGGGCTGCTGCTTGACCACGTCGTGTAATATCTACACGGCCTGTCTTCCATATGCTTCGTCCGCGGCCACGGCCACCGTGAATTTGGACAGGACGCGGTACTGGTACGTCGGGCACTCTCCATACCTGCCTCAGACCCGGGCACCCTGACATGCCCAGCTCCAACTCGAATGCCCCGTACTGCGCTGTTCTGCGCTATGCCGACCCCACCGGGTCCCTGTCGGGCTACACCATCCCCTCGTGCGACAGCGTGTCGACGACGTACACGATGTACTTTAGCTCGTTTGGCGCCAACACCCCGACAACGCGTTCCTCGTCGACCCGCCGCAGCCTGACGACGGCATCGTCCGAGTCCAGCTCGTCCGAGCCGTCCACTTCCGAATCCAATTCCGATGGGACCCGCGCCGCCCCTGCTGCGACGAGCTCCACCGCTGGTGCGGACTCAGGAGCCTCCTCTGGGTCGTCCACGCCCGTCGGCCCCATTGTCGGTGGTGTTGTCGGTGGCGTCGGTAAGTTTGACGCTGCATATGCCACATGTTTCATGTTTCAGGACCTAACACCATCCAGCCGCCCTCGGCCTGATCGGTCTCGGCGTATTCTTCTTGGTCCGCCGCAAGAAGCAGGACCCAACCTCGCCCCCTGCTGCTCCCCCCGC
>Ga0247824_10000046_pt1 | contig 45354 bp, 34 predicted proteins | sample 13C_PalmiticAcid_FD_194412 | JGI IMG/M metagenome (GOLD analysis project Ga0247824, IMG submission 194412) | Soil microbial communities from agricultural site in Penn Yan, New York, United States - 13C_PalmiticAcid_Day48 | ecosystem: Environmental > Terrestrial > Soil > Agricultural land...
ACCGCACCCCCGAGTCCTCCCTGTAAGGCTCGCCAGCTGCGTCGCTGGCGGGCTCTCGCTGGGAAATCTAGGCGAAGAAGGGCTTACCCTCAGCAGATCGTAACAACAAGGCTACTCTACTGCTTAACTATAAGATAGCTCTCTCTGTACTATAGTTTCCGTTATGATTTATGCTCTGTTAATACTATCTTAGCTATTCGGAATCTCGATATATAAATAGAAAGTACTCCTATCTAGGAACAGGTCTGCCCTCTTATCGCTTTCCCTACTCATCTCTAATCTATATATCTTATAGAGCTAATCAAATATCGCAAGAAGATAAAGACCTCCTATACATCTTTTTATTCCTTAGATCTACTAAACTTACCTACTTTCCAGTCTTGCTTCTAGGCCCTTTCCTAATACACCCCCTGAGGAGGGAACCGATTAAATGCAGCTACAGCTTGCCGCTACAATGACTATATTCACAAAGGCCTAGCGCCTTTGACTTTGATCCTCTAAGTCCTATATATAAGCATCTTGTATGTTTCTTACCTAATGTAAACCCCGGGATAATTCGGCATGGCATTAATGAAATAGGTTGAATAGACTTTATCGAACTGACTAAACTAAGTGTGATATAGGGAGTGGGGTGAGCCTGTCTAACATATACGCGTCACTCTGTGGCCCCTTTCTTTCTCTGTTGCTCTGTTCCGCCGGGCTTGTGGCCTCTGACTTCAACAGACATGCCAAGCTGTTTCTCCCTTCTCTCCACTCTGCCCATCCCATTATGTAAGCAGCTCGTTGATCTTTTCATCGAATCATTCGAACAGTACCATGACTCAACAAGCAATCCAACTTGCCTCGTTGAGCTCTTTGCATCGCCTTGCCTTTGGGCAGCGCTCAACTGTCATGAACCGCCTGATATCACCCGCCATTGCCCGATCATTTTCCCGGACAGTGCTTCCCTTTCTATCTAGGCTTGCGTTGTCATCGAATGTCGCGTCCTTCCGGCCACGCATCCTCGCCGACACCAACCGAGACGGCATTGTCAACGAGCTCGACGAAACCGGCAAGCACAACTGGACCAACCGCCGAGGCGCCATCTTTCTTCCCAATATTGGCGATTCTGCAAAACGATGCCCTGATACCGACTTAACGGGTGCTCCTCTCTCCAACATCGAGTTGTCGAGCTTCCATGATGCATCCGGAGACCGCCTCCTCCCTTCCAGTTTGCGCTACACTGCCCCTCTTTTGACGATGCCAATGCCCGACGTGTCAGGTGACGCAGTTGGACGTGTTTACACAGAGCCAGCCTCTGCCCGCGACCGCGTCCGCCTCTTCTGGAACAACTCGGATTCTTCTACGGACCAATCGCCCACCTGGGCACTCGTCGACAAACAGATGACTTTTGATGCGGCCAATCTACGAAAGGGAATTCGGCTAGCCCTCGACGGACGTCAGCTCGTCACCGATACGACAGTGTGGGACGGTTCTGTTAATGTCGTGTTTGAAGTAGTGGATGGCGACCAGAGCGCACGGGATTTCGTTGCTCTTAAACAAGCTCCGGTTCTAGTCCACCACCATGGACAACGTGCCGAGGTTGTACTCAGCACCACCGCAGGCGATGGCAAGACGCCCGAGTCCGTTTGGCAGTCTCACTTCCTTCGTGGCGTGCAGGATGCGATCTCAGGCGACGTGCCCATCGTTCTCTTCAACCAGAGCAGTGATATCTGGGCACAAGACTTCCTCGAGCCGGGATACGCCAGTATGCCTGGCCCGGACGGCCCCATCTCCATTCGCGTCTTACTGCGCTCTGCTCAATCTACGCGTGATGCTGGACGCCAGGTCTTTTCTCAGCTCCGGAGCGCCGGAATCGGTGGTTTCCAGCCCGGCTCGGGTTCTGGTTTCGGTACAGAGGAGATCAACTCCGGTGGTAACATCGAGACCATCCCACCATACACATCCCGTGCGGGCAGGCGTTGGCCACATGGCCGCGTCATCATGGGCGCCCACTTTGGTACCTACCCGGCAGACTCCATGGTTGGATTCCTCCGGAGCCAAGGAATGCAGTTGCCTCTGTTTCTCGAAACCGGCTGGCTCGCGATTGGCCACGTCGACGAGATGGTCCAGTTCCTCCCAACGAAAAGCAAACTCGGGTTTACAATCGCTATAGTAGATACCGCTTCTGCTATCGCCGTTCTACTCGATGCCGAGTCCTCTGGTCATGGCAACGTTCAGCTAGTGTCATACGATGGTGATGCTACACCCGACGAAGAAACCTTCTTCCTTGACCCTTCCCTTCTCCAGAACGCAACCATCTCTTCTACCTTGTGCGACCCCGAGTTCCACCGCACCCAAACGTACGCTCAGCGCCACATCGATCAGAACCTCGCGCTTCTCCTGCGTGAGATCCCGTTGGCGGAGGAGGACATCCTCCGCGTCCCGACGCTCTTCAAAGACGTTACGTACCCCTGGCCAGGCACGCCCGATGGCCACCCTAGGAGAATCAGGCTCGCCTACCCTGGTGAACGACAACTCAAGGGGTTGCTGCCACAGGCCATCAACGGACTAGTGCTGGGGAACGGCAAGTACCTGGCACCAAAGCAGTGGGGCCCTGTGGTTGAGGGGAAGGATATTTTCGCTGAGGCTGTGGAAAAGGTCTATGGGCGGGTTGGAATGACCGTGAAATGGGTGGATGATTACATGAGCCACCACGTACGGGGCGGGGAGGTGCACTGTGGGACGAATGCGTTGCGGGAGATGGGGGCATGGTGGGAAACAGACGAGCAGTGAGACAGTGAGAGTGCGGTAGTACGATCCACCGCAATGTGGTGTTGAGGCCAAAGGCTTGTCACCCCTGTTCCGAAGGCTGCTCAACTCAACATCTCTGTGTACATTAGACGGGATCGTTCTCCTCTCCCTCCTCCTCGATAGCAAACCAATCAACCATGTTCAAATCCATTCTCAACACCTGTATCTAATGACCTAACCATGTTAAGCGATCACGTCTGCACATCTCTGTCGTCAAAACTACCTGCGTACAAGGGCCTCCAAACTGGCGGAGCGGAAGGAGCCGAGGCTGCGGACACAGCGATGCCAACTCATCCATGCCTCCCAAGCATTTCACGTCTCATTGGGGAACTATGTCGTATACCCCTATCTGCTTCCTGCTATAGAGTACCTCTGTCACTTAGACTTCTGAGATAGCTGTGTATTCGATCCCGTTGGGGTTTCTCCACGCCTAAGAAGGGACACTTCCGCGCCTTGGATTGCAAGTTCGCCCCGTTTTGCAGCAACAACTTTGCACCCGCCTCAAACTCACGCTCGATAGCCATGTGCAACGGTGTCCATCCAGCAACATCGTACTCGTTGACGCTCAGCCCTTGCTCTCCATGCGCCAGGAGGATACGCAACACGCCCTCCCGTCGATGCAGGACTGCCAGATGCAATGCCGAGCGACCGTCGCGGTCCACCTCGCGTATCCTCGCGCCCTGTGCCAGCAGCGAGCGCACGACAGTCTCGTGGCCCTTGACTACCGCGTACATCAGCGCCGTCTTGCCGTCGCTGTCGCGGTCGTTGCAGTCGACGTTGCCTTGCCGCAACACAATTTGCACGATTGCGTCGTTGCCCGTTTGCGCGGCGATATGCAGCGTCCCGACATATCCATCCAGGTCATCCTCCGGCGATGAGGTTGACAAGATTCGGAAGCTTTCCTCTGGCCGGGCCTCAAAGAGAATCTGCGTCCGCGGGGGTGGTAGGTTGGCGTCTCGAGTCGGATCCGCGTGTTCCGCCGCGCTGTATGGGACAAGAGACTGTTGCAGCTGGTGCTGCTCTTCGTGATGGCTGCTTGGCAGGGAGCCGAACACGGGCATGGAAGCCTCGCTCCCGTTTCGGAGCAGACTCGGACGGTGGATTGACCCTGAGCTGGACGGAGACGTTCCCGACGAGCTGGAAGCCATGTTAAAGTCGAAATCGTGCCGGAAAGGAGGCTGGGCGGCTGGCGGCGCAATGTCGGGCGAGAGGATCGAAACACCGACGGAGGACAGGAATCCTTCCATCGGATCCACATCGTCAAAGCTCACCACCTCGGTATTGAGTCCCGCCTGGCTACTGGGCCCGTGAGGACTAAGCAGCAGGCTCTGATGGTTGGCTGCGGCGCCTGCCGTAATCGGCGAGGCAAAGAAGCTGGCTACAGCAGAAGTGTCGGGGATGGCAACGCCATGTTGATGCTGGGGATGCGCCGACCGACCACGGCCAACAGACTCTGCGTGGGCACTATCTGCGGCTTTCTTAACTGAATGTGCAAATCAGTATACGTGCAAGAGGCGGAAAAAGGGTCAACAGGTTGCATGCAACCTACGGCGAAACTTCCGTTGCGCGAGGCGGTTCTGCAACCGGCGCCGTTCAGTTGGGTCTGTCTCTGGCAAACAAAAACTGAACTCCATGTTGTGGATCGAGGAGGGTTTCTCTGCGCCGGCTGATGACGTGTTGCAGGGGAATGAAGGCTGCGGCAAATTAGAATGAAGAGTCGAGGCCGGCTCACGGTCGATGTATCGTACTAGGTAGCCTCCCAGCTCCTTGTCAAGTTCAGAGGCGGCGTTTACGAGTGAAGGTGACCGCACTGCCTGTTGTCTGGGCCGAGTGGTGATGAAGGAGGATGCAACATATGCTGGGGAGCTTTGGTATCTCAGATGGTTCTTTAACCGAATAATGCCGATGGCGCGGCGCGGCACGGACTGCATGCCTTGGTCTGTAGACAAATTCCGATGGGATATTTCGTGCTTTTGTGGCGGAGCTCGTTGCCACTGACGACTTCCTTGGGCGGTGTAGGGGAGGGCGCAATCCGCCCGACGCTGGGAACACCAATAGAGGCTTCGACGGATGCTTCTCTGCGGCCCAGCAGAGCAGCAGACAGCAGAGAATTGGGGAGAACCCCCGACCGGTGCCTCCACACCAAGTTATTTCCCCAGCCAGTAACCCTGCTCGCTTACCGACTTAAAGCTCGCATGCGTTCAAGAGGGGCAGGTGATGACGAGCAAATGCACCTGGGGCACAACTGTGTAACCACCGTCAGACGGACGTCTCCCAGCAGGGCCTGCCGAGGCGAACGAGGCTGAAATACAAAGCTAAATATGGTTCTATTGTTGTTACTCTGAGAGTCGGCAAGCCTCTTCCAGCAACAGCAATCGTACTGCGAGACGAAACACTCAGCAACGCGCCCATGCCTCAGTCCGCGCGTGCTGTCCACAGGCGAGACGGGCGACAGCAGAAACATGTGAGATCCCCAGGGTCTTCCACCCCCACCGCGATGATAGGTAACCCCACGTTCTCCAACGGCGGTCCGTCAAATCAGCCGACGACCCAGCCGTGCGATCCGATAGGCAGAGAGAGATAAGGGGCCAGGTTGATGCAGCCAGGGGGTAGCGCCTATCACTCGAAACCCCGATGGCGAAACGACCCACTCGCTGGACTTTGTTGGACATTGAAGGTCGCGGAGTCCATGGATGGTGGGGGTAAGCTCCTGATGGACAAAAAAAGCCGTATACCACATCGATGAACGCAATCTTGACAAACCCATTTCTTACCCAACATAAACCCAGTCTTGAAGGAACCAAACGAGGTGTATCTCCAGGTCATTCTCTTCTTTCTTTTCTTCCTTCTTATCTTCGTTTTCTTCTCCTCTTTCTTCTCCTTTTATCTTATTTTTTTTTTCTCTTTTTCTCTTTTTTTTCTCTCTTTTTATCTTCTTTTTTCCTCTCCTTTTTTCCTCTCCTTTTTTCCTCTCTTTTTTTCCTCTACTTTTTCCTCTACTTTCTTCCTCTTTTTCTTCCTTCTTTCCTCGCCTTTTTATCTTCTCCTTTGTTTTTTTTCCCCTCCCTTTTCTATTCTCTTTTGTTCTTTTTCGTTCTCCTTCGTCTTCTCCTTTTTATTCTCCTTTTTTATTCTCCTTTTTTCCCTTTTCAAAAGGGAATGAACGCATCCCGATCCACGGTTCAGATGTACGCCTTTGTTTGGCCAGAGGGAGGTAAGCAACTAAGCATGGCCCGTGCCGCCTGCCTCCCACTCTGACCCTTAACCTTAAACTCTCTTCACGGGTGTCCGCATCCGCAGAAAGCTTGGCACACGGCCGGGCCAGCCAAATGTCATGGCAGATGGCAATTTCTCATGAAAGGATCGCGCAGATCCCATAATTCTGCCGTCAGCGTCGCATCCCGGCAAGTGCTTGAAGAGCCCCGAGGAACAGCACACGGCTCGAGATCCTCCTTCTCGGCAGGCAATGCTTCCGTGGTGTTTTCTGTGGTGGAAGCCCGTGGGATGCGCACCAGGACCAAAGACGACCAAGATTTGGTTCCCCTGAAGCGACAAACGTGTTGGCACACACTGCTCGTGGCTTTGGAAGAGCACCCTCACATTTCAGGTTGAGACTCCGCCCGGCTGAGAAACTGCAAGGTGGCGGAGTTGTTTTCAGTTTCAGATTCCTGTCCTAGCTTAGAGCTTAGGTACATTTGGACTAAGAGAAGCATACCTAGTCGAGTCCCTGATCTGACCCAACCATTACTGCTCTGTCTTTCTATTGGCTCCTCGTACGAATATTCACAATCAACCACACAAAGGCACGTAGGCCTTGGTGTTGTGTCACATCAAGCGTGGATCGTCAGCCGGTTAGGCGAGCGTTAGGAGTCGCAAGTTGTGGAGTCTCAGTTGCTTCGAGATCTGTCCTACCACACTTCCCCACAATATGGCCATCGGGTTCATCGGATTTTGCAGCTTCTGCAGCCTACGGCTCAACGTTGAACCGTCTCTGACATCCTCCATGGTTCCAACGTCGAGAACAACGTCGGCCCAGTTACCTTACGGCGTGCCACTCAGTTCCGCACCCTGACACGCAAGCCATGGCTGCCCTTGGCGGCGAAGGGGATGATCATGTCTCGATTCACGTCGATATCCCTTTCACGGTTCGTGTCGTAAAGCTCCAGCGTGGGACCCTCTTGGCCGTCGTAAATGTCGTAGTTCCGCACAATGGTGGCCAAGATGATGTACATCTCCTGGCGCGCAAAGTTCATGCTGACGAGATGCACGCTTCATGTCAGCAGTGTTTCACATGGGAGGACTCCGCCACGGAAATCCATGTTAATGACTCACCCGATGCAGTTTCTTGTTCCCCTCGCAAAGCCGATAAAGGCCCGGTCCAGCCGCGGGTTGTCGATCCACCGCTGCGGGTCAAAGGTGTATGGGTTTTCAAACACGTCCGGGTTCATGTGAGCAATCTGGCACGTCATATTGGTTGGCGTCCCCGCAGGGAGCACATACGTCGCGTCCCGCTTCTTGTCAGTATACACGATGGGCAGCTGCGGCGAGACGCGTGGCAGACGCGACACAATACCCGGATGCACACGGAGCACCTCTTGCATGACGGCATGCAGATAAGGCAGGGTCTCAAGCTGCGAGTAAGACGGAATTTGCGAGCGGTCTGGAATCGCCTTGACGAGCTCCTCTTTCAGCCGTTGATACATGTCGGGGTGTGCGAGGACCTCGTAGAGAACGGCGCTCAGGGTGTATGCTGTTGGGTGACCCGTCAGTCTACGGAAGAGGTCGAAGAGGACCAAACCAAAGGCAAAGTTGCATACCCGTTGTGCCCTACCAACAAACGTTAGACAAACAGACCCCGTCTAAGCAGAATGGTAGGGGAATTCTTACCTGGCCGGCAAAGACGACGAGTTGAGCTTCGTGAGCCAGTCTCGCGTTGGTTTTCTCCTCGTCAGGGAGCTTACTGCTCAAGATGCCCTCGAAAATGGTGTTCTTGACTCGCTCGGGGTTGGGCGACTTCTTGATGCTCTCAACTTGTTCCAACCACAACTGCATGGACTTGGGTTAGCATCGAGGTCAACGCACGTGTTCCCGTTTGCCGGGACTCACCCCTCGCTTGTCCCACATGTCGGAAAGACTCGGAATAAACGTTTTGATGGCCCAAGTCGGTGCCTTTGCAAGCAGCGTCCCGACGATTGGAAAATGACACATGGCGTGGTTGAAGAGATGGAAGACGTCGGTAGCCTCCATGTACGGTGTGGCGTAGTCCTCTTGGTCGAGGAAATGGAACGAGTCGCCAAACGCATACTTGGTGATGATGTCGCTCGTGCATGCCTTCAGCACGTAGTGCATCCGCAGCACCTCGCCCTTCTTGCCAGCCTCCCGCAGACGCTCGAGCAGCCTGCTCATGCTCTCCTGCATGATCGGCTCCAGTCTGCGGATGCTGGCGCTCGAGAAGAAGGCGTTGATGGTGTTGCGCCGTTTCCGGTGCATGTCGTGGTCTATCGTGGCCACGATGGAATTTTGCGCTGGGTAAATCAATGCGTCAGATCGTATTCCTGACATGCCATCCCTCTCTTCGTCGAAGTCAAATAATCAACGGCATACGTACTGCCGGTTCGTCTTCCCGTGAACATGTACTTGTCCGTCTTCCTCGACGGACCAGGGAAGAGCGGGTCAATAAATTCCGGGTCATTGAAGTGCACTTCGTGCGGGTTGATGCGAACAATGGGGCCTCGGGGTAGGATGTCAGCTCAGCGTCTGCGTTTCCATCCTGGGATTAGACCCCCTACCGTATTTCTCGTGCATCTTTGCGATCTGCTTGAAGTATTGCCCTGAAAGCCACACATCATAATAGATTTCATACCAAAATGTCACAGCTGCAAGCATTCCCGACTATTAGCCACGCAGTTCTGGTCAACACAAACCCAGATGGCGCATACCGGCAAGCTTTGGTCCAGGAATGTTTGCCAGGGGAGATAACGTAACTGGAGACAGTCAACCACTCATTCCATTCGGGACACAGGTGCGTAAAAACGTGACAGCCATACGTCGATAGATGACCAGCAAACTGCCATACAGCAACGCCCCGGCTGCCAACACAGACAGCGTGGTCCAGCTGAGCAGACCATGTTGTGCCCATCTTTGGACCACCTGCTGAAGAGGAAGCGCCCCAAGAGCGCCCGGGAGAACTTCGACAGTAGACATTGTTCTTGCGATTAGACGAATGCTGCTTGCGTTGCAATGGCTATGCCAGGGCCGTGTGAATCTTCTGGCAAACTTGGGTGTCTCTGTCTCGCGAAAACACAGGTGACCCAAAGGACGTAGACAAGGCCTACATTCAAATAACATATGCCCGACGGAACATGTACTTGTGCGTCGAAAGGTATCAACATACGTGGTGTCGTCTTACAATACAAGTATTCCCGGCCCCGGCGGGCTTGCGTCGCGCTTGTCCACGCGGGGTGCCATGCCACGTTGTCTTGTCAACGCGGAGAAATTGCGGTATGAGGGTGACAATGCTGTCGCTTCGTATAAGTCGGGTAAGTTGGATCCTTGGTGTCTGCAAAGTCAAGCATTAGAATCGGGCCACATCCGGCGATCTGCTGACAAAATGCGGCGTCAGCGGATGCTGTGTAACCACCTGCATCGTCATCCAGGGGTAACCCCAGTCAACCCTGGGCATGGCCGCTTGTCAGGGTTCCTACGCGTGGTATTGCAGGTATCGGCGATCGAAGGGCAACCAATTTCGCAATGTAAGCGTTGTTCTTCGCAATAGTCTCGGTATTGCCGGGGCGGCATCCGCAACCGCCGTTATCTGGCGCACTCCTTTCCTAAACCAGGGGCAGGTTGGAATCATTGGAGACCGCGCCTCTTTCTTGCGGCTCCTTGTGGACTCCGAGACAGCCAGGTTCTGCTTGGGTTCAGCCGCACGCTGCAAGATGGCGCCATAAACGACGGGAGAGACTAGCCTCAACGGCGGACGAGGGTTCTCGGAACGCCAGTGGCTTCGGTATGAGACCCGGTGGCGTAAGCGGCGGGGGATGGATGACCGACAACCAGGACTGCGGTTGAGCTAGTTTGCAATATAGGCCCAGTGCAAACATTGTCAATACGTATGGCGAGTTCTCTGGGTTCCTCTCCACCATCTTAGACTGCGTTGTTTCTTACCGTGACGCCGGCCTCTGTGTCCGCCCTCGTCCAGCGTTCGGGAGCCCACCTTCATCTCGCATTCCTCGATCTGTGCTACACTTACCATGCTTCCGTCGTCGGGCATATCACGCGGCATCGTAGCAGTTGCAGCAACGACATTGCTTAATCTGGCAGATGCAGCACCCTCCACCAACGCCAACCCTCCCTGCCGCTTCCTCCCTAGTGATCCTTACTGGCCACGCCCGAACGACTGGAAGCGTCTGAACGAGTCGGTCGGCGGCAGACTCATTGCCGGAAAACCATTGGCTCACGTTTGCCACGGGGCCGACTACGATGCGGCCGCATGTGCCGATCTCCAGCAAGGCTGGACTGAGCCGCCCAGATAGTGAGTGCTACTACCTGACCATCTGGCAGATGGCAATCTTCATGCATGCAATAGCTTGCTGACACTGAGAACCCTGCAGTTTTGTTGATCCGGTGAATGTCATGTCACCCTACTGGCTCAACAACTCATGCAGCCCATTTACCACACAGAATGCGTCGTGCGTCCTGGGCAACATTGCTTCGTACGCTATCAACGTCAGCAGTGCAGAGGACGTTGGGGCCGGCCTCCGATTTGCCAAGCAAAAGAACATCCGGCTGTCCATCAAGAACACCGGCCATGACTTTCTCGGCCGCTCTGCCGGTCAGGGGTCGTTGGCTCTCTGGACCCACAACCTGAAAGCCATCTCGTTCCGCAACTACACCAGCGCACAGTACAGAGGCCCTGCAATCAAACTCGGGGCTGGAGTGCAGGCATTTGAGGCTTATGCTGCTGCAGCCAAACAGGGTCTGCGTGTAACGGGCGGGTTCTGCCCGACTGTTGGTTTGGCTGGCGGCTACGTCCAAGGAGCAGGTCATGGTCCGCTCGAGGGCAAGTACGGGCTTGCCGCTGACAACACGCTCGAGTTTGAGGTCGTCACGGGTGACGGGAAGTACCTCATCGCTACCCCCACGCGGAACTCGGACCTGTTCTGGGCCCTCAATGGCGGAGGTGGCGGCACCTTTGCCGTTGTCCTCTCGCAGACGACGAAAGCTCATCGAGACGGTATTGTGGCTGGAGCGTCACTGACGTTCGACAACACCAACGAGGAGGCATATTGGTCTGCTTTTGCGGAATGGCAGAAGCTCCTGCTGAAGCTGGACAACGTCCCAGGAACTAACACCTTTTGGGGCGTCACCGACAAGACCTTCACGCTGTATTCGGCGACGCTCCCAGACGCCAACGCCACCGCTATCGCCTCTCTGCTCGATCCTTTCGTGCAGCGGCTCACCGAGTTGCAGCTTCCACACACATACGAGACAAACGACAGCCCGACCTATTACGAGCACTTTGCCCGCTACACCCCTGGTCTCCCCTATGGCCAGTACGTCACGAACTCAGCCCTCGGGGGGCGTCTCATCCCCCGCTCTGTTGTCAAGAACAATCTGCCCGCTCTGCTCGCCGCCTTCCGCAACATCACCGTCGGTGCCAGCGTGACGGGCCCCGCCGCGGGCCATGCCTTTCGCATCAACGGCATCGCCTCCAACGTGAGCCACGCGCGGGTGGGCAACAAGCCCGGCTCCAACAGCGTGAACCCGGCCTGGCGGGACTCGCTGTACTGGCTCAACATGGATGTCTACTTCGACCCGACGCGGCTGGATGTCATCAGCGCGCTGCAGGTGCAGATGAATGTCAATGAGGGTGTGTTCAAGTCCTTGACGCCCGGAGGCGGATCCTACATCAACGAGGGGACGTTTGACAGCCCGACCTGGGCCGAGGATTACTTTGGCGCAAACTACCGCAGGCTGCTGTCCATCAAGGACAAGTATGATCCGCATTCCTTGTTCTATGGGCCGGCGTCTGTGGGGAGTGACAGGTGGGTGGTGGCATCGGATGGCAGGCTGTGCAAGAGGAGGTGAGGGCGTCGGTTCAAGGATTGAAGGGAGGGTTCGTGTTATTGAATACTCCATAGAGGTGGGGCGTTAAGTCTGGTTGGGCTTCATAACATCTAAGTGAGCTTTTGGCAGTCGAACGCGCTTTTAGAATACATCATGGATTGAAATCTTGGAATCTGCCGTATTACTCGGCACATATGTTGACTCTGTTGAAGCTTGAGACCAGCCGAGACGGCGCTCCTACTCACGCTTGCTTGTTGTTACGTCTCAGAGCCTCGAGTTTTGGTTACTCGCTGCACTGGTTCATATCGTTATGCTTGAAACGCGAGTCTTCTGTGCCAATCCACGGCACTCGCGATTCTTCCGTCAAACTAATGATGTGACACTCCTGGTCCATCGTGCTAACAGCAAACAGTGTCCACATTGATGGCCTCGCTGTCAATGTCGCAACATATTCATTGTTATTGTTAAGTGTTTGTCGAGCCACTCTATGACATGTTGAGGTTGCCACATAGTGCTGACCCCCACGGACATGCACCCTGTGTATCGCTCGCACCCCGCGTCATGTCATCTGCAGGAGGATTGCGCGAAGGGGCAACGTCCCGTCTACCAAGGTGACTCCTGGCCCGTGTATACCCAGAGCTTGCCGCTGTGCGTCTCCTTGGTGGATGTGTCAATGACCTTGATGATGCCGTTGACGCTCTCGTCGACCGTGATGGCGGCTTTTTCGAAGCCGAATGCATCGGCCCCGCGCTGGCCCAGGTCGGTCTGCACCCAGCTGCGTAATGTAGTTAGCGGCTGCCTGAAAAAACCTCGTTGAGGTGCGATGCGAGACTCACCCCGGGTCAACGGGAAATGCTGTCAGCCAAGGCTCCTCGGTGTGGATGGCCTTGGTCAACCAGTGCTGCACCAGCTTGGTGGGGGCGTAAGCTGCATTCTTCATGGGGATGAAGTTCCTGTGGAGGCCAAGGAGCGGCCCGGCCCTGTCAGCAACATGTTTTCATCGCCCGGGTAGGGTTGCAGAAGGAACACAGGATCACTCACTGCATGTGAAGATTAGCAAAGCGGCACAGACAACCCGATCAGTGGGACAAGTGGACTGACCGTCAAGAATGCGGCGGAGGAGCCGATCGTGACCCATTTCGGGTCCTTGGCCTTCTGCAACACGGGATAGAAAGCCTGGAAGAGCAGGACGAAGCCGTGGACGTTCACGTCGACATGGTCCTGGATGTCCTCGGGGGTCACCTCCGACACCTTGACCCACTTGGTCGCAATGCCGGCGTTGGCCACAAGGATGTCGACATGCTTGACGCCGTGAGTGGCCGATAGCGTCTCAACAGCCGCAACCGGGTCCGAGGGAACCGTGAGATCAAGTTTGATCACGACTAGCGAGGTATCTCCCGCCTTCGACAAGCCAGAAAGCTCCTTGGCGGTGGCGTGGTTCGGGTCGCGTACCGCAGCCACCACGAGATGATTCGGCCGGGCGAGGTAAAGTTCCAGGAGGCCCCGGCCGATGCCTCGGTTGGCACCAGTGATGAGCACAATGGTCGGCGGCGCCATGACGGACGACGGGTCGGGAAGATTGTCCAAGGAATGGCCGAGATCGAATCCCAAGGCCAACGAAATAGTGGAAAGTCCGAAAGCCAAAGAGATGGTGGGTCGAGAATGAAACGGGCTTAGTTGTTGGCGTCAAATACGATGGGCGGTTGAGGATTTGTGCAGCAGCAGTGAGGAACCTGTGTCGTGGTATGCGGCATGCACGGTCATCGGGACCAGGCTGACAAATGTCTTGTTGGTTGTGTTCATTGTGCTGCCCATCAGTCCCATCCCGCCTGCCCATTGCGTTTTTGTCATCCTTTGTTGCGTGGGACGAAAACCGGTCCCTGAGTCAAGCCCCTTCCCTAAAGTGTAAGACGTGTTTGTGGAGTTGGAAGTACCTAACGATAAGGCTGACCGGACTGACCCAAAGCAGCTGTTTGCACGCGGCTTGGTAATCAGCAACCACTGGTCGATCGTCCTGCAAGGTAAGATGACCGTGCATGAAACGGGAGGTTCCACGACAAGGATCTTTGTTCCTTCCCCCCAACGGAACCTCGGTTGGAGCTCCGCAGACGCCACACCTCCACGGCCCGTCCCCGAGGCAGGGTCGACGGGAGCTCACGAGTTCAGTAGGGGACAGCAGGCGCGGCGCACCGACCCCTGAGCAGACGCCAAACCTTGCGGTGACCCAGACAGCAAACCTTCATTCATGCAAGGAAACCCGTCCAGAACAAGGGGGCAGAGCTTCCATGCATGCGTCTCGTCTCTTGGCAGGTACAATCCTTGGCATGATTCAATGTCAGACAATGATTCTATGATTCAGATGAAACTTCAACAAGAGGCGATGATACACTCAAGCCAACAGTTCCCTAGTGCCAATCCTGTCCTCGTTGGATTGTTGCATCCTTTCTGCGTGAGGCATTGTCAGCAGTGGAGATATGCCGTCAATTCAGATGAATCAAGTCTCATCATCCCTTCAACGTTCCCTCGGCTGCTCTCCTGAGGAACCTCGCCTGGGCCTGCAAAAGGTCCTCGGATCCGTCTCCGCTGAGCACTGTCAGATGCCCCTTGCCCTCGGCAAGGAGAAATTCCTTTGGCTGCCGAAATCCTTCAAACAAGGCCTTTTGGTCCTCGGGTGGCGACATGGTGTCCCTTTCGGGTGTTATCACCATGACCGGCGTGGTGTCGAGCATGTCTTGCAGCAGCTCCTTTGGCCTCCACATTGCGAGCTTGTGATAGCTCTGCAGCGTGATCTTGTTGCGGAAGTTGGGCGCCCCGCGATCGATAACGGCGTTCATGAACTGGTAAGCCTCTAGTCCCCCCGGCCCGCCCGAGCCCGCCATGCCGATTGGGTTCTCCCCCTTGCTGTTGAAGGGCGCCAACGTGAGGGGTTCGTTGCCACGCAGCTGGGACTGCCGATCCTTGACGAGCAGCGCAAAGGCCTTGGCGCGTTTGTCGGCTGTGTAGAAGCGGAGTATCGGACACACCATGACCAGTCCCTTCACACGCCGGTCGACAGCAGCTGCACACCCGCTGACGGTGCCGCCAAAAGACATGCCCCAAAGAAGGATCCGGCTGGCATCTACGCCCGGTAGTGCGGAAACATGCGTGACAATGTCCGACAGGTCTTCGGCTTGCTGCAACGGGTTGATCTGGTTCCGGGGGAGTCCGTCACTGTCTCCGATGCTGCGAGGGTCGTAGATCAGGGCATGGAATCCACGGCCCTGGAACCACTCTGCAACGTCTGGCAGGAGCATCTCCTTGACGCAGTTGAACTGAAGCACCTTGTCAGTCCTCGGTTCGCAAGATGGCCGCGAGAGAAGCTTACACCAGGTGTCATGATGATGACAGGGGCCTGGTCCGTAGACCGGTAGAACCATCCCCGGACGATGACGCCGTCAATCGTCTTGAATTCCACCTTGTCGTACCCCGATGCCAATGATGCCATATTGCTCTGTGCGATAGCGTGATGGTGGATGGAAATTATCTTTGAGTGTTGGGCACAAGCATCGGCGCAAAACGCAAGTTTGCGAGACTGCCTTGTTTGATAGGAATTATGCTGACGTGCAAGACGAGTGATCGGAACTGATAGCCTTTGTCGCCCCCCACGGGGCGCCGCCGAGATCTCCGGGTATGAGCATTAGTGAGATCTGCGGCCTCGGTGCAGAATCGGATCGGACAGCGGCGAGATGACCCGATGCACGACATCTAGCCGTCAGCTCCCCGCTCTCTCATTGATGCTTTCCCTATCATTCCGCATGCAATGCATAATAATACGCATTGGGAGAGTGATTCCACATATCCCATGCAACGTCACCCATCCCCCGAACATGCACATCCTGAAAGTCGATTACCCTGCATCCTGTGGAGTCAAAGCATGGTTCAAGGCTGAACTTGGCAACAGGAATCACGCATCCTCCTCGTGGCATAACCCGCAGAGTGGCGTGACGCCTCGGGCATGCATATGTAGTGTAAACGCCATGTCGATAAGCTTAGATCGCGGTATGCATGCACGCCATATCATATGCGTAGCACGAGTGAGGCTGAGTATTCTACCGTCGGTTCCCTTGCCGAGCGAAACGTCATCCCTGATCTGAGTGGCATCTTGTAGGCCGTGCTGAGAAGGAACGAACGTTACACACAAACCGTGACAGGTATGCTGAGCGAATATTCACACCCAGGAGACGTGTCAAGTTGAATATCATGCTGCATGAGGTTTATCAAAGCCCGGGATGTAGTTCGTACTGAGATAGGGACTCCCCGGACGCGGAATGAAAGTATAACAGACCCCCAGCCATTGCAACCTGTGTTCGTACATACTCGCAGTGTAAGAGGTGTGGGCTCGACCATCAACTCATCTCCATCTCACCGCGCCCATTGAACAACTCCAACTTCCTTTGCTTGACACATGACATGATGGGTAGCTCCAATCAGTACCCGCAAGAGCCGGTTGCTGTTGTGGGGTTTGCCTGCCGCCTGCCCGGCGGCAATACCAACCCGCACAAGCTTTGGGAGTTTCTCAGACGGGGAGGAATCGCATCCAACAAGGTCCCCAGCGACCGCTTCAATATCGACGGGCACTGGGATGGCTCGCTCAAGCCCCGGACCATGCGTCCACTAGGCGGCATGTTTCTCGAGGGCGTCGACCCAGCCGACTTCGATGCGTCGTTTTTCGAGATCTCGCGAGGCGAGGCCATCTCGATGGACCCCAATCAACGTCAGATGCTGGAGGTTGTCTACGAGGGACTTGAGAATGCCGGCATCACTCTCGAGAGCCTGAACGGGTCGCTTGTGGGGTGCTTCGTTGGCTCCTACGCATCAGGTCAGTTCATGTTGGCACCCACTCATTGTTCGGCGAGCTGTGGCAATGAGGGCTGACTCGAGACGGGCTTTGCCAGATTATGACACGATGCAAAGCAGAGACCCCGAAGACCGGCCGGCTGGTATCACAGTTGGCGGTGGTCGTGCAATCCTGGCTAACCGCCTCAGCCACTTTCTGAACATCAAAGGCCCAAGTATGACCATCGACACGGCGTGCTCGGGCAGCTTGATTGGGCTGGACGTTGCCTGTCGCTATCTCCAGACCCGCGAGATCAACGCGGCCATCATTGCCACGAGCAATCTGTACCTGAACCCAGAGCACGTCATGGACACAGGCGCCGTCGGCAATGCTCATTCGCCAACGGGCTTGTGCCACACGTTTGACGTCTCTGCCGACGGCTACGTCAAGGCGGAAGCCGTCAGCGCCGTCATCGTCAAGAGACTAGCCGACGCCATCCGTGACGGAGACCCAATTCGAGCTGTGGTTCGGGGCACCTCAACCAACAGCGACGGACGGACGCCCGGTATTGCCAGCCCGAGTGCCGAGGCCCAGGCCACCGCCATCCGTGCGGCGTATGCCAACGCAGGCATCACCAACCTGAACGACACGGCTTATCTGGAGTGCCATGGCACAGGGACTCAGGTGCGTGGACAATCTGAGCCCCACAAGCTCTGATCAAATGAATTGACGTCGGTGTCTGGCTGCAGGCTGGCGACCCAACTGAAGTTGGGGGTGCGGCATCTGTGTTCGCGGAGACGCGATCTGCCGATCAACCCCTGATCATCGGATCGGTAGGTCGCAAACCACCTTGGAATCCGGCACGCCGTCGTGCTAACTCGAGTTACCATCAAGATCAAAAGCAACGTGGGACATGCTGAGCCAGCTGCTGGCATATCTGGGCTCATGAAAGCTGTGATGTCGATCGAGACGGGCGTCATCCCTGGAAATCCAACTTTCGAGAATCCCAGTCCAAAGAGTATGTTAGAGTTCTTCACGAGGACGTGCGAAGCCTGTTGGATTGGACACTGACCCCTTATCTTCCACAGTCGACTTTGCGGGCTGGAAAGTCAAGGCGTCGCGCACCGAGATCGCGTGGCCACCGAGCGCGATTCGTCGGGCGAGTGTAAACTCGTTCGGTTATGGAGGCTCGAATGTTCATGTGGTGCTTGAGCATGCTGCCGGACATCTCCCTGCCGACGGGCCACGCCACGTGTCGTCATATCTGTCCGAAGACGACGACGAGTTCTTGCTTGACGACGAGGACGATGGTCCATATCGGATCATCGCCCTTTCAGCCAACGACGAGGCCGCATTGCGTGCGAACATCAAGACCCTCTCGGATCACCTCGTAAACCCACGCGTCAAGGTCAGCCTAGATGACCTTGCCTACACACTGTCGGAGCGCCGCACTCGTCTTTTCCACCGCGCGTTCCTTACTACCCGCACAACCGACCTCAACGAGCAAGCCTTCACACTCGGCAAGAAAAGCTCTGAGACCCCCAGGATCGGCTTCATCTTTACCGGTCAGGGCGCCCAGTGGCCCCAGATGGGCAAGAATCTGTTGGAGTCATTCCCTTGGACACGATCCATCCTAGAGGAGCTTGACCAAGTCCTGCAGAGCTTGCCTGACCCTCCGAACTGGTCGCTGCTCGAGGAGTTGACAGAGCCTCGTACCCCTGAACATCTGCGACAACCGGAATTCTCCCAACCCTTGGTAACCGCATTGCAGCTGAGCATCCTGGCCGTCTTGGAGAGTTGGGGAATCAAGCCGCAAAGCGTCGTCGGCCATTCCTCAGGTGAGATGGCCGCAGCATACGCTGCCGGTTTGCTGAGCCGCGCCGATGCAATCACAGCAGCCTTTTATCGCGGCCGCGCGGCTGTCAACCGTCGTGAGGAGGCTGAGGACAATGTTGGCATGTTGGCTGTCGGTTTGGGCCCCGAGGCGTTGGAGCCGTACCTTGCCAAGTACAGGGGAGACGCATGGATTGCATGCTACAATAGCCCGAGCAGTCTGACCATCTCGGGAAGACGGGCAGCCCTCGAGGCACTGCAGGACGACATCAAAGGTGCAGGGCACTTTGCCCGCCTGCTCCAAGTCGACCTGGCCTACCACTCGCAGCTCATGAATGTCATCGGCGAAGAGTACGAGCAGCTCCTGGGCACCAGGTTGGAGCCCCTTGCCGGAAATGCAGGCGTTTCCATGTTTTCCTCCGTCACGGGTGCTCTCAAGACGGACGAAGCCAATGCTTTGTATTGGAAGACAAACATGGTCTCTCCCGTTCGCTTTGACGAGGCGACCAGGGCACTGCTGGCTCAGGAGAACGGGCCGAATTTCCTCATCGAGATCGGCCCCTCGGGCGCCCTTGCAGGTCCGACTTCGCAGATCAAGAAGTCATTGCCAGGCCAAGGCGCTCAAATCTCGTACTGCGCTGCGTGGTCACGCGGTGCAGACGCCGCCAAAGCGCTGTACGACGTTGCAGGCCGACTCTTTGTCGCCGGGGGGGCGGTGGAGTTGACGAGTGTCAATGGGTATGCGGTCGGCGAGCGGCCGCGGACGATCATCGACTTGCCCAACTATGTCTGGAACCACTCAACCAAGTACTGGCATGAGAACGCCGCGAGCAAGGATTGGCGGTTCAAGAAGTACGTCAACCACGACCTGCTCGGCAGCAAAGTCCTCGGTACGACATGGAAGGCACCCACGTGGCGAAAGCTTCTCAACCTGGTCGACGTTCCATGGCTCAAAGACCACAAGATGGGGCCAGACGTGTTGATGCCTGGTTCCGGATTCATCGCCATGGCTCTGGAGGCCATATTCCAGAAGAAGCAGGCGCTGGATGCAGAGGTTGGTGCTGAAAACACCACTCCCAGCTCGCCCAACGACTTCTCCTACCGCTTTAGGAATGTCCGCTTCGAGAAGGCGCTGGTCCTCGAGGACGGTAAGGACGCCACCGTGTTGGTCTCGCTTACGCTTCAGCCTGGAAGCAAGGACTGGCACGAGTTCCGGGTGTCTTCGTCGACTGATGACCTTCTCGTCGACCACTGCCATGGTCTTGTGCGAATCCAGGATCCCGTCGACCAAACACTCGAAGAATCCCACGCAAATCCGCTTCAGTCTCCCACCACCGGGCAACTGTGGTATAAGGCGCAGAGCGAGATCGGGTATGGCTTCGGCCCAGCGTTCCAGAAGCTGCTCCAAGTCGAGTCAGTCAGCGGTCAGCGGCAATCGCGCAGCATCGTTGCTCTGGATCCTCCGCCATCCAAGTGGTCGCCGCAATCGTACTATCCTGTCCACCCGGCAGCTTTAGACGGATGCTTCCAGACCGTGACCCCTGCGCTGTGGGCAGGCGAGAGGAGTTCCCTGAATGCCGTGGTGGTGCCGTCCATCATCGACAGCCTCATCATCAACAGAGTTCCAACACATCTGAAGGAGGGCTTGTCGGTGGCTGATTCACAGTACTCCGGCCGTGGTCGTCTTGAGGAAGCCAAGAGCTACTTCGCCAACTGTTCCGTTCATGACCCGGACACGGGCGCTCTGCTTGTGCAGCTCGCTGGTCTTCGCTTCGCCAAGCTGGACACGGGTGTGAAACCCGACCCGCACACATTCGATAGGATTTCGTGGAAGCCAGACATCACGTTCCTGACCCGAGAGCAGCTGGACGCTCTACCAGCAACTACGGGCGCGGACAGGATCCAGCTTGTGGTTGACTTAATCGCACACAAGAAGCCGACACTGAAGGTCTTGGAAGTCAATTTGGACGCGGCTGATGCGTCGTCGCTGTGGCTAGAGGGCGGCGATGCATCTTCACGAGCGGCCTATGCGGCCTACACCTTCTCCTCGTTGGGCGCCAAGAGTCTCGTTTCTGTGCAGACACGCCACGAGGCGACAAGGGACGCCGAGTTCCACCTGCTGGATCTCACCAAGGAAGCACTTGGTTTGCCTGAAGGGGTCACCGCGTACGACCTCGTGATCGTCAGCGCTCCAGAGAAGTCAAATGTGGACGTTGGCGAGGTGCTCGAGTCACTGAAGCCCCGCGTGTCTGAAAGGGCATACGTTCTCCTGGTTCAGACCAACCAGGCTGATTCAAGCTGGAGTACCGAGTCGAGCAGCGGAAGCGATGGTGTTCTTGAACTGTTGCCCGCCCCGGGGACCCCGGAAGAGCTCGACTCTCTGCTCCACTCTTCTGCTGGTTCTGCCGTTCCCGGGACGCCCGCTAGCTCCGTCAGCGAGAATGGAGGCGTCGAAGATGCAGAGAAACTCAAGGCCAGTCTTGTGCAGCAAGACCAGAACATTGCTCTCGGGTCGGTATCGAGGGTTCTCGAGCTCCATGTCTCCCACAGAGTCTTGGAGATCGCGGCGGACGGCGCTGTCACCGCGTACTTGTCGGTTCTTGAAGGCGCAGACCAAGACAAACTCTCCGCCCCCGGCTCCCTTCATATTGTCCGGCTTGCCGATTCCACACCGGAAATCCCTACTTCCCTCCAGGAGGCACTGCGGGCATCCAACTGGCACATCTCAGAGGAGAACGGCACTTTTACCAAGAAAAACCTCCCGCCCTCCACCAACGCCATCGTCGTGCTCGACGAGCTGTGGCAACCCCTACTGTCACAGGCAACACCCGAGCAGTGGAAGGCTGTGCAAGCGCTCGTTGGCTCGGGCAAGCAGCTGCTCTGGGTGACGCAGGGCTCGCAGCTCGGCCATGTCACCGACCCCGAAAAGGCCCTCGCCCAGGGTCTGTTTCGCGTTGCTCGGATGGAAGACGCCAGCGCCCGTCTCGCGACGCTCGATGTGGCCGAGGCCGATGGCGCCGCGACGGGATGGGCCATCGACGCAGTGCTGCGGTCTTTGGCTGGCAGCGGCAGCCAGTCCAAGACCTTCGTGGACCACGAGTTTGCGGAGCAGAACGGTGTGATACACGTGCACCGCGTGGTTCCCGATACCGGTATCAACGCGTTTAGGAAGGCCGAGAGGGAAGGCGCCGAGTTTGTGGTCAAGAGTCTGCATGGGACAAAGGTCCCAGTCTCGCTTCGAGCTGAGCGCATGGGCACGTTCCAAGGACTTGTGTGGGCTGAAACCGCAACCGAGGAGGTCCCGGTGGAGGACGGCAGGGTCGAGGTTGAGGTTGCAGCCGCTGGTGTCAACTTCAAGGATGTGGCTGTGACGATGGGCATTGTTCCCGAAAACGAGTACACGCTAGGGTACGAAGCTGCGGGTGTGGTGAAGCGGGTAGGCACTGGTGTGACCAAGTTCAAGGAGGGCGACCGCGTGTGTTTCTTGAACAACGGCAGCTATGCAAACCGCCTGCAGGTTCCTGTTGGCCGTGCTCATGTCATTCCGGATTGGATGACGTTCGAGGTTCGTGCTGCTCGTCAAGCCTGCAATAGTAAAACATGGAAAGCTGACATGATGATGCCTACAGGAAGCGGCAACGATCCCTTCGGTCTACTTGGCGTCCATCTATTCCCTCTTTGACATTGCCAACTTGAGAGATGGCCAGGTAAGAGAACCGGTCAACCGGGAGAAGGCGCAGTAACTGACCAGTGACTAGACCGTGCTCATCCATTCCGCGTCGGGCGGCGTTGGGCTCTCCGCCATCCAATTAGCCCGATACAAGAAGGCTGAGATCTTCGTCACAGTCGGAACCGAGGAGAAGCGCAAGTTTCTCACCGAGAACTATGGCATCGACCCGAGTCACATCTTCTCGTCCCGAAACACCGACTTCGCCAAGAGCATCCTCCGCTTGACCAACGGCCGCGGTGTCGACGTCATCCTCAACTCACTCACCGGCGAGATGCTGGATGAGTCCTGGAGGATCTGTGCTGATGGCGGCACATTCGTGGAGATTGGAAAGAAGGACATTGTCGACCGGAACAGTCTGTCGATGGAGCCGTTTGATCGGAACTGCTCGTTCCGAGCCATGGATTTCTCCTACACCAAGGACATCTCGGAAGCCCTAATTGACAGGTGAGATGATCACACACAAACACGATCCTCGCGGAGCTCGACTGACAAAAGGCAGACTCCTTGACCAAATCTTTGAGCTCGTCGATGGCGGCCATGTCAAGCCCATACAGCCCATTACCACGTTCGGCTTTGACGACATCCCCTCAGCCCTGGCATACATCCGGAGCGGACGCCATATTGGCAAGGTGGTCATCTCAAGCGGCGATGAGGATGTCCATGTTCCAGTCAGACCGGCAGTGCGCAAGCTGGCGCTGCGCGCAGACGCTTCGTACCTCATCGTCGGTGGGCTCCGGGGTCTCTGCGGCAACCTGGCCATCCATATGGCGAGTCACGGGGCCAGGCGCATCATTGTGTGCTCGAGAAGCGGCCTCGGAGACGAGGCGTCGCAGAAGACCCTGAGAAACTGCCTGTCGTACGGCTGTGAGGTTGTCGAGGCGAAGGGCGATGTCGCGGATGAAGAGTTCGTACGGAGCGTGTTCCAGCAAGCTTCGCCGCCAATTGCCGGTGTCATCCAAGGAGCCATGATCTTGCGCGTAAGTTTTCAGTGCACAATCCCGCTGGATTTCAGAAACTGACGAGATTGTAACGCAGGACAAACCATTCGAGACCATGACGCACGACGAGTACCATGCCGCCATCTATGGCAAGGTCCACGGCACCTGGGCGCTGCACCGTGTCTCGCTCGAGCAACCGGAGCCGCTCGACTTCTTCACCCTCCTCTCCAGCATCTCGGGCATCGTCGGCAAGAAGGGACAGTCCAACTACTCGGCCGCAAACACCTTCCTTGACTCCTTTGCGTCCTACCGGCACTCCCTGGGATTGCGCGCCAACGCGGTTGATCTTGGGCTGATCGAAGATGTCGGCTACGTGGCCGAGCAGGGCGGCATGGACAGCCATTTCGACAAGCGGCAGTGGACGCCCATTTTTGAAGGCACGCTGCGGCAGATCCTCAGCCTCTCGGTGTTGCAGCAGAGCGAAGAGCCGATCAGCGCAACCGCCAGTGCGCAGCTGATAACGGGTGTCGGTTTCCCCTTGCCGGACGACTCGGATCTGAAGCGGGAGGCGCGGTTCGCGTATCTGTTCACGGCGGGCGGTGGGTCGTCTGGTGGTAGTACCGACGGGGCCAGCGGTGGTGACCAGACCTTGCGAGCGTTCAAGATGATGCACAAGTCTGGGGCCGACGCGGCGTCGCTTGCGGGGCTGGCACAGGAGCTGCTGGCTGCGCAGTTCACCCGCATCTTGCGCCTGGAGACGCCCATGGAACCGGCGAAGCCGCTGATGGCGTACGGGTTGGATTCGCTGGCGGCGGTCGAGCTGCGCAACTGGGTCCGGTCAGAGTTGGGTGCGGAACTGACGACGTTGGACATCACGAATGCGAGCTCGCTGATTGCGTTGGGTGACAAGCTGGTGGCCAAGCTGCCAGCGCTGGCTTGAGCAAGTCGTTTCTAGACATGGATAGGGAAAGGCCACGGTGAGAGGAGGAATGTGCTATGGAATGATGACATGACTCATTTCCTTGTATGGCTAGGTTTATCAAGATCTTCAGAGAGTAAGAACACTCACAACAGCATCACTTTCATCCACTCTCTACTCCAGGAGAGGTCCACTGCCTTGCTCTCCCAGGTCAGTACCCTTGCCTCCATAGTTGGGAGGCAGCTTCTCTCCCAGATTGGAGACTTTGCTCGCCCCGAATTCCAGCGCGAGTCCACCGCCATTTGACATTGGGTGGAACTTCTTGATCGTTTTGGCTGCGACAAAGAGCTTCATGAAGCTGTAGACAAATCCCATGATGGCGGGGACGTTGACAAAGAACTTTTCCTTGAGCAGCTCAGGGTAGTTCTGGGCAAACACCTTGATGGTCTCTGCGCTGGCTGACCGGACGTTGGGTGACTGGCGCAGAAAGCTGATGGACTTGTAGTCGTGGACCTGGAACATCTTGTACGGGTCATGTTCTGCTGTTATCGGAATGGTTGCGGACGAGATATCCAGGTCTTGCAGAGCAAGCTCCATCAGCGCGACTCTCCATTCCAGGAACCTGATGAATGCACGTCAGCAAGCTGGGAAACATCATGGCATGCGTTTCGCTGGGAATTTTCTCACTCCTCGAGGTTGCCGAAAGTATCATCGATGGATTTGGCGCCGCCGTAGATGTTCCATGTGAAGACTTCCTTGCCCTCCGGGTCGGCGGACCCCTCCTGGACATATTTCGTGACATAGCCCAGGCCGTCAAACTTTGTTTTGCTGAAGGCCTTCTTGACGAGGTCCAAGGGCTTCGTCTGCGCTCGCCATTCGAGAGTCTTGGTCAGCTGGTCCTTCGCCTTGACCAGGTCGCCGTCATTGGCGTTGAGATACTTCTGCAGGACGATGCGGGTGGGGACATGGGTCTCAGGGTTGGCCAGCGTAACTCCCCAGATCTCCGGGTGTCCGTTGGCTTGAGCGAGTGTCCACAGCTGAGCGATGGGGGTGGGTTCAGCGGTGGGTTCCTTAGTCTCGGTGGCCGGGACTGCTTCGGCCGTTGCCGGAGTGCCTGAGGGGACCGGGGTTGCCGAAGTTTCGGCGCTGTTGGCGGTGTTTGCGGCGTCCGGTGTGGAGACAGTGTCTGCTGTCGTTGTCGGGGCCGTTGTCGGAGCTGCTGTCGGAACCGGAACCGTTGTTGGAACCGGTGCTGGAACCGTTGTTGGTTCGGGTTGTTGCTCCGTGGCGCTCATTTTGACGCGTTTTCGCAATGCGAAATTATCGCAATGCTGTTTGAGAGAGCGGACGCAGTTGACAATTGCAATGTTTCAATCTCAAATGTCGACGAGTGCTCGGCTTCATGGGCTGTGGCGGTCAGAGTTGCGTGAGCATCACCTGCTGGCTAGTCCGTGATGTTTTGTGGGCCTTCGCTGACGAGTGAATCGGATTGGCTGGGTGCCTGAGCCGCCCCACTCGGCAATTTAGGCAGCATCCGAGTCTCCACCCCTCCGCCCCAGGCACAAGCAAAGTCGCAGCGCGAGTTCAACCACGGTGCCTCGACTCAACGCGTCACCCAAGTCGGAAGTGAAGAGATGCGGTACGAAGTACTTTATGCGCTACCTACCCGGGATTGTCGTACCAAATCCAGAAACCAGGTTTTCTCAAGCCCCGCCATAACTACCTTACCTCAACCGTGAGTCTCGACCTTGGTGACTCGAACCTCGAATCCTCACGCAGCTGGAACCGCCACTCAAGTCACCGAAGAAGATCATCAGACCACCATGACCTCCTTCAAGCAATCATCCCCCAAAAAAGCCGTCGCCGCAATTTAATACGACCTCCGGTGTTGCGGTCCTGTCAAGGGCTTCCTGTCGGCTTTTGTCCGGCAAGGCCTGCGCTCGTAGACGCGTCGACACTGTGAACGTATCTCGCGCGTGTCTCCATCATACTTTTCATGTCAACTGCCAGAGCCTAGAGGCATTCCCTCCCTTTTCAGGGCACGGGAAACTGACCGCACCCGCAGATGGCGAACAATAGCGATGGTACATGGCAGTGCTGGTTCGGAACTCCCTGCCCGCCTGCTTGCAGCTGATGTGAAACGTGAAACAACGCTCCTTCCAATCCACGGCTCGCGAGCCGGTTGGGGACGGCGGAGCGCCCGAAAACAAGGTCATTCGGCAGCATCGTGACAGTGGGAACGGGGACCGTTTTAAGAAGGCTCCAAACCCGGTATTCGGGTGCGTCGCAGTCGGTGCAAATGGTGCCGCGCGCTTGGTGGGATAAATTAACAGCCCCTGGCCACGGTCCGATGCCCCCGGCTCTTTACCCATTAGGGTGCCAAGGAGCACCCACCGAACTTCCAGATCAAGCATCACGGAGCCTCGAGGCTCAGGGATGGAGATGGCCGCCCGGCAGCGGCATCTGGAGCCGCGAAAGCTTAGCTACATTGGCAGCGGAGCCAAGAATCTGGAGCCGCGACCTCCATCACGTATAAATATCAAAATCCCCATTGACTCTCTGACTGTCAAGTGTCGACTCCGCCCTCAACTCCTTGCTTGATACTCGGTACCTGCTCCGCCCCCAGCAACAACCCGCAGCCATGGTCCGCCAAACCGCTCTTCTCGCCGTGGCCTCAGGGCTGGTCTCGCTTTCGTCCGCCCAGGTCTCCAACGACTTTGAGAGCGGGTGGGACCAGACGGCATGGCCCATCTATGCTCCTGACTGCAACCAGGGCGGCAAAATCACCCTCGACAGCACGACCGCTCACAGCGGCAAGAACTCCATCAGGGTTGACGGCGCTGGTGGTTACTGCGGCCATATTTTCTTCGGCACAAACAGTGTCCCGAGCGGCGACCTCTACGTCAGGGCTTATGTGTAAGTCTAAGCCGAGCAATGCGATCACTCTTGAGTGCTGCGTGCGAGACGAGAGCGGGCGCAAGACTAATTCATATTTCCGCTTGTAGCAAGGCGTCCAAGGCCTTCACTGATTCCCATGTCACCTTCATCACCATGCCCGACCCCGCCCAGGGCACCAACAAGCATCTCCGCATTGGCGGCCAGAGCAAGATTCTGATGTTTAACCGCGAGTCTGACGATGCCACTCTCCCCGAGCTGTCCCCGCAGGGCATTGCCACCTCGGCCGCCCTGCCCGCCGGCAGCTGGGAGTGCTTCGAGTACCACGTTGGCACCGACGGCACGATCGAGACCTGGTTGAACGGCGCTGCGGTCACCGGTCTGACCGTGGGACCGGGCATCACCAACCCCAACGCCGGCGGGTGGGGCCGCAGCACCATCAAGCCCAAGCCTTCGGGTGTCTACTTCGGCTGGGAGTCGTATGGCGGCGACACCAACACGTTCTGGTACGACGATATCGTTGTCAGCTCGTCGCGCGTCGGATGCTCCGGCTCCGGCACTGGTGGCTCCAGCAGTGCCGCCCCTAGCAGCACGACCACCTCCGCCGTTGTCCAGTCGACGACTCTCGTCAAGTCTACCACCACCAAGGCCTCGTCCTCGACCACTACTTCCACGAGCAGCGCCGCGCCTGCCACCTCGACTGCGAGCAGCGGCGGCTGCACGGCTTCGCAGTGGTCGCAATGCGCTGGCATCAACGTGAGTTTTCCCAGGCCTGTCTTCACCTAACCTCCAAGTTTGGAACAAATCCATTGACAAGTACACTTTTCCTTGTTAGTATACCGGCTGCAAGACCTGCGCTGCCCCGTACACTTGCAAGTACCTGAATGACTACTACTCGCAGTGCCTGTAAAGGGCTGGGGGTGTGTCAACTGAACAATACCCTCGGTCTCTGTACATAGACCCTCCACTTCTTGTCCATACTTGATGCATGCTTGGTCCTGGACCAAGTTACAAACTGTAAATAGAACTATCGTATTCTGATGCTTGCGCTCCCATTCTCGGGAACAAGTCCGCTTCCCACCCTCGGGCACGAGGGCAGGTAATAGGTGGTAAGATAGGTATCTTAGGGAAGACCCGGTCCATTGCTAGAGCACCTCGATGCTGGAGTCGCCGTCCAACCTCGCCCCCAGGGTAAAGAAATGTTCAGTCCTTTTACTACAAGTGTCCATGCCGCCCTATCAGTAATTCCTAACGTATATTACCAACGAGGAACCAAAACCGGCCAACTCCGAGGGAAAAGGAAACTCGGTGTAATCCTTGATCATTTCTTCCACACGGGGCGAGATATTATCGGCTCTATTCTGGCGCATTAGCTTGCTGCTGCTTTAGAGACACTGCCGCACGATGCTCTCTTCAAAAGACTCACTGCTCCGCCCGGCCAACCCAGTAACCCTCCCGTGGAATCTCGCGGACCTTGCTCCATATCATGAGCGCGGGCTTAGCAATGTCGGCCACGATCTGCCGCACGGCGATGTCTGGTGCCTGCGAGAAGACAGCTGCGGACTCGTCCACCTCGAGGAAGCCGCGCGGGTTGTCGAGCACCGTCATGCCCAGCTCCCCCAACACCTCGCGGTCGACATCCTCGTACACGGGATCCTGTGTGTAACAACGCACTGTCGTTGTTGGGTCGTGCCGCGCGAAGAAGTCCCTGATGCTGAGGACCAGTGCGTGCTCCGCGGCCACTCGCTCGGCCCCGTCTATGGTTGAGGGGCGGTGGCAGGCAAACGCGACCACCTTGTCGACGCGTGGGAGGCGGCCGGCGTCAGCCACGTCCTGGAGGGTTGCCAGGAGTTTCCGGCACGCTGCGCTGGCGTCCCACTTTGCCTTTTCCCGCTGCAGGATGGCGCGTGTCTCGGGGGCTGGGCGTATGGGGGATTGGGGCACGACCTCGCCGGTGGCTAGTAGCACCGGGACAGGTAATACAATCACGGTCATGGCCAGGTACGCATCGCGGGCATTGAAGTCGGCGACCTGGATGGAAGCAATCGACGTCAGGTGGTCTGCCGGCCGGAACTCGACAGAGAGCATGGCGTCCATCAGCACCGAGCCGTCTTCCCGGGGAGGCCAGTGTGAAGGAACGGGATGTTTGGCCCCGAGCCGGAGGGAGAAGTCCACCGTCCTGCCGTCGATGCCCGCTATTGAGAGCTGCAGTGAGAGCGGCTCAGTCTGGACCCGGCGCACCCCCGACTCGTCGATCTTCCGGATGAGGTTGTGGATGGCGGCCTTGGTAAAAAAGGGCGTTCCGGAGTCGTAGATGGCGTTGATAGGATCCCAGAGGTTCTGGATCTTTGCCCGGTTTACAGCCCGCCGCTCCATCTCCTCGTGTCCTCCCCAGCGTCTCTCTTCATCATCGATTTCTTCGATGACGTGGGCGGGAACGGGCAGAGGGTAGTACGGCATAACTATGCTGGCTTGAGTTCAGTCAAATTGATACGCGATCAGGGAAGAAAGCAACCTGGGTGTTGATTAATCATGGTGAGGGGTTGGTGTTGGTTACCTATTTGCGGCCTTGGCCCCCCAACTGTAGCAGCGAGCCAATCATCATCATCAAGGTCGCTTAGCTCATTGTGCCTTCCGGTATCGACCCAGAAACCACACAATGCCAGCAAGTTTACAAAGTCCTTGATCTTATTGTCGGCACAGCTGAGTGTTGGCGCCAGGGACAGGCAGGCCGACAATAGCGGTGCTGTGTTCTTCCAAACTGTTTATTTTCGGCTGATGGCATTCAGTCCTGACCTCGGAGCTTGGGAGAATGCTGGCGACGGGTGAATCTAGAATACAGATTGTTTTCCATCGTCAATCTGAGTATGTGTCTCCTAGACAATGCTATTACCAAATCCTCCAGTCCATTTCCGGGCACTACAGCCGGACATCTGACTCGGAGTCTTGCTGACCAAGTGTATCAACTGTTAATAGCAGCCGCCCCGAGGGTTGGATGTGGTTCCAGTTGGTTCCGATCGCATCCTCGACGACAACCCCTGCCACCATCACGCCAGCACTCTGCCTTGTCTGGATCGCATGCACGTATTTGCGCAGCTTCTTGACACTGTGCCGAATGCGAGAGAGAAACCGTCACCAGTTTCTGGACCAATCAGGACACAAGGCACATCATGCAGGCCCGCCCTGGGGACCAGTCGCTGCTCTTGTCCACCTGCAGCTGGGGTGGTTGGGACCACCTGAAACCAGGACATGGTGCAGGACCTGTGAAGGCGACTCAGGCAAGCGGCTGTCAAAATCCAGGCGGTTTTTAATGTTGCTGGCGGACAGAGGGACCAGGCTCTCTCTGATGCCCGTTTGGTTTCCAAACCCTCAAGCTCGCCTCCGCTTGAAGTTTGAACGCCCGAGTCTCCCCAAACACCTTCGGAGCATGCCAAACTCACCGAAGCCAGGTGTCAGCTGTCCTGATGGCGGCGCATTTTACATCTGTCAAAACAATGCAACCGAGTTCGTTGGCTGCTGCACCATCGACCCATGTGCTGATGGGTCAGGGGAGTGTCTTGGAGACAAGTTTCGCCCGGCTTCCTTCTTCAGCAACAGGTACAAGGACATTCCGGCGCAAGAGTGCATCACGGTCGGCACCGACACAAATTGGTATGTTTGCGCTAACAACAAGACGACGTTCATGGGTTGCTGCCATCATGCGGATCCCTGTCTTGCTGGCGTCTGTCAGGCGGGTTACCTTGTGCATGTGCAGCTCAGCGGCAACAAGGAGGATCGGGAGACTTTCATGGAAATCCTGAAGGAAGAAACCCCGACATCCACATCTGTCTTCACGGCTCCAGTCGCAAGCCCCGGAAGCAGCTCCAGCTCCCTCGGCCCGGCCCCTGCCAACGCCACCAGCGGCACTGGTTCCAATAGTCTCGGCGGGGGCGGCGGGCCGGGAGGACTGCATGCCGGCGCCATCGCGGGGATTGCCATTATTGCTACCGTCGCCATCATTGCCATTCTAGCGTTTCTGGTTTTCAGACGCCATCGCAGTGACGAACCTGGGGATGTTGATGTTGGGCGGTCTTTCAGACGCCGAGCGGGCCGGAGCAGATACAGCGCAATACCGAGCCTCAACACGCCGATCACCCCTGATAGTAAGTCCCAACGTTGATGTACATATACAGATACAGAAAGTGATTTAATAAGCATGCGGTTGACGTTTGACACTCAGTTTCCGATATTTTTGCGTTTGGGCGGCCGAGCAGAGCAGTGGAAAATGTCTCGGCAGCCGATTATTACCCCATCGGTCAATCCACGGATGCTCGGGGTGCATTCCAACAACGACATGTCTCATCGTCTTCGTACTTACAAACTTCATCGGGACCGGCTGCTCCCATCCTCGCCGAGCTCGCCGGAGACGAACGGCCCGCGTTTAACGCAACAACAGCGTCCAGGCATCCAAAAGGAGAAGCATCACGAGCTTCCAACCTTCCAGAACCCTCCCAACAGGGGTTGCCCCGCTCGGATACTTTTGAGCTGCAGCTGTGGGCCGGAGCCAATGCACAGAATGGTGGCCATCCGCCTACGACAGGACCAGGATGAGCGGGAAGAGAAGAGCTCATTCAGGCGGGCCGAGCCCTCCCTCGATTGTCAGTTCCGGCCGGAGAGACCGAGACAATCCAGCGTGGTTGCCAATAGATGCAAGCGTTTCTGCAGTTGGTGCGCAAAGCGGGAAGAGGCAGTTGGCTGTGTTTCATTTTGGATTGTGTCAGGCCTGCATTCCAACCACTAATATTGTGGTTCCTCAACCATCCTATTGTTCAGCTCCACCACGCATTTCCGCTAGCAAGGAACGGGGACTGTGGCGGATGCTTCTCTTTGATATTGTTACATTTTTCTGATTGTGGAGAGGCCGCAACTTTTCGGATTCCACTTCATGATGGGCAATATTCGAACAGTGTCTATAACAAGCACTGTTTTCCTCTCAACAACCAGCTCCTGGTTTTATCCTCTATGGACCACACTCAACTGGAAGTATCACAGGATCTCCAATGGCCATCATGAAAACGACCTTGTGGCTAGCTCTCCCTCTCGGCCTGGCGTGGGGATCACCTCTGGCTGGACCTCAGCCCGCTTGGGACCCCATCACCCAAGATCTACATTCCGGCTTTCAGTTGGGCAGCCTCTCACGTCGCGGTGTTCAAGGCCATGAAGGTCAAGGCCACGGGAGTCAAGGCCAGGGACGGCCCGTGAACATCGACCTATCAGTGTGGGGACAGGGCGCGGTTGAGCTGCAATGGTACGGCGAGATCACCGTTGGCACTCCCCCGCAGAAGTTGTAAGTGTATACACCATTGGCTCATCCTGAAATTCTTACTCACCTGTCACAGCAAGCTCATTTTTGACACGGGCGCGTCGATGATGCTGATCGCCCACAAGAACTGCACTACCTGCGGCAACCAGCCCCTCTACGATCCCTCCAAATCCAGCACCTCCTCGCCCTTGCCGGGGTACAAGATTGAGGCTACCTTCAACAGCGGGGGCGGTGGCACGAGGGGTGGTAACGAGACCCAAGGCGGAAACTGCACTGCTCTCACTGATGTGGTCCGCATGGGGGGCCGCGGGGTGACTGCCGACTTCCTGGCCTGCGACACGTACTCGTCCGGACTGCGGGAGCAGGACCCGGATGGACTTTTTGGCATGCCCTCAACATCCTACGCAAACTGGATGTTTTTTGACAATTCCACCCGCCACACGCCCGTCTATTGGCATCTCGTCCAAAGCGGGCAGCTCCCCAGCGCCGAGTTCGGCATCTCCTTGGTCGCCGACCGCAAGGGCCCCAACGGCCGCGCGGGTGTCATCACCCTGGGTGGCACAGACCGCTCGCAGTACATTCCCGGCACGCTCAAGAAGATCCCGCTGAACTGGCCGCTATCCGAGTCCCGCTGGCGCTGGGTCGTCGACGTACGCGGCGCACGCGTCGAAGGGTTTAGCCTGACCAACTCGACCGACGCCGTCACGCTCGTCGACACGGGCTTCCCCACCATTGTCACGCCCGACCGCAACACCACGGCGGAGCTGTACGGCCGCTTGTCGCCCCAGTTCCGCCCGCTGGACGAGTTCGGCTCTTGGGGCGCGCCCTGCGCCGTGGTGGACCGCGCGGCACGCGACGTCACCTTCACGGTGGGCAGCGCGGAGCAGAAGACGGACGTCGTGGTCAAGAAGAAGTACTTCAACGTGGGCCCGTATCCGGGGATGCCGGGCATCTGCCAGGGCGTGTACGCCGACCCGGCGCGGGTCGCGCGCGAGCCCATCAACGGCCGCCCCGCGTGGATCTTTGGGAGTCCCTGGCTCAGGTCGTATTACACGGTGTGGAACGGCGTGGACCGGACGCTGGGGTTTGCGACGCCTGCTCACAAGGATAGGAACAGTTGAATGAGTGATGGGTTGACTGCACACACAAATCGAGGGGTTTCCTTGGAATAGGGGCATTTCTGGGAAAAGGGTTGTTGTCGACGGTACCGAATGGAGTCGTCTTTGTTATTCTTCTGACCTGCTTCTGCTGCGGAGTCAGTGGCTTGATCTGAAATAAAATCCACTCCAATGTTTGGAGGATGTTTGGGTTGAAACTGAGACATTTCGGAGACATGCGTCGGGTGACAGGGGCACAGGGCCAAGGATTGGTCGCCTGCCCCGTCGATGTGCCCCTCCCACGTGCCGGACAGACCGACTGGACGAGGCTCGCTCCGAGTGTAGGGAAGATGGTGCCAGCTGAAGGCTGCACCAAAACGCCATTTAAATGTCATTCCCCTTCGGTGTCAAGGTCAGACGGAGTTATGGGATGGGCAAGCTGAGCCCAAAAGTCGCACCTGGGAACCCCAGCTGCCCAAAGAAGGCTTCGATCGAGATGACTCGAACCGAAAACGAGAGAGAAGGAAAAAGAATAAATGTTTGCTCTTTGATGGAAATTAAAGTGCAGAGCGGCATCCCTCGTTCTCTCGTCTCCTGCGTCATCCGAGTGTCAGTCCCAGCCAAGACAAAACACTCGCACAAAGCCCTCCTCAACGCAAAGACAAAGACTCAAAAACATCCTGCACCAGCATAAAAGTTTTCCACTCACTCTTCCGACATGATACGTTCACCCAGCGAGTGGATCGAGTGGCGGGACTGGTGTCCCATCTGCCAGCGATACGTCACCTTCTACGCCTGGCGATGTCTTTACCGCCACCGGCACGCCTACAACTGCCGTGTCTGTGGACATGACGTGTCGATTTGCTCCTGCCCGCGGCGGTCTCGGCGGTCCCGGCGGTCTCGGCGATCCGACGACGGACAGTTCCGGATCCAGCCCTATCCATACCCCTGAACACAACGCTTCCAGGACGGATGGACCCCAACGAGGAGGGGTCTGGGGTTGAGGATGGTGGCTGCGATGGGTTTCTTTGTCTTTCTATCAGATTCTGAGCGGGAGTGGAGGTTGGACGCATGTGACGGACGGGATCTCGCAGGTCGCCGGGTTTATCGGGTGGTTGCGGTTGCTTTTCCTGTTTGTGACTTCTCCTGTGGGTGGGTTTTCTGACTTGTCATGTTCTTCATTTGGCTGGGAACTTTGCTAATGAATGCGATGTTTAGCGTTGTTTTCGGCCTATTGTCTGTCATGGGACTTGTCAACGGAATTTGTTACCCTTTTGTTTTGTGGCGCGCCTGGATGCGCAGGGTTTCTGTGCAAGATGGGAGGAAGATGCATGAGAAGGACTGGATGGGTGTGCAAGGAGCATTGGTGTCTACCACAGACTGTACTTAACTCAGAGAAGGGAAGAGGTTGAGGGCCAGATGCATACTCGACTCATCTCAGCTTGGCTCGGGAGGAGGAACGGCAGGTTCCCCCTTGTTTTTTTTTTCTTTCTTTTTTTCAGACTCTAGATTACTGTGCAGGACCACCATCAAGTATCAGATACCTTACCCTCGATGTTTGCAAGATGTGGTGTTGCTCACTTCCATTGCCTCAGCAACTCCATCTCAGGGTATCAGCCCCTTCTGCTTTTGCCGAGGATCCATCAGAGACAGCCTCGCAGTAAAATATTGACCCTCGCCCCGCGCTAGAACCCTCATTGTCATGTCGTTGGATCACACTGAGTGGCAGGCCGCTGGCGTGTGCTTTCCCTCCGACCCATCTCTGGCGTTTGCGGTGGGAAATCCGAGGCGGCAGACACCTGACAAAATCAGACCAAACTGGAGCGGCCGGAAGTGCTACAGCCGACTGGGGCTGACGTGGGCTTCTGCTTTCACCGAGGCAGTGCTCGGAGATTACCTGAATCCAGGCGGTGACTCAAGGAATACATGCACGAGACCGTTCATGCGGTTTCCCACTGCTTCTGTTCTGATTCAAACCAACGATCCATCCTTCAGGGCTCCTACAAACAGAATGTGCCCCTGTGTAACCCAAACAATCCGGGCAAGGACCTGGCTGCGCCGCCCCGTCGCGCTGCTGACCCCAGGCACCTGCTTGCAGGGACGGCCATAAAATTACGTCTGCGGCTGCAATTCATGCATGTTGACGAAGGGTTGGGAACCCAGACAGACCGTCGGAAAGTCAGGGGACAGTTGTGAGACTAAAACATCTGGCAGTGGTTCGTCTCCAGGGGCAGGGACAACGACCTGGTTCCCGGAACTCGCTTCATGCCGACTAATATACTGTTAAATGTTTAATACTAGACTGGCAGCCCTGCGTTTATTAGCTGAGCAGGTTGACATGTCTATGTAAGGTACTCTGTGGATTAAGGTGCGAATGGTTTCGAATCACCCCGTTTGTGTATCACAAGTCAGAACTCAACTGATCTCCTAATGAGGGCATTGGTCTCAACTTGGGACGGATCTCTCGGAGATGGTTGTGGCGTTTGCTATGCCCGAACCTCCCCCTATCTCCGTTGGTTGAGGGGAGGTACGCGCAAAGGGCTGCCAAGCAAACCGCATGTCGTGTCCTGACCCGGCACGAACTGCCGAAGCGTCAGCCACAAACCAGAAGTCCGGGTTGTCATGACATTTTCGAGTCTCACCACTGTCAGCACCAATCAGAGACTGAGCCGTCCCGAAGGAGTTGTTGCAACCCTCCCGCTGCTGTTTTGCGAAGCCAACGTCGTGTCCAAGGGCCTGAGCAAATGCCGGCATTGAGACATTGTACAGTGCCGCTCGAGCCCGGAGGTTTCAGTCTGAGCGGCGTGGAGAAATATTGCAACAGTGGGATAACAGTAACATTCTGGTCTTGCGGTTCAGGTGCGAATGACACATCGGTATTTGATCTCGTGTTGGGCTTACAACACCAGCCCCGATCCTTCAACCGAGTGGACGGCTCCCTGCTGGACCAGGCAGGATCCTTGACCGAAGGGCCACCCCGAACGAGCACTGCCGGATTTGCCGGACGGGAAGGCACCACGACATTCACACGTGGCCGCATGTAACCACGCAAGGGCAAGGAGAATGAATAGATCATCGACATAAGCCCCGGTTATTGCATTCCGTTGCAACCCCTGAACAACCCTTTACCCCCGACCAATGCGCTCTACAACCCCGAACCGCAACCAACATTACCCCAACGGGGGAAGCGTTGCGGCCGAGTGAGAGCTATCGCATTGCTTCTAAACAATTTCTGCCCTCTTGTGCCGCAAGCTAACAATACGTAGTGAACAGATAAAATCCTTCCGACCCTCCCCACCACGGGCCTTGTGCAATTTCTTCTGTTCATGGCAGGAGCCAGGGCCAATGCCTTCCAATGGTCATCGCCTACGGAAGCTTACGTAGGCTTTTGCCGATGGAACATCACCAAGGGGCCCAAGCAAGGGAGGGTGAACGTCGCTGGGGACGCAAACAGCTGAAAGCCAGTGCTGGACTACGCACTGCTCGCCCTCAGACGACAAACCACACCAGTGTAGGGCAACAGAACACAACCGTAGAAAGATACGAGAGACTTCCTGTTGACCTGCCAGTAACAGTTTAGCCTGTCTCTCACACGTGTATCGCGGGATGTCTCGCACCATGACAATAGCCCCCTTCAAGTTCAACAAGATTTCCAAGGCTGTGAACCTAAGAAAATCAGACTCAGTGGCCCTTTCAGACCTTCAACCGTTTCGTTTTATATCCCCCTGGTGGTCAAATACCACTGACCGTTATTTAACACTCGGAGTTTCCTCTAGATAATATGCCCTGTGCTACGCCGATCCCGGGCCCTCTCAAATCGTCTTCATAGGGCCACGAGGCCCAGGGCGCAGGTTTCGGTCCTATCCAGGCAAGGATCAGCCGCGTGCAGCAACTATCGACCTGTCGCAGGAAGGAAAACGTCCTCCTCCCGAAGCTGACTGCGACACGAGACAGGGTTGCTTTCCCGCCCCTCCAACCACCCAGCCGGTAGCTGCATGGGGATGTGCTGGCCGTTGACCGCCGCTTCCGCTTGTCTCAGCCTCTTGAAGCTTTGGTCCCCACGAATCCTCGTCGACATCGGGCAAGCAAGAGTCACGCCTGCCTGACGTCCCGCGCGGCACAGATAAAATTGCCATCCCGAATGCTCCCCAATGCGCTGCAAACCACGCCAGTGCGATGAGACTCAGCAACCGTCAACGGCTAGGATGGGGGCGGAGACGCCGGCGATGCGTCTTGCCGGGCTTCTCAGGCAGGCAGGCTGCCTTGCCCTCGAGCTTGGACATCGAAGCCGCCGTTTTACTTCGGCCCTGTTGGTCGTCATGTCGTCGGACCCAAACCAGTATAAGTAGGAGGGTGAGACATGCGCTTCGGAAACCGTATCAACCACCACAGACGATCACTCTCTTTCGTACGCACCCATCTTCTCTTTCTTCTCGCAGACCTTGGTATTATTAGCACATCTGCCACTTCGGGATCTCAACAACCAACATGAGGACCTCACTCTTTACTTTCCTTGCCACGCTCGCTGGCTCGTTTGCCTCAACCATTCCTCGGGCCCCGGCAGATCTGCTCCAGCCACGGCAGACAGCGTGCGAGAACACGCCGACGTCTCGCAACTGCTGGGGCGAGTTCTCCGTCGACACCAACTACTACGATGTCACGCCCGTCACCAACTCGCCGCCCAAGGAGTTCTGGCTCTCAGTGGTCGAAGGCCCGTGTGCCCTCGACGGATACAGCCGGACGTGCATGACCTTCAACGGCACGGTCCCCGGTCCGACCATCATCGCCGACTGGGGCGACGAGGTCATCATCCACGTGACCAACAACATGGCCAGCAACGGCACGAGCATCCACTGGCACGGGCTGCGGATGCTCAACAACGCGCTCAACGACGGCGTGCCCGGGGTCACGCAGTGCGGCATCGCGCCGGGCGAGACCATGACGTACCGGTTCCGGGTCACGCAGTACGGGTCGACGTGGTACCACAGCCACTTCAGCCTGCAGTACGCCGAGGGCCTGTTCGGCGGCATGATCCTGCGGGGCCCCACGACGGATCACTACGACGAGGATTTGGGCTTGCTGTTCCTGCAGGACTGGCCGCACGTCGAGGCGTTCACGCTCTGGCACACGGCCAAGCTTGGGGCGCCGCCCATCGCGCACAACGGGCTGATCAACGGGACCAACTCGTTCGACTGCAGCGGGTCACAGGACCCAAAGTGCGTGGGCGGCGGGAGGAAGTTCGAGACGGTGTTTGAGACGGGTAAGAAGTACCTCCTCCGGCTGGTCAACGTGGCCGTGGACGGCGCGTTCCAGTTCAGCATCGACGGGCACAAGCTGAAGGTGGTGGCGCACGATCTCGTGCCCGTCGTCCCGTACACGACCGACAGCGTGGAGCTTACCATCGGACAGCGGTACGACGTCATCGTCGAGGCCGACGCGGCGCCGGGCGACTACTGGCTCCGGGGCGGCTGGAACGTCGGGTGCGCCAGCAACGGGAATGCGGCGGGAATCACGGGCATCGTGCGGTACGATGCCAGCAGCACGGCAGACCCGAAGTCGGTGAGCACCGTGACGCCGTCGACGAGCTGTCTTGGTGAGCCTGTCGAGAAGACGGTGCCGCATCTGAAGCTGGATGTGACCAACATGCGGGGCGGCGTGGTCAACGAGGTGCTGGGGACGGCGTTCGACGACTACTTCAAGTGGACCATCAACACGAGCAGTCTGCTGCTGGATTGGTCGAACCCGACGATGGGGCAGATCTTCGAGGGGAAGAGTCTGTTCCCGACCGAGTACAACGTGGTGGGTGTCAATGTGAGTGGCCCCGTCGACTATTGTGACTCGTGACTTACAGTTGGGATTGAGTTGTTGCTGACCCATCCCCTCATGATTAGGCATCTGGTACCGCCCCGGAATGGGCCGTCCTCGTCATCCAAGACAGCAGCAACTTGGGGTAAGCTTTGGCCCTTCTCTCCTTGCAACCGCGCTGTCCATTCTGACCGTGTTTCCCACCAGACTCGCCCACCCCATCCACCTCCACGGCCACGACTTCTGGGTCCTGGCATCCTCGACGGGCATCTTCGACGGCGACACGAGCAAATTCAACACGACCAACCCGTCGCGGCGTGATGTGGCCACGCTGCCGGGCAATGGCTACCTCGCAATCGCGTTCCAGCTGGACAACCCGGGGGCGTGGCTCGTGCACTGCCACATCGCGTGGCACGCCAGCCAGGGGCTGTCGCTCGAGTTTGTCGAGAGCCAGGCGCAGATCAAGGTGGACGAGGAGAGCCGCAGGGTGTTTGACGAGACGTGCGCGGCCTGGAAGGCGTGGAAGCCCGTCTGGCCGCAGGAGGACTCGGGGATTTGAGGGCCGCCTTTCTTCTCGAGTCTGGATTTGATCAGATGTTGACCAGGTTGGGTGGGTGGTGTTGGTGTCGGGCTCGAATGTCACAGGTTGTTGGGTTGCATTCCTTTTTTTTTTTTGTGTGTGTTTGTCTGTAAATTAAAGAACTAGAACTAATTGGAATTCAAGCGGGCATGACATCTTGCAATGTTTGGTTGGTCAGGTGTTTCGCGCATCTTGAGATCTGGCAGACGAGTCGACGATGAGTCGGAGTCGGACGGCGCTGAGCTAAGTCGATTCATGTTTGCCAAGCATCGACCACACCAAGAAACAAAACTCCCGTGGCGATGGCTTCCTTCGGTTTTCTTCTTGCCAAGGACATCAGAGCAAGGATACAAGGGAGTGGTCACATGGCTGATCACTTTTCAACATCGTCGGTTATTCAAGCAGCAGCTTCCAGGCGTTGGACCTCGAGACCAAGTCAAGCGGACGTCTGCGTGGGAAGGCGAGGTGGGGGGGTCATCCGATCGCGGGCAGCCGCCAAGACCAGACCTGCCACGGGCAGCCAGCTGGCGATCTACACTAGGCATCCACACACGCCAAGGCCGGTGCAGCTTCCAATCACGAACATCGCAACTTTTGGAGCTCTGAACCTCGATCCGGGACGACCCTCACGCGATTCGCGCCGCAAGCCATTGAAACACCACAATGGGCCGCATGGGCCGGGTATCGACCGCAGAGCTCGGCAATTATTTGCTCACGGGCCAGATCAGCCGCCAGGGTTGTCTGCGTGCCCGTCTCCCCCAAATCTCGGCCAACACAGCTCTGCGCCAGACACGCCAGATAACCTTCACTCGCACGAACCAGACCCGGACTTTTGCCCACCAAGCAGACACGTCGTCGTCGTCGTCGACACCCGCCCCCGCCAATGCGGCCCCTGTGCCCATCGTGCCCTTCCGAAAGCAGCAGAAGGACCAAGCCAAGGCCCTCAAGGCCTCTGGAAAGAAGAAGAAAAAGAATGCCGACAACCAGACCGTTCCAGGGTGGGAGCTCACAGTCGGCATCGAGATCCACGCCCAGCTCAACACCGCCCGCAAGCTCTTCTCCCCCGCCGCCTCCTCGTTCAACGACATTCCGAACAGCCATGTGGCTCTCTTCGACCTCGCCATGCCCGGCTCGCAGCCGCTCTTCCAGCCCGCCACCCTGATCCCCGCCGTGCGCGCCGCCTTAGCCCTCAACTGCGCCATCCAGCCCGTCAGCCGCTTCGACCGCAAACACTACTTCCACTGGGACCAGCCCGCCGGCTACCAGATCACCCAGTACTACCACCCTTTTGCCCGCGACGGCCGCATCACCCTGCTCGCCCGCGACGGCATCGCCCCCGAGGACGGCGACCGCGTCGAGATTGGCATCCGCCAGGTGCAGATGGAGCAGGACACAGCCAAGACCACCGCCCAGCCGGGTGACGTCCAGTGGCTTGACTTCAACCGCGTTGGCATGCCCTTGATCGAGATCATCACCCAGCCCCAGATCCACCACCCAGCCACCGCCGCCGCCTTTGTGCGCAAGGTGCAGATGCTGCTCAGCTCCGTCGACGCCTGCGTCTCGGGCATGGAGGCCGGCGGCCTGCGCGCCGACGTCAATGTCTCGGTGCGCCGGAGCGAGGATGTCGCGACGGGACCACTGGGGACACGCACCGAGATCAAGAACCTGAGCAGTTTCAAGGCTGTGGAGGACGCCATCATTGCCGAGCGCGACCGCCAAATCGCCGTGCTGGAGGCTGGCGGGGTGATCGAGGGTGAGACACGCGGCTGGTCGTTGGGTGGCACAGAGACGCGCCGTTTGCGCGGCAAGGAAGGGGAAGTGGATTACCGGTACATGCCCGACCCGGATCTTGGGCCAGTCGCGATTGGGGAGGATCTTGTCGGGCGCCTGGCATCGTCCATGGGCATGTTACCTGACGCCGAGATTGACGAGCTGGCTGGGAAGTACGGGATGAGCGCCAAAGACGCGCTCTCCCTCATGATGCTGGATGATGGAGCACGGATTCAGTATTTCTACAATGTGCTCGATGCACTCGAGGCACGGCTGGGACTTGCTGCATATACCGGCCCTGACCAACGGCATGCTCTGCTCGCTGCCAACTGGTGTCTCCACGAGCTTGGCAAGCTGACCGACCTCGCCAGCGATCTCGGCATGACACCCGAGGGCGAGTGCCATGTTCCGTCGTCGGACCTGGCAGCCATCCTCAGCCACCTTCACCGCAGAGAAATTACAGCCAGGGTGGCCAAGGACCTGCTGTGGGGTGTCTTCCGCGGTGAGATTGCCGTCGGCGACGTCACGCAAACGGTCGACGTGGGCAATCTGTGGTTCAAGGAACTTTCCGAGCAAGAATACGCGGACCTTGCGGACGAGGTGGTCGACGGCGAAGCCAAAGTCCTCGGCGACTTCCTGCGCTTCAAACAAGGCAAGGCGAAGGCCTACCCGCAAGGGAAGCTCATGTTCCTGGTGGGGAAGATGATGCGGGCAGGCGCCGAGGAGCGCATGGATCCCGCTTCCGCCGAGAGGGTGTTGAAGGGCAGGATTGAGGAGGTTCATTTGCCAGCACTCGAGTCGAACGAGTAAGGGGCGAGTCATTGGCTGTTCTCCCGGGCAGGTGTTGAGCACCAGCGTGCTGCCGTCGATCCGGGACGGATGCACGTCACCACGAGTTGCCTCAGATTCCCGTCGTCAAACGCCCGTTCCATGGTTGCCCTCTGGTTCCGTCTTCCACACAAACATTGATCACAGTGGTAACCAGGTCATTGATCTATTGCAATACGCAATACTGGACTTCATCGTGTGTTCTGCGTGCCAACCACTCCATCGGCGACGCCGGTAGTTGTCATCCATCGTTTCGTTCCTGTCCTCGACGCTCTCGCCGACGCTTTTGCTTTTTGCTCTGTCCATCTCTGAATCTCCACGTGGGCTTGGTGGGAGGCATGATGGCCACCGAGACCCCCACTGGCGACGGGAGGCCGCATGATTCTGGCAAGTTCTGCAGCTGGCAGGCCCTGACCCGTCTCGAGTTTGCCGAGGCGTTTGCTGGACTGAGAGGTCGAATCAGGGGTCCAGAATCGGGTCGCCAGAGCTCGTCGGCGAGTCCCAAATCAGTCCTGCAAACGATGAAATGACACGAACAGCCGTCCAGTGCTCCCGGCCTTCCCCATTGCAACACCATGTGCCCGTGACGAAAACCCTGACCAAGAGAGAAATCCTCCCTCCTCTGTGACACGTTTCGTATAAGTATCTTCCTCCCCTCGGCACATACGACCCCTTGAACTCTCCCTTTCTTCTTCCTCACGCGATCTCCTCACAGTCAGCTTGAGCATGCGGAGGAAGTACGCTCTCGGTCCCTGCCGTCTTTGCCATCGCTTTGTCCGCCGAAGGGTCCACGGTGTCAGCATCATCTCCCCTTTCAACCGCTTCTCATCCTTCTTTTACCATCCCCGCACCCGTCAAGCCCACATTCGCGCTCGCCGCCTCTTTCACGCTCGCTTGATCGTGCTTCGCTTCAACGCACCATGCCGTCCGCAAACCCCTCCGGCTCCCAGGGCCTCACGGCGTCGCCTGCCAAACCGTCGATCCACGACACCTCCCCCCGCGGAGTGAAGCGTCTCGAGCCGGCTGACGTCTCTGACCACGAGGGTGGCCAGACCGCCCACTCGGGCCCGGCCAAGAAGAAGAAGAAGTCGTCCTCTCGCAAGAAGGAGAAGCGTCTAGCCAAGTTGGCGCGCCTCTTAAACTCCCAGGTGGCCTCCGACGCCAATGTCAGTTGAACCCCATTTGATTCCAACTCCATCCGCCCTTCCCCTTATCTATCACTGCCGCCGCATCTCAAGTGCCTTGGTAATTAACACAGTCTGCAACAGCCCGTGCGTGCCGGACTCGCTGCTTTGATCTCCAGAAACATGGACTCGGAGCACGAGGCCGACGCCCCCGCCCCCACCCCCACGCCTTCTCCCGTGTCGTCCGAGGGCGAGAAGAAGTTCATCCGCCGTCCGGTTGAGTCCTCCCCAATCACGTACCCAACCTCGTCCGATGACGAGGGTGAGCGCGCGCCTCCCACCCCGACTCCCACTCGCGCCCCGGCTGTGGTTTTTGACTTTGCTGGTGAGATCGCCGCTGATGACGACGATGATGCGAGCACGGTTCATGAGGATGAGCCCGCGTCTGATGTGGAGGAGGTCGCCGCTGCTGAGGTGGAGGAAGTCACCATGGTTGATGCGGAGGAGGACGTTGGGGTCGAGGAGATCGAGGACGTCGAGGAAGTTGAGGACGCCGAAGAGGTTGAAGAGGTTGAGGAGGCTGAGGAGGTTGAGGAAGCCGAAGAGGTCGAGGAGGCTGAGGCGGAGGTCGAGGAAGTCGAGGAGGAAACGCTGCCCTCTGATCACACCAACCAGTCCCATGACGTGGCCAGCAACTCCGACATGTTGGTAGCATTTCTGCTCGGTTTCTTGGCCGGTTTTGTTGACGAGCACAACGCAAACCACAGACTCGTGACGGCCATGCTCGCCGAGGTCGAGCGGCTCCGATCCCGCACGCTCAGCGCCCCCCTCCAAGGCCGGAGACGGCGCCTTAACGCCCTCAACCTGCACTGGCGCCTCGTTGGCATGCGCCTGATCTTCAAGACCTTCAAGGGCGACTACGATGCTATCGCCGCTCGCCTGAAGCTCCTGGAACAGGACCACGAGGCCCTCAAGGCCAAGGTCAAGCGCCTGCGCAACGGGACGCAGAGGGACATGCGCAGCCAGGACGTGTCAATTGAGCACCACACCGAGGTGAGTTTTCCCCAACATTCGTGGTTCCCTTGCTCGGGAACATGCTGACCTTTTGCCTTGTGCAGTGTCTTAACAAGGTCCACGAGGCGCACGAGGCTGCCACCGGAGACAAGCTGTGGTAGAGCGGGCGAGGCGACTCTTGCCTAGACTTCAGGTTCTTTTGTCTTTCCTATCTTTTTGCCTTGCTTGAGCCACAAGGGGGTGGTCGTGGATGGCAGGCGTTGAAGTCTGCTGGATATGACCATCCAATGCTGCGGGGTTAATGTGTCAGGTGGGCTTGTCTGATGGTGGGAAAAACTGTAATAGAAGTGTGTTTTTGGCTTTCTTGTTTTAATTCCGAAGATAGAAGTGTGTTTGGCTTTCTTGTTGCAAAAAGATAGAAGTGTGTTCTTTCCTTCTTTCTTGTTTTAACACCTGAAGAATAGATAGTTTCGCTCGCTTAGGTAGACACCAAACCTAGGAAACAAAAAAAAGAACAGACTTCCAGGTCCACAGCCCACATTTCTTGGCCGGCTTTGGCTTCTGCTCAGTTTACACATGTGTCATCCTTGGACGCCTAGTCGAGCCATCCTCCCTCCCCACCGGCGTTTAACCCGACTTTCCATTCACAACCCCCCTTCCTTGCGAACCCATGACCCCCAACTGCAAACTTGAACCATAACCGCCACCACGACCTAATACACACCTCACCCAACCTTCTACCAGAACCAGCCACTCCCCCTCTTCCTCCATGACCACTACCTATTCTCACCCATCAAACTCCCCTCAACTCCCCTCAACTCCCCTCAACTCCCCTCAACTC
>Ga0247824_10000047_pt1 | contig 44991 bp, 64 predicted proteins | sample 13C_PalmiticAcid_FD_194412 | JGI IMG/M metagenome (GOLD analysis project Ga0247824, IMG submission 194412) | Soil microbial communities from agricultural site in Penn Yan, New York, United States - 13C_PalmiticAcid_Day48 | ecosystem: Environmental > Terrestrial > Soil > Agricultural land...
AGATCAAGCTCGATCAGATGAAGAAGGAAGCCGCCAGCGAAGGCTCTTTCACTTCCGTCATGACCGATACGGTTGCAGCGGTGCGCTCATCCTATGAAGGCGTTACGGTAGAACTGCGCAACGCCTTGCACCATGCCAACGAACGCGGCGACAAGCTGCAGGAGCAACTGTTTACGACCATCTCAAACTTCAACGAAGCAACCTTGCGCGGGCAGGCGCAGACGCGCGAGGACATAGCCAAGATTAAAGAAGAGGGCGACCGAGCTAATATCCGCATTCACAAGCGCATGGATGAATGCGAGCAACGCGACAAGGTTTGCCAAGAGCGCCTTATCCGGCTGGAAGGCTTTGAAGAAATGGTTAAAGTCCTGGCGGATAAACAGCCGACTAACATCACCCTGCAGACTGGTAAGGTTACGCAAGCGGCCCCGCTGGACCTTAGCCAAACCCACGGACACGGACAATGATTGCCCAAGCTCTGCTTACCCGTATCCTGGCCTATACCCTGGCGGCTGCCGTCCTGGCCTGCGGCGGGCTCACCCTGTGGGCAAAGGCGCAGGGCCTACGGGCAGACCTGGCTACGGAGCGGGCAGATTCGGCCGTTAAGGACGCGCAGGAGCTACGCGAAGCTAACGGCAAGCTATCTGCTACCCTGGAAGTGCAAACGGACCTAGAGCGGCAGCGTTATAGGCAATATCAGGCTTTGAGGAAAGACTATGAAAAGCGGAATTCTAGGATTGCCGGGGCCAGCGATGACGGCTGCCTCGATAGGCTTGTTCCTGTCAGCTTGCGCGAGCAACCCGCCGACGCCAGCGCAGAGAGTGCCCCCATCCCTTGACGCGCGAGTAGAGCCCGCGCAGGAATTGCCGGAGAGCTACCGCAACAAGCTTAAACACAGGGAGGCCCTACGCGAATGGGGCCTGCAGTGCGAAGCCGATAAAGCGACGGCTCGGGAAGAAATAGAGAAAAACAAAGCCCCTTAATTGGGGCTTTTAAATTTGTCGCTCTGAAAAAGTTTTTCAAATTTAACGCGGTTGTTTTTGTACAGAGCCAAGCCTTCTGACAAACAACTCGGTTCCATGTCCATGATGCGCGCGGCATCGCATACCCGCATCCGCGAGCGCGGCCGGGATACTGAAGTCAACGTTTCGCAGACGGTGAATCAGGCCCAAGCGCAGGCGCAGCAGCAGCAGCAGGTCGGTGCGCTGGTGGTCGGTTTTAATCGACTGCTGGACCGCTTCGACACGCTGCAGAACCTGCACTCTGTGCAGAAGTCGGTTGTCATTGGCAGTGGTTCCGCCAAGAACGACGCCGACAACACAAACAACCGCGTCTAACGCGGCTGCAGTGGTAGAGCCCCGGTTCGCCGGGGCTTTTTTTTATTCGTGCAGGCCGTTGCCTTCGATATCTTCAAAGAAAGCCTCAATCTTGTTGTTGAGAGCCTCCCACTTTTCCGACTCTCCGCCCCAGAACGTATGAAGCATTGAGTTAAGTTCTCCCTTGGCTCTGCACCATGCCATCATGCGGTGCATATGCTTAAGGTCATTCGGCTCGGTGCGCTCCGGCATTTGTAGCAGCATGTTTGTTACTCCTGGGTTTGGTAGGCTTTGCGGAAACCGGCCATTGTGATTGCGCCGACAAGGCGAAACATTTTAGCCGCGTCGGTTTGGTTGCTGTTGTCATACATAACGCGCGGTGTCTCCACAGGTGCGGGGCGGTTCGCCTCTGCCGGGTAGAAGCGCGCAGCGGCGTCATTGAAGTCAATGCAAGCCATGTAGCCGCGCGAGCCGGGGCGCAGCACGCCCATAGAGCCGTGTTTGCTCCACGGATCAAGATTGCCCCAACCGCCGGCCGTTACCTTCTGCCAGTACAGATAGCCGCGTGGGAGGCCCTTACGCGGACCGCGCGAGTAGGTGCCAAACTTGGCAAGGATTTCGTCAGCCTGGGCACCGAACTTGCGGCGGAACAGTTCCAGACCGAAGGGCGACGACAGCGCAGCGGACATGGGGTTCCACTGAGCCCGGCGGCTGATGTTCTTTTCAAACCCGTTCATTTCCTTAACTCCGGTTTGTTTGCTTCCTTGGGACACAAGTATAGGGCCGGATACTAACTAAGCAACAAATGGTTTTTAATCGTTTGTTCGTTTTAGATAGGAAAATATAATTGGCAAAAAGAAAGCCCCTGGGTCAGCAGGGGCTTTCTAGGCGGCAGGTTGGCTGTTTAGGTTTCACTTGCGCATGATACTTTCCCCTTCAGGTTAAGTTAGCTTGCTAAGGATTGCCCAAGCCTGGCGGCTACTTCAGGTACAACGCTAATCGGTTTTGTTTGTTCCGTCAAGCGGCGGCAAAAGCCAGTCGTGCTTAACCTGCCATGGCCTGGGCTCGCCATGGAAACAAACAATGCGAGTCTGCGGCCCCGGTGCTGCACCCTGTGGCAACAAGTCAAGCTTGTAGCTGCAGATTTGATTAGGGAATTTATCCTGCAGGATGTCCCATCCGCCGTGTTCCTTGGCGCAGTGCTGGATAAACCCCTGGTCGCCCCACTTGGCCGGCGTAACGCATTCCGCCATATGTTTCTGAGGGTTGCGCATGAACTCTTGGTACAAATGCAGTTGTTCGGTTTCCCAAGCCATGCCGCCGGAGCCGATGCGGTGCGATTCCTTGGCACTGAGGTTGCGCAGTACGGCAAGCCGTTTGTATTGCTTGGGTCGCAGCATATGCCGGATATCGCCAACCAGCGCGGTATCCAAGTCAAGGTAAAACGCTGCGCCGAAGGCGGCGAACAATTCGAGCTTTGACCACCAACCCGGCAAGTCGTCCTGCAGCTTCAGCGTCGTAACGCCTGCAACCTCAACGTCCGACAGGCAATAAAAGCTTTGTTCGTAACCGGCATGAAGCCGCACTTGATCCCGGAGCCAACGCACGTTGTCAGGTCCATACTCAACGTGCATATTCCGGTTTTTCCAACCGCCGGATTTAAGAACGCAAACGATAGGGAGCATTTGTTATTTCCAGTTCTCTTTAACCCAAGGTTTGTTAGACGTTGACGGGTCGCGCTTGCCGCTGAAGAACACAAGCCGCGCATTACCCGGCAGACTCTGTTCACATTGGCGAGCTTCATATACGCCGTCGTCAATCGTGAAGCGCGGCGCGATCTTGCCTAGCTCATTGCGGATATAAGCCTGATCGGTGCCGATGCAGACGCCTTGCTTCCTGGCAGCTTCAAGCCGCTGCAGCGCGTATTCCGGGTTCTTGTCGAATGAGTCCCACAGCCAATGAGAGGCGTACGGGTTACACATCATAAGAGAGCCGTTATAAAACTGATCCGGCGCCGCATCCTGTTTGATGGGATTGTAGGCGTTGAAAATCATTGGCTCATCCCGATCAAACAAACTGGTTATGTCTTTCAGGATAACGCAGTCCAAGTCGATACTAACCCGGCGAGCGCCTAGCATCTGTTCCGCGTCGTTGCTAAAGAACCATAGGCGCCGATAGCAGCCGCCAAGCTCCGCGTACTTAGTAGGCGCGCTAGCAACGCATAGCCCCGGTGTCTTGGCGACAAGCCCGCGCCAGTCAAAATCCCACTGATCCGTAAAGCAGACAAGCCGATAAGGCGCGTGATAATGCCGCCGCAGCATGTTGGACAGGGCGATGACGTGCCAAGGCGTGTACCGCACCGCAGACGGCAGCTTATAGCCGGTGCCGGGCGGATTCCAAAGCCAGCAGACGAAAGTTAGCATTGGACAACCATCCTGTTGAACTTCTTATAAGAAAAGTTCTCAGCTAGTACAGCGGTCGGGTACATTTCGAGCAACTTGGTAAGCGATCCTTGACTCTTGCGCATGTCGCAAATCAGCACCCCGCCCGGCCTAACCTGTGGCCAATAGCTATCAATGCTGAAGTGAAAGCCCCAAGCCAGCAGGCTGATAACCACGTCAAAGCGCTTGCTCGGGATTTCGGTTTTCTCTGTATCAACACAGGTGACTTGTTCAAGGTCAACGTAGTTGTTTTCCAGTAGCTTGAGCGCGAGCGGGAAACTGTTGTATGCGCTCGCATCCTGGCCGGCGTCCGTGTAGCCATAGCGTAGCTTGTCCTTCGGCGTCACGATATCGCGGTCGGCAAGGTAGAGACGTGGACCGTAGGCCCATGGCTTCGTCCGCTGCCGGTCATAGTGCCGATACAGCTTGGCGCTGATGCCAGCCATGCCGGAGCCGATATCGAGAATGTCCGTAGCTTCGGCCGGCAAGAACGGCTTGATTTGTTCGTAAGCCGTTTCAATGTCCTGCGCGTAGGTGTCGGCGCTACCGTCCGTGCGCTGCAGGCGCAGCAGTTCCATACACTCCTGGGGAACCTTAATCATTGCGCTCATTCTCCAACTTAAGCAGTTCGCGGATTAGAACATGGCGTTCTTGAATGCAAACGCGGATGCCCAAACGGCAAAGGCGCTCCGTATCGTCGAGTTCGCGCATGCGATCTTTTATGCAGCGAATGCCCCACAAGCGCCAAAGATTTTTAATCGTTTTCAAGATCATCTCCAAAGTCTTTTAGTCGTGCTTCGTCAATACGGTTTTGCATCTTTGAATCTTCAGCGTGTCGCGCAACAGCGGCGATCTTCTTAAAATCTGCCGGCGACAGGAACACGCGGAAGTGTCCACAGGCTAGCCGCACTTCCTGGCCGCTGTTGATTTCCTCGATTGTAGCAACAACCTGCATTTCCGCGTCTTCATGGTGCAGTAGGGTTTCCGGCGGGTTGTTGCTGCGCTTGGCGAGCTTAAGGATTTTCATAGGTAAAGATTCCTTTACGTGCGATGCCGATTAAGGCGCCTTTCGGGGAAGCTGTGCAATCCAAAACCTGCACCCCTGAGTTATCGCCGGTAAGGCTTTCACGCTTGGCGCTTTGTATTGCAGCGTCTAGCGTCTTGTGGTCTACAGCCATGATGCCCCAACGCGGTAAAATTTCCTTGCTGTAGAACATTGCTTAATCCTTTAGCTGAATGCGTTGTGCCTCTTCCACCAGCGATGCCAGCATGCCGGCTCCGATCTCGCCCGCCTTGGCGTTAAGCCGGGCCACGCGGGCAACCAGCTTTAGAGCCGCTTCGTTCTCCTGGCGCAAGCGCAGGATTTCGTCAGTCATGACCTTAGCGCGGGATTCGCCAAGTGCAGTTGCCGGCAGCTTGCCGTTGTTAAAGTCATCCTGAATCCAATTTGTATCTTGGATATACCCTTCAAAAGCGCGTGCAGTAGTCATCAGCTCTTGTATCTTTTCGCGGACCTGATGCACAGTCCCGCCCTGCCAGCCGCAGGCTTCGCAAAGCTCTTTCAGCGGGCCGAAGGTTTCAAGCTGTGCAACGCGCTCCCGCAGTTGCTCAACGTTCATAAGTAGCATGTTCATTAGCGAGCCTCCTGCGCGATGCGGAAGGCTTCGGCGCTGGCAGGATTAGCCCCTACTACATTCATTCGTACAATCGTGTCGCCGCAGCGCGGATGGCACTTGGCGAAAGCCTCCTGCAAAGAGCGGGTTTCTTTCCAGATGTAACCATAGCGCCCTAGGACAATAAAGCGGTTCATTAGACGCCCCTTAGATAATCTGAACTGGCAGAGAAATAAGCCTTTCGCTAGCAGCGTTTTCGGCGGCGTTGTCCAGCAAGGCGGCGAAAGCATCGTCCGCGCTCTGTCCGGCGCGCATGGCTTCGGCTACGTCGTCCGCGCTGATGAACAGGCTGCAAGTACGGCCCTGCGCGTCCTGCACTGTTACCAGCCTATCCACAATCCGTGCCTTCTGCTGCTTTGCCATGTTCGCCGCTCCTGTTCCTTGGATACAGATTCTAAACGAACAAACCAGCAAGTAAACAAAAACTTTTTAATCGTTAACCGGGTTTGGTAAGGCTGCGCCTATCGCCACTAAAGCCGCCTGGGCCTCCCGGATATACCAGCCCCGATCTAGGTCCGCCGGTACACTATCCGGCAGCAACATGCAAGGCGCCGCCCCGTCAGTGTCCGGCACTTTGTTGCCTGACTCCGCGTAGATGATCGGCTCAGTATCCCCGATCCCGTAATACCAGCGTACAACCTTGCCTAGATACCGGCCTTTGTATCCGCCGCCTTTGACCTTGCGCACACAAACAAACCGCTTGATATCCTGGCAGGCGAAGATTGTTTCTTCGACGGCGGTGCCTTTTAATAAGAACTGTTCAACAGCATCATTGACAATTTGATTCTGCGGGTTCTTGCTTAGCTCACCTGGGGGTGCCGATCCCTTGGCGGAATAAACCCCTTTGAACTTGCAGGACAGTTTGCCGTCTTCCTCTTTAACCGCTATGTAGTTGTTAACGTCACGACAATGCAGGCTACGATAAACAGCCTCTTCGGTTTCAAACCCTGTGTCCATCTCCCACTGTTTGATAACCGCTTCAAAGGTTGCGGATTGGCTTTCGTGGAAGCGACTAACAACGCCGTCAGTATTGGCGCTGACCACAGGTATACCAGCAAGCTCTAGCCGCTCAATCAGCATGAGCAAAGACAACTGGCCGGTAATCGTTACCTGCATAAGCAAGTCGGGGCTATAGAAAATCGAGTAAGCGTTTCCAAGCTTGCCGAAGCAACCGTTAATAACGATCTTGCGAGACTCCGCGCCAACCTTGTTGCCGGATTTCTTATCGCGCAATCGTTGCTCTACTTCATCGCGGTAGACTTCCAAGAACACAGGCCCCAAGTGTTCCGGGTACAGCTTGCAGTTCAGGATAATGCGAGGGTAGAAGCTCGCAACGTCCCTGTCCCGAATAACATAGCCGTCTTTGGCATAGTGGGAAATGGTTTGTTCGCTGCTGTGCAAGCCGCCCATACCCATCCGATACAAGCCCCCGTTAATCGGGAGCGACAGGCTTTCTAACTCCTGTGGCAATCGCACATAGCCGGAGGGCTCAACAACGAACTTGGCGTTACATACGCGGTGCAGCGTCCATTGCATGGTTGCGCTTTGGTACTGCAGGAACTTCGGAGGCTTGTAATAGATTTCCCGCCCTGGTTCCACTTCCGGCCGTCCGCCGCTATAGCCGTAGGCCCTGAGCTTGTTTTCAATGACGGCTTCAGCAATCTGAGCATCCGACTTGCTGCGAACGTCAACACCCTGCAGCGCGGAAATTTGTTTGCGCAGTTCTATCTGCGGCTGCAGTTGCTTGTACAGCAGCGCGGTATTGTCCAAGTCGTTTACGTTGTACCACCGAACGACAACCATCTGATGCCCGGTTAACCAAGCGTCAGGATGGAACGGAAGGTCTGCCATCTGCCGGCAGTGCAGGCGCCCGGCGTAAGTCTTTAGCGACTCGCTTAACGGCGCTACTTCAATAACGTCAATGTGATTCCAGTCACGCGGGCGCCGCGTCTTGAAGCTGCGCAGCACAAGCCAGCCTTGCATGTTCTCGATAATCAGTTTGTTTCGTGCGGCTAGCAGTTGTTCGTTATCAGCGCCGGTAAGCGCTGCCGCTATCATGGTGATATCAAAGCTGTTGGAGTTAAACCCGACCGTCAGGAAGTTTTGCATTAGCCACAGGAGTAACCCGGTATTGAGCCGGCCTCCTGGCGTTAGCTCCAATAACGCAACCTTGCCGCTTTCGTAGCTCTTGAACGCAACGGAGAAATAGTTAGGGAAAACCTCAACGTCAACAATCAAAGTCTCCCGCGCGATCATCGCGGCCGTCAGGCTGTGTTCATCAAACCAGTCAGGCGCGAAAGTTGAAGCCTCTTCCCAATGCGGCAGATAATCCGGCGCTTCCCAATCGCGCGGCGGTGGAGTCGGGATATATTTTTCTTTGCGTTCGTCGTGCCAGAACAGGCCCTGTGCGTCAGATCGCATATACCGGAACTCCGGCAGTCATTGCCCTGGCAAGCATGTCGTTTGTCCCCTTGCCACCTGGGAAGCCGATAACAACCGTAGGCGCAAACCATTTCAGCATGTTGGCATTGCGGATCGGTCCGCCCTTCTGCCCTTGCGTATGCCAGAAAGCGCAGCCGGTAAAGCAAGCAACGTTATTGGCCGCGCACCAATCGAGCGCGAGCTTATCCGCACCCCTGGCGCCGCCCTGGATAACGCAAAAATTATCCTTGCCTAGAAAATCGACAAAGCAGCGCAGTACAAAATCGACTTTGAACTTGTCATCGTAATCCCTGCCGCCGCAAATAAGAATGCGCTGTTGTGTGCCTTTGATGCTTTTCCAGAACTCGATAGGCGGGGCGCTCATTGGCAGTCATCCCATGAGCGCACATTGCTGTAGTAGAAATTTTGGTTAGCATTCAATAAGAACCAAGTAGCGACAAGATAGGCGACTACATAAACGTCATCTAGCTGTTGTCGCTGCGCCGCTATCGCCTTCGCGTTCCAACTGGTGACGGGCTCGCCTTTATGCCAATTTTTCATCCTCGCATTCCCAAGATTGCGCCGCGTATCGGCTTGCCAGCAGCAAACCAAAGCGCAGCTTTGTTGTGGTTGCCAAAATCGAAAGTGTCTGCTACGCCTTCAAGCATCTGCAGAAACTTTGCATGGCATTCGAAGTAGTGTTCACAGGCTATCGGCATGCTGACGTGCGCGCCGCTGGTATCGTCCGTACCTGTGGAAATGCCGGTACGGTTGATATGGATTTTATTGTCTGAGGATAGCTCCGCAACGCTATTCAACGCGTTGTAGAATCCTGGCGGCAGAGGCTTTGCGGCGTGCGGCTTATCCAAGATGCCGGAAAGCTCCGGCCACTGAGTATCCAGCAGCAGCGTTTGCAGCCTGCGGTTGCCGCTGAAGTGGCATGTAAGCTCATTCCTGGCAACCTGTAGCTGCTGCGGCTCTTCCTTGATCCTGACGAGTTCCTTAACGGCTGCAGCGGGCAGGTTAACGGCGCAGGGGAACTCATACCCTAGCCAGTATTCAACAAGAATGATGTTGTTCGTCGCAAAGGCGCTCTTACCTTTAAGCAAAATGCCGTTGCTCCACGCCCTGGCCGGGTTCGGATCGGTGCCGATGAAAGGCTGCAGCGTCTTGAGCGCATGAATAAACCCGCCTTCCGGTTTTACGAATTCTCCGATTGGCGAGGTATCCGGGTATTGCTCCGTTGTGCATTCAATCAGCGCCTGAAAAGCTCCGCTCTTGATAGACAGCCGGCCGGTTTTCGTCAGGCTGATTGCCGTCTCTTCCTTGCATGCGCTGATTGCGGCAATGAACTTGTCCGCTTTGGGCAAGGCTTCGATATCGAGCGGGATTGGCGCGGATAGCACAAGCTGGCCATTGCAGCCGGTGATGCGGCCATTGGCAATCTTGAAGTGCGTTAACGCGGCCGGCGCATCCTTCTTAATCGCACCCTGGACAAAGCGGAGAGAGTCAAGCATGGTGCCGGGTGTTCCAAAGGTGCGCGGCTTCGGTTATTGCACGATCAACAAATTCTTGCGGATAGCGCAAAGTTTTCATATCAAAAGAATGCGCAAATCGCTCCGCAGTTGTCATGCAATCGCAAACCTGAACGCCAGCAGACGCGCAACCGCAATCCGGGCATTCAATTTCAATCACGGTCCCGCTGCCGTCTGGAAACTCCGGGGCGGCTCCACAGAATGGACATGGTAGTAATTCCATTTTCAAAAATCCTTTATTCCGTCCATGCGCAACAATCCGCCGGCTAGCTTTTGTTCCAAGTATTCGCTTGGAATTTTCATTATGCCCGTCCAGTCCGGCGAGCTTGCAAGGTCAACACCGATCAGGATCGGATAGCGCGGCTCTGTCGCTTCGTCGCCTGGGTCTGCATCGCTAGGGCCATTGCCGTTAAGCCAGTGCCGCATAGTTGTCCAAGCAATCCATTCTTCAGCCCATGGTAAAGGCGCAGTTGTCGGTTCCGGCGCATAGCTCATTTGTTAGCTTCCTAACTAAAAAGGCCGGTTGCCCGGCCTTTGTTTTATGCGGCCAGCGGTTCAGCCGCAGGCGCCGGAGCTTCCGTTACCTGGGAAACGCTCTTAGCCGGCGCAGGCTTAGCCGGGGCCTTTGCCTTCGGCTTCGGCGTCGGCTTGTTGGCCTGCAGATTGGCAGCGGGATTGCGCTTAGGCGCCGCTTTCTTCGGAGCCGCTGCCTTGACCGGGGCAGGCTTCTTTGCCGGCGTCTGGGGCTTCTTAGCCGCCTTGGCTTTCGGCTTTGCCTTGCTCGGGGCCTTCGGCTTGCTGAAGCCGTGGAACTTGCGCCAGCGGCCATGCTGGTGACTGGCCGTGTTTTCGCTGATGCCCTTGGTTACAGCAAACTGCAGGATATCAGCGCGGAGCGCCGGTTTCTTCGTTTTGCTGCCGCCGGTTGCCAGCTTGGACAGGGCATCGCACTTGGCCCAAATCTTGCCGGCGTCCGTGTCTTCCTTCGGGCACAGCACGCCGTTCTTGACCTTGCCGCCCCTGGCCCCGAGCTTGGGCTCGGGCTTGCTGACTTTCTTCTTTGTTGCCATGTTTGTTACTCCGTTTGATTGAATTGCGGTCCGACCTTACCCTTTTATTCCTTTCGCTGCAAGCCACTTGCCAACATAGACGTTGGCGGAGCTTTCGTTAACGCTTAACGCTGCATAGCGGCAAACTTCTTTGCGAAAGGCTTTAACGTCACCCTTCATTTGTGGCCAAAGCGCATCTGCTGTATCCCATACCGCCCGCGCAGCAGTGCCCGGCTTTGGTGCCGTGAACGCTGGCCGCGCTGCCTGGGGGATCGGCGGCGGTACAGGGATAGGGGGAGGCGCTACCGGGATCGGAGGCGGTGCGCGCGGGATTGGCGGGGGGATTGCGGGAATGGGCGGCGGCATGGTCACAGGGGGTCGGGTCGGAATGGGCGGAACCGGAATAGGCGGGGGCGCAGGCGGGGCTATGTTCACCCTGGCCATGGTCGGCAGCTTCGGCGGACGCGGCGCTAGCAAGTATCTGCGCCCGAGCCCGACGACATAGCGAGCGCCCGGCGTTGCACACTCCAACCTGTGGCCAACGCGGTCTATCAGCGTATGCAGCGGCGTGTCATCGCACGGCAGGTTTTGTCCGACCCCCCATGCCATGTTGATTAGCTCGCCATAGTCGGTTTCGCTTGTCGTGTAGCCTTTAAACGGCGACTCGCTGTTACGGATTACCGCCTTTAGCTCTTCCGCCGTCAGCGAACTAAACGGCTTGCGCTCATGATTCATCGCAATGTAGTCCGTCTGCGGCAATAGCAATTCCGCCCAATAGATAAGCTGCTGGACGGTCGGCGCTGCCTTGACGAAGCGCCAATTTGTTTTATCAATCAGAACGCAGTTCATGGCTTGTTACCTGACATATATTCGGCCAGCAACGCGCCCCAACCGCTACGCGCAAAAGACTTTGCTCTTTCCTTGGCGGCGCTCTTTGTTTTGTACCACTGCCAAGTGCCCCCATTGGTGCGAAGCGCGCCCCATTTGAAAGTTTTGGTTGGGTGGGTGCGGTAGTCCTGCGACCGCGCTAGGGTTTCTTCAGGTGTTTCCATGGCTTAGTTGTCCTTCGGAATTTCAACGTTAAGCTGCGGATAGCGGGCTAGCAACTCTTCGGCGTCTTCCCGCGCTTGGTTCCACTCTGCCGGCGCGCGGCCCCATTCCTGCTGGTTAGAATAATCGTCCGCAATTTCCTTAAGCCGGCGGATGATATCGAGCGCTATTTCTAGGTCAGTCACGGCTTAGCCTCCTGCATAGCGGAGTTCATAATTTGTCGGCCAATTTCAGGATGCACGCAGTTCCTCAAAACCTGCGCAGGACAATGATTGTTTTTATAATAAACATTGCCTGTATAATTTAGCCCTAGCCAAGCTTTTAATTCTTCCGCTTGGGCTTGATCCTTGCTCGATATGAAGTTGCGAGGACGCGCTACGTCTGAAGCAACAATTGGGAAATTAGCCCAAAATAGATGCCGGCCGATCTTCAAGGAAGGCTCTATTAATGGCTGGTAGTAAGGAACTACATTTTCTACCAGCCATTTTCCCTTGAAGTAGGTCTTTAGAAAGATGATTTCTTCGTATAGGCCCATATCGGCATAGCGCGGCTTGTTACGCGAGTTTGCGCGATCCATCTTGCTATGGGTCTGGCAGGGAGGCGAGGACCATATGAAGTCAAACCGCTGGTAGTTGTCCTGCAAGTAGGCGTGCGCATCGCCTATGACAAGCGTGTCGTTTGGATATTGAGCCTGATAAATGTCGGCAATGCTCTGCTGCCATTCGACGGCGGTAATGTCGCCGATCCAGTGTTTCCTATTGCCTCCCAGCCCCGCATAGAGATTCAAAATGTTCACAGGGCAACACCGTTAACTGTGGCGATCATGTCTACAGTGACAACCTGCGACGGGTTGATGCTAAACCCAAGCTGCATGCCTACCATGAAGCGCGCGCCGTCCTCATCATCGCAGGCCAGGAAAGTAAAACCTTCGTCGCCATCGTCCTGCCATTCCGGCTTGAAAGTTACAATGTCGCCTTTGCGGATCATTTGAGCTAACCAGGTAAGTTGTCGATGGGCGTATCTTACGCTAACGAACAAACTAAGCAACAAAAACTTTCCTATCGTTCCGGCCGGTTTGATAGTTAAAGGCAATTACGTTACGGACTGTTTCGTAAATCAGAAGGGTATGTCGTCCCAGTTGACGCAGCCTTTAACGATGACTTCTGCAGGAGGCCGCACGCCCTGTGGGAACTGCGGACCGATCGTTAGCTTGCAAACTTCTTTTTCCTTGTCGAAGTGGCAACAATCGGTACAGCGTTTGTGTTCATCAAAGATGACTTGCAGGGTTAAAAACAATTTGCGCAGCTTGCCTAGCTCTGCCTGCAGGTTAGCGCCAAACTGCTTAATTTCCTGTTCGCGGAAAATATCCGACACGGTATTTTTAGAATTCATACTTTGTTACCTGCGGGTATTTGCGGTTGACAATTACAAAGATGCGCTTAGGCATCTTCAGAAACTTGGCGTACTGGTTTGCTTGCTCCACGCTGTTAGGCGTCCACAGGGGGAGCTTTGCTTCATGGTCGGCAGGCTGGTAGGGGTAACGGTTCCGCCACCACTCCCGCGACAGCTTAGCGGCATAGCTGTTGGCATCTTCGAAGCTCTGCCACTCCCTGAACTGGCGCAGCCCGCATTGATAGGTAACGCGCAGCGTCGGCAGCCTGCCTGGCTTGCGGTTAATGGCGTAAGTAACGCCGTCCACTTCGAAGGGCTCAACCTGGGGTACTGGTTCCGGCTCTTTCAAGCTGCCAGCGATTAACGGCGTTGCCGCAGCCTGGGCCGTGAACTTAACACTGCGGTGGAACTCGAAACCGCAGAAGCTGCAATGCAGCACGCTGGCGTGATTGAACGTATCACATTGCTCGCAAATTTTGATCGGCGCAGTTCCCCCGCCTTTGCCTTTCATCTTTGGCAATACTGGATCGTTGATAGGGCCAATGCGCATGCTGTTTTGCGCGAAGTCCAAGACAAGGCAGTCTTGTTTGCAGCTTGCGAGGATAGCCGCTAAGCGTTGTTCAAGCTCTTCAAGGTCAAACCCTGGCGCGTACACAGGGCGGGTTCCGCGTCCAAGCATCTGCACCCATAGGCCCGGCGAGCGCGTCAGGCGCAGGATAACGATCAAGTCAATTTCAGGGCAATCAAACCCTGTGGTTAGCTTGTTGGCGTTGACCATTGCCCGGTATTTGCCGGCCTTGAAGTCGGCTATGTTCCGGTCATTCTCTGCGGGGCTAAGCCCGCTATGTGTGCGAGTGCAGCTTACGCCGAACTCACGCTCAAGCATGTCAGCAACGTCGTCTGTATGCTCAATGCCGGTTGTGAAAACAAGCCAGCGCTTTCTGTCGCCGGCTTGTCGCATGGTTTCGCTGAGCGCGGCGTAAGTAATCTCACGCTTGTTGACTGCAATTTGTTGTTGCTTTGAATTGTACTCCCCGCCAGTGATGCCAATACCTTCGTCGCTTATTTTATATTTAGTGCAACGCGGAACCAGCGGGGATAGATAGCCCTCATGGATAAACTTGTTGAAGTCTTCCCGCATGGTACGGTCATAGGCGGTATGCGTAAACAGCTTGCCGTCTGTCAGCATACCCAAGCCTAGACGGTAAAGAGTCGCGCTCAATCCAACAAAGCGCAACATTGGATTTATCTTGCGCAGGCCCGCGAAAAACATAGCGTAGCGCGTTGCCTCTTCATCGCTGATTAGATGCGCTTCGTCAATGGCGATGATATCAACGTGGCCAACCTCATCCGCTAGCTTGTAAATGCTTTGGATGCCGGCATAGGTAACGCGGCCCTGTCGCTGGTATCCAGCAATCGGCAAGTCAGGAGGCGGGAGTTCCTTGCGCCCCAAGCCTGCGGAGTAAATGCCGAACGGCGCATTGGGCCATATCTGCAAGAGCTTTTCTTCATTTTGTTTGATTAGCTCTTTAACGTGCGTCAGCTTCATGATTCGCATGCGCGGAAATTCCGCCATCATGCGTTTAATCATTAGAGCAATGACGAGGCTTTTGCCTGTGCCGGTCGGCAAACCGATAAGCGGGTTCTCTGCGGGATTGGGGTGTTCCCAAAACCACTGCCACAGTGCATCCACCGCTTCAGTTTGGTAATAGCGGGCTTTCATAGCTCGGCAATGTATTGATGCGCGCCGCAGCCGGCTTTCTGCTGTTCCTTGTTTAGCTCCACGCTGTATGCGCGGCAGTACCATTTGCCGTCTGCCGCAGGGAAGCTGTTAACACAGGTGCGGCAATTCATCAAAGCTTTCTTGCCGCCCAAGCAAACGCTTTGCATGTCGCAATACTTGCATTCATTGAAGGTCGGCGCAGCCTGGGGCAACCTGGGCAACGGAACCGGCGAAGCAATGATCCGCTCCGCCTTGCTTAGAATGCGCTGATAGTCGGAGTGATTGAAATGCACAAGCTCCGCGTACAGTTCGTCATTGTCTTTGCAGGTCGCAAAGTACAAAGCGACGGGAAGATTGTTCTTGCCCATGTAAAACTGCATTTGATCCCAGTGTTCCGGCTTGTTCTTTCGCACCCCTGTGTCTAGCAGCTTTGTAAAGCTCTTCAGGTTGTGCGTCTTGAACTCGCCTAGGCCATAGCTGACGCCGGCTGGCCAGTCTGGAATCTGGCCAAACACGCCGTCCAGCGCGCTGCCGAAGTGCCCGCCTAAATGCGAGACGCGGAACTGTTCCCCGGTATTGGGATCGTGCGTCCACAGGTTGATACCCGCCTGTTTGAACAGTGCAATAAAGCGCGCTTCCTCAAGATGCCCGCGATTAAACAAGCGGACCATCTTGGGCTCGGTCGGCTCGATATGCGTCCAGCGGTAAGCGAGCCATAGCATGCGTTCGCACTTCTTACCGATTTGCGAGCCGCCCAAGTGCGAGCGATAGCGGTCATCCTCTGCGCGGAATGCATCGGTGCAGTTGGCAATTTCTTGCTGCAGGATCGTGCGAAAGGCGGCGCCGCCGTCGCGCGCTAAAGCCGCGTCAATTTGTTTGATTGTTTTATGTACGCTTAGCATCTGCAGTCCTTAAGAAAGAAAGGCCCGGTAGTTAGCCGGGCCTTTTGTTAACCGCAGTGGCTTAGCGGCCCTGATTCCAAGGCATCACCTGGGCCGGGGCAGGCGCAGCGGCCGGCGGCTGCGGCGCTGCCTGGACGTTCGGCACCCAAGCGCCGTTTTCAAGGCGCCACTGGCCATCCGGGGACAGTGTAGGCGCTGCAGCCGGCGGCGGGGGCGGGGCAGCCTGGACAGGCGGGGCGGGCGGTGCAAACGCGGGAGGCGCTGCCTGTACCGGCGGCGGTGCGAAAGCCGGCGGGGCCTGGGGCGGCGTGAAGGCAGGAGGCGCGCCAAACTGCGGCACAGCGCCCGGAGCCGGTGCCGGCGGCATGCCGATAGTCGGAGGCGTCAGACCGCCAGCAGCGGGCGCGTTACCGCCGTTATCGGCCGGCGTGGCGCTGCTGCCTACCGCGCGATAGCCGACGATCTTGTTTTGCATCTCGCCCTTGTACTCTTCCTGGCCAAGCTTGATTTCAAGCTGACGGGTGAAAAGCTGGCGCACGTCATTGAACTGCATTACGCCGGTCGCGTGGCAGATTGCGGAGATATCCGCATTGGCGATGCGCATCGCTTCGGCGCTCGGGTTGTTGAAGTTGTAATTCCCGCGCGTCTTGCCGCCGGCAAAGCGCCCGGCCTTCAGCGTAAAGAACAGTTCCAGCAGTTCGCCGGTATTGGCGGCGTTGTTCTTGCGCTCGCCGTCGCTGACTTCGGCAAGATACCAGCCGACGGGGAATAGCGGCCGGGCCTGTGACGGCGCAATGCCGTTTGCGTTGAACTCGAAAGCATAGTTTGGCTGACTCATTTGTTACTTCCTCTCTGCGGTGGTTGTGCGGAAAACTGCAATGTCAAACTCAGGGTCTAGAATCAGGACGGGGGTTCCCCGCCCGAGTACGCTTTGAATCTCTTGCGTCACAGTTCGCATTTGCTGCTGTGAAAGCGGAACCTTTGTTTTCAATACTACCGTTTGCCCTGGCTGATAGTCGATTGTTGAAATAACAAAGTGCGCAGCCGGCTTTTGTTTGTGTGAGCTGAGCAAGCCAAAGCCGGCAATAAACAGAATAGCGGCGAGTGTCAATCCAATGACGATTTCAAAAGCCATTAGCTCATTGCCTTCTGAAATAGATAAGTCAGGTGCGCGGGCTCAAGCTCTGCCAGCTTGCCGCCCCGGTCGCGGCAGTGCGCGTCTAGGCTACCCTGTGTCCGAATGACAATGACTGTCTTACCTGGGTTCTGCGGATCAGGCATGCGCTCAAACCGGGCAATCAAATCGTACAGGTGAGGCACCGCAACATTCAACGCTTGACCTGGGAAATAAAAGCTCGCTTGGTTCTGCTGGTTGCGCGTTTCCTTGCAGATAAGCGCAACGTGCTTTTCCGGCAGATGGAACAGGCGGTTGAACTGTACCGCCATTTCCTCTGCCATGGCGCCGTAAACCTTTTGCCCATGCTTGTGTTTAGGCGCTTCCTCGCGCAGTTTGATTTCCGCCGCTTCGCTGGCAGAGTCAAGAACAACGGTATCGAAGTTGCGCGCCTCATGGGAGCCGCAGACCCAATCCACAAATTCCTTGAAGCGCGCGAAGGTGGACGCCGGCCACGCTGGCACGGTATGCACGTTGCGCACGCTGAGCATGCCGGGCTCGGTAATGCAGCAGACCGGACGCGGCGCCGTGGTCAGGATGATAGGCGTCTTCCCGTTGCCAGCAGGGCCATAGAAGATGCCCTTAACGCCATGGCAGGAGGCGAGCGCGGAAACCGGAACTAGATCATTGATGTTCACAGGGGATATCCAGTGACGCGTGAATGTCGGGCTCCGGCTTTAGCTTTTCCTGCAGCCGTTCAAAGTGCGCCTGGATTTCGGAGTCCTCCCAAACTTCAGGAATATCCTTCCACTCTGCGCCGTTGAACTGCTGCAGCTTCTGGCGTCCAGCGCTGCGGTTAAGCATGCGCAGTTCGCCCCGGTAATGCTGTTTGGTTTCCTGGCTCACGTCAGTAGCTCTTACCGCCGGGAGCGCGGCGATTCTCCGGCTTGTGGTCCGCACGCTGCTGGTTATAAGCCAGCTTTTCAGCGAGCGCGCCGCCAAGGTCCAGACCCAAGCCGCCGGCAAGGTCTGCGATGCGGATTACCGCGTCCGCTAGCTCAACCTCGATAGACTTGCGGTGCGGCAAATGCTCGTCCATTTTGTTTTTACGGTGCCCTTCCATGGCTTCCGCAACTTCGCTGACGATCAACATAAGCTTTTCGCCAACGTTAGGCTTGATCGGTTCGCCGGTCTGCAGGTCAGTCCACCAGCCGGCAGCCTTAGCGCGACCATGGCAAATTTGCACAAGCGTTGAGCCGGCATCATTTGCAACAGCTTCGTCCATAACAAATGCCTCGTTTTCCATGCTGCACTCCTGTGGTAAAGCAATCGCCCCGCGTCAATGCTCTATCGCGGTATGAGCCGGGGCGATGCGGTTTTACTGCGGCGCCTGGGGTAGCTGCAGTTCCAGACCCACAGAGCCAACCTTGATGTCAAGGCACTTGTTCACGACAACCTTGACATTGCCCGGCAGAAGGCGGTACGCCTCAAGGTTCAGCTTGGGTTCCCAACCGATCAGGGCATTGGCAGCGGCGGTGATTTGCTCCGGCGTGTAGCCAACCGTCGCAAGTTCCGCGAAGGCTTCGGCCATCTTTTCCTGAATGACCTTGCGCTCGATAGGAACCTTGGCCTGCAGGTTGCCCCAGCCGCCGGGCAGTGGCAGGTTGTTGGTGTTCTCTTCGGCGGCGGGGAAGAAGCGGTTGAAGATATCAGCGCGAAGCTCGCGCTCCTGCTTCACCTGTTCCTTAACGCCGGCCATCTGCACGGTCAGCGAATACCACTTGCTAAGCTCCTGCATGTTGGCTTCGTTGATGGGGTTGTACGGCGCCGGAGCGGCCACAGGCGGCGGGAGCGTGGGGGCCGCAACCGGCTGCTGCCACTGCGGCGGGGCGAAGACGGGGGCCACGGCAGGCACGCCAGCGAGGACAACCGGAGCCGGTGCAGCCTGGGCGACAGGCGCAGGGGCGGGCGGCGCGGCGGGCTGAACGACAGCCTGCGGAGCGCCAGCAACGGCGTTTGCCTGGGCAGCCTTAGCGGCTTCGTCGGCGGCAATCTCTGCCTTGGTACGGCGCTTGCGCTTCGGAGCTTCAGCCGGCGTCGCAGCGGCGGCAGGCATCGGCGGTGCGGGCGGCAGGACGACAGCGGTAGACGGCAGCGGCGGGGCACAGCGTGCGCGCAGGTCAGTTTCGCTGATGCACTCGGTACCCATGTAGTAAAAGTTCTGGCCGAACTTGGCGGACTCGGGATGTAGCGTCCAGCCGTCAGGCGGGAAGGCGACGACAACCGTCGCGTTCATTGCGGGGTTCAGCACGTTCGGCGGGGCCGGGATATTGCTCATGGTTTCCTCTTGGGTGGTGGATTTGGTTGCTGCCATCTGGGCCTCAATCGCGTTTGCGTTCGGCGTCAGGTCCAGAAGCTTTTGCTCGGGAGTCTTGGCAACCTTCTTAGCCTTTTTCTTCGGCTTGGTTGCGGGCTTTGTTGCTTTGTTCTTTACCGGCTTAGCCTTGGGCTTGATTGCCGGCTTCTTCGGCGCTGGTTTCTTAGCGGCCGGTTTCTTCGCCGCGACCTTCTTAGGCGCGGGCTTCTTGGACTTGCTCATGCGGTTTAATCCCTTTGGTTGTCGCGGATTCACGTTGTACGCTTGTGCCCTGGGGCCTGTCAAGGGGTTTTGGCTAAAATTTTAGCCGGCTAGAATTTTAGCTAGGGGTGCTGTAGGGTGCGGCGGGTACTTCCACAGGGGTAGGGGTTGCACCATGAGAAAAACTTTTGTGCGTTTGTATGATGAAGCTTTACGCCAGATGGAACAACGCGGCTTTGCTTCTTTGGAAGGCAGTTTGGTTGCTGCTAGAAAGCAGCTTCAAATTTCTATCGGTAATCGTGAAAGGGCTAGCGTTAACGTTTTGCATTTGTTTGATGGCGCCCACTTTCGCAACGATTGCACGCCGGAACACAAAATGTTGATGCTCGGTTTCGCTGCAGCGATTGAACGGAGCGGCGGGCTATGAGAAAGACGGAAAGAATCAAAGAAGCTTTCAAGCTAAAGCGTGTATTTATAGCGCAAAGCAAGCTGCCGACTCTGCACCACGCTAACGCGATTCCAATTACAAGCGCAAAAATTCTGCAAGTCGGTCGGGTTTGTATGCCGGACGATTCGATTGTGGAATTTCAGGACATAAGGGTTTACTTCAAAAATGACTAACAAAAATTGCGATGCGCAGCAGTCTCTAGCGCAGCGCACCCGCGAACTACTGCGCAAGGATGCGCGCTCAACTGCTGAGCAAGCGGCCGACTTCGGCGTGCCTTACCACTGGCTAAAGCATTTCAAGAATGCCGGCGGGGAAGAGGGCGCGAACGTCAACCGTGTTCAGCATGTATATGAGCAAATCACAGGTAAGAAGCTAAAACTCTGACCATGTTTGATTCAATCCCGGAAGAACTAAAAGCGTTGCCTCAGTGGGTACTGTGGCGCTATGAACAAAAGCCGGACGGAGGAAAGCAATCAAAGGTTCCGTATCAAACAAGTGGCAAGCTTGCGGATATCAACAAGCTTGAGCATTGCACCGACTTCGCTACTGTAGCGCGCTACAGTGAAGCCTGGGGCATGGGCATTGGCTTTTGCTTCATGCCTAGCGACCCCTATTGCCTGATTGATCTTGACGACCCCTGGTCAACGGAAGGCGATAAAGCTGACTGGCCGCAGGACAAGCGCGAGTTTTGCGCCAAGGCTAACGAACAGATTTACACAAGCTGCGCAAGCTACGGCGAGTTGTCGCCTAGCGGCAAGGGCGCGCATTTGATTGTTCGCGCCAGCGTTGCCGCAGGCAGGCGCAAAGACACGATTGAGGTTTATTCGAGCGGCCGCTATGGCGCGTTCACTGGCCATGTAACCAAGCCTCTACCGATTACGGACCAACAGCAGCTTGTTGACTACATTGTGCAACAGATGGGCGGCGTAACCAGCCGCGCGGCGCTGCCTGATCTAGTAGAACTGCCGGCAACCAGCAGCGACGAAGATATTTATAACCGCGCCTGCACCGCTGCTAACGCGGATCGATTCATCGCCCTGTGGAAAGGCGACTGGCAGGGCGGCAAGTACCCGTCACAATCAGAGGCTGATTTCGCGCTGCTATCCATGCTTGCTTTCTACACGCCTAGCAATGAGCAAGTACGCCGGTTGTTCCGCATGTCGGGCCTTGCGCGGCCCAAGACGAACCGCAGCAACTACCATCTTGACTTTGCCTTGCGCGCGATCCGGTCCAAGGAATTGCCACAGGTTGACCTAAGCTCCTGGCAACAAAAAGCCCCGGAACGCATGGGGCCGTTACCGGGGCAGGAGACAATTGTTTTATTCTCAGGCCAACAGATTCCGCCTCAGGAAGCGCCCCCGGCTACAAACTTGGCTAATACGTTGGGGATTGGCAACGAAGAGCCTGTGCAACCGGGGGCGCAGGCGGAATATATCGGCACAACTTCGCCAATGCAAGCGGGACCGCAAATAGCTCTGCCTCCTGGGCTCGCCGGAGAGTTAACGCAGTATTTCTATGGCTCCGCTGTGCGGCCCATGGAAGAATCGGCAGTTATCACCGCGCTCGGTTTGATGGCCGGCATCTGCGCACGTTCATACAACATTAGCAACACCGGGCTTAATCAATACTTCATCTTGTTGGCAGAGACAGGCACCGGCAAGGAAACGCTATCGTCCGGCCTGGACGTGTTCATGGAAACCATTGGCCGCACGATTCCGAACGTTGCACAGTTTCGCGGACCTGACGGTTTCGCATCCGGCCAAGCATTGCTTAAGGCGCTGGCTAAAAAGCCGTGCTTTGTATCATACAAGGGTGAGATTGGTTTAACGCTGCAGCGAATCAGCGGACCGCGTGCAACGCCTTCGGACATTATGTTCCGTCAGTTGTTGCTCGATCTTTACATGAAGTCAGGCAAGAACCGCAAGCTAGGCGAGCATGCTTATTCGGATGAACAAAAGACCTTGCCCTCTGTGCGCTCGCCGTGCGTCAGCATCTTGGGCGAATCTGTGCCTTCGGAGTTCTATGAGCACCTGGGGCCTAACGATATCGCGCAGGGCCTTGTTCCGCGCTTCCTTGTTATCGAGGCGCCCGACAGACGCATACCGCGCAACAAGCTAGCAGGATGGGCGCCTCCCGAGCCCCTGGCGCGCCGCGTCTCTGAGCTTGTGGCCACAGTAATTGCAATGCAAGGCAGCAACCATGTTCTAGATATCAGTATGGATGCTGACGCTGAAGAGCTAATGCAGCACTGGGAGACGCATTGCGATAACCAGCGATGGGAAGGCAACCGCCAAGCCGATAAAGAGCTTTGGACGCGCGCTTATCTCAAGACTGTGCGGCTCGCCGGCTTGCTGGCCGTAGGCGTTGACTATGCTAACCCTATGGTCAATGTTGAATGCGCGCAATGGGCTATCAAGCTGGTTGACTCCACTACGCGGCGTATCGTTGAACGCTTCGATGCCGGAGAGATTGGCGGCGGCGAGATTCAACACGAATCGGAGATCAGGAAAGCGATTATCCGCTATGTGCATATGACCAAGGGCCAGAAGGCTAACGCTAAATGCCCCGTTGATTGCCTGGATCATAACGTGATTCCCTTTGCCTACCTGCGGGATCAATTGCGGCGCCGTAGCAGCGTCGTTAACGCACGCAACGGCGTAGCCAATGCCATTGAGGCTGCCATCCGCGATGCGGTCAAGGCGGGCTTGCTTAGGGCCATTCCGCAGACTCAGTTAATGAAGCTCGGGATACTGTCAGAGTGCTATGCGCTAGGCGCTGGTTATGCCCACGATAAATTTAAGCTCTAAAAGCGTCCGGGTAGATTTGGCAATCTCGGTTAAACCCAAAACCAAAGGATTCCCCAATGAAATCAAAGCGTTCGCATTTTTCTTACGTTCGGGTAGGTCCGGGTAGGTATCTGCATATAAGACCCCCTTAATAAAATGAGACGCTAACACATAACCTAATTTACCCGAGAAGTAGTATATATATGATTTATATATGTTTTTTCATGGGTAGATTAGGGTAGATACGGTAAATCTCGGTTATGCGGTTTTAGGAATTTAAAATTTTTATGGGACTTAAAATTAATCGTAAATATAGGAGGCATGCGGACGTGGCTAAAGCACAGCGGGATAAAGGTAAGCGCGGTGAACGTGACGTAATTAATTTACTGCAGCCGCATGTCGATTTTATTTATAACGCTATGCGTGGTGCGCAGACTGCGCTAATGGCTAGCGTGGAAACGCCGGAGCTAAAGCGCAACCAGTTACAAAGCGATGGCGGCGGCAATGACATACACGGACTGCATTGGCTAAGCCTTGAAGTAAAGAATCAGCAGGCGTTAAGCGTCGAATCATGGTGGGCGCAGACCTTGGCACAGGTGAAGGTCGGTCAAGTGCCGGTGTTGATGTATAAGCACCGTGCCAAGTGGCATTGCGTAGTGCTGGCTAGGGTGGATGGCATGGCGGATGCGTTGCGCATCACCATGAGCGTTAACGAGTTCGGTTACTGGTTCAGGTTTACCCTGTGGCAACAGCTATGGCAGGAACTGCAGTTACTCAAGATCAAAGGGAGCAAATGAAATGGCAAAGCCAATCAAGCTGCATAGCGATGCGCCTAGCTCGATTAGAGCCAAGGTAGTTAAGGCGCTTAGGAAACCGAAGCTCGATAAGATTTCGACAGTGGAAGAGCTAAAGCGATTCAAGGATGCGCGGAGCTTGGTTCGGATTACGAATACAAAGCGACCTGAGCCGGAACGCTGGTATGTGTACGGCACTGATTGGGAATTGACGCCGGCTTTGGTTAAGCAGATTAACAAAGCAGAGGTTAGGCGCAATAAGGGTTATTGGTCGGATTGCGTTTACTACAGCGCAACCTTGTTGTTCGCGGAATAGCTAAGGCAGGGTGCTATGGGCAAGGTGCTTAAGCCGTGTACCTATGTAGGGTGCAACGCTCTAATACCACTAGGGCAGTACCGCTGCGCACTGCACCCCTATGCAGAGAGGAAGAAACAACAGAAGGACTATGATGTAAAGCGAGGTAATTCAAACAAGCGTGGCTATGATCGGGTATGGCGTGATTTTGCCAAGGCGTATCTAGCTAGGAATCCCGAGTGTAAGAAGTGTTTGAAAGACCACCCATGGCGCGTACTGCCAGCAAAGCATGTTGACCATATCATCCCACTGGAACAGAGGCCGGACCTTAAATTTGTTGATTCTAATTTGCAGGGCCTATGCCAACCCCACCACAACAGGAAGACCTGGGAACAGAGTAAGGGTATAAACAGGGATAGACCCAATGTTAGTTGGGATACATAACCACTAGGGGTATACCATGTACATGTTATTTGTATTGCTCATGGTTAGTGCTGGTATAGTTAGCATACTAATGATTAGTTTATTAATTGTTAGCTGTTTAATCGTTAGCTATGCAATGATTAGCAAACTAATTGTTAGCATACAAAAAAGTTCAGGCGTTTGTTATGGCGACCGGCGAGGTCCCACGCAAACGAAAGAAACCAAAATGGATTTAATTTCGTTACGCTGTGTAACGTATATCAAGTTTGTTAAACAGGACGGTTAAAAATGGCTCGCCCTAGGCTGCCAACGAAGACGAAAGAGATAAAAGGCACACACAGGCCCTGCAGGGACGCCAAGGCCGCGCCCGTTGCCGTGGTACTCACTGCCGGCGTGCCACTACCTCCGCGTCACCTGACGGAGACGGAGCGTGAGTGCTGGATTTCGCTTGGCCAACAAGTCTCGCCGTTGCGCGTCACAAGCAACGCGGACATATCCGCCTTTGAAAGCATGGTGAAGGCATACGCCGAACTGGTTGAAGCTCGGGCACGCATGGCTTTGTATCGCGAGCGCAGCAAACAAAACCCGGACGACTACAGCCCATTTAGCTACAAGGCGTACACAAAAGACGGCTACCTGTGGAGAGCGTATCCAGAAACTGGAATCATTGCCGACGCGGATAGGCGTTTTGGTTTCTGGCTTGGCAAATTCGGCATGACCCCTGCGGATCGCAGCAAAGTTAGTCAGGTGATGAGCAATGGCAAAAAACAAAACAGGTTCCAAAGGTTCGGCAAAGACAACCAAGACGAAGGCGAAGGCTAAGCCCGCTGCCAAAAAGTCTGCCGCAAAGAAAACCAAAGCGCCGGTAAAGAAGGCGGCAAAGTCGAAAGCCAAGCCCGTTAAGGCGTCCAAGGCGGCGACGAAGCGCGCGATAGGTCGCGCAGTAGCCCGGAAGAAAGTAAAGCAGCGGGACAGCAGCAGGGACTTGACTGCGCTGCAAGCTCGCTTAGCCGATGAACTGCAGTCCCGCATGGACGGGGCTAGCCCCGTCTTAGATGAAGAATTTAGCGATGACGCGTTTAACCTGCCGGACAGCGAAAAGCCGGAGGGTTATTACTTTGAGCGCGGCATGGGTTATGCGCATGCTGTTGTTCGCGGGGAAATTGACGTTTGCGAATTTGTAAAGCTCGCGTGCCAGCGTCAGATAAACGACCTGGCCAGACAAACGCTTGACCCTGACTTTGGCTATACCTTTATCCTTTCTGAAGGTGAGCGCATCTGCCATTTCTTGGAAAGCCTGCCGCACATTAAAGGCCCGAAGGCCGGCGAGTTGATGGACTTGGAGCCCTGGCAGTGCTTCCGCTTCATTACCTGTTTCGGATGGGTGGTGTCGGATAACCACAGGAAGCGGCGCTTCCGTCGCGCCTATACCGAAGTCCCGCGCGGTAACGGCAAGTCCTTCGAGTGTTCCGGCCTGGGGCTCTATGCCTTGGCGGCGGATGACGAGGAAGGCGCGGAGGTTTATAGCGCGGCAACCAGCCGCGAACAGGCGCGCATCGTGTTTGATTCCTCCCGCGTCATGGCAAAGAAGACGCCGGATTTGTTGCATGCGCTCGGTATTGAGGTAGGCGCGCATAGCATCTTTATTCGTGACACAGCTAGCGCCTTCAAACCTCTGTCGGCGGAAGCGGACAACCTTGACGGCTTGAATATCCATTTCGGCATTGTGGACGAGTTGCACGCGCATCCGACCCGCGAAGTTTACGACGTGCTAGAGACTGCACTAGGCAAACGCCACAGGTCCATGATTTGGGTTATCACGACTGCAGGCAGCAACCGCGATGGCATTTGTTACGAAGTGCGTAACTATGTGATTAAGATTCTTCGCGGGATCATCAAAGACGAAAACCAGTTCGGCATTATTTATACATTGGATGAAAACCCTTATGAGGGAATATTTACTAATAGAGAGGTTATAAAGTGCCTGCAAGAAAAATGCGAATGTCATGCACAAACCACCCTGAGCGCGGAATACTTGCGCGAGGTTACTGCCGATCTTGCTATGACAAATATTTGCGAAAGCGCAGCCCTGACTATGCTGCAAAGCAAGATAAAAACCGGAGGCGGTGGGAAAAACGAAACCGGGCGCACGTCCTTGCATATCGCGCAGCTTGGGCAAAAGCAGACAGAGCAAAAAATCCCCACAAGCGAATTGCTGCACTCTACGGCATTGACAAAGACGCTTACGAAGCTTTGTTTAAAAGTCAACGCGGCCGTTGCGGAATATGCAAACAGCCCTCTAAAGTTCTTGGAGTTGATCACGATCACAGCACAGGAAATGTGCGAGGACTGCTATGCCGCCAATGTAATAGCGGATTGGGTATTCTCGGAGACACTAAAAAAGCAATTGCCGCAGCACTCGCGTACTTGTCCCGTAAGCAAGTTAAAGCCAAGCCTACAAGGCATAAGCGGAACAAAACCGCCTGACGATTGGACGGACCCCGCATCGCACCGAAAGGCTAACCCTAATTGGGGCATTTCGGTTATGCCTGACGTTATCGCGCAAACTTGTTTGAAAGCGAAGGAAACCCCTAGCGCACAAAACAATTTCAAGACAAAGCACCTTAACGTTTGGGTGTCCAGTGATTCGCCTTGGATGGACATGCCCAAGTGGGATGCCGGCGGCGATAGCTCGCTGCGGCTTGAGCATTTCGAGGGCGAAGAGTGCGTTATTGCTTTCGACTTGGCTACCAAAGTGGATATAAACGCCAAGGTTTATTTATTTGAGCGCGTCATTGACGGGCTTGTGCATTACTACGCGTTCCTAAAGTGCTACTTGCCGGAAGATGCTTTGCGCGATTCTCGCAATTCACAGTACACAGGATGGCAGCATGCGGGCTGGATCACCGTAAACCATGGCTCGGTTGTTGACTTCGATCAAATCGAATCCGACCTAGAAGAGGATTTGCGGCGCTTCAACGTGCGCGAAGTGCCGTTTGATCCCTGGCAGGCGACACAGTTTGCGCAGCGCATGGCGGCTAAGGGCGCTCCCATGGTGGAATACCGCAACACGGTTGCCAATTTCTCCGCCCCGATGAAAGAGATTGAAGCACTGGTTAAGGGCGGGCGATGGCATCACGACGGGAACCCGGTTTTCGCCTGGATGGCATCTAACGTCGTCTGCCATATTGACGCCAAAGACAACATTTACCCCCGGAAAGAGCTACCGGCTAACAAGATTGACGGAATTGTTGCTAGTATTAGTGCATTGGGGCGCCGAATTCACGCTGAAATTGCAGGCCCTAGCGTGTATGAAACGCGCGGAATCATGACTATCGAATTGTGAGGCGCCATGCTTAAGCTGAATCAGGAAAGAATTAAACTTGTTGACTTGGTTCTTACAATTTTGTTCGTTTTGCTTGGCGGCAGTTTGGTTGTTTACGGCGCTTGGCTGGTTTATGTGCCTTTGGGCTACATCTTGGCCGGCGTGCTGCTGCTTTTCATCGCCCTGCGCACTTCCGGCAGAAAAGGAAAGTAACAAATGAGCGTTCTAAACTTTTTTGCCGGCAGTTTCGGACCTTCGCAGCCGGTATCTGCTGCGGATCATTGGCTTGTCCGCCTTATCGGTGGCGCCAGCAAGGCGAGCGTTCCGGTAAACGAATACCTTGCGTTAAATCTGCCGGTTGTTTACGCATGCGTCACCCTCCTGGCCGATACCATCGGCGTACTGCCTTGCTACGTTGAGGAAGTGACGCGCGACCCCAAGGGTAAGCGCAAGGTCAAGCGCCTGGACGATCACCCAATCTCTTATTTGTTGGCTAATCCCAATAAATACATGAGCCAGTTCATCTTTACCAAAACCACCCAAGGCCATGAAGACCTTTGGGGCAACTCGATTATCGAGATTGAACAGAACGGCAAAGGCGAAGCTATAGCCCTGTGGCCAACGGAGCCGGGCGCGGTTTGGCCAGACGCCTACGATATCCGCGAGCGCGGCCCCAAGAACGGTATTCTTCGCTATCGCGGCTCGGTCAATGGCGAGGATTTCAACAAACCTTACGACGAGGTTCTGCACTTCCGCGCCTTCGGCCTTAACGGCTATCTAGGCTTGTCGCCTATCCATGTCGCGCGCAACGCTATCGGCCTGGGCCTTGCTACTGAGGAATTCGGTTCCAAGTTCTTTGCCAATGACGCGAAGAGCGGCGGCTTTCTGCAGCATCCTGGCGCTTTGTCTGAAAAGGCACAGACGAACTTAAAAGACAGCATGGGTCCGGCTGGCCAAGGCGGTTTGAAGAACGCTCACGCCGTCAAGATTCTGGAAGAGGGGATGAAGTTTGTAAGCACAACCATTCCGCCGGAGGACGCGCAGTTTCTGGGAACGCGCGAATTCCAGATTGCGGAAATGGCGCGCATCTATCGTATTCCGCTGGTGCTGCTGCAGTCTCATGAAAAAACTACTTCATGGGGTTCCGGTATCGAGCATCTAACCATCGGCTTTGTCCGCTGGTCCATTCAACCCCGCGTTACGCAGCGCGAGCAAGAGCTAACAAACAAGCTGCTTAGCGAAGCGGACCGGAAAAAGGGCTTGCGCGTCCGCGTTGATGTTAACGTGCTGCTGCGCGCTGATATGTCCGGCCGCGCGGCTTGGTACGAATCGCTTTCGAAGATCGGCGCGCTCACCCCTGATGAAATTCGAGAAGAGGAAGGCCGGGCACCGCTTAGCGAAGATGAAAAGAAGGGCTTTGCGCTACTCGCCGGCAACGCGGCGCCTGCGCAGCCGAACAAAGAACCCAACGAACCCGAGACGGAGAGCGAACAGTGAAATACATTCGAGTGCTAAATGAGATTGCCGCTACCCTGTGGGCAATGGACCCTATCAAGCTGCAAATCATGCTTGAAAGCATGCGGGCCAAGGCAGACGGCGTTGATTTGCTCGCTGACGTACCGGAATCGCAGCGCGTAGAAACCTACGATCCGCGCCTTGCGCGCAACCATGGTGGCGTCTTTTACACGCTCGACGGCGAGACGGATTTTTCCGCTTCAATTTCTCCGCAGCAGGCGTCCGGTATCGCGCGCAAGTCCGGCAAGGTTGCTGTGCTGCCGATTCGCGGCATCATTTCGCACCGCATGGGCGGCATTGATGAAATGAGCGGCGGCACTTCTTCGGAGCGGCTGGCAAAGGCGCTTGCGGAGCTGCGCGATACCGATTCAATCAAGGCCGTTGTGCTGGACGTTGATTCCCCCGGCGGCAGCACGTTTGGCGCAATCGAAACCGCCGATGCGATTTACAGCATGCGCGGCGTTAAGCCGGTTGTTGCGCAGGTTAACGCTACCGCTGCTAGCCTTGCGTATTGGTACGCCGTGCAGGCAGAGGAAGTTGTGGTTACGCCGTCCGCTGCCGCCGGCTCGATTGGTGTCTACAGCGTTCATAAGGACATTTCGGAAATGCTTTCGAAGGCCGGTATTAAGCCGACGATTGTAAAAGACGGTGAAAACAAAGCAGAGGGCAGCGAATTTGGCCCGCTTAGTGAGGACGCCCGCGCGCATCTGCAGGAAATGGTTAGCGCCATGGGCAATCAGTTTCGCGCGCATGTTGCGCGCGGTCGCGGCGTCAGCGCGTCTGACGTAAAAGCCAACTTTGGCGATGGGCGTATGTTCCTGGCGGACGAGCTTGTAAAACGCGGCATGGCAGACCGCGTTGCGACCATGGAACAGACGTTAAACCGCTTCGGCGCCTCCCTCAACGGAGCTAAGCCGCAGGCCAAGGCACAACAGAGTTTTGCCGCATATAAAGCAAAGTTGAATCTTTTGCAACAAGGGTTGTAAACTGCAGTCCTAGCCCTATTCCCGGCGGGGGTTTGATTTTCAATCGCTGGTTTTAATTTTCAGGAGTCAAACAAATGCCCACGCTGAAGCAGAACCTTGCGACCCGCGCAAGTCTTGTCGCGGAAATGCGCCAGATGATCGAAGCCGCCGAAACCGCCGGCCGCGATTTCAACGCCGAAGAGGCGACCACCTACGCCGACAAGGAAAAGGCGCTCAAGGAACTGAATGCGCGAATCGAGCGCCAGCAGTCCCTGCAGGCAACCGAAACCGCCAGCGCCGCCAGCATGGGCGCGGTTGGCAATCGCGGTCCGCCGGAAGATGACGACACGGTGCCGGCTCCGCGCGCCGCGCAGCGTTCGCAGGTTCGCCGCGTTGTGAAGGACGATTTTGTGGAGACGGAAGAAAACGCCGGCTTCCGCAGTGTCGGCGAGTTCTTCGCTTGCGTTGCCTATAATGGTCGCGAGGATTCGCGCCTGCAGCATCTGCACCGCGATTTCACTGCGAGTCAGGACATGCGCGCCGCGCTCGACGGTTCGCAGATGAACATGGGCAACGGTTCGCAGGGCGGTTTCATGGTGCCCAATCAGTTCCGTTCCGAACTGCTGGCCGTGCCGGCGCAGGGCGAGATTATCCGCCCGCGCGCCCGCGTGATTCCGGCCGGCAGCCCGCCGGATGCGGCTATCACTATGCCCGCGCTGGATCAGACCGGCGATGCGCCGGGCAATTCCTACGGCGGCGTCACCATGGCGTGGATCGGCGAAGGCGTGACCAAGCCGAAGACGCAGGCTGCGCTGCGACAGGTCACGCTGCAGCCCTGGGAAGTCGCTGGTAGCCTGGATATCACCGACAAGCTGCTGCGCAACTGGCAGGCGGCGGGTTCGGTGCTGACTACCCTTCTGCGCGGCGCGCTTTCGCAGGCCAAGGAATATGCCTACTACCGTGGCGACGGCGTAGCTAAGCCGCTCGGCGTCCTGTCGGCCAACGCGCGGATCAAGGTCAAGCGTAAGACCGCGAATCAGGTCAATTACGACGATCTTGTCGTAATGGTGTCGCGCTTCCTCCTGAGCGGCGGCGGTCGCCCGGCCTGGATTGCCAATCAGGCAATCCTGCCGTCCCTGCTGAAGATGACCGACCCGGAAGGGCACTACATCTTTCAGCCGTCTGCGCGTGAGGGCGTGCCTAGCACGCTGCTGGGCTACCCGATTGAGTGGAGCCAGAATGCCCCGGCGCTGGGCTCTGAGGGCGATATCGGCTTGTACGACCTGTCGTACTACCTCATCAAAGACGGCTCCGGCCCCTTTGTTGCGGCGTCCGAGCATGCCGCCTTCCGCGAAAATCAGACCGTGTTCAAGATTTTCGACAACACGGACGGCGAGCCCTGGCTCACGGAGCCCTTCAAGCAGAAGAACGGTTACACGGTTTCGCCGTTCGTTACGCTGGACGTGCCGGCCTAATCGCCAAGCAACAAACCCCCGGTTAACAGCCGGGGGATTTTCCAAACTTTCAGGAGTTGACAGAAATGAACCTCACCAACACCAACAACCTCGCCGATAGCGTCCGCGCGCTCGGTGGCACGGCTAACGCTTCGCTTTCGACGGCGCGAACCGGCGAGTATTTCGACGTGCGCGAGCTTGGCGCCAATGTGCTGACGGCGCTTGTTACCGCCGCCGCGCAGGTTTCCGGCTCCACCGTCACGCCGACGCTTGTGCAGGCAACCAGCAGCGGCGGCGCTGGCGTCAAAAATCTGAAGGTCGGCACGGCAGTTACCGTCGCTGACGACGGCGCCAGCCCGCCGGGTTCCCACTCGATTTCGGCGCAGGTTTCCGCGAACGTTTCGGAGATTGACCTTGCCGGCGGCTTCTACTTCGTCGCCGCCAAGGGCATTTCCTCGACGAACGTCGCCGGCTCCGTCACCCTCCTGGCGTCTTCGCAGCGTGGCGACGTAGTAGGCGACGGCGTTGCAGTCGGTCAAGACAACGTGCCTGTAACCTAAGCTGCAGGCGCGCAAATGCTCGCCGTTTGCATTGCGCCCGGCCCGTCCCTTGAGTCCACAGACTTAAGCGGATTGGCCGGGCGCTCTACGTTTACCATCGCAATAAACCATGCCTACCTTAAGGTAGAGCAGCCGGACGTTGTTTACGCCTGCGATGGCAGGTACTGGGATAAGTACCACGGACCGATAAAAGCCAAGCACCCCAATGCCGCCCTGTGGACACAGGACATGCTGCCGGGGGATATGTCGGCCGCGCTCCGCTACGGCCTGTTAAGGCTGCATAACATGGATAAGGGGGCTGCATACCTGCCGGGGCTCTGTCGTGTCCCTGGCGGCGTCCACGGTGGCGGCAATGGGGGCTATCAGGCGGTTAACCTCGCCTACCACCTGGGGGCTAAGAAAATATTGCTTGTCGGCTATGATATGGGCAACGCTGCGGATGGTAAGGCCCATTTCTTCGGGGAGTACGAAGGCCGGTTAGCGATGCCGCATCGCAATTTCGGTTTGTTTATCCGCAATTTTGAAACGATCAAGCCGGAAGAATACGGCATTGAAATAATCAACTGCACGCCGGGCAGTCGGCTAAAGTGCTTTCCGTTTTCCACGCTGGAAAGGGAATTAGAAAATGAATGCGTCCCTGTATAACCACTTTTCACTTCGCCGGATCGTTGAACCGCCGGTTGAGCCGGTTACGCTTGCGCAGGTTAAGGTCTACCTTCGCGTGCCTGAGTTTGACGACGCGGCGGAAGACGCGCGCCTAGAGTCGATGATTAAGGCTGTGCGCGAGTGGTGCGAGGAATACACGCTGCGCGCGTTTGTTGAGCAAACATGGCGGCTGAAGTTCAATTGCACGCCGCACAACTATCTCAAGATCCCGCGCCCGCCGCTCCTGGCTATCGACTCGATTAGCTATATCGACTGTGCAGGAGATACAAACGTCATCCCGTCTGACAGCTATGTCGTTAACTATGACGACGAGCCTGCTTTGATCGCGCGCACGACTGCGGCGGGTTGCTGGCCTAGCGCCAACATTCAGCCGGGTGCCTACACGTTCGTCTTTGTCGCCGGCTATGCCCCGACCGATACGAGCCCGCCGGACTACCGCGCCAACATTCCCGAACGCATCAAAAATGCCATTCTGATGTATTTGTATGAATGGTATTGGAACTGCGGCGGCAAGGATAACTGCGCCGTGCTTTGCGCTGCACCTGGGCCTGTCAAGAACATGCTTTCCAGCCTTCGCGTCTTTGGGGTGGCTTAACATGGCCTGCCGCGTATACAACCAGCGTTTCCAAATCAAGGAAGAGGACCGCCAGCCGGACGACATTGGCGGCTATCCCAATGCCTGGAAAGACGTTGCAGGGCTTAGCGGCTGGTGCAGCATTGAAGGCATCCGGGGCAAGGAAATTTTGCTTGGCGCCAAGCTGCAAAGCGAAGTCTCGCACAAGATTTACATTCCCTTTAATCCTTCAGCGCCGCGCATCCGCGCGGATATGTCGCTGGTTCATAATAACCGCTGGTTCAACATTCGCTATGCGATCGTTATCAAAGAACGCAACCAAGAATGGGAACTCTTGGCCGATGAAGGCGTAGCGCCCTAATGCGCATCGACACGTCAGTTGACGCACAAAACCTGTGGAGACGCTTTAACAAGCTGAACCTTGCTGCGCAGACGAAGGGTAAAGAAGTCGTTTACGAATTCACAGTCAAGACGCACAGCTATATTCGCAAAGCCATTTCAACGCCGGTTGGCACGACCTACGGCGATAAGAAGCTGGACGCGGCAATTCGTCGTGGCAAGGCTTCAGGCTTGGGCGCTGGCCGTAAGCAACGTTCTGCACCTGGACAGCCTCCGCGCCGCGAGACTGGCCGCTACATGCGCAGTGTCGGGTTGCGGTTTTCACCTAAAGGGTGGGTTGGTACGGTAAGCACGACGGCAAGCGCCGTTGATAAGAAGGGCAGGCGCTATCCTTGGATGCTGGAAAGCGGTTCCAAGCATTACGCCAAGCGCCCGGCGTTCAAACGCGCACAGCGAGCCATGCGAGGGGCATACATTCGCAAGTTTGTTGCTGTGATTCGGGAAGAGGTTAAACGGAGCATTTACAGATGAGCGATGCAATCGAAGCCGGCGAACAACTGCAAGCGGCTGTGCTGGAAATTCTGCAAGTTGCTTTTGCGCTGCTGGCGTCTGAAAGCCCGCCTCCGCTTGGCTCTAGTGTCAAGTTCTACGACCATGTTCCGCAGTACGATGAAACGCGGCCGAACAGTCAATATCCCTACGGCGGTATCGGGGAAATTGATTATCAGGATTGGGGAACCAAGACTGAACCGGGCCAGCAGTTTGAAGGTGACATTGAGCTTTATTCTCGCTATCGCGGGCGCAAGGAACTGCTGGCCATTCGGCGCGTTTGTTACGCGGTGCTTCATGAGAAAAACATAACGCTAGGCCCTGGCCTGCATTGCGTTCTGTTTCGAGTAGAACGGGCCAGCACTGAGCGTATGCAGGACGGGGCGACTTACCGCAGCGTCATGCGGTATTCCGCTCTTGTTGAAAACGTGGCTTCAGGGTGATTTTTCAAGATTCGCGCCAGATGTTAAGGTATAGGCGCTAAAAGCCGGCGGATGCGCCGTTTTGTATTTCCACAGGAGTTAGAGAAATGACCAAGTACGCAGGCAAAGAATTGCTGCTTAAGCGCGGCAATGGCGCATCGCCGGAAGTGTTCACCACCATTGGCGGTCAGCGCACAACCGGCTTCACCATCGGCAACGAAGAGATTGACGTTACCGACAAGGACGACAGCCGCTGGAAGAAGCTTATCGAGGGTGGCGTACGCAACATGTCGCTTTCTTGCTCCGGCATCGTCAACGACAGCGCCGCGCAGAAGGCGCTGATGCAAGCGTCTGTCGATGGCACCATCGGCAACTATCAAATCATCTTTGCCGATGGCCAGACCTTCACAGGCCCGTTCCTCGTCTCTTCGTTCGGTGCTACCGGCGAGTACACGGACGCGCAGCAGTTTGAGCTGACGCTCAACAGCGCCGGTGACATTGCTTATGACAGCACGCCGTAAGCCATGAGCAATTCATTGCGGTCAGCGGTTGACGTGACTGTCTGCGGTCGGCCGGCGCAAATCCGGCCGACCTTCCTTGCCCTGGATCGGATCGAGCATCGGCTAGGGTTCGGCATTCCCGAGCTTCTATCCCGGCTCAATGCCGGCGATATCCGGCTCGGGCAACTGGCAGTGTGCGTTCAGGAGGGGTTGCGCGGCGCCGGCTTCAGCGGCGCTAACGGCAAGGGCGACTTTGCCAGCTACGAAGAAATTGGCGAGGACGTTTGCGAAAACTTCAGCAGGTATGTTGACGCAATCGCTAAATTCTGTGGCGATGCCCTGGGCAAAGGTACAGACCTGGGAAAAGACTTAGCGCCGCCCCCCGCCCCCTGAAGGTTTCGACAATCGCGGATTATTTCCAGACGGCGACCGGCTTCCTAGGCTTGTCGCCGTCTGAGTTTTGGAATATGACGCCGGTAGAGTTGATAGCCCTGATTTTCGGTAAGATGAGGGCACAGCCTAACTATGTTGAACCGATGACGCTTGGCGAGTTTGAGGAATTAAAACGGCGCTTCCCAGACAAGCTTTAAAGGTAACAAATGGCAAACGAAGACCTAATTGTTAAGATCAAAGCGGATATCAAATCGCTTCAGGCTGGTTTGCGTCAGGCGGTGCGCGAATCCAACAAAGCCGGTCAAGCCATGGGCGAAGGCATTTCGAAAGGGCCGATCAAGGCCCTGGATGAAATGAAGGGTAAGTTTTCGAAGTTTGACGCCATCACCCGTTTGCCAACTTTTCTCGGCGGCTTGGCTGCAGTCCAAGCCGCTCGCGCTCTTGTCGATGTGTCTTTGCAGTATGAGCGTGTAGAAAACACGCTTAAGGCGGTCACAGGTAGTGCATCCGACGCTGCTGATGAATTGGCATTCTTGGTTAAGGAAGCGGATCGTCTAGGCGTTTCGATTGCCGGCAGCGCGCAAAGCTACGCGCAGTTTCTGGCAGCGGTAAAAGGAACAAAGCTTGAAGGCGAGCCCGCGCGGCAAATCTTTTTGTCGATTCTTGAGGCGTCCGGCAAGCTCGGTTTGAGTGTTGAGAAAACCGAAAAAGCACTACTCGCTCTGAATCAAATGATGAGCAAGGGCACCATTCAAGCCGAAGAATTGAAGGGCCAGCTAGGCGACGCTCTGCCTATCGCAATGCAGGTTATGTCCCGCGCCGCAGGTGTCACCACTGCGGAGCTTATGGACATGATGAAGGAAGGGCAGCTTATCAGCGATGAAATGCTACCCAAGTTTGCCGAAGAATTGCGAAAGACGCTTGGCACCGATGCGACTAGCCGCATTGATACAAACGCGGCGAGCTTCGCGCGCCTGCGCAATGAAATTGGCCTGTTGGCTAAGGAAGTCGGCGGACCGCTGACGGATGCGCTTGCAAATGCTGCAGAAGGTTGGAGCCGGCTGTTTAAGCACTTCCGTCAAACGAGTGAAATGGACGCCGTAAAAACAGACCTTGTTGATTTGCGTAGCGAGGTTGTCCGGTGGCAAAACATTGTTGATACAAAAAGCTCATATGGCGATGCTGCTATTTTTGAGCGCAAGCAATTGCAGGATTTGCAGGAAGAATTTGTTAGTGCCACTCGGGCGCGCGATAAGTTTATTCAAGGTATGACGCAGGGCATTATGGGCCAGTTCATGCCCAAGCCTATTGCCGGGGCTGATGTACAAATCCCGCGCCGCGAAAATGCGCCGGACGTTGAAGAGCTTAAGAAGCAGGAAAAGGAAGCGGAAGCGGCCGCTAAGCGCGCTGCTGAGCGGGCCAAGGCCCTGACTGACGCCAAGACGAAGCAAACGCAGGACGCAATCAGGCTGGCGCGCGAAGGCGTCATGTCTGAAATTGATCTTGAAGAATACAAGTATGAAATGCAGCGCCAGATTATTGAGCGCGCAGATACCAGTTTGTTTAAAAGCTCTGCTGAAAAAGCAAAGCTGTTGGAAGAAATGGCACAGACGCACGCCTATAAAGTCGCGGACATTGAAATAAAGGCTGCAAAGCAGGCGGAAGAAAACCGCCTTGACGCTGTTTCGAAAGTAGAGCGCGCCCGCGAAGAGTACGCGGAGCTTGAAGAAATGCTGTTGACGCATGAAGAATCCGCTTTGTTGGCTGAAGAGGCTTCTTACCGCATGCGCCTGGACGCTTTGGCGCGTTACAGCGAACAGGCAGTTTTGTTAGAAGGTGAGTACGCGGCTATCCGGGAGCAGTTGGAGCTTGACCACTTCAGGAAGCTAAACGATATCCGTGCCAACGAGCTAACCAGCGGCTTTAACATGCTCGGGATGATTAAAGACAAGGAAAAGCGCCTGATCGCGGACCGGGCGGCTAGCACTATCGCCACCATGGCGACTTACAGCCGCAAAGCTTTTGAAATTAACAAAGGTATTAATATCGCGCAGGCGACAATCGACACTTACAAAGCCGTCCAGAAAGCGCGCGCCGAAGGCGGGCCTTTCCTGGGTCCGATCCTGGCTGGTATCGAGCTTGCCGCCGGCATTGCGAATATCGCGGCTATCAAAAAGACAACCTTTGGCGGCGGTGGCGCTTCCGGCTCTGTTGCCGGCGCTGCAAATCCGAACAACACGACACAGCCGCAGGGCGGCGGCGGTGGCGGTACGCCTCAAATCCTGCTATCGCTGGCTCCTGGCCGCTACAGTGACGAACAGGTGCGCGATTTGATCGCACAAATTAACGAAGCCTATGCAGATGGGGCGAGGGTCCGCTAATGCCTTTCATTCCTTATACTCCGCAGTCCGCTATCGGCATGGATAACGTTTTGATTGCTAGCGGCGCCGTGCTTACGGCGTCTAGCGAACAGGACGGCTATGAAGTTGAGAATATCGCGGACGGTTTCACTTACGATTTCTGGCGCCCGGACGGAGGCGACGGAACGCCGCACGTTCAGGTACAACTGTCATCCCCGCTACCTGTGGACTACTTCGCCATTGCCGGGCACAACCTGGGCAGCATCGGCGGAACCGCGCGCCTGCAGGGCAGCGACGACGGCGTAAGCTGGACAAACCTTATCGGCGTGCAGTCCCCGACGAATGACGGCCCCATCCTGTGGCAACTGGCTGTTACCGCGACCCACGATTTTTATAGGCTGTTGGTCACAGGTGCAGGCGCTTCAATCGGGGTGTTGAATGTCGGCGCTCTTACGCTGCTACCGGAAGGTATGTATGTAGGCGTCAAGATTCCGAAGTACAACCGCGCACCCGGCATTATGAACAACAAGAGCGCCGGGGGTCAGTTTCTTGGCCGCAGCCGCATGCAACAGGGCGCAGCGCCGTTTGAGATTTCGCAGGACTATGTTTCCCCTACTTGGGTGGATACGGTTTGGCAGCCGCTTAGCCTGTTGATGGAAATGCGCCCTTTCTTTTTCTCCTGGCGCAAGGATAGCCGGCCGGCTGACGTTGCTTACTGCTGGACGGAAGAGGCAGCAACCCAAGAGATTCCGAACCATACCTATTTCAAGATCGGCGCTACGTTTGTGGCGCAAGTCTACGAACCGCGTAACGGAGCGAGCGGCGCATGAGCTACGCAACGGAAAAGATCAAAGCAGGACGCCGGCCGCTTACGGTTGTGGAGTTGTATCTTGACTATTGCCAGCTTGTGTACGGCGTTTCGCCCTGTACCGCTGCGGTAGGCGTCACCGGCTCGCGCAAATGCTTCAACACGGCAGCAACCTGCCAAGACTTTCCGAACTACGATCCGGCGGCTAAGGTTTATCGCTTCTGCACGCCGTTGACGGTTTACCCGGAAAACCTTAACGCGATCCCCTCGCTTAAAAACGAACAGTTCGCGCCGACAAAAATCGAAGTTGAAGGCGGCATTGGTCAGCGCGAAAGCGTCACTGTTACCTTTCAAGATCATTCCTATCATGATCGCGGAGTGGATAAGTATTGGCGCGAGCGCAGCACAAGCTCTATTGGCGTGTTGTCCGTCGATGGGGCGGACGGCGTTTTGTCTGTTGACGGCGCCGACGAAGTTTTGCAGGTAAACAGTTCTGCCGCCGATATCCTGCCGTCCGGTGAAAATCTACCGGGCACTTACTGGGGCAGGCTTAAGGCTCGTAATCCCTACTATGTTGGCCGCGAGCTTAAGATTTTAACTGGCTATGTCGAAACTGGCGTTGCTTTCGATCCGGCCAACTTCGTTGTTAAAACCTACCTGATTGAATCTATCTCCGGGCCTACGCTTAACGGAACAGTGACGGTCAAGGCTAAGGATGCCTTACGGCTGGCGGACGATAAGCGCTCACAGGCGCCGCGTTTGAGCACCGGCCGTCTACAGGCTGGCATTGATGAAAACGACACGACCTTAACGCTTGTGCCGGCCGGTGTTGGCGATCTTGAGTACCCGGCGACAGGCTTTGTTCGCCTTGGCTCTGAGATTATGAGCTTTACGCGTGTTGGTGACGCTATGACGGTAGTCAGGGCGCAGCGCGGAACCGACGCCGACGAACAGGATGCAAACGACCTTGTTCAGCTATGCCTAGTTTACGCGGCTGAAACCGTAGACACGATTTGCAACGATCTTATTGTTAACTACACGCCGATAAGCTCTAGCTATATTCCGCTCGCCGCCTGGGCCACGGAAGTTGCAACCTATCTGACGCGCACCTATTCCACGCTGATTAGCGAGCCGACTTCTGTATTGGAGTTGCTGCAGGAGGTTTGCCAGTCGGCCGGCTTCAGCCTGTTCTGGGATGCGCGATCTTCGGAAATTGTCATGCGCGCATTGCGCGCTCCGTCTTCCGATTTTGTGCTGACTGATAGCGCCAACTTCCTTGACGGCCGGATTGGCGTTGAGGAAAAGCCGGACCTTCGCGTTTCCCAAGGCATGGTGTTTAGCAACTTGGTTAACTTCGTTGAGTACAGCGACGATCCCAAGCGGTTCCGTCAGTCGGCTGTTTATGCGGACATTGATCTTGAAGGCCCGTTTAAGTTTGGCCAGCCGTCGATTAAGCGCATCTTCAGCCGCTGGATTGCAAGCCGCGTTGTTGGCGAAGAGCGAGCGCAGCAGATTGCAACGCTGTTCGGAGAAACCCCGCGCGAGCTTACTTTCAGCCTGGACGCCAAAGACTCCAACCTGTGGACAGGCGATACATTTCTGTTTCAAACGCGGCTTGTGCAGGACGATATCGGCGGCTATCCAATCCTGGCCGCGCAGATTACGGAAGCGACTGAAGCCGAAAGCGGGCATAAGTTTGATTACAAGGCGCAGTCGTTTAGCGTCACTCCGATTCCGCCGGTTGGGGATGTAATCACGATTTCGGTCAATACAAACGATGTTGATTTGTTGGCTTTGTACACGGCTGTTCGCGGTGCCCCGCCGACTGCAACAACGGTTGTTACTTTCGTTATCGAGCCCGGCGTAATCGTTGGCCAAGATGCGCAGGCGACAGGCGCCATGCGGGTTAACGTTTGGCCTATCGGCGCAATAATCAGCCTGGAAAATAACGGCCGTGTTCAAGGTAAGGGCGGCATGGGCGCTACGGTTATAACCCCGCCGCCTCCTGCCTCACCCGGTGGCGTGTACGCATCCGGTGAAAATGGCGGAACCGCTTTGTTTGTTGAGAATGCAATCAACATTTCTAACTTCGGTGAGATTTGGGGCGGCGGCGGTGGTGGCGGCGGTCGCTATGTGTACAGCGTTGGCGTTGCGCAGTTTATTGCCGGCGGTGGCGGTGCAGGTACTCTTCCGGGTGAAGGCGGAACCGGATTTAGCCCGGTGCTGCCGGCCGGACAGGCAGACGGTGAAGACGGCACATCAACGGCAGGCGGTGACGGTGGTAATTTGAATACCGAAGGTAAGGAAGGCGGAGGCCCCGGCCTTCCTGGCGACCCGGGCTTAGCTCCGGGCAGTCCTGGCGCGTATGCTCCTGGCGCTGCAGGGTACTACGTTGTTGGCAATTCGCTGGTTAACTGGTTGACCACAGGTGACGACCGACGCGGGCTTGTCTCATGAGCAAATATCAAGGCTTGTTCTTTCTGCTTAAGATCAAAACTGATAATGCGGGTTTTGTTACTTTGGCTGGACAGAAAGACGGCTCTAATGTTCGCGGCGTTGATTGGATTGACGTTACCGACAAAGACGGCTCGCGCTGGCGCAAGTTGATTGCCGGCGGCGTGCAAACCGTTGAGGTTGATTGCGCAGGTTATTTGCAGAACGTTGCCTCCCATAGCTTGCTGTTGGCTTTGGCTCATACCGGGCAAATCCATACCTTTCAACTGGTTTTTGCCGACGACGTTATAATCCAGCACGATTTTCTAGTAAGGTCGGTTAGCGGAAGCGGCGATTATCAGGAAGCGCAGAACTACGAGCTTAGCTTGACGGGTGCGAGTGACCCGGCGCTAGGCGGGCTGCAATTGGTTGAAGGCGGTGCGTTTCTATTGCTGGTTGAGGGCGGGGCGCCTTTGTTGCTTACTGAGGATTAAACGATGGCTGGCGAGATTGCTAAAAGCGGCAGAGAGTTAAATGCAAACGCAACGCCGGCTGAAACCAGCGTTGCCGCCCTGTGGCCAGCAGCCGAAGGAACGGAGCCGGAAAAAACCACAGTTGAGCAACTTCGGGCTTTGTTTGTTGCGGCTGAAGCCGCAGCGCGAGCGGCTGCGGATACCGCGCTCGCCAATGCAATAACCGCTCTGACTACAGTGGTCGGAACTAAAGCTCACAAGGTTGATATTCAGGAGTTCCCGGCTTCTGGCAATTGGAATAAACCCGCGTGGTGTACTGGTGCGGAGCTTGCTGAGGTATTGTTATGGGCTGCCGGTGGTGGTGGTGGTTCCGGTGCTAAGCGCTCTACAGCCTCTTGTGGCGGTGCCGGTGGTGGTGGTGGTGGTTTCCGCCGAATCTTTTTTAAAGTATCGGACCTTACAGACGTTGTTGCAGTCGGCATCGGCCTGGGCGGAACCGGCGGAACGGCAGTTACGGTTGTAGGTTCGAATGGGATCACAGGTAGCGCAGGTGGCGATAGTACATTCGGCGCTTACGTCACTGCCTACGGCGGCGGTCCTGGCGGCGGCGGTACTTCGTCTAACGCCATGGGCGGCGGCGGTGGTGGCGGTGGCTTGAGCGCTGGCGGCTCCGGTGCTGTAGCTGCAGGCGCTGGCGGAACCCTTGGCGGTGGCGCGGGTAAGCTTGGTAGCGGTACAGCCCCTGCGGATGCGCTTAACGAGGTTGGTGGCGGTGGCGGTGGCGCTACCACCGCTAACGCGGTAGGCGTGGCCGGCAGCTATGCCATGCGCGGAGGCCCTGGCGGCGGTTCTGGCGCAGGCGCGACCAACGCCAATGCTGGCGCTCCTGGCACCCCTTCTTTGCTCGCTACAGCGGTCCCTACAGCCGGTGCAGCTAGCGTAGGCGGTGCCCAAGCCGGCGACGGTGCAAACGGCGTTACGCCTTCGGGATGGGGCGCGGGTTCGTCCGGTGCCGGTGGCGGCTCCTGCCCCACTACCCCGGCAAACGGCCGCGCAGGCAATGGCGGTAACGGTGGTCGCGCAGCCGGTGGCGGTGGCGGTGGCCAGAATGCCAACACTACCGGCGTCATGCCCAGCGGAACGGGCGGTAACGGTGGTGACGGCTTCTGTGTTGTAATTGTGCATGCATAAAAGGGCGAACCCATGGCACTGACTCCCATTGTTGTATCGGCGCTGGCATCTTTTGCTAGCATCCTCGCAACCGATGAAATGCTTGTTTCGCGCGACGGCTCCGAAGTCCGCCGCGTTACGGTAGCGACCGTCTTTACCAGCCCGGCGCTACTAGGCACGCCTACCGCGCCGACGCCAACGGCTGGCGATAGCTCTACCAAAATTGCGACTACCGCTTTTGTATCAAACGCGGTCGGTACGGCTATTGGGGGTCTGACGACAGACGACATTGAGGACGTTAGCGGCTTGGCTACTGCAAGCCCGCCGACGCTTACAAGCGCGCTGCTTTATCTGATTGGCTCGCCAACCTTCACAGGTAATGTGACCGTCCAAGGCAACTTGACGGTTAATGGCACGCTTACCAGTGTCGATACAGATAACCTGCAGGTTGAAGATTCGCTAATCAAGCTGGCGCGAAGCAACGTCGTCAACACGCTGGATATTGGCTTCTATGGTCAATACCAGCCGGCGGCAACCCCGCTGTTTGCTGGTCTAGACCTTGACTGCGGTGACGGCAAGTTCTACCTGTGGAAAGACCTTCAAGTAGAGCCGACAACCACTGTTGACCGCGCCGGCACTGGATACACTGCGGCAACTTTGGTTGTTAACTCTGTTGAACACAGCAGCGGTTCAAAGTCTGCCCCGTCGATTACGTTTAGCGGCGATACTGATCTTGGTTTTTATCGCGTAAGCGCTAACTCAATTGGTTTGAGTGTTGGCAATGCCGATGCTTGGCGCGTTGATAGTTCACAGCGGCATATTTTTGCCAGCGATGGCGGCTTTAATGCGGGTCTGGCGGCAGCGGTTGCTTTGGGCGGTAACGGCAGCCGAATTCACATTTTCGACTTTGCCAGCGGTGCAAACCACTTGCATATGTTTGAGTACGCGAACGGTGCAGGCGGCGTTAACTTCTATGGCGCTAAAACCAGGTCAACCACAGTTGGCACGTTTGCGACAGTCAACAACAGCGACAACATTTTTCGTTTCGGTGGTTACGGTGACGACGGCGCAGCGTTCCGCGAAGTTGGCCGTATTCAGCTTGGCGTTCATGCTGCGCCGTCAAGTGGCATTGTTCCTGGCCGGTGGGATATCTCTGTCGCTCGCGCATCGGATGGCGCCATTACCCAAAGCCTGCGCGTCAGTGAGCGCGTGATTGTTGGCACGACCACAACCGACAATGGCACGGATCAATTCCAAGTCAACGGCGGCATGTCGGTATCCAGCGGCAACGTCTACAAGGTCAACGCGGTGCAAGTCGTCAAGGCGCGCATTACCGGATGGGCGGTGGCCACAGGTACGCCCACGCGAACCACTTTCGACACGACGACCGTAACGCTTCCGCAGCTTGCGGAGCGCGTCAAGGCTCTGATTGACGATTTGCACGGAACCGCCGGCCATGGCTTAATTGGGACTTAACCGCAGTACAACTAGTGAGGGATTAAACATGAAGGTCAACTTTTGCGCTGTTGTTGTGGACTATCGCGGCGAGCCGATCCAAACCAAGGATTCGGAGAAAAGCGAGCCCCGCGAAATGCTCATGAAGGATGCAGCTTGTCAGGCGCTTGTGGCGCATCTGCCCGGCGAAGATGCGACCCCGCAGCTTCAGTTGCGCAAGTTCCAGCTTTCCAAAACCATTTGGAAGTCCGGCGGCGTAATCAATATCAGCACCGAAGATGTTGCGCTTATCAAGAACGTCGTCAGCAAGGCGTTTGCTCCGGCGGTTGCCGGCAGCTTCTGCGATCAAATCGAAAACGGTTGCGAACAGGAAGGGCCTAGCGATGCCTAAGCTCGACGCGGTAAGCATTGCCCGACTTACCGGCGTTGACCCCGATACCGTCCGCGTTGTTGTGCGCGCTGCTGAACTCACGGCGCAGCCGTTCAAGGTCTTGGAAGGCGTGCGCAGCAAGGCGCGTCAGATTCAGCTTTACGGACAGGGGCGGACTCAGGCAGAACTGAAAGCCAAAGGCGTTGACCCGGTTTATGCAAAGCCGGAAATGCCTAAAGTAACTTGGACGCTGAATAGCAACCACTTTGTTAGGGCAGACGGTTATGGCTACGCCGTTGACCTTGTGCCCTACCCTGTGGACTGGAACACGCCGTCCAAGTTTGATGCCATCGCAAAAGCTATGTTCGCCGCTGGCGCAGAACTTGGCGTTGAAATTCGGTGGGGTGCTGACTGGGATCAAGACGGCAAGCCGCGCGAGCGCGGAGAGTCTGATTCGCCGCACTTCGAGCGCGTCAAAAAAATAAACGGAGCTTAAGCCGTGAACGAACACGACGTTTTAACTGGCATGAGCTACGCCGGTCTTGGAGCAATCGTTATTGCAACGATTGCTTTCTTTGTTGTGCAATGGATGAAGATCAAGCTCGATCAGATGAAGAAGGAAGCCGCCAGCGAAGGCTCTTTCACTTCCGTCATGACCGATACGGTTGCAGCGGTGCGCTCATCCTATGAAGGCGTTACGGTAGAACTGCGCAACGCCTT
>Ga0247824_10000049_pt1 | contig 43362 bp, 67 predicted proteins | sample 13C_PalmiticAcid_FD_194412 | JGI IMG/M metagenome (GOLD analysis project Ga0247824, IMG submission 194412) | Soil microbial communities from agricultural site in Penn Yan, New York, United States - 13C_PalmiticAcid_Day48 | ecosystem: Environmental > Terrestrial > Soil > Agricultural land...
CAACCTGGCCAGCGTGTACAGCGACCACGGGCGGCCCGAGAAGGCCCTTGGGTACGTCAGCCAGGCGCTCAAGCTGGAGCCGGAAAGCCCCAACGCTAAGTGGAACCGGGCACTGGCACTGCTGACCCAGCAGCGGTGGCCAGAAGCCTGGCGCGACCATGAGCACAGGTTCGATGCCCGTGTGCAGACCGTCAGCACCCGCCGTAACCTGGGCTGCCCGGTGTGGGACGGCAAGACGCCTGGCCTTCGCATTGCGGTGCACGGTGAGCAGGGCGTGGGTGACGAGGTGATGTTCCTCTCGATGCTGCAAGACCTCATCGCCATGCACAAGGAAGTCGTGGTGGAGGTCGAGCCGCGGCTGATGGACCTGGTAGAGCGGTCGTTCGGTGTCGCCACCTACGGCAACGAGGCGGCCATGCGCGCCCACGAAGCGCCGTTCGATGCCGTTGTGCCGCTGGGCAGCCTGGGCATGACGTTCCGCCAGGCCGACGAACACTTCCCAGGCACCCCGTACCTCAAGCCGGACCCGGAGCGTGTAGCGTACTGGCGCAAACGGTTCTGCCAGGAGGGTGGCAAGAAGCCGATCATCGGCGTGGCCTGGCAGGGTGGCGCAAAAGAGACCCGCATCCAGCAGCGCAGCATTAACGCCAAGGCGCTGGACTTCTGCAAGCGGGGCACCGCTGTGTCGCTGCAGTACGGCCCACACGCCGAGGCCGAGGCCCGCAAGAACGGCTTTCTGTTCTTCCCTGAGTCGACTGGGGGTGACCTCGACGAGCAGGCTGCCATGGTGGCTGCCTGTGACGCTATCGTCACCGTAGCGCAGACGCTGGTGCACCTGGGCGGTGCCATCGGCATTCCGACGCACGTACTGACCCCGCTGTACTCCAGCTGGCGCTATGGCCAGAAGGACAAGATGGTATGGTACGGCAGCGTTCAGCTGCATCGCCAGCTCAAAGACGGCGACTGGGGCCACCCGCTCGCTGAAGCCAAGAAAGCAATCGACAAACTGTGCCGGGAGTCCACCAAATGCTGATCACAGACCACTATCGCGCCGAGAACGCCCGTCAACACACCGACAGTCAGGGGTATGGTGAACGTGGATACAAACACCTGCAAGACGTTCTCGCAATGGCCAGCCGGCTTGGTGCTGAATCCGTTCTCGACTATGGCTGCGGGAAAGGAACCCTGGCAGCGCATGCTAAGCGCGTGTCGCCGCTACCGTTCACCAACTACGACCCAGCCATTCCGGCCTTCGCCGCTGAGCCTGCGCCTTCTGACTTGGTGGTGTGCACCGATGTGCTGGAGCATATCGAGCCAATCTGCCTGCAGGACGTACTCCAGCATCTGGCATCCCTCGGCACCAAAGGGTTCTACTTCCAGATTGCATGTCGTCCGGCCAAGCGGGTACTGAGCGATGGCCGCAATGCTCACCTACTCGTCCGTGAGCCGTATTTCTGGTTCGAGAACGTGCGAAACCACTTCGACATCACCGACTTCCGGGCCATCCCCGAGCACAGTGTGGTGATCGCCGGCCGCACCTACGGCGGTGCTTACAAATGATCCGCCTGTTTGTGGGCCACGACCCCCGCGAGGCCGTGGCCTTCAACGTATTCGCGCACAGCGTCATCACCCGCGCCAGCGAGCCGGTGGCGATCACCCCCCTGGCGTTGAACACCCTGCAGGGCCTGTACACCGAGGAACACACCGATGGTTCCAACGCGTTTATCTACAGCCGTTTTCTGGTTCCGTATCTCTGCGGCTTTGACGGCTGGGCTATTTTTGCTGACGGCGACATGCTGTGCCAAGAGGACATCGCTGAGCTTTGGGCGCATCGCGACGAGAGCTGCGCGGTCCAAGTGGCCATGCACCACTACAAGACCGCCGAGAGCACCAAGTACCTCGGCTCGCCGAACGAAGACTACCCACGCAAGAACTGGTCGTCGGTGATCCTGTGGAACTGCGGGCACCCTATGAACAGGATTCTGACGCCTGAGTTTGTGGCCAAGCAGACAGGCGCCTACCTGCACAGGTTCAGTTGGCTGGTGGGCGAGGACATCAAGCACTTGAACCTCCTGTGGAACTGGCTGGCCATCGAGTACCCGTACATGACCAAGGTCAAGCCGTGCATTGTGCACTACACCTTGGGCACGCCTTGCTTTGACGGCTACAACCGCCGCGACTACGCCGAGGAATGGTACCTGGAACTGGCTGACATGCTCGGTGTGCCGCAAGAAGCCGGTGGCGAGAAGAACATCGACTGGCTGACTGACCTGTGGTTAAATACGGAAGGTGATTGACAACGGGCCTATGCGCATGTACAGAGGATCAAGCCAATGTCCAAGAAAGCCAAGAAGTCGAGAAAGCCGGCACCAAAAGCCGGTACCAAAAAGCCAAGCAAACCGCGCCCGCCTATGGGCGCTTATTGAATCGGGTCAGTGGGGAGTGAGTCATGGCAACCTTGGGGATGATGAAAACGCGTATTGCCCGTGAGCTGCAGATCGATGCAACTACGTTCGACACGGACATTACCGACGCCATCTTCTCTGCCATCGGCTACTACAACGACCACGACTTCTGGTTCCTTGAGACCGCCCCAGCAACTGTGCTTTTGACAGCGACTGGGGCCTACTCGATGGAAGCGATTCTGCCCGGTCGCAGCCAGATCCACAACCTGCAGCTGGTCTACAACCAGAACACAGAGGCGATGCTGTACCGGACCCCCGGCGAATTCGCCAACCTGCAATCGCAATTTACGGGCGACCCCACTTTCTTCACCGTCAACGCTGATGAGCTGCTCGTAGAGCCGATTCCAGCGCGGACGTTCACCGCCATTGCCTGGTACAGCCTGCGCAAGTCGATCACTTCGAGTAACAGCGCCAGCGGCGTCTGGACTACCGAGGCAGAGGAAATCATCCGTCTGCACGCGAAAGTCGACCTGCTGACCAACCGCATCAAGGACTATCCAGAGGCGATGCAGATCCAGGGCCGGCTTACCGACGTGCTCGATAAGTTCGACGAAAAAACCGTCCAACGTCGCGGCTCCCGTCGCATCAAACCATGTCTGTAAGGTGACGCCATGCCACTCGAAACCGGTACCACGATCAATGACCTGACAGTCACCAACCCGACCAGCTCGGACCCGGTGGGCCAGGGCGACGACCACCTGCGCTTGATCAAGGCATGCGTGCAGGGTTCGCTGCCCAACCTCGGCACTGTGCTCGGCCGCCCTGTGCGCCAGGACGTTGCCGTGTCGATCAGCTCTACGTGGAACACCAACCTGTTCATGGCATCCGGCTCGGCCACCACCACTGTGGTAATGACCCTGCCGCCGTCCGCCTCGATCACTGCAGGTTTCTACGTCGACTTCCTGGCCATCACCAACGGCAACATTTCCGTTGTGCCCAGCGGCACCAACTCGATCAACGGCACGACTGCGATGGCCGTCATCAACACCAGTTTCGCGCGAGCCGTCTACATCGGCAACGGCGCCTGGACTGGCTTCGTATTCCCGGCCAATGCTTCTGGCGGTGGCTACATCTTCAACAACAACGTTCGCATGGACGGCACCCTGTCAGTGTCCGGTGCCGCAACGCTGGCCAGCACCCTGACCGTATCCGGCGCCGCATCGCTGCTTAGCACCCTGTCGGTATCTGGCCAGGCCACGTTCAAGTCGGGCGTTTCGATTTCCGGCACAGTGATCGTCACCGGCAACCTGTCGATCAGCGGTAACGCCATGATCGCGGGCAACCTGTCGATCAGCGGCAACGCCCTGATTAACGGCAACCTGGGCATCGCGGGCACGCTGACTGTTTCCAGCTCCGTCGTACTGCTCAACGGCCAGATCAAGTTCCCGGCCAGCCAGAACGCGTCGACCGACGCCAACACCCTCGACGACTACGAAGAGGGCACCTGGACCCCGGCTATCTCGTTCGGTGCCCCAGGTGACCAGTCGCTGGCCTACTCGTCGCGTACAGGGGTCTACCAGAAGGTGGGCAAGCAGGTGCATGCCGCGTTCAACCTGACCACCAGCACGTTCACCCATACCACCGCAGCTGGCTCCCTGTTCATCACCGGGTGGCCGTTCGCCTCAGCCGATGTCGACCACTACGGTGCCGTGTCCTTCAGCCAAATGAGCACAGGTGCTGGTGCCCTGCAGGCCCGCCTGGCAGTTGGCGTGAGCAACGCCGACGTGGTGGCAGCGGGTGTAACCAACAACGCCCAGGCGGCGCTGGCAGCAAGCAACCACGTATCTGGCAACAACGTGGCGTTCATGATGAACATCACCTACCGCACTACTGCATAGGGCACGACAAATGAGCATCGAGCGCAAAACTATCCTCGACCAAATCAGCGTAGACCGCAGCGGCGTCGTCTCCCTGCGCTTCGCCGTGCAGGTTTACCTCGAAGATATCCTGCTGGACGAGAAGTGGCACCGCACCTGTGTAATGCCAGGTGTGCCAGTGCAGGATCAGCTGGACGAGGTAAACCGGCACCTGACTTCCATGAGCGCGGCTGCAGTTAGCCAGGAAGAGTGCGACAAGATCGTCTCTTTCGCTGATGCTGCACAGGCCGCAGTGAACAGCCAGGAGTAAGACAATGCCACTTCGGGTGATCGACAACGTAGGCAGCATCGGGCTGCAGGCCGATGTCAACGCCCGCAAGTTGCCAGAGGGCGCATGGTCGGACGGCCGCAACGTGCGGTTCGACGGCTACACCGCGTCGAAGGTGCGCGGCTCCCGAGCTGTGCAGGGCAGCCTGTCCACCAGCGCCTACAGCCTGTTCGCCCACACCACGTTCGATGGATCGCAGTTCATCTGCTACGCCGGGCTGACCTCGGTCTACACCACGAACAACAACACCCACTATGACCTGACTCGGGCAACCCTGTCGGGCACAGTGCAGCCGTACAGCACGGACGCTACGGCGCTGTGGACTGGTGGTGTGCTGGGTGGGTTGCTGTTCCTGAACAACGGTGTGGACGTTCCGCAGATCCAGCTGACGCCCACCGCGTCTTGCCGGCTGTCTGACCTGCCAAATTGGCCAACCACCATCACCACCCGCGCCAACGTACTGCGCAGTTACCGCGACTACTTGGTGGCGCTGGACGTAACCAAGGGCACAACCCGATACCGCCAGATGGTCAAGTGGTCGGCCAGTGCTGACCCGCTGACCGCGCCGCACACCTGGGACGAATCCGACACCACGGCCGACGCCGGTGAAACCTCCCTGTCGGAGACCAACGGCTCGAACATCGACTGCTTGCCGCTGCGTGACGTGAACATCATCTACAAGGACGATGCTGTCTACGGCATGCAGTTCATCGGTGGCGCGTTCATCTTCCGTTTCTACCAAATCTTCAGTGGCGTCGGCATCCTGGCCAAGCGCTGCGTAGCCGCGTTCGAGAACTACCACTGCTTCGTCGGCAACGACCTCGATATCTATGTGCACGACGGCAACAGCATCCGTTCCATCGCCCAGGACAAGTGGCGCCGGTGGCTGCGTGAGAATGTTGACGGCTCCCGCTACGAGCGCATGTACGTCGTCGCCAACCCCGTGACAACCGAAATCTGGATCTGTATTCCGACCGGCGAAGACGAGTACGCCAGCAAGGCCCTGCTGTGGAACTGGCGTAAAGACACCTGGGGCGTCCGCGACCTGCCGAACACCTCCAGCGGTGTGGTGGCCGGCATCGAGTCAAGCGACTATGTGCTGACCTGGAACACTGTCACCAGCACATGGGATTCGATCAACACCACCTGGGGCGAACTTGATAGCCTGCCGCCAGATCGCAAGCTGGTGCTGACCTCCCCTGAAATTATGACGGGCGTCATCGAGACCGAGTTTGGGTCCACCGAGCTGGGCAGCACGCTCCCGTTCATGGTCGAGCGCCAGGGCATCTGGCAGCTGCCAGGCAAGGTCGTGGATGGCAACCGTGCCATCGACCTGCAAACCGTGAAGTTCATCCGCCGCATCCGTTTCCGCACCGTCGATGGCGGGTCGAGCAACGACATCACCTTCAAGGTGGCCGTGCAGACCGACATCGATAGCAACCTGGTCTGGCAGTCCACTGCCAAGATGACGAACAACACGGCCGAAATCACTGTGCTGCGTCGTGGCCGGTTCGTCAGCGTACAGATCATGTCGGACGCCGACACCCAAATCGACCTGCTTAGCTACGAAATCGAGTACGAGCCAGCGGGGGCTTACCTGTGAACTACATCCCAACATTCCCAGGCGAGGGCATTACACCGCAGTGGCTGTACGACGAGCTGCAGCGCATCGCCGGGTCGATTGACCAACCAGCTGGCCTGCAGTTCGATGTGCTGCACGCTGAACCAGACCGTCCACGCGACGGCATGGTAGTGTTTGCAGATGGCACAGACTGGGCGCCCGGTGTGGGCGGTGGGCTTTATCAACGGGTTAGCGGGGCTTGGGTAAAGCTCTAGGGGGTTATCATGGCAGGCGAAATGGCAGGTGGCGGTGGGGTAGGCTTCGGCCTCGGGCAGATGCTCCAGCAAGGTGGCATGGGTGGTCAGATGGCCCAGCCCGCAGGCCCGGCCCAGCAGGGCGGTCTGATGAGCATGCTGGGTGGCCTGTTCAACGGTGGCCAGGGCGGCGCGCCTGGCATGCCGGGCATGAACATGCAACAGCTCGGCCCGCTCCTGCAGATGCTCCAGCAGCAACAGCAGATGCAGCAGGGCCAACAGCAGATGCAGCAGGGCCAACAGCAGATGCAGCAGGGCCAACAGCAGCAGTCGCCGCAGATGATGGTCGGCAACCCCATGGCCGGTGCTATGGGCGCCAACATGGGCGGTCAGACCCAGGCACAGCGCGGCTATCTCGCACAGGGTGGTGGCATCGCCCCTCGCCCTGTCGTGAATCGGTACTGACGCCATGACGCCCCTCGTCGGTGTGCCAGTGGATGCAGTGCCTGGGATCTGGCCTATGGTGGCCCCGTTCGTGACCCGATGCCTCAACAAGGCCAAGGAGCACCGCTGGAGCACCGACGACATCCTGACCTTGGTCATGGACAGAAAGCTGCAGCTGTTTGTGGTGGAGGACTGGGACAAACTCGTCAGCGTCGTGCTGACGGAGGTTCTGGTCTACCCGCGCTGTAAAGAGCTGGGGGTCTTCATGTGGTGTGGTGAATTCCACGAAGACTGGCTGGGCCATACAGAACAGCTGGCCCAGTGGGCAAAAGCTATGGGATGCAGTACCATGTCGTCTATGGCGCGGCGTGGGTTCTCCAGGGCGATGCCTAATTATTGGGACGAACGTCAAACCTATGTCGTGAGGGTACTCTAATGTCTGGTGGCGGCGGTGGCGGTGGGAATACCACAACTGTGCAGAAGGCGGACCCGTGGGAAGGCGTGCAACCCTACTTGCTCGGTGCCTATCAACAGCTGAACCAACTGTATGGAAACGGTGCCCAAGGTCCGCAGTACTACCCAGGCAGCACCGTGGCCAACCCGAACGCGCTGGAGTACCAAGGTATCAACCAGCAGCTCGCGGCCATCAACGGCATGCAGGGCATCGGTAACCAAGCAGCCAACGCGCTCAACCAGATGACCGGCAACGCCTCGGCACAGAGCGACATCGGCGCGACCAACGCCAATCTCGGTGCCAATGGCATGTACGGCCTGGCCAACTCTCTCGGCTGGGGCAACGGCATGGCACAGGGCGGCGCCCAGGGCATGGCCAACCTGGCTAACGCACAAGGCTGGTCTACCGGTACCGCGAACAACGCGGCCCAGCAGCTTATGGCGTCCGGCCAGAACCTCGCTTCTCAGGGCGCAAGCAGCGCCAACTCGGCCATGAGCCAGCTCAACGCAGCAGGCGACCCGGCCAACAACCCGTATTTCCAGGCAGCTGTGCAGTCGGCTATCCGCCCGGTAACCCAGCAGTTCACCGAACAGGTTCTGCCTGGCATCAAGCAGGGTGCCCAGGGCGCTGGCCAGATGGGTGGCAGCCGCCAGGGTATCGCCGAGGGTATCGCCGCACGCGGGTACCAAGACACCGTGGGCGACATCACTGCGAACATGGGCAACGCCGCGTATGCACAGGGGCTTAACGCGCTCCAGGCCTCGGGCAGCCTCGGTGCCAACATGGCTGGTATGGGCCTCGGTGCCACCAGCAACGCAGGCAACCTGGGCGCCAACATGGCCGGCCTGCAGGGCAGCCTCTACGGCAACCTGGGCCAGCTCGGCCAGGGCGCAACCGGCCAGCAAGGCAGCTTGTACGGCCAGCTGGGCAACCTCGGCCAGGCACAGAACGCAACCGGACTTCAGGGCCTCGGTCAATCGGCAGCCCTGGCAGGCGGTGTGCAGCAAGGTTTGGCGTACCCTGGCCAGCTGACGCAAGGCCTCGGCCAGAACCTGACGGCCATGGACCAGCAGCAGCTGGACGCGAACGTAAACCGCTGGAACTACAACCAGAACTTGCCGTACACGATGATCAGCGACTACCTCTCGATGCTCAACGGCGCAGCTGGTGGTCAAACTATGTCGTCGCAGCAGGGTGGTGGCGGCAACCGGCTGATGGGTGGCCTGGGCGGTGCATTGAGTGGTGGTGCACTGGGAAGCGCGGTAGCTGGTGCGTCTGGTGGCGCTATCGGCGGCCCGCTGGGCATGGGCGTCGGCGCCGGTCTCGGTGCCTTGATGGGTCTGTTTGGGTAAGGGGGCGTCATGGCTGGGATCATGGACATGCTGAATCAGGGCCTGGGGGGTTTGAACACCCCCACCGGCCAGCTGGGCATCCAGATGCTGCTGAACTCTGGCCAGATGCCTGGCAACCCAGGGTTCGGTGCACGCATGGGCAGTGCCCTTGGCGGTATGCAGCAGGCACAGTACCAGCAACAGCAGATGGACATGCAGAAGCTCCTGCGCGAACAGCAAGCCCAGGAACTCTACCTGCGCCAGTACGGCATGGCCCAGCAGCAGAAGCAGCGCGAAGCTGTGCGCGATATGGTCAAGAGCGACCCCAACTTCCTGGCCAACAACCCGCAGGCTCGTGCGCTGCTGGAAGCGACCGGCGACACTAGCTTTGCGGCCGATCTGCAGAAGATCAACCCTGCGCAGAAGCCACCAACCATGCCTGGCGTCTTCGAGCGGTACAACGCAGACGGCACAGTGCAGCAGCAGATTTACAACCCGCAGACGGGTGGCTACGACGCAGGCCCGGCGTACACCAAGCCGGATCAGGCCCGCGCGCAAGCGTATGTGCAGAAAACCGAGCAGGACATGCAGTATAAGCCGCAAGAGTTTAACTTGCAGCAGGACCAGCAGCAGACCGCAGCACAACGTGTGCAGGCGATGGTCACCGACTCGGCGCGCAAGGCAGCTAAATCTGCCCTCGACAACCGCGTTAAGCTGGCTGACCTCACCAACGGCTACCGCGGTGCCAACACGCAAATCGACGACGCGGTTAGCCTTGTCGACGAGCTGCTGAAACCAGACAGTGGCCTCGACGCCAACTTCGGTGTGCAGGGCTTCCTGCCGAACGCACCGGGCATGGACGCGGCGAACGCCCGCGCCAAGCTGGACCGCCTGAAGGCTAAGTCTGGCCTCACCGAACTCGTGCGCCTGGGCAACCAAGGCATCCGCCTGACCCCTGTGTCCGATAACGACATCAAGGTGGTGCAGTCCAGTGCCATGAACCTGGACAAGGCACAGGATGCCGGCAGTGCTCGTGCAGAGCTGGCCCGGTACCGCGACACACTGCTGCGCGCCAAGACAGAGGCGGCCGACAACTACAACGCCATCGTCGGCGCCTACAACCCGCCCAACCAGCAACAGAAGCAAGCTGTGCCAGGCGCGCCGGAAGTGGGCACAGTGATGGAAGGGTACCGCTATAATGGCGGTGACCCGGCAGATCCTAATTCGTGGAGCAAGCAATAATGGCTGGTCCATGGGAGAAGTTTCAACAAGCTACACCGCAACAGGCCCCGACTCAGGGGCCTTGGTCTAAGTTCGCCGGTCAACCAGCGCCAGCCGCTCCAAGGACGGAGCAACCTAACAGCGACTACAGCGATTTGATCCAGGCGAAGGCGCAGCAGTACGGCGTCGACCCCCGTCTGGTTCGCGCTGTGGTGCAGCAGGAATCCAGTTTCAACCCCAAAGCAGTATCGCCAGTCGGTGCCAAGGGCCTGATGCAGCTGATGCCAGGCACTGCCGCTGACCAAGGCGTGGCTGACCCGTTCGACCCTGTGCAGAACATCGACGGTGGCGTGCGCTACCTGGCACAGCAGCTCAAGGCCAACGGCGGTAACGTCGAACGTGCGCTCGCCGCGTACAACTGGGGGCCGGGTAACCTGGCCAAGAACGGCATGGACAAGCTGCCCAAGGAAACCCGCGACTACATCGCGAAGATTACTGCCAACATGGGCGACCGTGATGTGCCTATCCCTGGCGCTATTCAGGACGAAGCAGTGCGCACGCCGGAAGCACAGCCGAACGTGGCCAGTGACAGCGGCATGGTGAACGCGGCAGCTCGGACCCTGGGCGGCCTGAAGCAGGGTATGTTCACCGACATCAATGACGCGGCTACCCAGGTGCTGGGGTCTGTGCTGCCAGAGAGCGTGCAGCGCCACCTCACCTACAGCGGCCTGCCGATTAACGAAGACATCGCCCAGCGCGAGAACCAGTACGAGGCCCAGCGCAAGCAACTCGGGGGAGGCGATTTCGACCCCAGTCGTTTGGTGGGCAACATCGTATCCCCCGCCAGTCAGGCTGCTGGTGTAGGTGGTATGCCGGCATGGGTGGCCAAGCTCGGCCCGAAAGGGCAGGCGCTGGTCATGTCCATGATGCGCGGTGGTATCGCAGCTGGTGGCATGCCGGTGAACACGCAGGATGGTTCCTCTGTGCTGGGCGGTAAGGCACAGCAGGTAGGCTTCGGCGCAGCGCTTGGCCCTGTGGCCGAGGGCGTAGGCCGCTTGACTGCCAAGGGCATCGGCCGTGCTACTGGTGCCATCCAGAACCAGCTGACGCCAGAAGCGCAGTCCGCGCTCGATGCTGCAAAGCAGGCTGGCATCAAGCTGTCAGCTGGTGACATCGCGCCAGAGAACAAGATGATCACCGGCGTCGAAGGCGCTATGGAGAACACGCGGATTCCTGGCCTGTCGATGGCCCCCTTCCGTAAAGAGCAGCAGGAAGGTGCACAGCGTGTGGCACAGCAGCTGCGCGACGAAGAGTACAAGTCGCTGCAGAAGATGTCGTACATGGGCCTCGACCGTCTCAAGGCCCTGGCCAGCGGCAACAGCATGCGCGCACCCGAGGCCCGCAAGATCGTCGACATGATCGACAACGCCGGTACCGACGAGCGCGCCATCATGCAGGCCAGTGGCAACCTGGGCTGGCTGCAGATGAAGCTGTCGGCTGATCGCCTGTTTAACGACGTGGCCAGCATCGCCGGTGACGCCCACGTCGCGCCAACCAAGACCCTCGGTGCATTGGACGACGCAGTAGCGCGCATGGGCACAGTGGTGGACGTGGACAACCCTTCGCTTAACCTGCTGCAGCGCTGGCGCTCCCAGCTTGAAAGTGGCGGTGCCACGGTGGGCGACGATGCTGTCGAAGCAGCTGTGCGCCGGTTCGAGGGCACGCCGGAAGACGCTCAAGCTGTGCCCAACACCTACGCTCGCATGCGCGCCTTCCGGTCTGACATCCGCAAGCGCCTGGATGCCGCGACCACGAACGAGACGACTGACAGCTCGATGCTGTTCCTCAAGGACATCGCCAAGGCGGTGGAGGATGACATGGACACGTTCGCAGCCAACACGCCCGGCCTGCGCGAAGCCAACACTCGGGCGCAGGAATTCTACAAGCGTCACGTTGTGCCATACCAGAAAGGCAAGCTGGCACAGGCGCTCACCTCGGACGACCCCGATAAAATCTACGGCACATTTATTCGCGCCCAGGCCGAGGGCCGGGGTGACTATGCGGCCAAAGAGCTGTTCAAGGCCCTGGACAACAAAGGCCGCCAAGCTGTGCGCTACGGCATCGTCCGCCAGGCTCTCGACAACGCTACCGATCAGGGCCGTTTCAGCCCCGAGAAGTTCAAGAAAGGGCTGGAGAGCACAGAGTACGCCCAGTTCTTCAAGGGTGACCAGCAGCGCATCGACGGTGTGATCCGGTTGATGGGCATGCTGCGCAGTGCCTCGCCCGAGCACCTGGAGAAGTATGCACCGATGCTGGGTGGCCAGCTGGGCCTGGGCAGTGTAGGCCTGGGTGCTGTGGCAGTCGGCCCGGTGAACACGGCTGTAGGGCTGGGGTCCGCAGGCTTCCTGCGCTGGCTCATGACGAGTGACGCAGGCAAACGAGCATTGTTCAGTACCAACGCGCTGTCAAAGAACGGCACCAATGCACAGGTAGGCAAGTTCTTGGACGACTTGGCCCGCCAATACAACACCGCAGCCGGCACAGCTGCTGGTGCCGAAACTGGACAGACAGGGCGTGTGCTGCCTTGATAGGGGGAGATATGCCGATGGACACTAACGAGGAAATCACATTAATCCGCGAGCGTCTGGCACGGATTGAAGCATGCCTTAGCAACCTGCAGCGGGCAGTAGAAGCGCAGCCACCGAAAGCCAGTGTGGTTATCCCGGTGGCCGTGGTTGTCGTCATTGTCCAGGCTGCAGCACAGCTGGTGCAACACTTCACTTAATGGGGGCTACTACGGTAGAGGGGGGCGTGTCTGGTACGGCTGCCCCCTCCCCCGCCAACTACAGAGGCTTGTCCCAGTTGGCCTTACAGGCCACGCAGTAAGCCTCACCGTTTCGGATAATCCAGCCGTCCTTCTTGAGGTCGGCTTTCACCATCCGCATTTGCCGTCTTCCATGGCGAACGAACTCCCCAGCACACGTTGTGCTGCAGCGCCCGCAAACAACCTCCGTCCACAACAGAAGACCCTTGTTCATACCAACCTCTCTACGCGTTGCCGCGTTTCTTGTCGTAGGTGCGCAGGCCACCAAAGCCCAGCATCAGCGCTACCATTTCCCACATACCGTCGTCCAACTCTGGCAGCTCTGGCACAGCGTGGCCAGCAGCGCTAAACGCCCAGGGCAGCATCGGGCGCAGCAGGTACTGGTAGGCCAGGGTGGCCACGCCAATCCAGCCCACTGCAGGGCGCCAGCCGGACACCCAAGGGTTGGAGTTGTTGGCCTCGGCCTCGTTGATCCTTGCCTGTGCCAGGGCCATTTGCAGCTGGGCGTCCAGCTCCTTGAACGCCCCCTCCTGCTGCATCTTGACCATTTCAAATTCAGCCTTTGCCCGCTCGGTTGGGTCGGGAAAGAATCGGTCAAGCATCTTGCCGGCCATGTCGAAGATGCCGGGCAGCAGGAGAGGGTTCATCTGTGCGTCACTCCAGTTTTGGGCGGGGCGTACCGTAGACCTGCACACACCAGTCGAAGTACGCTTCGCGCATAGTAGCACCGTATCCGTGCATTGGCCTACCCTTGATGAACATGCTGCAAACGAAGCGGTTTTCGCCAGGCACCTTGTAGACAAGGGGCTTCACCATATTCTCGGTCATGGGCGCACCTGCATGGCTTCTTTGTCCAGGGCCTCCAGCTGCTCAGCGTGGTGGCGGTTCACTTCGGCTTTCAGGTTGCTGTCCTCGGTACCTTTGGCGCGGTGCAGCTTTTCGTACTTGCGAAAGGTGATCGCTGCCAACTGAATGCCAACTACCATACGGGCGAACAGGTCGTCGTCTACTTGCATTGTCTGTGCTCCATGGTGGGTGACGCGTCCCTGCGCCGTGGTTGGTTACTTCTTGCTGGCCCACTGGCTCAGCAGGCTGGCCACGTTGCCGGACGGCTGCACAGTGGTGCTCGGTTGTGCCTGGGTTTGCTGCGGCTGCACCTGCTGTGCGGCCTGCTCGATCACCTGCTGCGGCTGCACCTGCTGGGTTTGCTGGGCGCCCTGCGCAGCTGCCAGCTGGGCCTGCAGCTGGGCGATGATGTCAGCCTGCGACGGTTGCTGGGTTTGCTGCGGTTGTTGCTGCTGCAGGATCTGCTGGGTTTCCTGCTTGATGTCCTCCAGCGGCTGTTCCAGCTCGATTTCGTGGCCACCGCCCTGCTGCTGCTGCTGCTGCTGCTGCTGCGGTTGTTGGCCAGCGGCTGCCTGGCGGTCGGCCTCGATTTGCGCAGCGGTGCGGCGTGCGCGCTTCGGCTTGTCCTGTGCCGGGGCTTGTTGCTGGGTCTGCTGCTGCTGCTGCTGCTGCTGCTGCTGTGGTTCAGCCTGCTGGCTGGCCTGACTGGCACCGAACTGCAGGGTGTTTTGTGGCACAGGCGACGACGCAGCGGCGGCTGGCTCGTAGTCCACTTCACGCAGCAGCGATGCCACTTCAGCGGTCTGGCTCAGGTTCTTGAGCTTAAGCGCGGTCTCTTTGTCGACGAAGCCAAGCGCGCTCAACTTCACTACCGGGTACTGGATGCCCGGGTCGAACATCAGCTCGACCAGTACCGACTGCATGGGGATGTTGGCGTTGCGCAGTTCGGTATCGAACTTGGCCAGCGACTGCAGGCTGGTGGTGCTGACGTTCCAGGTCATCAGCTCGTCCGGTGCGCCTTCCCACACCGCCACTACCATCTTGCGGTCGGCGCAGGCCTTGCCACGGCCGGTGGTAGGGTGGCTGCCGAAAGCGTTCTTGGGGCACTGCGCGCAATTGGCGCACTGTGGCTTGGCCACACCCGGTGCCGGTACCTTGCCGTCGTTGCTGTAGCACTCTGGTGCCGCGTTGCTGCCTGGCACATAGGCCTGCTCGTACCACGCTTTGGTCAGGGTGTTGCTCGCGGCTACGATGACGACGCGCATGCTCTGCACAGGCACAGCGTGCTTGTTGCCAGCGTTGTCGGTCATCACCGTTTCAAGGATGGTGGTCACACCGTCGCGGGTGATGGTGAAGTGTTTGTCGGTGCTGATACCGATCTTCGGTGCCCGTGCTTGGATACCAGCGCTCAGGCCTTCGTCTTGGTACCCGCCCATTTCCTGCAGGAAGGCTGGCACACCGGCGTTATCAGTGGCAATCAGGTTAAAAGCCATTTTATGTTTCCTCGATTATTTCTTGGCACGGGTAAAACGGATGGTTGTCACCTGCTCGGTTGTTACGCCGGGCGGTGCTTCGTTGTGCTCGGTGATGTATGCCTCTACCGCGTCCTTGCTCACATGCTTGGTCAGGTAGCTGGTATCACCGGTCTCGAACACGAAGTCGTAAAACGCTTCGGCATCCTCGACCTTGGCACTGGTGGTCTTCACGCGGGTGACGGCATGGCCCACTGTGCTTTTGAGGCTGTTAAGGTCCATTTCGTTCATCTTGGCCAGCAGCGCTTCCTTGATGTTGGCCAGGGCCTCCTTGGCTGGCTTGATCTGTGCTTCTGCGTTGTCGACGTAATCGGCAATCTGCACATACTGTTCTAGCATTTCGCTAATTTCGCTCATGGTGGTCATTCTCCAAACAGTTCCATAAAGGAACCAGATAGTTGTTGTTTACCGCGTAGCGAAGCATAGACCCGACGCTCGATAGCTGTGGACTCGAACTCCACAATGAGCGGCTGCCCTGTCTGCCCGTACCGGAAAATCCGGTCGTTCAGCTGCGACACTAGCTCCAGATCGTAGATCGGTCCGTACCAAACTACTGTGCTGGATTTCGTCAGTGTCACACCGTGGGCAAGAGTCTGCGGGTGGGCGAGAAGAAAATCAATCTCGCCCGCCTGAAACGCTTTGATGATTTCGCCCCGTTCCTTGGGAGTCACCTTCCCATATATTACCGCTACCCGGTACCCTTGCAAGCGAATTTTTTCGGCCAGTGACAGCAGGCAGTGGATGTAGTTGACGGCCACGATCACGGGCGTCTGCTCCACTTCGTCGAAGATGTCCATTAGCGCCTGGAAGCGTTGCGGTGCTGGCACAGAGACGGTTTCGCCGCTGGACGCGTACACCTCGCCCATGCAGATCTGTAGCGCCTTGGTGATCAGCGCACGCGCCTCCTTGGCGTTGATGTGCTGCCCGCCGTACTGTGCTTTGCCCAGCTCCATCATAGCCTTCAGCAGCTGCTCTTGCTCCTTGGACAGCGGGATCGACTTGCGGATGATGATCGGCGTCAGGATGTCCTGCATCACCTGCTCGCGGGTGAAGCGGATGGCAGGCTGCATGATTTCCTTCACGCGCTCGATGGCCCCAGCCTTCGGCAGCCAGATGTGTGCCTTGGGGTTGGTCATCAGCATGTCGCGGAACTCGACGTACTTCATCGGCTTGCCGCTGCGGGTCGGCGGGAACATCTGCGGGTTGACCAGCAGGCACTGCGCATACGCGTCCATCAGGTTCTTGGTGATCGGCGTGCCGGTGTAGGCCCACAGTGCTGGCCGTGCCCGGTAGACCAAGTAGCTGGCAGCCTTCCACCGATTGGTCTTGATGTTGCGGTAGTAGCCGGACAGCTCGTCGATGATCAGCAAGCCAGGCTTCCAGGCCACCAGCTCGTGAATGACAGCCTCAAGGCCGTCAGGGTTGATCAGCACCACACCTTTGAAGGTCAAGATGTCCTTGACCAGCTTGCGGCGGTTGCTCGCCTTGTTGAGCATCAGCACAGGTACTTCGGGTGCGAAGCGCTCCATGTGCTCTACCCAGGTGGACGGGATCACCGACACAGGCGCGATGACTACGATGCGGGTCTCCAGGCCAGCCAGGTACAGGTCACGCAGCGCCATCACCCCGCCCAGGGTCTTCCCGCTACCGCAGCTCGACAGGTTGTAGGCGCGCGGGTTGTCCAGCAGGAACTCACGGGTGTACAGCTGGTGCGGTAGCGGCGTGATTTCCGGCTGCAGTAGGGTGGCGATGCTAGTCATGGCTCACCCCTTGAACAGAACTTGGTCGTTCTGCACCTGCAGCTTGGCAATTGCCTGTGCCTTGCCGTTCTTGTTGTTTGGGCACTGTACATGCCCACAGTACCCGCAGTACTTGCCTGGGTTCATCGGTGGATTGTCCAGCTTGTCGGCCAGGTACTTGTCGGCTTCCTCGAAGCGCTCATAGAAGTGCCGCGCCATGCCGCTGGCGTCTGTGATGTCGCGGGTGAAGCTGCACTGCGGGTCGTCGGCGTAGACGTACTGCACAGTGGTGCTGGTGGCGCCCAGGGCGATGTCCGTCATGCAGCCGTAGAAGTCGGCGTCTTCCAGGTGCTCCGGCTTGTAGCGTCCGGTCTTCCAGTCGATGATCAGGATCTTCTTACCGTCGCGCACCATCACGTCCAGGCCGCAGCGAACACGCAGGTTCGGCGCCTTGAAGAAGTCGGTCATCTGAAAAGCGATGTTCATGCCGAACTTGAACTCTGGCATGACGCCGATGCCCTGTGCCTTCATGTCGCACAGCATCAGTACGTAGTCTTCGACGTTCTTGAACATCGGCTCGTTGGGCATGACCACGCCCCACTTAATCGCTTCCTCGACGGCACTGTGAAAGCGCTTGCCGCGTTTCATCGCCTCGTTTTCGTCATCGTCAATCCACTGCTTCCACTCGTACTTGGCCATGAATCGCCGGGGGCACTGCTGGATATCGCGCAGGCGGGTGATGCCCCACACACGCAGCTGGTTACTTGGCGTCATAGTAGGTGTCTCCGTACTTGAACTCGCCCAGGATAGGGACGCCCCGGAACCATGCCGGTGCGCATTGGTAGATCACGCCCAGGTCAGCCATCGCCTGTGCCACTTTCGTCTCGTGAATCATGAACACACCTTCGTCGTGCACGGCCATGGCTGGGTGGGCGACGTACTGGTCAGCCAGGTCCAGCTGGAACATGAAGATGTCGTAGCACAGGGCTTGGATCAGGTTCTCTAGCAGCGCCCCGCCGTACAGCTTCTTCTCGAAGACAACACAGCGCCCGCCCTTCTTGTCCACGAAGTCGTAGACCCAATCACCCTTGCCGTTCACATGCAGGTTGTTGTACCACAGGCAGCGGCCACTGGGTAGGATGGCGCGGTGCAACTCGAAGCGTACACCCTTGTGCTCGACGGGCGGTATCATGCCGGCCATGGCCTTGATGGCCGTGTCGTTTAGCCACTTCCACATCGCCACGATCTTGGTCCGCTTGGACCGGTACGCCCGCTTGATGATCGGTGCCAGGCGCCGTGCCTCTTCCCGTGGCACAGGTGGTGTGGCCGTCTCCAGGGCTGCTGCGATGCGTTCCTCACCCGCCCCGTACTGGCAGGCCAGCTCGCCCGTCTTGCCGTTGAAGCGCTCGTCTTCGTTGGCCTTGGTGATCGTCCGGCCGTAGATCACGGTGGCCAGGTCGCTATACACGTCGTAGTTGGGGTCGATGGCCCACAGGTCGGTAAGGGTTGTTTCGTCGCAGAACCAAGCGTTGCCGCGCAGCTCGATCTGCTTGGCATCCCCCACCAGAATCTTGTGGTCCTTCGCTGCGCGGATGCAGCGGCGCAGGTCACTGCCGCGCTTGAGGTTCTGCAGGTTGTACTCGTCGCCGCCGTGGCGCCCGGTGTGCCCAGCAGCGACCACAAGCGGCACAGGCACAGGTGACGGCAGCTGGCTGAAAACGTAGGACCGATTCATGATCTGTGCCGACTTCTCGCCAATGCGCAGCTCGTACAGCGCGCGAATGTTGGCGATAGGGTGGTCGGCCAGGCGCACGAAGTCCGGGTCTTTAGCGGCGAAGGCGTAGGTCACGTCGCCTTTCGCATTCAGCTTGGTCGGCAGCTCGGCTTCAGTCATGCCGTTGGCCAGCAGCAGCGCAGCGAACTTCGGATTGGACCGCAGGTGCGACCGCTCGATGTTCATTTCGACCACTGCCTTTTCCTTGGCAGCCAGCTCGCTCCGGTACACAGCCGCGGCCAGATCGGTGTTCATCTCAAGCACAGGGTAAACGCCCATGCTCAGGGTCAGGTGGATGTCGCGCAGTACCCGCTGCCACGGCGTGTCGCTGTTCTTCATCAGCCAGCGGTAAATCTCCCGCATGACGAAGTTGTCTTGGTTGGCATAGTCGGCCATGCGCCCTTCCTGCGCCCGGTCCAGCTGCCACACACCCTGGAACTCGGGCAGCACGCCCTCGAACTTGTGCATGGCCGGGTCGTTCGGGAACAGCTTCTGTGCCAGGGCAGCCAGGCTCATGCGCAGGCCTGGGAAGCGCCGCATCAGCGCCACCTGTGCCATCGACATTGTGTCGTGTAGTTCCTTTCGTTCTGGCATAAAAAACTTGGCTGTAATGCCGTGGTCGAACAGGCCGTTGTGACAGCACATGCCCGTGACGTGCGGCCCCACATCCTTCCAGAAGGCCGGCAAGTCGGAGCCGGTCACCCAAAACGGGTCGCTGTCGTCCATCGCGAAGGAACACCCATGCGCCTTGAAACGAGGATCGTTCAGGTACATGGTGCGGGTCATCTTCTTGAGGCTATAGTCGTTGTCGTAGTAGGTTTCGTAATCTTTCCATAAGAACATGGTGGATACCTATGTTTTAGTTAGGCCCATTGCCTCTGCAATTTCTTGTTGTGTCATCTTTGCCCACTTCTCTTGGTTGCGCCAACACCATGCCCGCGCCGTGGTTCGCGAGCCATCGGCCTTGATGAACGAGAGGTGCAAGTACTGTGCCCCAGGCAGTGCGGACAGGATCTTTGGCAGCGTTTTATTGTTAACCACTGCACCCTTGGCGATGCTGGCACCGTACAAGGTGGCCATCTGCATGCACAGGTCCATCGGCCGGCCCACGTCCTTGTCGAACGGCGGGATGCTTTCCTCTACCAGCTGCTCAATCAGGCCCTGCAGCGGCCCGCAGGCTTCCTTCTGCACGGTCAGCGCGGCCATGGTCTGCGGTGCTGGTGCGTACGGATCCCAGTCGGCCGGGAACTCCCAGGTGCGCAGCAGGTTGGCCACGATGCCGGCGCCGGGGCCATTCACCCAGGCAATGAACGCCCGGTAATAGGCCGCTTCCAGCGGGCGTTCTACGGTCATCAGCACAGCGATGCGGCGGTCGTTCTGCATCAGCGGCAAGCAATCGATGTTGTTGGTGGTGATGATGTAGTGCGCGATGTTTCGGATTTCCCGTGCAGCCCGGCCTTTGCCCTCGAACTGCGTATCTTCCTCGGAAATCTGCGTCTTGAAGTCTTCGTACCCGTCAGCCCGGTCAGACCGCGCCAATTCGTTGATGAAAATCAACCGCTTGTGCTCGATAGCGTCCATGAAATTGGACTGCAGACGCTTGCCGGACACTCCGGCTACCAGTGGCTTGCCGAACACCTTGACCATCAGCTTCTGGATCAGGTTTTTGCCCACGCCGCCGAACTTCGAGTACATCATGATGGCCACAGGAATCTTGGTGCTCGGGTATTGGTAGAGCTGTGCCAACCAATTCAGGAAGTACATGACGCCGATCTGGTCGCCGTCGCTGATCGTCATCAGGTGCTCGATGAACGGTGCCGCGTCGTTGATTGTGGCATTGTAATCCGGCTCGGCCATGGTCTTCTTGAGCACAAACCAACGGTTGAACTCTTCCGGGTTGCCCTCGTGCTCTGGCCTCTCGGTAGGCTCCATGATGATGCGACGTACCGCCCGGCGCGAATGGTCCTTCCACTGCCACCAGATCGACCCGCTGGACGCGCGGTCAACTTCGGCGCCGGTTTGGTCGATGAACACCACGTCTCCGTAGTGCGTAGCACAATAGTCGATGAACCCCTCTTTGCCCAGCTTGTCGCCTGTCTCGATATGGAAGGCCATAGGTGCAGAACCGCCGTCGAACTTGATGAAGTCTTGTGAAATCTGCTTCAACAACTCCCGCGACTCATTGTCAATTGTGGTTGTCATGTTCTCACCTTGGGGTCAATCGGGCGTCAGCTCAAGCCTAGCGCGGGATATCTCGTCACAGAGCCACTGCCACCCTCTTTGCCGGGGTTTCTCACCGAGAGTCCCATACCATACGATCTTGGCGATGCTCTTGTCATCCAACTTTTGTGGTGTACCGGGGCCACCTCTAATCCTTAAACGAATAAGGGTGTTGGTCAGCAACCACAAAGCCTTTGATCTATCAAGAGGTTTATCTGTGCCTGCTAGATATTTATACAGTGTCGGGTTCACGCCCTTCAAAGCGATCTGCAGCGCTTTCATGTCTTCGTCGTTGTGCGGCCATGCCCCCATGGCGTCCTCGGGGGTGATCCCCAGGCTCGATATGGACCTGACCTTGACCTCGGACAGGTACTTGCACGCCCACTCGGGAAGTGGCTGCAAAGGGCCTTGCTGCACCCACTGGTACTTGTGCCCGCTGGGGTGGATGGACGGCGGCGCAGCCATGTAGCCGTCAGCCATGATATCGATCTTCTGGCTGGCTCCACACTGGATGCGGCGCAGCGCCGGCACACCTGTGGGCAGCGTGTAGTAGAAGTGTGCCCCGTTGCGGCTCAGCACGATGTTGTTGCACGGCTCCTGGCACAACCCCATGGCCTCACGCACGGCAGCTTCGCTGTCGCAGTCGACGCAGACCAACCCGGACGGTTTCATCAGCACGGCCAGCCCGAACCTGGGGTTGTTCTGCCAGGGGTTGGCGAATGCATTGGTGAACGGCGGGCGCAGATCCTGCAGCCCCATCCACTTCACAGCCGGCACCTTCTCACCAACCCGCAGGGGGATGACCAGCCAGCTCTTGGCCAAGTATTCAAGCGCAGGATTCATACGGTACCTGTTCCATCGTCGATACAGCGTGGTTAAGGGCAGTAGGTGACGCGCCGAACGCCTGGGCAATGACTGGCCAGGTCAGGCCGTCTTCGTGCATCGCTTTGGCACAGTTCAGCATCAGGTCGAAGTAGGCGATGCCGGGTCGACCATTATGGTACTTGTTGTGCGCACCTAACAGCCCGTTGCGCGCCGCCCGTCCGACTGCCTGGGCAAGCCGCAGGTGGTCAGGCTGGCCGAGCTGCCTGGCTATCCAGCGCCACGAGTAGTCTTCTTTGCGCAGGGCGTGGGCCTTGGCCAGCACGTCCAGGTCCATGTCCTTCACGCGTGGTGCCCCGCGTAGGCGCAGTCGGATACCCAAGGTCATCAGCCTTTGCCTGATCACGGTGTGCGCTACGCCGTACTTCTCGGCAATGGTTTTCACGCCCTCACCGCGTGCGTACAGGGTGGCCATGGTGAACAGCTGCCGGTCAGTGAATGGAATCGGTCCGTTCATTGTGCACCTCTAGAGCGCGGATCTTGTCCCACGCGTACTTGAGTTTCTTGTAGGCCTTTTTTGTTTCCGCTTTCGATATGTCCAGCTCCTTGTACAGCCGGCGAATCTGTGCCTGCAGGGCTTGCACCTGGCTGCTGTCACCCACTGGAGCTGTCGGCACCACGGCCAGCATGTCGGCGTAGGCTTTCAGCTCCAGCTCGCGCCGTTTCTTTGGTAGCCACGGCGCCCACACACCGCTGAACTCCGTCAGCATCCGTTCGCTGGGCACAACTGGCACCAGCACCCAGCCATCGGGTATCACGGCTTACAGTCCGTGCACGGATGCGCAGCACCGCTGTCATACTCCAGCCCAGTACCATTGCAGGTTCTGCACTTCGGCGCGCTCGGCTTTGCGCTGGCGGGTAGGGTGGCGTCGATTTTGTCCATTAATACTTCAGGTATGTCTTGGACGGCATTTTTAGCCAGCTCATTGTAAGCCTCACGCAGCAGGGCATCCCGCTCGGCCAGCTGGGCGCGCAGGGCCTCGATTTCACCGCAGGCAGCGTCCATTGCCAGCTTGTGCTGGCCAGCCTCTGCGCGCAGCCGCTCAATCTCGCCAGGGTCGGCGTGTCGGAATACAGGGAACGGCCCCTCGTACAACTTCGGATTAAGATTGGTGGCATGCTCGACCTGGATCAATTGCCCTGCAAGGCTACCTAACTTGATCCAGGCCATCCACGCCACCGGCTCGCCCTGGTGCTGCTCGGCTGGCTTGGCCTTCACGTAATCCAAGAGCTGCGGCCAAAGATCCTCGCACCGGCCTGTCCAGTGCTCGTTGTAGAAATCCCTGGCACCCTCGACATCCAGCTCACGCGGTACCATCATAAATTCGTTCTTTTTCATGGCAACCACTCAACTTTGATCCAGTGCTGTTTGGCCTTCTCCAGGCAGCGGTGCGCATCGAACCACTTACCCAGGCTGGCGAAGGTGCGTGCGCACATGGACAGCCCCATCGCCTGGCGGTAGTGGCGGTCAGTTTCTGGTGTCGGTTTCATAGACTGGTTGCTCCGTGTAATCGCCGTGGTATCGTGGCCGCAGGTAGACGGCATCAGTTGGTGGGTTCCACCCGTGGAACTCCCACGACGCGCTTGGCTCGATGTGCACGTCGTGTCGCCGCGTATTCAGGCCGTACAGGTTCATCAGTTGCATGGCGCCGATGAAGTGGCGCTGCCCGTCGTTCTTGCTCTCGATCCAGCCTGGGCACACAACGTAGTAGACTCGTTTCATGGCAAGCGCTCCAGTTCCGCCTTGCGTTTCAGGCACAGTGAACACAACTTCGTGAACTGGCCGTCTTCCGCTAGCACTATTACCCAGCACGACCGGCCTATGTTGCGGTTTCCGTGGTTCGCTCCGCAAAGCGCCCGGCCCTTGCTGAACTCTTTCCAATGCACGATTGTGCCGCCGTTCTTTCGCACTCTCAGCAGGTTCATCGCATGCTCTCCCGCAGGTACTTGGTTGCCGCATGCCAGCCCATTTTCCACTTCCTGTGTGAGTACGGCTGCTCGTCGAAGTCGTAGGGGTTGGCTTCCTCGCTCTGGCCTTTCAGCCTGGCCGCGTAGCCTTCTTCAAAGCAGGTCATAATTCCACCCCGTACTCTTCTGCCAAGTAGATAGCCTCGCCGGGGTCTATCGCTTCGCCGATGTAGTCGGCTACCTTTTGCACCAGTGCACCACAATTTTCATGGAAGACGAACCAGTAGAAATCGCCGTCATTACAACCAGCGTGCCTTACGTACTGCGTGCCGGGTTCGATTGGTTTGTAGCAGCACTGGCATTTGTGCTGCTTCTGTGCTTTACGGGTGCTCGAAGTCTGGAATTCGCTCATGGCAGCCAGCTCGTTGGTCCGGTGTGGCGCTCCTGCGAACGTTGCTCGATCAGCACAGCTGTATCGACTGCCGACAGCTCGTCGCGATACTTGCGCAGAGCCTCGACCATACCCCTGTGCCGGTCACACATGCGCTTCTGCAGCCATTTCAGCGCGTCCAGGCGGGTAGCGTGCACGCTCTCGGCGTGCAGCATCCAAGTCCGCTTAGGCGCGCGGTACTTGCCGTATGTGCCGGTATTGAACGGGCTTTCTTCGGCGGTAACTGGCTCGACGCGGCGCATTGCAAGGTTGACCATCCAACCAGAAGTTTTCACGGGCAGCATGGTGACGGTCCTCCCTTGTTGCAGTAGTGATAAGCGGCGTCGAACTGGTGCGGGTCACAATCTACTTCGGTCCAATCCCCGCACCCCTGGCACCGGGCGGTGACGCGGCCAAGAACATCGACCGACACTTCTCCAGCGTACTCCAGCATTTCCCAGGTTACCGACACGCCCGGCTTGTGCTTTGGCGCGTTGTTAGCTTCTGCCAACTCTCTGGTCCAGTCCTCGATAGACTTCATTCTCGTCAACCTCCCGGTTCGTTTCGCCCCAGTAGTCGATCACGTCGTTACTGACGCCGGGTTCAATCTCGCGGATCTTACCGCCCTGTTTAAGGTAGCGCTCGACCTGTTCTTCGATGAACTTCCGGTCGCGCTCCTTCTCTTCAATCGTGCTCATGATGGCACCCCGTGATGGTCGTGCTTGCCGGCAATGCGGTTCAGTATCTTGGCCGTCTCGACCGTCGCTATCATGCAGTCTATGGTGTACTTGTCCAGGCGTCCGGCACAGATGGTCGATGTCAGACGCCTTGGCACTACCGGCGCACGCGCTATCACATCGCCGGCGATGAACCGCCATGGCTGTGCTGGCGTGAAGTCCGGCTGTTTCATATAGGCTTTATCGCGCAGGCCGCGATACCCTCGACGACCGCTGGAGTTTCCTCTGGCTTGGTGTGCTTCTCCGCCAGTATCACCACGCCGTCCGGGCACTTTTCGATCAGCTTTTCGGCACAGCCATTGATCGTGAATCCGAGCTCTGGCCCTTCGCAGCGAAAGCCGAACGGCTCGGACGTAACTTTCGCTGTGTCGGCCTTTACGACGTTTCCCAGGGTCAGGGCAGCGATGGACAGTACTACGGCTTTGAGGATCTGTTTCATGGTGGTGTGCTCCAGCGGTTATTGTTGTGCTGATAGTGGTGCCGGTCAGGCTCCAAAGTCAATGTCGTTTTTGTAGCGATCCCACACCTGCTGCAGGGACGTGCCAGACACGGTGCGCTTGATGGCGTCGTACCGCGCAGAACGCCAGGTCAAGGTCCACAGGCCGCAGTAGAATTGTCGCGCTCTCGGTTTCATGGGTGCCCCTTGCTAACAGCTATCTGGTGGTCTCGCAGGTACTCGTCGCTGCACAATCCAGCTTGCGTGCCTGGCATTGGTGCTAAGTGCTCCTGGCCTACGGTCTGGTCGCAGTATGGGCAGTACGACTGCGGGTGCCCACGCCTTAAATCGTCCAACATGGCTTCGCAGGCCTTGGTCCGCGCCCTCGCGAACGATGGGTCGTCCGTAGGGTGCGGGTACTTCAAATGAGACGCGTACAGCGGCTGCGGGATTGGCTGCACTGCTTGCTTGCCCTGTGCTATGGCCTCGGCTATCGGGTCGTGTGCGCTCTTGCTGCATGGCTGCACCTGCTCGCTGCCTGGGTCGAAATTGAACTTGCGTTCAAACTCCCTGTGTATTCTGTTGCCAAACTCCAATGCCGTCTCCGGTGCTGACTTGCCAGCGGCGCAGTGGTCGCAGTGCATGCTGCCGCTTACCAGTGACCCGCGCCACTCCATTTCGATTCCGTGTTTCTCGCATTTCATGGTGGGTTTCCCTTGGTGGTGCCGTCCTTGGCACAGCGTTTGTCAGTGCCGTTCCCACTGTTTGAGCGACTTGTAACCCAGCGTGCGGGCCATGCGCTTCTTGGCATTACGGCCTTCATCGTACGGACGGTTGTACGCCTTGGGCTGCGCGTGCACATAGGCACCAGCCAGCGCACGGCGACGCTCGATGGATTCCCGCGCCGTGTACATCCGGCCGCTGGAGTGGTACTTGTTCGGTATGCTCATTATCTTTTGTCCTCAATTAAAGTCTTGATCAACCTGGCTTCCTTCATGCACTGCCGCTTCAGACTGTCTTCCCAGGCCGCCATGGCTGGGTACCCGAGCTGTCGCAGCTCGACGGCAGTGTGTACACATTCTCTCGCTTCTTTAACCTTTTTTATGAGACGTTCGGTATAGATGGTCTGGTCGATTGGGTACCTGTAGTCAGTTGGTTTCATGGTGGTTACCTCTGTATGACATGGCTCCCTGCTCTATCGGTCATCCGTACTGCCTTGGACGCCGGGTTGATCCCCTATTACTCCCGCTTTACGACCAATGGTCTTAACCCAACTTCTCCACCTCGTAGATATAGAAGATCCTGCCGTCGTCATGGTAGTGCGGTTCAGCGGTGGTGCAAAACGGGCAGCCCTGCCGCCGCAGTTCCTTCTCCACCATCTGTGCATGCTCGAACACCAGCGTGCGGTGAACGATGCCCTTGCCTTGCCGCTTCTGCGCTCTTGGCCAGGCCTTCTGGCTTGTCCAATCATGGAAGCGCAGCGCCCACTTCGGCCAGCCCAGCAACGCCATCAGCGGATGCGCCACCGCGTCGTGCACCAGTGCCCACAGCAGCCGCTGCTGCTCGTTTGCGCAGGCCTGGCGGGGGTCAGTCTTCACGCTTCACCTCCACAAGGCCCAGCTTGTCCAGGCCCTCCTTTGCAGCCTTGATCTTGGCGCACTGGGCACAGACATTTTTGCCCTCGGTGCTCTGGTCGCGCCATTGCATCCACTTGCTGCGCCCCCTGGCTTGTTCGCCGCACAAAGCTTGGCGCCTGTTAATGTTGGTACTGGCTGTGTCGTACCAATGCGCCACTGTGCCTTGGTAGCTCTTCACTACCAGCAGCAGGCTCATCGCGGACCGCCGTGGCGCCAGACGAAGAGGATGCACCACAGGGCGATGCAGATGCCGATCACGCAGAACGCGTCTTCCAGGGTGATGGTTTCCATGGCTAGGCTCCAGGTTCACGGCCAGTGGGCAGGTCGACCACGTTGGTGCGGTCGCCAGTCGGTGCCTTCGCCGCTCCTTTCGTGGCGATGGACATCAGCGCCGCGAACACGAAGTCACCGCTCACCTTGGTGGCCAGCTCGCGCTGCTCAGCGTCAGGGTGGTTCTTCGCCTGATCGAACACGAATTTCAGCAGGTTTTCGAGTGCATCTTTGTAGTCGGTCATGTTACAGGCTCCTTTCAATGTGACCGATCAGGTACCCGTCGCAACGCTCCAGGTCCAGCGGCTCAGTGTCGTCAAAATGTTCCACCCACGCCAGGTACAGTGCCTGTGCCATGTTGTCCGCCGCTACCATGCGCATTGTGCCTGGCAAACCACTGTCTAGCCGGTCGTAGGTGGTGATGTGAAACAGCAGACTGCCGGTACCGATTGGCAGCTTGTCAAGCGTGACGCGCATTTTATTTCATCCTCAATTTTAATTTCACCATAGGCTGTACTACCCGATCAAACCACAGCGCAGCGCCTGCAGCTGTATCGAACGCCTCGGGCAGTACCCACCCCCACTGGGGGAAAATGTAGCGCCCTACGTACAGGTCTGGCAGCTTCTTGCGTACCCGCCAGGTGCTCTGCGGGCTGCGCTTCACTTCGTACCGTGTGCCCTCTACCTCCTTGAAAAACACACGGGGTAAGCCGGTATCCGTGGGGCGACCTGTTTTCCACCCTAGTTCCCACATCACGTCGATCAAGTGGTGGAACTCGGGGCGCATCCTTGCGCGTGCTATGGCGGCCGCGTACTTGCTAGACAAGCCCTTCCCACAGCAACACACCTTTGGCAATGGCGCGCTGCGCTGCTGGTGAGCTGATCGGCACAGCCATCTGCTCGATGATACCGTTGCCGCGTGTGGCCTGCAGGTACCGCATCAGCTTTGCAAATCCGGTGTGCGATGCCCAGTATGTTTCTGTGTCGCTACTCACTGCGCAGGGCGCCACCAGCTTGTTGTTGATCACCGCGAAATATGAGTCCTCGTCTCGCGCCACAGGGTCTTCACCCTGATACATCTTGACGTACACCTTAGCTCACCGCTTGGGGCGAGTTGTCGCCCGTATCCGTGCCGTCTTCCATGTCGCCCGGTACCTCGGTCTCCCACAACACCGGCGCGTCAGCCAGGGCCGCAATGAGGGCCTCTGCCTTGTCGTTCATGGCGCCGATATACACCGCGTCAAGGGCCAGGTGCATGGTGAAACACTCGGCGTCCTGGCACAGGTAGTCGGTCGCGTCGTCTTTGACGAAGCCGCTGGCGCCTTGAACGGTGCCCTGATCATCGAACAGGGTGACCAGGTAGGTCTCCAGGCCGTCTACAGGGTCAGTGCCAAGCTTTGCGACAAGTTTGAACGTTTTCATGGTCACCTCGGGGGTCAGTGCAGGGTTTGGCTGGCATCGTCGGGGATTGGTACTCCATCCTTGTCGACGTGCTCGGTTTCGACTTCTTCAGCCCACTGCAGCACAGTGTCGGGGCGTTTCAGGAAGTCGAGCGCGATTTGCTGCGGTGCACCCATCTTGAACGCACCCATCTGCCAATACAACTTGAACAGGTCCGGCAAGTCGGCCAGGGTGCACGGGTTGTCGGCCGGGTCGTCAATACACACGCAGGCTTCAAGCACGTCAGTGTCGATGTTGTGCAGGCCAAACACGGCAACGCGGTCATTCTTCTCGGGGTCAGTGCCGCGCCACGCTTTCAGGATTTGTGTTTTGATGCTCATGGTGGATCCCCTTACAGTACTTTTCTTGATTGAAGGTCGAGCTTCTCGCTCAAGGGCAGCCGCAGGACCACTACGGTGTAGTTGCCGCCGTTGCTTTGCATCACCAGCACGTAGGGCGCCAGGCCCAGGCTATTCAGCGCCGTGCTGGCCTCGTGCAGATTGCCTGCAATGTTCAAGCTGTGCAAGACAATCGGGTCATGATCAGCCGGTGGTGTGGTGGTTGGCACGCGCTCGGCCGCGTCCTGCAGGTCTTTGATAGTAGGCATAGCTCAAGCATCGCCGTAGGTGTAGAGAACGAACAGAACAGCCAGCAGTAAAATCCAGCCCATTTTTAATCCCTCATTGGCATAAGGTCGTAGGTCTTTGGGGTGCCGTGCTCGACGTACTTGCAAGCCCCACCGCTTACCCTGTGCGGGAACCAGTAGCCATCGCACCAGCATGGCACAGGTTTGTTTCTGGCTTTGGTGGGCGGACGCTTTCTCATGCCCAGTAGTCTGCAAGAACGTGTACCATGGTCACCTCGGAAATTAGGCGGGCGTCCTTGCCCTTGGGAAATCTTACGCGACCAATTTCAGTGCATTGGCCATCGCGGTTTGTTTGAGCTGTGCCCCGGTGCCGAACTGGCCGGAGCGGAAGCGGTTATTGGCGTTGTTGCCCATCTGGTGGTCTACGTACTCGGTGACCGCGTTCACGACGCCCCAGGCAGTGGCCTTGCTCGATGCCAGGTTGGCACCGCGCCCGGCGTAGTTGTACAGGTCAAAGATGGTCTTGATCTGGTTGGCGCGGCGGGTGCTCAACTTCTCGGCCTCGTCAGTGGTCTTTAGGTCCGGCTCCATCACGCTCAGAATCAGCGCCATGGCTTCCTTGTTGGTCAGCCCACGCCCAGCCAGCGCGTTTGCGTTGTCGTCGAAGTCAGCCCAGGCACTGCCCAGCAGCCCCAGCTCAATCTTGGCGCCGGTGGCGTCAAAGGTGGCACTGTGTGGCACAACGACTGCGCCCTTGCTCGATGCCGTGGCGATGCTAAGCGTGTTGTTGCACACCACTCGCACGCTGGTGAACTGTGCACGAGTGGCCATGGAGCCATCGAACGATGTGCTCAGCAGCAGGTAGCCGTCCACGCGGTCCTGGCCACGGATAGCCAGCGCATGCCCAGTGCGAGCCATTGCCCACACCTTGCGCCCGCCGTCCAGGCTACCAGCGGTCTCCAGCTCCAGCCCACCGGTACCGACGATATCGCGGAAAAACTCGAGTACTGCCGATGGCTGCACCACTTTGTAGCGGTCGGTCACAATGCCCAGCTGCGCGAACGTGTCGTCGCGGTACAGCACTTCGCTGTCACCCTTGACGAATACACCCCGGCCCTCGGGCTTGAACGCCACCTGTGCGCGGCCTACGTGCCAGTCCAAACCGGCCTCCACACGCCACTGGTCAATACTGGCACCGTGGGTAAGCTCCTGGCCAAGCCCGTGCCACGGGGTCTCGCCTGCATAGGCCATGTTCGCGCGGCCGTTGGTCATGTCGATTAAATGTGCCATGTTCTTTTCTCCCGTTGCCGCTGTCATTGCGGCGCCTTGTTGCTTAGTAGATGTAGTGGCTGGCCAGCATATGGCACAGCTTGGTGACGACTTCGCAGTGCATCGCCGCGCTTTGGGTCTGGTCCACCTCCACCAAAGCACCGCGTGCAATGAACCGCTCAACGTCGTGCGGCCATTGGTGCACAATTACGTTTGTCTTGGTGTTTCTGAACTCGATCATGCGCCCACTTGGGCGGGTTTCATACGTTGCACCAATGACTAGACAGTCGGCGGCGTCGGTAACGTTATAAACGATAGGCTTCATTTTGGGCTCCTTTTCGGGTGCCGATCACCCATGACTTGTAGGTTATGCGCGTTGTGCCGGGATGTCAATATACCGTTTATCGTCTAGCCTCTGAAACGCTAAATGGGGCGCTTTTTGCTGGATTTGGGGGTCTTGGGGGCTTGGTTTACGGTGGGCACAGTTAAATTTAACTTAAAGTATCGTTAAAAGTAGTCGGTGTTTTAACTCTAGGATGGGGTGAATTGCGGCTTTGCACACAGATGTATCTGTAGGTGAATACAGATCCTTTGGGGCTTCTGTATGGGAGCTGGAGGGCACATGGAATGGGGGCTTGGCACAGTGGCATACATTACATACATATAACTCTATATCTTGAAGGTTACCTAAAAATAGAGTATATGCTCTATATATATGCTCAGTAGAATAGGGGGGTTTTCTGTATGGATCTGTAAGGCCGGCGTGCTAGAGCGGCTGCATCCGTATGGACCATCTGTATGCGACCGTATTATCCGTGTGCGGTGCCCATTTAGCGTTGTGCCAAGAACTGTATGATCTGTATGGCGCCCATTGATTCAAGGACTTACAGCGTTGTACTTTTATCTGTATGGATGATAGCGAGCTAACGAACCTGAAGCGCAGGCTCTAGCACGCGGGTTCCAGCGCGGGGGTCGAAAAACGGGGACCGTACCCACCGGGGTATCGTCCTTTTGACTGCGATTTATATCGTGACCAGCTAGTGAAAATCTGTGCCCGAAGTTCGAAATCCGGGTATCGTTTAAACCCTGGACTAAAATTTTTAATCCAACCTCTGAAACGCCAACGCTAAGCCCCAAAATTCCCCCGAAAAATTTTTTGAAAAATCCGCTTGACACGCAGATCAACGCCAACGATACTGACCACCAAAGCCGAACCACGCAGAGGGTTGCCACCATGAGCTACGAAGACGCCCGCCAGACCCTGTTCAACGTAGCGCACACACTGGCGGCGAGCCAGCCATGATCGGCACGGTGCTGGGCTGGCTGTTCCTATTCGCAGTGCTGTACGCACTGGCGAAATCTGACCCTGGGAGTGACCGCGATGACAAGTACTGACCTGGCCGGCTGGATCACCATCAGCGTGATGGGGCTGATCGTTTGTGCCGTGGCGGTTGCCGCGTTCATCGACTGCTACCGGGATCGCGACGATGACTGACTTCTACGACCTGATCGACCACGAGGAAGGTTACCGCCTCAAGCCGTACCTGTGCAGCGAGGGGTATCCGACAGTCGGCCTGGGCCAGCGCATCGGGCCAAAGGGCGCAAGCCTGAGCCAGTACCAGTTCACGGTGCCGCGTGCAGTGGCCGAGGTGTGGGTTCGCTGCAACCTGGACGATCTCACCACGCAGATCGACACCAATCCGGCCTACGTCGACATCCGCAGGGCGTTGAACAAGCTGCGCAGTCTGACTGCACCGGGTGTGAGTGACTATGCCGACCCGAGAATCTGTGTGCTGCTGAGCATGTGTTACCAGATGGGCCTGGACGGTGTGGCCAAGTTCAAGAACACGCTGGGGCATATTGCCCAGGCGTCCTGGGGTAACGCCAAGGCCGGCATGCTGGCCAGCCTGTGGGCCAAGCAGACCCCTAACCGGGCGAAGCGACACGCGCAGACCATGCTCAACGGCCAGTGGCCGGCAGAGTACTGATCGTGAGCCTCAAGGTGGTTCCGATCTGCAGCCCGAGCCTGCAGGCCGATCCGGTGAAGTTCATGCGTACGCTGGCAGACGACATAGAGTCGGGGACCGTACCCAACTACGCCAAAGCTGTGCTGGTGGTGCTGGGTGAAGACGGGGGCTGGCGACTGTGGAACTTTGGTGCCGGGTGCAAGGGCGACGTGGAAGTGCTGGGCCTGCTGAACATGGGGCAGGTCATCTTGACGGACAAAATGCTGAGTGAGTGACCATGGCGAAGTTTGAAAGGGTCTGCAAATGGTGTGGCACTCCGTTCATCGCACAGCGGGCACGGGGTATCTTCTGCACCCCGGCGTGCCGGCTTGCCAACCACATGCAGGGGATCAAAGACATGACGGGTTTCGACGACATTCCGAAGGAAATGCCGGAGAAGAGCGGGGGCGTATCTGGCCGTGGGGCCAGGGCGAAAGGAGCACGCGGCGAGCGTGAAGTCTGCCAGTTGATCGCGGGTATCACGGGGGATGACGTATCGCGAAACATCGGGCAGAGCAGGGACGGTGGGCATGACGTGGACTGGGGTCCGTTCGCTATCGAAGTGAAGTCGCAGCAAACGGTGTCCATGCCTGCCTGGCAGTCGCAGGTGATTCGTTCTGTGAAAGGTACGGACAAAATTCCGACCGTAGCCTGGCGCCGAAAGTCCGAGGAATGGTGGATTGCCTTGCCTATGTCGAAGTTTATTGAGATATTCGATATGCTGCGCAGGGCAGCCGAGGCGGGGCTGAAGCAAAATGAGTGACGAACCGGTTGTTGGATTCAAGCTCGAAATGGTTGGCCGGTTAAATCCGGCCAAAGTTCGTTCTGCCCAATCGGATAACGTCAGCGATCACCGGCGCCAGGATCAGGAAGCCTACCGCAAGGCGATGGTTCCCTACTTCGACGAAATGATCCTGGGCATGGTCCACGAGTTTCGCACCGCGACGGACGTGAACATCAAGTTTCGGATTTTCAAGGAGTTTGCCAACCGCATCATGGGCATGCCCAGGGCGGTTTCCGAAGAAGAGCGCAAAGGCGCCGACGCCCACTCGCTGCTGGATGTGCTGGCCGCGTTCTCGGGCAATCAAGCAGTTTTGGAACGGGGAACGACAGAGACCCCGGCCGTGCAGCACAAACCCACCATCGACAACGACGCATCGACCGCCAGCTTCTTCGAGGAACTGGACCGCAGTCGACAGGGCGACGATATTGTCGATGGGGAAATCGTAAGTGACTGATTCCATTATCTATCAGGGTGACAACGCACGGCTGCAGCAGCGCGCACAGGAAACCCTGACGCTCTGGCGTCGAAACCCGCAGGTGTTTGTTCGCGATGTGCTGAAAGTCGAGAAAATCGAGCCGTGGCAGCTGTCCGGCATGCGGTCGATGGTCGAACATGACCACGTTTCGATTCGCTCGGGCCACGGTGTGGGGAAGACGGCCTTTGAGGCCTGGATGATCCTCTGGTACACCGCCACCCACTTTCCCTGCAAAGTGCCCTGCACCGCCCCGACCTCCCACCAGCTGGAAGACATCCTGTGGTCCGAGCTGGCTGTGTGGCGGCGCCGGATGACGGCCCAGCTATCCGAGCTGTTCGAGATTACGAGCGACCGGCTGTACCTGAAACTGGCGCCGGACGAGTGTTTTGCCGTGGCACGTACCGCGCGCAAGGAAAACCCGGACGCCCTGCAGGGGTTCCACAGCGAAAACATCATGTTCTTCGTGGACGAAGCCTCTGGTGTGCCGAACGAGATTTTCCAGCCCCTGGAAGGTGCGCTGTCAACCCCCGGCGCGAAGTCGCTGATGTGTGGTAACCCGACCCGGACCAACGGATATTTCTACGATTCGCACCACAAGAACCGGGCGCAGTTCCACTGCATCCGCGTCAGCTGTGAGGACTCTAGCCGGGTCCACCCGAACTACATCAACAAGATGAAAGCCCAGTACGGCGAGGAATCGAACGTCTACCGCGTGCGTGTGCTGGGCGAGTTCCCGCACGAAGCGGCCGACGTGCTGATGCCACTGTCCATCGTCGAGCCGGCCATCGAGCGAGACGTAGAACCGACCCCTGTGAAGGCGATTTGGGGCGTGGACCCTGCTCGGTACGGACAGTGCGTCAACGCCATGGCCAAGCGCAAGGGCAACACCCTGCTGGAGCCGATCAAGACCTGGGGTAACGTCTCGCTGATGGAGACGGTCGGGATCATCGTTCACGAGTACGAAAACACGCCCAAGGACGAGCGGCCATACGAAATCATCGTCGACGTTTGCGGCCTGGGGGCCGGGGTGGTCGACCGTCTGGCCGAACTGGGGCTGCCAGTCGTCGGCGTGAACGCTGGCGAGGCACCGCCACGGGGCGATGCGCACCGCCTGCAGCGCATGCGGGATTGGCTGTGGTGGCAGGGTAGTGAGTGGTTCCGCACCAACGCCTGCACCATGCCAAAAGACGATTATTTGGTTGGGGAGTTGACAGACGTGCATTACTCCCTTACGTCCACCGGCAAAATCGTCGTAGAATCGAAAAAGGAAATGCTTGAGCGCGGTGTGCCATCCCCTGACCGGGCGGACGCATTCCTGCTAACATTCGCGGGGTCTCTGGTGACTTCCGACGAATGGGAAGCCAAAAAGATCGTTCGCCGCCCGCGCCGTAGCAGCGGGTTTATGTCCAGCTGAGGTTCACAATGGCCGATTACGACGAAAGCAGCAAGACAGCGAGTGATCTGGTCCTTTGGGCACGCCAGAAGATGGCCACATGCCTGGAAGAGACCCAGGACTGGCGCAGCGAGACCACCGAGTCGTACGGCCTGGTCGCTGGTGACCAGTGGGATCCCACTGTGCGCAACGACCTCGAAGCCGATCAGCGCCCCATTTTCACCTTCAACCGCGTAGCGGGCTTCATCCGTGGCATTTGCGGCTTGGAAACGAGCACCCGCAGCGCGGCTACCGTCTTCGCCCGTGAAGTCAACGACAGCGGTGTGGCCGATGTGCGCAACGCGGCCATTCGCTACGTCCGCGAGAGTTGTGACGCCGACGACGAAGAGTCGGACGCGTTCAAGGACATGCTGATTTGCGGCCTGGGCTGGACCGAAACCCTGTTCACGACCGAGGAAGACCCCGAAGGCGAAATCGTCATCGAGCGCGTCGACCCGGCGCACATGCGCTGGGATACGTCGGCCCGCAAACGCGGCCTGGCAGATCGCCGTTGGAACGCCCGCATCAAGTGGCTGCCCTACGAGACCATCAGGGACGTTTGGGGCAAGAAAAAGGCCGACGAGATTGCCGCGACGGCTACCACCGACACTGAGTTCTTGGAAGACCTGTTCGGCAAGGCCCATGACGCCACTGAGGCGCACAACTACGAGGCGGAAGGTGGAAACATCGTCCACACCAAAAACATTCCAGTTGTGCAGTTCCAGTACGTCAAAACGGCCTATTTCATGTCCTTCACGAACCCGCTGACCGGCTCCGTGGAAGAGGTTTCCGAGGACGATTACGACGAAATCGCCGCCAAGTTCGCTGCCAACGGCATTGTGCTGGATGGGGCACGGGTCAAGCATCGCCAGTACCGCCAGTTGATCTACTCGGGCGGTACCGAGCTGGAAGAGGCCGAGCTGCCTTGCCGTGGCTTCACGTTCAACCCGATTACCGGCATCCGCGACCGCAACAACGGCAGCTGGTACGGCTTCATCCGCGACCTGATGGACCCACAGCGCTGGATCAACAAGTTTTTCAGCTCGATGGCCGACGTGGTGGCCAGCCAGGCGAAAGGCGGCCTCCTGGCCGAGGCGGATGCCTTCGTCGACAAGGCCAACGCAGAAAACGACTGGGCGAACCCGCGCAGCATCGTTTGGCTGAAACGAGACGGCCTGCAGAAGATCAAAGAGCGCACCAACGCAGGCGTTCCTGCAGGGCTGAATCAGCTGCTCGACTTCACCGTGGCGTCCCTGCCGCAGGTGGCCGGTGTCAACCTGGAGTTCCTGGGCATGGCCAGCCGCGAGCAACCTGGTGTGCTGGAGCACCAGCGCAAACAGGCCGCCATCGCTACCCTGGCCGAGTTCTTCAACGCACTGCGCCTGTACCGCAAGCAGCAAACCCGTGTGCTGCTGCAGTTCATCGACGAGTTCATCAGCGACAACCGCCTGATCCGCATCGTCGGTACGAAGGACGCCCGCTATGTGCAGCTGGCACGCGCGCCAGGCACCCTGAAGTACGACATCGTGGTCGACGAGGCGCCTACCAGCCCTGACCAGAAAGAACGCACCTGGATCGCTATGCAGCAGCTCCTGCCGGTCGCAGCCAACCTCGGACTTCCTGTGCCGCCCCAGGTACTGGAGTACGCCCCGTTGCCACGCGCGCTGGTCGACGACTGGCTGAAATATGCGGAAGAGCAGGGCGGTATGTCGCCGCAGGCCAAAGCGCAGATGCAGCAGATGCAGGAGCAACTGGGCGCCCTGCAGAAGGAAAATCAGACCCTCAAGACCAAGCAGCAGGAAAACATGGCCAAGCTGCAGATGGATCAGGCCGAGGGCCAGCAGAAGCTGCAGCTGCAGGAGCAGGAGACCCAGGCCAATATCCAGCTGAAAATCATGGAGCTGCAGGCCAATATCCAGCTGAAAAGCATGGAAATCGAAGCGGACATGGCCATCGAGCGCGCCAAGGCAGCTGGGCAGATGCAGCTGCAGCAAGAGAGCCAGGCCGCCCAGCTGGTCATGCAGAGCGAGCAGCAGGGCCAGGAGAACGAGAACCGCAAGCAGGAGGCTGGCGCCAACGAGTCCGCGCTGCAGGCCCTGACGGCCATCATGGAGAAGCTTGTGGCCATGCAGGCAGCACCACGCACAATTTCGGACGGCAAGGGCCGTTCGTTCACCGTCAAACAGGGGGAATAACTCATGGCAATTCAGCTGGGGGTCACCCTGCGAAACGCCCGCATCAACGCCGTGGAGTCTACGGTGGGCACGTCGCCAAAACTGCAGATCCGCACTGGCGCACAACCCGCCAACTGTGCCGCAGCGGACTCTGGCACCCTGCTGGCCGAGCTGACCCTGCCGTCTGACTGGGCCAACGCCGCGTCGAGTGGGGCCAGCACCCTGGCAGGCACCTGGACGGGCACTGCGAGCGGTACCGGCACTGCAGCACATTTTCGCCTCAAGGACAGCGCGGGCACGACCTGCCACATGCAGGGCAGCGTCGGCCAGGGTACTGGTGACCTGTCGCTGGACAACACCAGCATCGTGAGTGGCCAAACTGTCAACGTGACCACCTGGACCACCACTGACGGTAACGCGTAATGCCAAGCCGGCTCTTTCTGCACGACGCGACGAACGCGCTAACCGGCACGTTCCCGTCTGCAGAGCAGAGCGCTGCCTTGACGGCCACTATTCTCGCCCCTACGGCAAACACGCTGCGGACGATGAATTCGCTGACCGGTACGGCGCAGGTAGTGCGGTCGATCACGTCGTCTGCGACGGTGGTGGCGCAGGTCGGCTTCTGTGCCATGTTCTGTTCCGACACGCTCAACGTAGCGCAGGTAATCCCACCGCAACCGCTGCTGTTCAACATCGCTAACCGCGAGTCCAGCGCGTCGATGAACATCGGCGCCGACATGCGCATCAACGCCTACGTTTGGCGCCCAAGCACCGGTACCAAAATCGGCACGCTGGTGGACGGCTTGGCAATGGTCGGTGACGCAGAGCCGAGTGCCGCGCTGTCAATTCGCGTCAACCGGGCTAGCATCACGTCCACTGTCACCCTGTCGGCCGATGCTGGCGACGTGATCATCTGCGAAGTGTGGAATCTGTTCACCCAGGCCGTGGGCACGTCGCTCCAGTGTGGGTTCTACTGGGATGGCACGACGGTCAACCTGACGCAAGACGCCGTGGTGACCAACCACGCCAGTTTCTTCGAGCTGAGCACCAGCACGCTGACGTTTGGCACGCCGGCCGTGACGTCGATCAGCTGCAGTTTCGGCCAGACGCTGGACACGCTAACGTTCTCGGGAGTGGGGGCCATAACGGCGCCTGGCTTCGTCACAGAGGGGCAGCTGGGCGGGGTGGGCTGGAGTGCCATAGCGGGCACCTGGGACGACCAGACGCTGAACTGGGACCAGTTCGACGGTGCTACCCTGGCTGCGGCCACCCTGGCTGCCACCGGCACGTCGCCGCGTAACAGCACCTTCGCCAATACGCTGGACCCGATCACCCTGGCCGCCACCGGCACAGTGGCCGCGGCGTCGGCAAACGGCACTTTCTCCAACACGCTCGCGGCGCTCACCCTGGCCGCAACCGGCACGTCGCCGCGTAACGCGTCGTTCTCGAACACCTTGGCAGACGCCACGCTGGCTGGGGTAGGGTCGTCGCCGCGTAACGCTTCGTTCTCGAACACCCTGGCCACTATCGCGCTGTCCGGCGCAGCGTCCGTAACGCTAAACGCTACGTTCTCCAACACCCTGGGCGCCGTGGCCCTGGCTGGTGCAGGAGCTGTGCCGCACACGTCGTCGTTCGCCAACACCCTGGGCGCAGCGACACTGGCCGCCACCGGCACCACCCCGGTAGCCGGGTCGTTCAACAACACACTGGGCGCTATCGCACTGTCCGCCACTGGCGTACTGCCACTGGCTGGCGTCTACAACGTTACTTTGGCCCCGGTTACCCTGACTGGCGCGGGTACCGTAACCGACGTGCCACCAGTCGTCGGCCAGTTCCTGAACACGCTCACCAACCTGCAGCTGGCAGCCACCGCAACTGTGCTGACGCCGGTACCGCAGCCAGCCCAGCGAGACGACGGGGCGGGCAGTGGTGGCGCAAGGGCTGTTCAACGCAAGAAATTCATTGTACCTTCTGTCGAGCAAGTGCCGTTTGTTGACCGGATGTTTGACGACCTGAAGCCGCAGCCCATGCCGCGAGTGGTCGAAACCCCGGACTACGTGGAACGGTCTACGCTGCTGGTAGATTCGCTGGCCAAGATGGCGCCGAAATTGGCACCACCGCCAGAACCACTGCCGCAGGTAGAAGTGTTAGAACCAGACGACGATCTGGACATGATCATGATTGCAATGCTGTTATAACCAACCAAGGGAAACCACCATGTTCAAGTTGAAACAGCTGTTCTGCGCACCGGAAGGCCTGGATACCTCCGCGTTCTTCGGGGGTCAAGGCGAAGTGAACGAAGCCGAGCTTCCAGACGCCGGCAGCCCTGAAGCGCTGGCCCAGCAGCCACCAGTCAAGGACGCTTCGGACGGCAAAGACCCCCAAGTCGACGACGGTACCACCGACGAGGACGATCAGTCGCAGCCAGGTGGCAAGCATGTGCCGCTGGGCGCGCTGCAGGAAGAGCGCAATCTGCGCAAGCAGCTGCAGGACCGCGAGCGTGAGCTGGTCACGCAAAACACGGCCTTGCTGGAGCGCATGACCAAGATTCTGGAGCTGCAGGGTCAACCGCCAAAGGTGGAGCAGCCGCAGGTAGAGCAGCTGCCTGATTTCATCGATGACCCAGTTGGCCACATCAACGGGCTGAAAGCACAGTTCCAGCGCGAGCTGCAACAGCTGCAGCAACAGTTGCAAGGCCAGGGCCAGCACCAGCAGCAACAGGTGCAGTTCAACCAAATGGCCGCTACTGCCGCCGCCCAAGAGGCCTCGTTCCGCGAGGTGACCCCTGACTACGACGCGGCAGTGGCGCACTTCCAGTCGGTCAAAATGGCTGAGTACGCAGCGTTCGGCTTCTCGCCAGAACAATGTGCCCAGCAGCTTGGCCGGGACAGCCTTGCCCTGGTGCAGCATTCGCTGTCCAACGGCAAGAACCCTGCCGAGGTGTTGTACGGCATGGCTAAGGCCCTGCGCTATGCTCCGTCGGCTACCGACACGACTACCCAGCAGCAGCCAGCGAAGGCCCCACCTACCAGCCTGTCGAGCATTCCGGCCGCTGGCCGCGCGCCAGACGAGAAGGGCAAGCTCACTGCCAAGGACATCGCCAACATGCCGCAGGACGACTTCGACAAGCTGTTCGAGTCCATGCGCGACAACGCCACCCGGCCGGCGTTCTGACCATGGGCGCACTTGATACGCAAGTGGGCGGAAACCACTACCTAAACGGCGGCATCCAGCCTGTCCAGTACATCGAAGCCAACAAGCTGCAGTTTTTGGAAGCTTCGGTGGTCAAGCGCATGACGCGGCACGACAAGCCTGGTGGCAAGGGGCGCCAGGACATCGAAAAGGCCATCCACGAGCTGCAGCTGCTGCTGGAGCTGCGTTACCCGAACACGGTAGCCATAAACTCAACTGCGCGGCCTCCGTGCCTTGTGTGTGGCGACCAGCTCGGCCATGGTGGCCTGGTGTGCCCGAACATGCGTGCTGTGTCTAGCAGCGGAAGGACAAGTGACGCGTTGGGTGTCGGCTTCCCTGCCGGCGATTGAGGTTACGGGGCAGGCTTGAGCCACTGTGCCAACTTGCCCCACACCCAAGCTGCGGCCAGCTTGGTTTTGGCCCACAGGCCGGTCACAAACTCTTTGAACGTCATAGCTCTAACCTCTTGATAGTTGTGAGCGTTCGTGCAATATTGAAGTCCTCGCAGCTAAAGTTGCGCTCGTCTCGCCGCTACGTCAAGCCGGTGTCCGTTCCCCAGTCAACGATAGGCCGGGCGTCCTACCCAACGATATTTGGGAAACCAAACCCTAATCTCTTTGAGGAACGCCGTCATGGCAGATACCAGCTACGGGGTAAACCACCCCCTTGCGGTCAAAATCTGGAGCCGCAAACTCCTGCACGAAGCGCTGAAGCAAACCTGGTTCAGCAAGTTCATCGGCACGGACTCCAACAGCATCGTCTACCTGAAAACCGACCTGCAGAAAGGCCCAGGCGACCGCGTACGTTGTGGCCTGCGCATGCTGCTGACCGGTGACGGTGTGCAGGGTGACAACACCCTGGAAGGCAGCGAAGAACAACTGGTCACCTTCTACGATGACCTGTTCATCAATCAGCTGCGCCACGCTGTGCGCTCGGCCGGTAAGATGAGCGAACAACGTGTGCCGTTCTCGGTGCGTGAAGAAGCCCGTTTGGGCCTGACCGACTGGTGGGCAGAGCGACTGGATACCAGTTTCTTCAACCAGCTGTCGGGCAACACCCAAGTGGCCGACACTCGCTACACCGGCAACAACGCCGCACTGGCCCCAACCACCGTTGTGTACCCTCTGGACCACACCACGGCGGCCTCGCTGTCGGCAACCACCACCCACGCGCTGACTCTTCGCGACTTCGACAAGGCCGTCGCCATCGCTAAGACTCGCACCCCGATGATTCGCCCGATCCGCATGGGCGGCGACGACTACTACGTCGCATTCATCCACACCAACGCAGTATTCCAACTGCGTGGCCAGACCGCTACTGCCCAGTGGGCAGACATCGAGAAGGCCAAGGTACAGGGTGGCAAGGAATCCGGTATCTTCACCGGCGCCATCGGTGTGTACAACAACGTGATTTTCCACGAAACCACCCGTCTGCCGGATATGACCGGCCTGGGCACCCCCAACAGCGGCACCACTGCCAACTACCGCCGTGCGGTACTGTGCGGTGCGCAAGCCCTGCTGCTGGGCTACGGCCAGGATGGTGGCTCCAGCGTGAGCTGGACTGAAGAGCTGTTCGACTACAAGAACAAGCTCGGCGTGGAAGGCGGGATGATCTTCGGCATGAAGAAAGCCCAGTTCAATGGCGCCGACTACGGTGTGCTGACCCTCGTGGGTTACGCGCCAGCCTTGGCATAATCAGGAGTAACGGCAAATGGCTACTATCACTAGCAGCGCCGCAACTGTTGGTGCTCCTGCCAAGGGGTACCAAACCGGCGTTCAATGCGGCAAGGTTCTTTTCGCGGGCGGCACCTCTGGTGCTGCAGGCGATGTGATCCTGGGCTGCAAGATCCCCAACGGGGCCACTGTAATCGACCTCGTGGCTCGTGTGGGCCACAAGGCTGATACCCAGGCAACCCTGCACATCTTCGTGGCCAAGGACGGCGACGGCTCGGCAACGGCTATCGTGGACATGGGCACCCAGGTGCTGTCGGCTACTGGCGGATCTGTGCTGTTCCGTCCAACCACCGCCAGCCTGTTCGCCCCGACCAAGATCAGCTTGTCGGATGACGCGGCAGTGCAGTACGCCCTGCTCAAAGTCTCCATCCAGGCCGGTACTACCACGTCTTCGTTCTCCGTGAACGGGTTCGTGATGTACACCATGGACGAGGCTTAACGGATTGCGCTTCGCTGGGGTATACTCCGGCGAAGCGCTCTAGAATGTTGTCCATGGTGGACAAACCCTTGGGCGCTTCGGCGCCCTTTTTTATGAGGTAAATCAAAGTGATCGACAAGCGCAGCGGTGAAACCAAGAAGCCGGCTCCTGATCAGGAGTCGTACCAGCCAAAGAACGACAAGGTGGTCATGCCGACTGGCAACGTCCAGCCGAGCCAGAAGAAAGCGCCAAAGCAGCCTTTCTGCGACTAACCAAAAGGGTCTAACACCATGGATAATGTATTTCAAGCGCTTCTAAACGAGGCGGTTGACCTGCATCGCGCAGGCGACTTGACCGGTGCCGCAAACCGGTACAACCAGCTGCTGAACAACGACCCGTTCAACGCGGGCATCCTGTTCCTGATGGGCGACATCGCTGTGCGGCAGGGCGCCAATGGCGTGGCTATCAACCTGCTGTCAAATTCCGTGTCGGTAAAGCCGCACGCAGAGGCCTACGTGGCCCTCGGCTGTGCCTACCGCGCCGAGAACATGTACGAGCAGGCCTGCGCTGCCTGGGACCGCGCAATCGCCCTGGAGCCGTCCAGCGCTGCCTACAACAACCTGGCCAGCGTGTACAGCGACCACGGGCGGCCCGAGAAGGCCCTTGGGTACGTCAGCCAGGCGCTCAAGCTGGAGCCGGAAAGCCCCAACGCTAAGTGGAACCGGGCACTGGCACTGCTGACC
>Ga0247824_10000050_pt1 | contig 43345 bp, 33 predicted proteins | sample 13C_PalmiticAcid_FD_194412 | JGI IMG/M metagenome (GOLD analysis project Ga0247824, IMG submission 194412) | Soil microbial communities from agricultural site in Penn Yan, New York, United States - 13C_PalmiticAcid_Day48 | ecosystem: Environmental > Terrestrial > Soil > Agricultural land...
CGCCCAAAAGCCGTTGTTAACCAACAACCAACGAAGAACTACCCAATCCTGAGACCATTCTCCAAGTTCATAAAGTGAAAGCCAAGCACGGCGAACATTCATTGTCCAAACCCAAGTGCGTCCAACGCCGCTTCTTAACCTATCTCAAAACTGACTCCAACCAAGTAGACCAAGAACCCGAGCCCAACTGCGTGTGCCACTGCCCCGACCACACCGCCAATCCGCAACACCAAAGATAACGCCTCGAATCAGATCAAGACACCAATAAGCACCAGGGCCCTCTGTCCTAAGAAGAGCCAGCTGGTTCTTCCGTAGCAGCAGCACCTTCCAAAATTTCTAGAGGAGCACCAGCGGGAGCAGGTTCTTGTGCCTCGATGTCGGCAGAAGGAGCTTCTGCCTCGTCTGTGGTTGCTGCTTCTGCTGCCTCTGCTGCCTCTCCTGCCGCTGTCTCTGTTTCCGCTGCCTCTGTTGGCGCTGCCTCTGTTGTCGCTGCCTCTGTTGTCGCTGCCTCTGTTGTCGCTGCCTCTGTTACCGCTGCCGCTGGCTCAGGTGTTACCTTGGCTTTGCTGTTCGAGCCGCTGCTGGTGTTGCTCGTACCCTCTTGGCGGTCGAGCTCCCGCTCGAGGCTGCCGAGGAGATTGAGTCCGTCGTCTTCATCCTCGGTCACGGTCGGGAGGAGGGCCGGGGAGTCAGGGGGTTGGAGGGAGACGTCGAGGTCTGTTTCCATGCGCTCCGGCTCCGGCTCCGGCTCCGCCTCGGGTTCGGGTTCAGGTTTGATTTGTGGAGTAGAGGCGGTTTCGGCCGGGGGTTCTGAGGTCTCCATGGTGGGAGGAACGGCGGATTCGGGCTCTGCGGTGCTTTTTGGTTCCTCCGCTGCGCCTGCTGGTGTTTCCATCGCCTCCTCGGCGAGCGTTGGTGGGGTTACTTCTGCAGATGGAATTGCTGCTTCTGGGACCGGGCTCGCATTCGGTTCGGATTTTATGTTGTCCCTCAGCGAGGGTAGTATGCCCTGTACCGTCGTTTCGGCCGCGAACGCCTGGCTGACGGTGGTTCCCGAATCCACGTCCATCGACATGGTGCTAGACTGCACTTCTAGGTAGCTAGACGCAGGGAAGGATGTGCTTGCCCCCTGCGGCGAGATCAACGGCGAGGGCTCGGTTGGCGACAGAATCATGACGTTCTTCAATGGGCTCCCCTCAATCCTCGAAGAGGCGAGTTGCGGCCCAAGGTTGGCGAGGCTCGGTGGCTGGAAGCGTACCTTGGATATGGTGACCTCCTCCACCTCTTCCTCAACAGGACGGGGCTCGTCAGGTTCCTCGACCGAACTGGGCTGGATGACCTCTGACATCTCCGAGTCCTCAGCGTCCTGGTCAACAGTGTCTCCATTGGCGTCTTCGAGGTTCGAGGCGTCGATTTCGTCATCATCGCCGGCTTCCTCGCCGGCTTCCTCGCCTCCTTCCTCCTCTTCTTCATCGCCCTCACCGCCATCCCCTTCTTCGTCATCGGAGGGCATACCCGACACATCAACCATCTCGCTGTCTTGGTTTGCGCTGTCTTCGGTGTCCTCGATCTTGATTCCCGGCTCCTGCGCGACAATTAGCATCCTAGAAGCCGAGTTCGAGGTGGAACTTGGGATAGAACTCACGTCAGTACCAGCATCCTCGGGCTTGATGGGTGCCCCATCTGCGCCCGTGGCCTGAGACCTTGTTGCCGGCAAGGGTAGGGGAAGGGGAAGCTTTCCCTTCTTCCGGCCACGCCCGGCTCCCTTAGCCTTCCGCTTAGGTGGCGGGGGTCTTCTCCTCACTGGTGTTGCCTGCTGCAGAGGCAACCCTTGCGCCGCCGCCGCGGCTGGCACAACTGTAGTAGAGATGATCTCGCCTTCAACATGCTGCCCTTCAGCCAGGGTGACGGTTTGCTCGTAGGGGTTGCCGGCTGCATCGATACGACGGACGGTTGCTCGAATCACAGTTGGCCCTGCCACCTGCGGGACGGCCGCCCTTGAAGCGACCGTGACTGTGTTCTTGTGCCGCTTTGCCAAGTGGGATATCGTGGGGTTTTCGGCGTTGCGCGGCACCTGCTTCCACAGCTTGACCATGAATCCATCGTTTGGTGGGTCCCAATCCTTCTTTTCCCCTTTAGGGGCCTCGAGTTCGATGTCTGCTTCCTCCTCTTCTGTTGGTGCAGAGCGCTTGTAGAGTCGACCGGATCTGGCGGCGCGTAGAAGCTCTTGGGTGTGTTGCGGGAGAAGATGGGATTCTCTCGGCATGCCGAATGGAAGTTCGGCAGCCCAACGGTCTCCTTGTTGGGCCGCCTCTTGCTGCATCGACGGCGCAACGTTCACCCACTCCTGACGCCATTGCCGAACGGGGAGGCCTGTAGGGGTCGGAAAGTAGGGGTCAGTCTTTGCCTGAGAGCTCGGTGCTCCAAGGAGAACAACGCACCTTCAAAATCATCGGGTTCTGGATAGCCAGCGCGAGCGCTGCGACGGGTCTGAGTCGCGGTCCGAAGTTGCTGGTAACGGCGTTGTCAGACATATTTGAAATCACTACCGCCCGCAGACGCTAAACTTACCGGCCGCTGCATCGCGACGGGTGTGAGAGTTCACGTCCCAGTGAGGTTCGGAGTATGCACTTCCACCTCAGCCAACAATTCCACAAGGGGGATCGAAAAGACCCAAAATATTTGTACTCGATAGTATGTCTAGAAGCAGTCCGTATCCAAATGTGTGGCGCGCGCGGGAGGGGTTTCCGGTAGGTGTTCTGCTGTGGAGGGCGCGAAGATGAATAGGTGTGCGTTGCTGCAAGCTTGCGACGGGATGACAGGAATTGCGGCGAAGTAGGGTTGACGAGCTCGAATCGGCAGGCGAAAGAAAAACGTGAATCAATGTTGGTTACGCAATTGATGTGATGATGGGGCGGAACGATGTTGGCGCGATGAAGCCGTCGAAACGCTGTCGCGAATCGCGACGGATTGAGTTGTGGTTGCTTATCGCAAACATGGATGCAGGTCGCTCGTTTACAGTAATATATGGCTTATTGAGCTTGGAGCCGGTATTGAACCCGTTAAGGGCAACATAAGTGCATCGAGGAGACAAGCAACAAAACGAGATGATCCTGGTCCTGCCTTTTGACTGCGGCAACAAACACCATAACTGACAGCTGAGAGGTGAATCTTTTAATACAGTAGAGAAAACAGATGGGTCTAAGATGCCGCGGGGAAACGAAGCTGTCAAACAATGCATTCCAAGTCCATGGTCTGCCCGTTCCAGCGCCCCAACTCCTGAGGAGCCCTATATCAGGGCTGCTTGTCAACCGCAAACCCTGGAGGGTCTGGGGTTGCGTTCCCTCCCCTGAGCTAGTCATACACACACCGGCAGCGCCAGCGATGCAGTGACAACCATCCAACGGTGGCCGCGCGGTGGGACTGTCTTGAGAAACAGCACAAAGCTCAATCCCAACTGCACCCGAATCAGCGCCCTCTTCCAGCAAAGTTATCGCTCCCACAATAAACATCAACTTACCCAGTGTCCTTCTGCCTCATAGTCTCACCATGACCCGGCTCATCCTTGCCCTGCACACCGTCAGCACTTCAGCCCACCCATTCCAAGACCCAACCCTCCCACGTACCGATATCCCCCCTTCCACCACAAGCCTATCCATCTGATAAAACTGGCTGATCACAGTCTGGCGCTGTATCGATCGACAAACAACCCCTTGGTCAGCGCCACACGTCTCAAGAACCACGACCGCACCTCCCGAGAGGAGCGCGCACCTTGAGCATCTGCAAGTCCTTCAACCCCTTCTGCACCAGCTCCTGCACCCTCCGTGGGTCCTCCACCCCCTTATTCTCGCGGAACGCGTCCCTCGTCCGGCGCTTGGCGTACTCGCGGAAGTTGTACGCCGAGAACTGGTTGCCCTGGCGGAGGAGCTGTCGGTACTGCAGCGGCGCACAAAAATCTCTCTGTTAGCATCACCGCCATCGTCATCATGATTACCAACATCCTTCCCGCTATACCAAACACCACGCAAACGCACGCCGCCCACAGTCCGCGCCGGGACTTGGGGAAAAAGGCAGCAGTAGGGAAGAGGATGCGTAGGGAGCCAGAACATACCAGCGATAGCACCTTTTGCGCCGACTCCGGCCTGGCTGCTGCCTGTACGGCAGACATGGCTCGATAAACTGCAAACAATACAACGGGCGAGATAAATAGACCTCGGGGCGCGGGTTGTTTGTCGAGGGGGAAGCGTTGCGCTCGGCGTTTCGCAATGACGAAAGTTGCTGGAGGATCGGGATAATCGGAGATAACGCGCCTTATCGCGATGCCCCGAAGATAGATAGTGCCCCCATAAGTGCATGTACAGAGATGATGAGAGTGCTGGGAGTCCAATTCGCAACTTCAAGTGATCAAAAGCTGCTTGCGCCCAAGAAATCCTTCTTTTCGTGTATTACGTCCTGTAGACAGCCCTCGACGGGTTGCTGTCCCCTTTTTGCAAATCCCCAGTATAGTGTAGCCGATACCCATGATAGAACACAACATCCCACCCATGAAAGCAAAGGGGACCACCCCCTCTCCCCTATCCCTCCCATGGAAAGCCAGCCACCGGGCCATTTACCAGGCCGGGCATATAAAACTCCCACCGCTAATACCCAACACAAAGCCCACGCGCATAAACTCGACCAGAACCTCAGTACCCATACATATCCCCCCCGCTCGCCCAGCTCTGCTGCATCACCGGCGGCACCCCATCCGACATGTAATACCCCAGCTCGTGCTCATACCCGTCGTTCATCGCCAGCGCCGGCTGTGCATAGTACTGCTGCGGCGGCGTGTGCGGGTCATACACGGCCCCCGGCGGATGCGGAGGCGGCGCGCTCGTCGTCCCCGGGACGGGCGCAGCCGCGGTCTGGTGCGTGTCAAAGGCCTCAATCAGCAGGCCCAGGCCGTCGGTGGTCTGTCTCGGCCCGATGACATGTGGCGGCCCTTGTGGCCCGTGAGGGGGCACGCCTTGTTGGGATGGCAGGGGAGGGTGAGCCGGGGCCTGGGCCTGGACCTGGGCCGGGGCTTGCTGCGGGACGGGCACCCGCATGTTGGGGTCGGCATACACGGCCGGGATGGCCTGCTGCTGCGGCGCGAGGCTGAGCATGGACATGTTGGGGCTCTGGGCTGGGATGCCATTCTTTTCGTCCGGGGCTGGAGCCGCGATGCGTGGTTGGATGGGCTTCACAGCTGGGCGACTGGCCGTTGGGTGGAGAACATGGGGGATCGGTTCCCTCTGTGTTGACAGTGTCAGGAAATCGTGTAGGACTCGGAGACGAGGGCTTGGGCTACTCACGCTGTCGGCCATGCTGCCCTCTGTCCCGACCGTCGTGACGTTCGGGGATTTGTAGAATCTCTCCAAGTGGTCATACCACCGAGACGCCAAGGGCCAGATATTCTTGCTCTCGGACAGTATGTTGAGGATCCGCTGGACCATCAAAGGCGCGTTGCGGGCGATAGAGGGGTCGGGGCAGACTGGAGGAGCATTAGCATCACTTGTCATTGGTACCTCGACATGGTGGGGAAGAGCAGCACTTACTGTTGGGGAACTTGCACGCATAACATGCCAAAAATCCACAAGTATAGACGCAGAATGCCTGTCGAGGGTCTTGTCAGCATCTGGGTTTCAAGCTGACAGGTCCAGTTGTGCTTACCGCCATCTGTGCTCCAGGACCTTCATCCGGAGACTGATCGGCATACTGGGTCTCGATTTGCTCGTAGAGGATATTTACGTTCCAGAAGAGTCTGTGTGCCATATCGGCCCAGAATGCGGTTAAATCAGGGTCTGAGTTGTCGTTGGATATTATTCTGAGGTTCAGTTATTAGCCACGCCACCAGACGCGAAAAGGAGGGCATTTTTCTCACTCATGCAGATATGCCTTCCGGGTGACGATGTTGCAAAGGCGGGTAATCATTGTCACGCCCAGATATGCCTGCGGCCAGAGTCAACAACATCCACGCAAAGGCAAGCAGCGCAGGCACACCACATACCAGATCCTGGCCTTCGTGTTTATGCCCCTTAAGAAGGAGACCACTCCAGCGGTAGTCGTTTGGAAGACCGCCTTCCCATTCGGCAAGCCGTCTCTCCATTTGGGCATACTCGCTGTCCGGTTCCCATGGCCGAGGGCTTTTGTTGTGATTGATGGCTCGCCGGTATATGGCTCCCCAGAAGTGATGCGCCTGGATAAGGGTGGCAAATAGAGACCGCCCTTCGTCAGCAACCAGAGCCGGGTTCTCCAGAGCAGGAGGTGTATCCTCAAGCGCCGCTCTTGACTTCGGTTCCCGTGCATTGGCAAAATCCTCCTCGTTGCTCGGGAGCAGTGCTGTAATGTCACTCGCCGACAGCAGCACGGGAGCCCGTGGCCCCGAATGCAGATTGTCCTGGCTGTGCAGCATCCACTGCGACGGGCCTGTCAGCTTCGCAGCGCTAGCGACGGAATATCCCAACGTACCAAGGTTCGCCGGGCAGATTCAGCGCGTATAACCAGCTCCTTTGTTGGACTCGGAATCACATATGTCTCCTCCCTGTGCAGCTGCATCAGAGTCGCCATCCGCATGGAGATCGCCATGTTGATCTGGTTACTTGTTAGATGAGGGCGGCAGCACACCTCCATGGGAGGGAAAACGACTTACGGAACTCCTATGCTTTAGACCGCTCCCTTGTTGCGCGATGCTCAACAGATAGAATGCCTGGCACCTCTCAAGGGTTGGCTCTTTGTACAGCTCGTGCTGAGCGAGGACCGAGGCACGTTCCATGAAGATTTCTGATGCCTTCACGGCACTCCCATATCGCTCGACCAACGGCGGCGTCAGCCGTGCCGAGACGCCGAGAATACCCAACAGGAAGAAGACACTGACGGACCGATGCTGGGTCCGAAGCCGTTCCGGGAACAGTTGCTTCGGGATGAAGCCTAACTGGAAGTAATGGCGCGTAAACTTGTTGACAGCCTCGATGATCTCAGGCAGCGGGGGCAGAAGATCCCAGTCATCGGCGCCCTTTGCAAAGCCAGCGGCCCCCGGCAGGTTCGAGCGGAGCAGGGCTGGTGCCTCCAGACTCTCACGACGAAGCTTGGCTGCCTCCCGCTTCTTGCTCTTGTCGGCTCTCAGCCGGGGATGCCGGTACTCGCGGTCCTGGTCTGGCTGGCCGCGTACAGGAAAGACACTTCGAGGGCCATAGCATCAGCACTAATGGTGTTCTACTGGAGAGGGGAACGAGGCAGCAACTGGGCAGAATCGGCCCCGTTGCCAGCGCACACATGGCATTCTTACCAGTCACTGGCACCAAGGCCGGCCTCGAGGCATGATCGACACGGAGGCGTCGCCTTATCATGCAGGCATTTGCTTCTCATCCGGCGGCATCTGGCATCACGGGTCAGATCCACCATGCTCTACAGAATACAGATGCCAGGGTGAGCCGGTGGCGGTTGTGAGAAAGGAACCCGCCGAGACTGCAACGGTGCAATTGGACAAACACGCACCTTCGGCAGGCGATTGGAGCCCTGCGTTTGATGGCACCGGCCGGGGCCGCTTCAGGTTGGATCTGCTCCGACGCCATGCTTGGAGCAGGCGGCACCGTCGGCACCATCAGCGCGGGCCCGGAGGGCTCCATCTGGGCGTCCATCTTGACGCGTCACGTCCAGGAGCCTCGTCCAAGGCGCCGTCGGGATACCGCGAGACAAAGCCGGGGCGCCGCGGGTGTCTGTTTGTCCCGGGTCGGAACCTCCAGCGCTCTTCACGATTCCCAGTGTTGCTTGCCGGAGCGCAGTCGCGGTCGGGTGGGGCTGGTATGGTTTGCCGGCAGGGCAATTGACACCCAATCTGAGTCCGTCAATTGCCAGGAGGAAGTCCCGCCGGGGTAGGCTTGTTGGCGCTGCGGCAGGCGGGGATTTTATTGCCGGCCGCTTGGGCGCCTCAGAAACACCTGGGGTCTGTCACAGTGGGCAAATAACGTAACAACATGGAATTCCTCGAGAGCCGGCATTTTCCACCAGGAATAAGCAAATTCTCAGCTGCCAATTCACTCAGTGGCCCTTTAAAGTCTTCCCAACCATCCATGGCACACGTGATCTTGACTCCAGGTCCAACATCAAGTCGCACTGTCGTGGGGGTCCGCACTGAGAACAGCCCGTCCGCCTGCTGTCTGTCGCCTCCAACACTGTCGGTCGCCGGTAGCTTTCTCGTTCCCTCTGCCTCGCCAGGAGTCTTCTCGATGCCCTCCGCTTCTGCCTTGCATGTCAACTCTGCCTCTCATCTCAGCACCCCGACCCTTTCCTGCCAAGATCCAACGCGGGACAGCTCCCGATTGGGAAGCGGGACGCAGCCTGGGCCCACGTTCCAACCCCTGGCAGAGCGGGGCTTGTTCTCCCACCACAGTGCAGATCGCACACTGTCCGCAGCCCAGCGAGCCTAGCTCCCCCCAGCTCAGTACCTGGAACAAGATGGGAGCGAGTGTTCTCGACCAGGTGGGCCACATCCCGTTCACTGATCGATGCACCAGTGAGTCCCATCACATCACACAACCTTCAGCTGAGCTCCCTCAGTATCCATTCAGCAGCACAACTCTAGCTTCATCTTGCTGCCCAACACACATCCCCCTACGGAATACATACAGTCCGCCACAACCACCCCCACGCGGCAAAGACGGCTTCCCACATCCCGCCTGCATATCCAAAAACCCCATCTGCGTCACGGCTCGTTGCATCTCGAACACACCGTTTACATGCACGTATCCGTATAGTAGTACATGCTGCACGTCTGCTGCAAGTGACCGAGCAGCAGAGCCAGGCACCTTACCTCATCATCCACCAAGCCTTCTCATTTTCTATCAGTCTGTGTCACCATACCCACCACCACCCACCTCACCCTCGCTGTGCTGGGTCCTGGGGGGGGGCACGGCACTCGAACAGAATAACATTGGGACCTCGGCGACAGCAACCAGAAGAGCCAAGCGGCGGGCGGCTAAGAAGCAGCAAGTGTGTAATTGAGGGCTTGGTTTCATGCTGGCTAGGTAGGTGGTGTAAGGAGGACAAATGGAGGGTGGTAGCTAAGGTACCTTGACAGGACTTGGTCGTCGTGACTCGCGATGTCAACAACAGGAGGGTCACTTCCCCATCTCCTGCCATCTCGAGAAGAACTCCCTCCATCAGATTCGCGATCGATCATAGCCATCTCGGTCCCAGACCCTGCCCTCTGTCTTTCCCCACGCCGAACCTGGATTTGACTCCCGATTTCCCGGTTCACTGTGATCAAGATTACACGCAATCGGCTCAGCCATTCGTAACCGCCTCCTTTTGGGGTAATAATCCGTTTCAAAAGTCTACATGATGGTGCATTTGCCCCACGCCTCTACATTCTAGAAGCATGGAACAGTACATGGAATCGCTCTCTCTATCGTCATCCCAATAAGACCCGCGCGCAAAGAATGGTGGGGGAGAAATAGTGCCAAGAGGCCGCAGCAAGGGCTAGGGAATAGTGAAGTGACTTTCTAGGGGTATGGTGTCCGATTGAAGGGGCCATGGGTCTATATACACATTATCTGTGCATCTCAGTGCTGGGTCATGTGTCGTGCCGTGCCTCGTCGTCGTGGGTGCATGCTGCGTGGGGGAAGGGTGCGAGTGATGGGGGCAGTGTTTCTTGCGAAGCATCTGTGGGGCGGTTCAGGCGTTCCGGACCGTCCCGGCGCCGGTAGGGGTGAGATGGGAAACCAGAGCGGCAATGTCGCACTGGCCGAACTCGTCCCGCTCATGTCTGCTGCATGACGGTCTGGGTGCCACCGATTTGCCGCTTGACCTGTTCCCGGGCCCAGCGAGCAGTTTCTATGGTGCGCGACTGGAACTCCCGGTTCGACCGTGTCTCTTTGATCAGCGCCGAGATCCATTCTTGACGGAAAGCATCGGCGAGCTGGCCATTGGAATATGCGTCCGCGAGATCACTATGTTGCGAGTTAGCAGTCAAGGTCTTCAGAACGCGGACCGGTGTACTTTACCCGATGACACCCATCGCGGACCGCATCAGCGCCTCGCTTCGGTTGGTATCATTGGCGATGCTGTTGAGGAGCTCAAAGATAGTTGGTACATAGGGTTGGAGAACGCCGGCTGTAGCACACAATGTTAGCAAAACACCGAGGACAGCTTGCTGCCAGAAGGAACATACTCTTGCCACTGCTCTTCATGGCGCCGATGATACCACCCCATGCGTCCATGATGCCCTCGCGCAGGGCAATGACATAGTCAAACATCTCGTAAGACCCATCGGCGCCAGCAGTGATAGTAGCAGCCTGCTGCAATACCTGGGCCACGACGGCAAGGTACGTCTCGAAGTGCCCGCCAATGGCTCCGGCGATGTCACCGAAGCATTGCAAAATTGCCGGCTTGAACTGGTTGGCAAGGGCGGTGCTCTGGCAAGAAAATGAGAGTCAGCATCATATCCCAAAAGGCGAAGAGAGTTGGCAACAAACCCTAAGATTGCTCAACAGATGGTTCATGAAGTTGTCGCAGTACGGCTGGCTACGCTCTCCCATGGATCGAGTGATGTCGCTGACAAGGCCGATAGCCATGGAGCAGAGACTCGGCTCTTCCTGGTTGGCCAGAGCATTGTAGAGGAATGGAGAGAATGCCTCCATGTACTTGACGAAGTCCTCCTCCATCGCGTTCGCAAGGCTGCTGATCGCCGCAAAGACGGACTCCGGGACGCTCGACTTGCCGCCGGCGGTGCTCAGGATGTGCAAGAGAACCTGCATAATCCTGTCACCCTGCGACGCGATCTCCTTATCCAAACGCTGGATGGTAGCCTGGAGCACAGTGCAAAGACTTGTTTGCATGTCCTCGAGGATAATCCTATCCTCAACGCTGACAACCTGCTGCTGCAGGGGAATGGTCTCCTCCAGGCGCTGGATGATGACCGTGGAGAGGGAAGCGATGGCGCTGAGGCTGTCGTTTGCGGCGCTTTGCACGAACACGTTGAGGACTTCATATGCGGCAGTCCGCACGGGAGGCTCACAGTCCATCCTCCCCGTCACCGTGAGCAGATTGGTAACGCTCTGGTTGAAATGGGGAGTCAGGGGGTTCTCGGACGCGCCCACGTCACCCGCAAACCGCTCGGCAAGGTTCATGAGCGCCCAGCAGCACGACGCCGCCATCTTGGGGTTGTTCATCAGACCGTTGAAAAGGGAGTGGACCAAGGGGCTGAGGTGCACGCTCGGGTCGATAGCCTCGGAGCACGCCTCGGTGATGCGCCCCAATGCATAGGCGGCGGAGTCCCGGACGTGAACCGAGGGATCCTCCATCATGCCAATCAGAGGGTGCATACCCGACTTGACAATAGGGTCCAGCAACTTCTCCTCCGGCCCGTCCATGATGGCGCCAAAAGCAGAGACGGCCGCATCCCTGTGATGCCAATCATCGTGGCGCAGATTCAACTCGACGAACTGGATGACAGGTTGGATGATGGCAGCTCCGACAGCCTGAGCGTAGAGCTGCAGGCACTGGTAGGCTGCGCGCGAAATATTGTATTCGTCGTCGGCGGCGTCTTCGTCTTGCTTGGTCAGAAGGTCGAGCAAGACTGGGACGACTTCGTTTGTTGCGACACGGCTAAAGTTGTAAAACGGCCGCATCTGCTCCGAGCTCTCGACTTGTGCGTTGTCGTCCTCGATGGCGATTTCCTCCTCGCACACGGTGCTCCAGAACTCAACCGCGAGCTTCGCAACATCCTCGTCGGAGCTCCTCATGCCCAAGATGGTGAGGCCAAAGAGAGCCTTCTCCATGTAAAACCTCATGTTCTCGTAGTACAGGGCCATGATGCGGTTGAGGCAGCCAAAGGCGCCCTGTTGTATCCGAGAGTCATCGGCCTGGGTGGCCTCGCAGACAACCTGCATAATGTAGTTGCGCTCGCCCTCGTGCTTGAAGTTGTTGCCGACAAACTCGAGAGAATCGCCGAGGGCGGTGATGGCGGCCAGGCGAACCTCGGTGTTGGGCTCCTCCTTGCGCGCGCCCTGCACAACAGCCGTCAGGATGGCATTGGAATAGGTGATCAGGCTGTTCCGGAGTTCGGTATCCTGGCTCTCGCAAATAAAGCCGATCGTCGTCAGGGAAGACTGCTTCTGGTGCTGGGTACCCTCGCTAACGTTCCGCACAAGCTGTGTCATGAGATCGGGCCACTGAGATCGGGGCAGCTCAATCGCTGCGATGGCGGCGACGACCTGAGCCGTCGCCTGGCCGGCCTGGGCATTGGAGGACGAAAGCGTCTCCAAGGCCAGCTGCTTGATGCGCGTCTTGCTTTCTTGGTCGGTTTGGTTGAGCCATTTCGCTTGTAAAGCGGTCTGCCTCGCAAACTCGCGCGCGGTAAAGGCGTTCTTTAGGGCGATACCGGCCGCGGCTCGGATGTGACCTTCGGTGTTATCATTTGCCAACGCTTGGACGAGTGTGAGAAGGTATTGGGACTGGGAGGCGGATGATGTCAGCAACAGGAGCCCACAAGCAAATGGAAAAGAGAAGAAAGAATGCGACGGAGAGGCTTACAAAGTTGGTCTCCGCGGCATGGGTAAGTTGCTGCTCGGCCGCGTTTCGCAAAGTCGCGTCTGGGAGGCAGTCAGCAAGGAGCCATCTTCAGGGTTGGAGAGAGGTGGGGGGGAGGCGCTCGGCGCGGTTTGTGCAGCTCGCAACAAAAAGTTCAGAATGGGTATACTGACCAGGACTCAGCGAGTTGGTGAGGACGGTATTGATGTCCGGTGTGCCCTCCATGGTTGCGATCTGTATTATGTGGCCGGAGATCGAGGTGGTGGAAAGCGGGGGGTTCGAAGGTGGGAGAGGAAGCGTTGCTAGGGAGAAGGGCGCTGCCTTTCACAGCTAAAGTTTGCGCGGAACACAGGCGGGGGCCGTGGGATCCACAGGGTCCTAGGGGTTTGAGATGCAGGCCGGCGAAACACGTCTGGGTGTCCTGGACGGAGGGGGACGTGACAAGGTCGCTTGGATAGGGTAGCCGGGTTTTCAGAGGTGCTGCAAGTCAAACGGAGTTGAGGTGTGCGGGTCTTGTTTTGTTCAAATTTTTTGTTGTCAACAATCGCCAGGTCCCGTTTGGTGAATGTGGATGCCGCCAATGCCACGCTACGACACAGCAGATGTCGAGAAAAGGGCTTGCGTCGCTGAATCGAAGGAAAGGCGGCCGCGAAAAGGAGTGTGTCGAAGGAGACGAAGGGCTTTGCACAGACGACAAAGACCAGATGCAGGGGTGGGTAACTTCTGCCAGGTTCGAGGAAGAGTCGAGGCAGGAGAAAAGCGGTCTTTGAGGCAGAGGCAGACGCAGATGATGCGGAGTTGACGAGCTGGGCACTGTCCAACGCTGGTCGTTGGCAGGCAGCTGCCAGGGCCAGCAACCAGGGCTGACGTTCTCGATTTCAGATATCCGCACTGTTCTGCTGGTTCCAGTCCTTGCCCAGTCTCGCCAGTGCAGCAGCAAACGCCAGCCCAGGAACCTCTTCCAGACCACGAGAGCACAGTGCGGGGCGTCCAGAATTCGCCTCGTACTCATAGGGCTACGGAGCGTGGGCGGTGCACGGCTCCCCTCACAGTTGCAGCTGGAATGGGGTCCATCTCCCGGCCCAGAACAACGGTCCTCGTCATAGTGTTGACACCCCTCCCAGAAGCAGCTTGAGCAAGAGACACATCAAAATGACAGCGGCTAATCTACTGATCTTGTATGTGATCTCACTCCCTCCGAGTGGCTACGGACGCCCTGTTTCTCCGATGAATCAACGAGGCAAGTTTGAATGACTCTTCCCGAGAGCCAACGGCGGTATCGCCGCTGTGGTGGGGTCAGACCAGCGAACAGGCACACGAACCTGGAAGCGCTGCCTGATGCCCTGACCGCCTCGATTCCCACACCTTACATGCAGACTTGCTGCATCTTTTATTGCGGCAGCAGGCTATGGATATCCGTGAGAGTTTCGGTGAAATACTTGGCATCTGGGAGAGCATCTCTGGTTCCAGAGGCATCTAATCTAAGGCGGGCAAGGGGAGTTCGTTTTGTCAGGGAGTAAGGGGCGGCAGACAACCACCCCGCCAAGTTCCGTTCCAGAAGCGGACACCAAACACTCCGTATCATTGGCCAAAAGCCATGACTTCATCTTCTGAATGTTCTTCCATGTGATTCTGTCGCTCCAGCGCAGGTTTTAACCCCAACCCTAGCATCCAGAAGACAGGACGCAGCACCCCTTTCCACCGCCAACAGAGGCTGCGAACGAACAGAGACCATAAAACAAAGCTCTCATTAGTATAACAGCACATCAGAAGATATGAACGCGCCGAACGACCACCATTTGACGCTCGCGGTATCAGCAGAGCCAACAACAAACTTTTAGGGACCTAGGTGCCCGTTTTGTTTTCCCCCGAATCATCAAAGAATCCCCCAACTCTCCCCTCCTCCTCTGCCAACTAGATTCCCAGAACCAAGAGCCGTGCTCAAGCTTGCGGATATACAGGGCAGCCGAATTAAACCTCGTCTACTTTTGCCTCAAGGACGTTGATGGTGTCAGGTACTGGGACAGTGCCATTGGCGCCGTCGGTCGCCTTGGACATCACAGGGCTTGCTTGCCGGCTGGGAGTGAACTGCATGGGCACAATGTTAGCTGCCAATCTCGGTAGAATACGCTGAGAAGGGCCGGATCCGGGAACTTACGTTGCTGGCTGCACTGAGAAGAGCGATCAGGGAGCTCTGAACCACATCCTCGTGGATGCCCACACCCCAAACCTTCTTATTCGTGCCAGCGGCCGTGCACTCAATGTACGTGGCGGCCTTGACATCACGACCCCTCCCCACGGCGTGTTCCTTGTAGTCCTGGACATCGAGATCAATGCCAACCGTCCGCAGGGCATTAGCCAGGCTGGAAATCGGGCCGTTTCCGCGACCGCGGAGCTTGTACTCGTTGCCGTCAATCGAAACGACGCCATCAAACACGCGCCTCAGGTTTGTCGTGTCCTGTGTCTTACCCGGCTCGGGGGGTGCCGGTGAAGTGGATCGGTCTGGGTTGATGCTGTAGTCGACAATGCTGAAGCGCGGGTTCTGAGTGAGAGAGTAGGTGAAACGGAACAAGTCGGTGATCTCGGTCGGAAGGAGCTCGCGACCCTTCTTCTCCGCCATGTCCTGGACCACTTTGGCAAAGGCGACTTGCAGACCACGCGGCAGGTCGAGGTGCAGATGCTGCTGGATGATCCAAGCGGCGCCGCCCTTTCCGCTTTGCGAGTTGACGCGGATAACAGCTTGATAGTCCCTGCCGATATCCTTGGGGTCGAGCGGGAGATAAGGTACCTGCCAGTAGTCGTCGTATCCCTTGCCCTCCTTTTCGCGTGTCTGGAACCCCTTCTTGATGGCATCCTGGTGTGAGCCGCTGAAGGCGCATACCACCAAGGACCCGCCATACGGCGCACGGGGGTGCACCTCAATCTTGTTGCACTCCTCTACTACCCTGATCACCTTGCCAAGGTCAGAGAAATCAATGTTGGGCTGCACGCCCTGAGTGTAGAGGTTCAGAGCGAGGGTGACAAGGTCAACGTTGCCCGTCCGCTCTCCGTTGCCGAAAAGGCACCCCTCAACCCGATCAGCACCAGCCATCTGCGCCAGCTCAGCTGCAGCCACGGCGCAGCCCCGGTCGTTGTGGGGGTGAAGGGAGACGCAGACCTTCTCGCGTTCGGTGATGTTCCGGCAGAAAAACTCGATCTGGTCCGCGTACACGTTCGGGGTGGCCATCTCAACGGTGGCAGGGAGGTTGAAGATGATGGGGTTCTCAACCGTGGGCTCCCAGGCCTTCTTTACAGCCTCGCAGATCCTCACGGCAAACTCGGGGCTGGTGTCGGAGAAGGTCTCCGGGCTGAATTCAAACGCCCATTGCGTGCCTGACTGGGAAGGGTCGTCCTTGGTCAAGGACCGCACCAGGGCCGCGCACCTGCTCGCCAGCTCGACGCTCTCATCCTCTGAAAAGCCGAAAACGATCCTCCGGAAGCACTCGCTGGTGGCGAGGTAGATGTGAACGATGGCCTTCTTGGCCCCCTTCAGAGACTCGACGGTGCGCCGGATGAGATCCTCTCGGCAGGGCGACAGGACCTGGAGGTAAACGTCGTCGGGCACGGCCCCTGGGGTCTCGATCAAACGCCTGGTGAAGTCGAAGTCGGTCTGAGACGCAGAGGGGAAGGACACTTCAATCTCCTTGTAGCCGAGCTCGCACAGCAAGCGGAAATAATCCCACTTCTGGTCTCCGTTCTGCAAAGGCGTGGAGTCAGCCACCTAATCCGTCACATTGCTGCATGGGGCGGGCAAGTGACTCACCATGGGGTCAACCAAGCTCTGGTTGCCATCCCGAAGGTCTGTCGCCAGCCACCGCGGGGCCTTGTCGATGGTCTTGTTCGGCCATTGGCGGTCGGGGAGGTTCAGAGGGGGGAACCTCTTGTACTTGGTGGAAGGGTCCTTCAGCCTGCAGCAAGCGGCGGTTAGTTATCTGGACTTCGTAGCACCCATGCAGCTCCAAGTCCGATAGGGAACGTCCAGACTTACATCGGCATTTTGGACGGGGTGTGGGGACCGAAGAAACAGTTGGATGAGGTAAATGCCGTTTTCTTCCCGTCAAACTTTTTGGGATGCGCGCCAGCAGGGACCAATGTGAGGCGAGGCGCTCTGTCTGGAGGTGGGCGAGGTTTGGGTATTTGGGCTCCAAGATCAACAAGAGTCTGGAGGATGCAGCGCCGTGGTCGCTCGGTGCAGGGGAAAGTTGACGGTTACAAATGGCTAGGGAAGGAGAGGACCTGAGTCATAGTTGAGGAGTTTCGAGGGGCGTCCCCGTCCTGCCCCGGCCCGCGAAACAAAAGGGACCCAGTGTGCCAATTCCATGACCCGGTCTTGCTGCATTTTCGCCCCACCATCACAGCCCATCATTTTCCGCCTCCTCGGTGGGCGGGCTCGTGAGGCTTCTGCGGGAGCGCCTTCGACACAAAGCTGCCCGTCGTACCCATGGTGGGGTTCCAACTTTCCAGGGTTTGCCGAACCCCTCCTTTTCGGTTCTTCCCAGGCTCAATGCAAACTCCTCTTCAACCTCACTGCCTGTTGACAACTCATTTCGATATCTGCTCGTGTACATTTTCCTCTCTCGCAACGATGCCCAACCCGCTCGCCTCATCCTGCGTCAGGGTCCAGCCACTCCAGAAGAGACACACGACTTTTTTCCCTGTGATCCGATTTGAACCTGCCAAGCCAAAATGGAGGGGCATCACGATCCACAAGAACCCCGCGAGTGGGGCTCACGTTTCTCCCCACAGCGGGCCATTTGGAACCGAACATCGGACGCCCGAGTCTGACGCATTAGCAACCACTCAACGGTCGACATCGCTTTGACGCCACTGGCACGATCACGGAATCTCCGTGGGTGCGAGATGTCCAGCTCCATCAGTCATGCCACACTGCGTTTAGCCACAAGCAGGCGAAGGCGTGATTGGGCACATCCCACCCCAGATCCTGTTCCCCGCCGAATGGGCGCCTTGGATGCTACTTCACTTCAGTCAACTCCAAGGAAGATGGGGGAAGTTGCATTATATTGCTTTTCCTACCTCAAAACAGACGTTGATCATGACATCACCGGGATTCAGAACGGGACAGAAGCACAGGAAGGTAGGGGTTGTAAAGGGGTCGGAGTGCCGTCCGGAGGGTTCTTCTGAAGCCGGCCCAGAATATGGGACAATGGAAGGAACACCGGGCTGTTCGTGGGGTTTTCACGGTTTCCCGGTGTCATTCGAATCCAACATCTTCTGCAGTGCCCGTTCAGGGCTCCCGGCAGTGGTGCGGTGGGGAAATGGGACGGCGAGAGAGAAGAAAGTGGGCAGCACATTCTGCCGGTCTATCTGTCAGTGTGATCCACGAGATGAACAAGTCAATCTTCACCAACGCGTTGCCCTTCGTGTCATGTAAAGACAGGGAGGACAGTCATTGCATGTAAAGAGGGACACGTAAATGAGAATCCGGAGTCAAAAGTTGTAACAGACTCTTGTCCGTTGGACAGTTGCACGAAGATACAAGATTCATCCAGGATGGTTGTTGATATTGGCTGTCAGCCAAAAATCTTGACTCTTCGGCACTCCTCTCCCGATGCAAGTCAACAGGGTCTAAAAAACAAAAAGGGCCAAATCTACCGTCCAGGTCGGCGACCGAGATATAAACCCAAACGCCAGTAAAAAAAGAATCTCGACAAGTTGAACAGAAATAGGTATAATGAACAAAGAAGTAAAGTATGGATAATTATGCTTGCTCGACTCGCTGTCGAGAAGACCAAATTCAAAATGGGAACGCCGCCCGGTAATCCTTTCTATTCCTTCCCTCTTCCTCCAGCTGAACCAAACAAAATCACCACGTAAAACTCTCCTCCACGAAATCCACCACCGTCCTATGCGCCTGCACCTTCCGCACCGCATCCCGCACGTCGTCCGCCAGCCCGCCGGGGCCGCACACGGACACGCACATGGCGCCCATTTGCTCGCCGACCTCCTTGGCCAGCAGCATCGGGATGTTGGGCCGGCCAGGGAACATCTGCACGGTGGTCGAGTTGGAGACGACCTGGCTCGCGGCCTTGGGCCGCGTGACGAACAGCCGGATCTGCAGAATCTCCTTGCGGTTGGGCATGCGGAGGATCGTGTCCATCCAGGGCCGCGCCCACTCGAGCACCTCGTAGTCGCGCACGATCCACACGAGCGTGACGCGCCGCGTCGCCGCCGTGCCGGCGTTGTACCCCGCGATCAGGTGGCGGAGGTAGCTGATCTGGTGCGTGATACCCGTCGCGCCGGCGAAGAGGACGCAGTGGCCGTAGCTGTCCATGCTGTGGTGGCCCGCGTACGGCCCCTCGAAGGCGGCGCGCATCTGGATGGCGCGGCCCTGCGCGGACTGACGCGCCTTGTTGTACAGCTTGCGGGTGAAGCCCGTGTGGGCGCCGATGATGAACGAGACGGTCGTGCCGGTGGCCTGGCGGGGGTGCCTGGGCTTGTCCTTCTCGCTGGTCGGGAGGACGTCGTCGTCGCGGTGGGTGTGTTCGAACCAGGCGATGGAGAAGGGGTGGTTCTCCCAGCAGTTGACGCCCGCGAACCGGAGGTAGGCGTGCTGGCCGGGCTGGACGTTGACGAAGCGGGGGAGGTGCATCGTCACGCGGCAGGCTTCGCCGGGCACGGCTTCGACGATGGCCTCGGTGAAGCCGCGGCTCGACCAGTTAGAGTAGGCCAGCCGGAGCATGCGTGCCGCTCTCTCGGCGATCCAGAGGGCCATGATGGCCAGGATCCACGGGGTCTGCGGGAGACCGCCCTCCACCGTGGCCGAGATGCAGTGGACCCAGGTGCAGACGAAGGCGATCAGGGCCAAGATGATGTGGGTGTTGAGGAAGGTTTCGTAAAAGGCGTGCCGGACTGGCGAGAAGGCCAGCACCAAGATGATGGCCATTGCCACCACGCCGACAGTGCCGGAGCTGATGAACCGGTCGTGGAGAATCTTATGCTGCACGCCCGCCCACCCATCGTCGGCGACTTGGACAACCAGCCAAGCGATGAAATGGATGATGACCTCGATGACGGAAATGCGGCCCATCCACCGGTGCAACAAGTTGTACGTGTCGAAGCTGATGTTGAGGAGGCCGATCAGGGGGTTGTTGCGGCCGGCGAAGATGATGAGCGGAACCATGTTGACGACCGACAAAGTTCCCGAACGTCCGCGGATTTCGGCGCACAGTGCGTACTTGTTCTCAATCTTCCAGTCGAGGATGAACATGTATGCAAGGTTGCTCGCCAGGTAGCCGAAGATGATGAGGCTGTGAAGCCGAGATGGCAGGGTCCCCATGTTGGCAGCGCTGGAGAGCCGGATCTCACGGTTATGGCGCTTGTTCCCCAAGGGGGCATAGATGAGCCCCCTCTTCAAGCCAGGCATCCTGTGCCACTGCGTCCGTCTCCAAAACTGCTGTTTGTCCCCGGGCAGGGACATGGCCGAGACCAGTCGAAGCTTCGCCCAGGCCAGTTCGGTTATCCTGATCACCAGCATCACCAAGCCGACGATCCCCAAGGTCCACCAGAGGATGTCGGTGAACAACATGTTGTTCGGTTGGTTGACGCCGTTGAGGCCGGTGTTGTATGGGGAAATGGTGGAGCTCGGGGTGGCCGCCGCCGCCGTCTGCGACCCTCCTGTCGTCGATGCCTCATCTCGTAGTTGTAAAGGGGAGGCCCCAGTCAGCCCATGGCGTTGAAGGTCCATCGTAGACCAAAAGATCGAGGAGGTGGCGGTGGGTGGGACTCAAACAAGCTGTTGAAGAAGGATGAAATGGAAATCCGGGATGATTCGGAACGAGTGAGCGAAGCGCAGCCTTTGGTTTCAGTCGTTAAGGCCCCCTTTTTATGGCCAGTTTCGTGCGACTTTCTCAAGACTGTACTGTGTGAAGGTTGTGTTATTGAAAAGAATGGCAGAAAGTGAACATTCCCATTGTGTTGCTGAACAATGCCGGGAACAATGGGAATCCGTGGGTGTCTTCGTGTGATCTCAACCAACAAGTGATTCTTCCGAAGAACAAGCAGCCCCCCAAGTAGACGGACAAAGCAGGAAGGAGGCCCGGAATTTTTCCACAGGAATCGTTGGGGTCGAGGAACTGCCCTTGTCGTGTCGTCGGTCACAATTGTCGGTGCTCAAGTTGAGAGTCGCCCAACTGTCCAATGTTTCCGAACCGGCGGATGTCGAAAAAGTATTCCAGGAAGGCGGGGTGAGGTCTTTGCCAGAAAGCCAGTGAAAAACAGCGAGAGTGTCTCGATCGAATGTATGTGTGTGCGCGGCGGCTTCGGTTGAAGGCGAGGCGGGGAGGTTCAATGAACCGCCAGGGAGAAGTAAACAAGAAGATGAACACCGGAAACGGGGTCAAACGAAGACAGAACCGGCAGCGCAAAGCTTGCCGTTGGGAGCAGAGAAACAAACAAGTATCGACCGAACCAGAGGTCGTGACTTGACTGAGGGAGAGAAGTTGGTGGCTGGAGGGAGGCCTGGAATGGAAAAGGAGGATCAAGGATGCACAGCCGCGCGCCTCGACTCGTCCCGCCTACAAGTACTCTTGGTTGCCTTTAAGAAAAACGGAGGCGCAAAAGAAAGCTATCGTGGAGAACGGCTCCGTCCGGAACAAGCCATCTCGTATCTTGCCCCCTGAATCGACAACCGTACGACAGAGGGATCCCTTGCGGCGGGACAAGGCCTTGGGCGGTCATCGGTGTCCAACCGAGCTTGCGGGACGACCCTGCGCTCCGCCAAGGGTCGCTGTGAACACACCACGGGTCAGCATTGCCCTCGGATTTGCCTATCAGCCAGGGCTTGTTGGTCCCGTCATCGCATGTTCGGCGCAGCCCAAGGGAATGGCGGAGGGGCCAAGTCCAGGAACCAGGACGGAGAACATCTTGAACCAAGCGAAATCATAGGGTGAGGATGCTTAGGGGACTTGGGCCGGTGGATTCAGAACCTCATGCAGCCCACGGGGCGCGGGGCTCTCATTGGCCGACTGTTTCCTAGGCGTTTCTTGGCGCCTGTCCAGCGCTGGTCCTCCGCACCAGAGCGGCGGTGACAAGCAGACGCCAACCAGGCCCCATGCATGGGAAAAGGGCAAACACCGAAAACCGACCATTGGGCCGGGCCACCAGGGAGCGTGCCTTGCGGGCCGTAATGTTCTGTGCAGCCATGACACGTATTTACCCCGCTGCTTATTGTCGCACCACGCTGATTGTATCGTGTTGTATTCTGTACCACAGGCCTCCCGCTTACCGCGTGCGACGGAGTATGCGGTGACTGGTCTGCGCCGCCGGGCTGGGACGGGCAACAATGGTCAGATTGATGCAGAACGTGTTCAGATGAACGGGATGTCCGGCCTGGGGATGGTCAAGCGCGCATCAGCTCTCATATCCTCGCGAGTGCTGCTCCGTGGTTCAACCGCACTGGGTGTGTCTCGCATCCTCCGGACGCACAGGCTTTAATTCTCGACGTCATGCTTCCGCTGGTAATAATGGATGGTACGATCGATACAGGCAAGCAAATTCCAGACGAATCCCGCTTTAATAATAAACGACGGCTTGAGATGGCGGGAGGATCCGTGGCAGCCGTTGGTTCCTGGTTCCGAGCAGAGAAGATGGCTGAGGCTCCGGTCATGCAGTGGCCTGAAGGAATGCGCCCAGATGTCAACGTTACTTCCTATCCACCACAGATTAACGATAGGGATCCCCCCAATTACCCAGGCCTGTCTTTCCTTGGATCGCCGTTGTGGTGCGGATGGTGTCGTGCGAGCCAAGACTCCATGGAAACTTCCCAGGGAACGAGATCTGCATGGATCATCTCTGATCTCTGGTCACAAGCCTCCAACCTCCCTCGATCTCAAGTAGCCAAGAAACCTAATCATTAATCAGCCCCAAGTTATTGATCAAGTATGCAGCACATGGACTCTGCAAGGGCGTGGTCGTGATCTTAACGCCCTAGCGCGGCATTCCGTGGACGTTGAAGCGACCCGCCTTGGGAGATGAGAGGGGCTCACACCCTTGGTCGCCGCGCGACCGCCCGCCCACCTTGGGTCACATTAAAGATGGTGCCATTTCCCGAGATCTTGGTCGATCTTGACCGTGTATAAGTTAAACAGGACAACCCGATTTAGGTCGACAGCCGAACAGGATGTGAGCGTGAGCGGAGCTTTGGTGAAGGAAGGGGTGGCCCCCAAGACCGCCCTGCGTGCCGGGCCGAAGATTGCTCTTTGCTGCGCCCTTGGGTAAGGATGTTTGGAATAGAAAGACTTGGATCAAAAAGTGCAAGACAAGCTGTAAACTTGCGAGGTAACCCAGAACAGCAGATTGCTATCATTCGGCGGCTATCTGCCACCTACTTTGGCCTGGGTGAAAGTTACCTTAGGTAGGCGTTGCATCCACCGAGCGCACACGAAGATGTACGGGGGAAAATCCATGCCAGCAAATGTGTAAAAGGCAGAGGTGTGCACGAGGCTCCAAGGACTGAATACAAAGGGCCATCAAAGGGTTTTGCTCAACGTGTGCGAGCGGAAGAACATGTGCCGCGGAGGGAACAAGTCGGGAACCTGGTGTTTCGACCCGGATTTCGAGGTTGATAGGGTCCAAGCTTTCGAGCTCCTGGTGGATGCTCGGGAGAGCAAAAACAGTGCCAGAACCGTACTAAACACACTGTATCCCGTCATTGGCCGGAAATTTCCATGAGCCGGAAAGACAGTCGGATGCCAAGGATTCGGGAAAGCATTCAACACTGCCGACCGGCGACCGCGAACGCAGACGAGCTCGAGGGATTTGCGCCACCGCCGTGCCCGCCAGTGCCAATTGACCGAAGCCCTTCGTCCTAACCATCGACTATGGGTTCTAGTTCGTCCAAGCCCACGAGCTCTGCTCCACACGTGTGGAAGGGGTGCGCCTAAACCTCCCTCAAAGCTCTCACCAAGCTCCCACCTCGGGTCTAACTAACCTGTTGCTAGGACCCCCCAAGCGGGCGTCTCCCAGAGCTTAGTTGAGTCCCTCGAGACTAGCAACGAGGTTAGACATGATTCGCCCCTGTAGCCATCATCCGCCTCTCTTTCTAACCCAAACCTCGACAACTCCAGACCGACGTCTCCCGCCTCCAGTCCCTCGAGCTCCAGATCCAAGAGCGCGTCGCCGCCGAGCTGAAGCGCCTCCGCGCCCAAGAAGCCGAAGCCCTGCGTGAGGCCCAACAAAAACTCTCGGCCGAGCCCGCCGCCGACCACCAAGGGGACGAGCTCCAGCAGAAGCTCGGCGGTGGGCCCAACCGGCAAGAGGTGTCCAAGGCCATCGAGGACCTGCGCGCCAAGCTCGAGGAGAGGAGGCAGGTGCGGCAGCTGCCCGAAGGCTTGGAGAGCGCACGGAACGAGGTGGTACGGTGCCTGCGCGAGAACGACCGCCGGCCGCTCGACTGCTGGCGCGAGGTGGAGGCGTTCAAGGAAGAGGTCAGGAGGCTGGAGAAGGGGTGGGTTGACAAGGTTGTCAGCTAGATTTGCGGGCGTGGATCTAAGACGGCGGGTGGTGGCTACGGCTCGAGTTTGGCCGGCCAATGTTGTATATCATGCGGGTTGTGTACGACGACGGGTTGCGACCTCAAGAGCACGGAGCGATTTCCGACTGGGTGGTGTTATAGACGAGGGAAGCTTAGAAGGGCATGGACAATCATGATTGCGAAACAAGTTCAAATGATGTCTGGTTGTTGTAGCGTGAAGTCTATACTGGACTCATCCGCAGGCTTGTCCTTGTCCTTCTTGAGCTCCTCCCGCCGTTTCAGGCCCTCTAGACGTTTGCGCTCCCTTCTTGCCTGCGCATCCTCCCAATCCTCCTTGCCCTTGGGAGGAGAGAAAGCTGCCTCTAGAGCTGCACTGAATCTGGCTATCCTCCTCTCGTTCTCGACAAATCGCTCATTGGCTAGCTGCACGAGCGTCTTCAGATACTGCGGTGACACAATCATTCGGCGAACGCCGTTTGTCTCAGCTCCGATTAGGGACTCGAAAGATAAGCCCATTGACCGCACGGCGACCATGGGAGTTGCCTCCTCATCCGGCTGTCGCTTGAGCAAGCTGACAGCTCCGGACTCACGGAAGCCTGCTTCCATGCCAGCCTGAATCACCAGCTGAGCATGCTCCAGCGAAGCGGTTAAGACATGCAGTATCTGTTGAATTGTCAGCTTCCGCCCCAAGATCTCTCCGGAGAAAAATTGATAAGTACCATTGGCTCAAACTTGAAATGTATCAGCCTCGACGACCGGTCAATCAGCTCGGCACGTTGTGCCGCCTCATCTCCAGCTGATGCTGCCGGCTGAAGGCCCAGCAACAGCGCCTCATAGCCCTTCTCACCGCCAGCAGCATCGTCGTGTCTCTTTTCCACCGGGTCGTGGGACACAAACAACCACTCGCCACCACCCTTCCCGCCAGCTGAGCTTGCCGCATTACCACTTGCTCTCTCGGACTCGCCGGCCCACGCCTCGTCCGTGCTTGCAGACCCGGTCGTCTTTCTTCCCTCGAGATACACGCTCACACGCCCAGCGCAGCTGCTGGTCGTAACGAGTCCCGCGTGCCTGTTGAGCTGATCGATCAGGTGGCGGATGCCTGCGTCGACGGAGCCCTTGGGCGAGGCATCGGAGTACTCCTCGTCAGGCACCGACAGCTGCGAGAGGATCTTTTGTTTCCGAAGCGTAAAGCTGTTTCCGGGGGTGGGTAGATTCTTCATTTTGCCGCTTTGAGGTTAAGATTGAAGGTCGTAGTGACCAAGACGGAAACTTTTGAAGTAAAGTCGGGAGAAGGAAATCGCAGATGGGGCTGCGATAATGGTGGTCACGTGCTTGGCATCAAACCCCTTTTGCCCCTGATCCAACAGGACACTAAAAACAATATCAGGCTCTCTATTGTATAAACCGACATTTGGTTTTGGAGTGCCATAGATCCCATCAACGTAAATGGTGATTGTGCCGTCACGACCGTGTTGAACATGCTCTCGAGTCTGGAATTAGGGGGTATCGATGAAGAGTCAACAAACCCCCACAGCAAGCTTGCTCCGAATCCTTTCATTGACCAGAAGTTGTCTTGATCCCTCGACTTCTTTCCCCTCCAACACGCAGATATTGGCACACCAAATATACCATGGGGCGAGGCAGAAACCAATGCTTCAACGATCAGAGCAGTTCTATTAACTTTGTAACCAACATTACATAAAAGACAAATCTGGGTATACAAATGGCGCAAAACCAAGCAGAGATATCAAGTAAAGCGTCGAAAGACAACTTCAGAAATTCGCAGCCAGAACCGCGGCACCACCAGCAAGTAACAGCGCCGCTGTTGGAACAGCAGCCGCAACGGCGCCTCCATTCAGGGGTATGTTCGCAGGCACAAACGTCGTCGTGGGCACAATGCCCGAAGTCAACGGGGCGTCAGCCACAGCGGCGACTCCAACAAATGCCGGCGCCTGTGTCGGAGCAGACGGGACGGGGGTGGCGGAAGTGTTGGAAGGGTTGAGGACACTAGAGAAGATCCTTCATTAGCACATACAAAACGACGCACCCCCAAGTCGCAGACAGGCCCATCCGACAGGGGAAAAAAACACTCACTTATCCAGCACATGCACCACCCCATTGCTCGTCAAGACATCCGCGAGCACCACCCTGGCCGAGTTGACAAACACCTGCGCGCCGTCCCTGCGGACCGTGATGTTCTGCCCCTGCAGCGTCGACAGCGTGACCTGGTCCGCGCTCAGCAAGTCGGTGCTGAACCGTACCTGCTGCGCCAGCACGTGGTACCCGAGGATGCCGACCAGGTCCTGGGTCGTCAGGCTCCCGAGCGCCGACCCGATCGCCCGGAATGCGTCGTTCGACGGGGCAAAGATGGTGACGTCGGAGAGCGCGTTAACCGTGTTCACCAGCCCCGCGGCCGTCAGCGCGCCGGCGAGCGAGGTGAGACCCGTGTTGATGGCGGTCTGCGCGGGGTTCGCTGGGACGGTAAGGACCGTGTCAATGACGTGGATGACGCCGCCGTCAAACCGGACATCCTGTGGGGAAATGTCAGGGGTAAGGTACTCTCTGGTGTCCAAAATTGGGGCGAGGGAGGAAGGGGGGAACACATACTGCGGTGACAACCGTGGCAACCTGTTTGTACCCCGAAAACACCTTGGCTGTGCTGTTGGCCATGACCAAACCAACTCGCTGGCCCCCCGTGACATTTGCAAACGGCGCCCCAAGAAGAGTTGCAGGGAACTTTGGCGTTGGCGAGAAGTCGCCAGACAATAACCTGCCTGCAAGGACATGATACTGGAGCACGCCGGTCAATGCCCTCTGGTTCACCAGTAGCTCGGATGACCTCGGATTTCTTGTCATGAGATTGACAAAGGCGGTATCTGACGGGGCGAGAATCGTGATGTTTTGCGCTGTGGACAGAGCCTGGACGACATCAGGCACCAGCCCGAGGAGACCTGGTCGAGTCAGTTTGCTGCCTGGCCGGTAAAGATGGTACATTTCGTACTAGTTAGGGTGCTCAGCGTGGCATTGTTGTTGGCAAGAACAGTGGTCAGAGACTGGGCGGAAACGGAGGCTGCGAAGGCGAGCTGGAGTAGATGTGGGAGACGCATTGTGTGATTCAGTTGCTGTAGAAAAGACCCAAAACTCCTATTGCCGCTGGGGCAGCTCTATCGTGATGCCCCAAGAAGGGCGCATCGTGAGGATATAGGCGTCGATGGCAGCATTTGAAACCGTGCAATCCCCTACCCTTGAAACAACACGTCCGAGCCCCTTGTTCCCGTTGGGCAATTCCATGGGTTACGATCTCACGATAGACTCGACGGACGATGTTTCTTGCCAAGGTCACGGTCAAAAACCAACCTAAAACCGACGGGAAGAGCCGCAGGGTGCCCAATCGGCGTCGAGAGGCCACTTGAAGAAACCCAGGCCCTGTTGATCTGCGGGCGACGTTCCGAGGGAAACGGATGGCAGGGTCTTGAGTACGTTAGAAACCGGAACAAGGAATCTGGGCTTGCCGTGGTCGAGATGACTGGTGAAATGCCCATGAAGGGGACCTCGACGACTGCCTTTGGCTACCATGGCATAATGAGGTCTGAGCGATGTGAAGCGGAGAGTGTCGGAGCCAGCAGATCATGGCGCCCCTTGCCTGAGCTTAGACCCCCCCCGGAGTGCCGGCGAAGTGCCATTGGATATGGTTTTTAATGAGAAGAAGTTTAGGTTATCAGAACCACTTCCCACGGCTTTGAAGTTTATTGCCCTCCTTTGCAAACTGGCTTGCTTGCCCAAATAAGCCTCTTCAGGTAGGTCTTGCAAGGTGGTTGCAGGGATGAAGAGACGAAGGTTGAAGTTGAAGGAGACATCTTTCTGCCGCTCCTGATTGGTTCGATTTCCTTGAACAAGCCACAAAACCTGGGGCTTATCGATAAGCAAACACCACCATCGCTGGAGAGGAGGTCCCTGTGTGACATGTTGATGATCACGATGCACGCTTCAATAAATGTGCAGCACTCTGTGTATGCCGACCCAGACCAGAAAGGCGTGTACCACAACCGCGACAACCGCTTCTACCGTCCAATCACCACCAGTCATGCTCAAGATCGCCAACATGCTAAAATGGCCCAAGCTGCTGTGGGCCATGGTCTCCTGACCAAGCTTGCTCCCCGCACTTCTTCTCCATCGCCTCCCATCACCAAGACTGCCCCCAGGATGGAACATCGACATGCTTTAACGAATTCGATTATCTAGCTGTCTGGCTAGCTAACCTGCAAGCAACGAAATGCCAAACACAAAAGACCGCTAATGCTATTCGAAAGCAGCGATCCTCCCAGCGGTCACGAGGACCGGTAACGCCGACACCGAGCACCCCCCAACGCCGTTTTAATGCCATCATAACGTCTGTGAAATGCATGTCTGGGCCCTTCTTCCACCATCATTATCGTGAAACCAATGCTGACCCCATTTTCCTCCGTTCATAGGACCCCAGGACGATAGAAGAGCTTGACGCTCATGCCGCCTGGACCTGCTGCTGCGCTTGCTGGGCGGCGTTCTTCTCGAGCCACTGCGCGTAGCGGCTCTGCTTGTTGTGGATGCCGCACTCGGTCTTCTCCTGGCCCTTCCACCGGCCGGCGCGCTCGTCCTCGCCCTCGCCGACGGGGACGGTCGAGTGCCAGTCGCCGACGGACTTGTACCCCTGGTCAAGGAGGGCGTTGTACGGCACCTTGTGCTCGTCGACGTACGCCTTGACCTGGGCGAAGCTCCAGTTCGCGAGGGGGTTGATCTTGATGACTCCCCGCTCGTCGTCCAGCTCGATGACCTTGATGTCACCGCGCTGTCCGCCCTGTGTCCGGCGACGGCCGGTGAGCACGGCGGCGACGTTCAGTTCCGAGTAGGCGCGCTGCAGCGGCTCCACCTTGGCGATCCAGTCGTACAGCTCGGATGACATGTCGTACAGCTTCTCACCGTACAGGTTCTCGAACTCGCCGACCGTGTCGACGTCTGCCGGCTTGAAGACGTGGACCCGGGTGTTGTAGCGGGCCTTGACGCGCTCAACGAGGTCGTACGTCTCCTGGAAGTGGTAGAGGGTGTCGAGGAAGATGAGGTCGATGGGCTGGGGGGTGCCCGCCTCGGCATCGAGCTTCGAGAGCATGTCCACGGTGACGAGCCCGGTCAGCCCGAATGCCGTCGACTGGTAGAGGTTGGGGAAGAAGATCCGGCAGAAACGGAGGATGTCCATGGGGTGCTGGGACTCGAGCTGCTTGTTGAGGTGTTGCAGGTGGGGCTGGGTGAGGGATATCCGGGGAAGAGAGACAGTGGACGAGTTGGGTGAGACGAAGCCGGAGTCGACGGATCCATGGTCACCATGCGAGGACGCCTGGGAAGATGTCTCGGTGCGCGAGTCGTCGGCCATGTTGTCGTTGTTGGTTTGTTGTTGAAGATGGGTTGGTGGTTGCTGGACGGGAAGATGAGGGGCGAACCAACGGTCAGACCTCAAAGAGGATGAGGAAATGGCGGGTCGTGTTGGGTTTTACTGCAAGCAGGCAGAGTGCGGAGCAACAAGGCAGGGAATGAAAGGGTGCCGAGTTCGCAGCGGGGAATGTGTCAGGAGCGTGGGTGAAAGGGGCCTGATGGGGGTTGCGTGGTATTAAAGCAGCACGGCAGGAGGTGAGGTGGGATACCCGTTCAAGCGTCTCGCAGGATGTCCGCGTTTCCGGGGGCACTCCAGAGCAAATATACTGGGAGGGGAGCACGGGGTAAGTACGTTGTTCACTCATCAGTAACATTACTAATTCTGTTCCCAGGTATTCTTGGTCATCACGAACAATCCCGAGGTCAGGGACGGCCTGGCATTGGCCCTGGCCACGCAAACTGGGTCAGCAAGGCAGAGGGCCGTGGAGGCCGCTGTTAAGGGCGCATTGTGAAGAAGCTTTCGTTAGAGTGGTGGTGTTTTCAACGCGGCTGATCACGACATCTGGAGGCGCTGTGATTGGTCAACTTGGGCGATTTTCTGTGGGGGTTGCGACCCGCCGTCGTCTGAATACACCCCCATGTGGCAAGGACCCGGGGAACGAATTCCCGTCATCGCTCGGAATCGTTGGGTGCCTGGCCGTGCGCTCTGCCGAGAGTCGCCGGTAACGGTTACCACTTCCAGTGTGGAACATGAGCGGGAGATCGAGGAAATGACATCCTCAGATCTTCTCTCCCCTTTCCCAGCCCAGCCTTACACTCTTAGTCAGCCGGGAAGCGCCGAGAGGCTTCATTGTCATGATGTCACTCCCAGTGTGTTATCCTCGAAAGGCGCAATTCCGCCTTCAGCTTTGCAATGAGACAACGAGTCCATAGGCTGTACGAAGGCATCAGGGGCAGGCAAAGGGGCTGGCGTGCCTTTGACCGGACTGGCTGTATCTGGACTTCGTGCCCGCAGCAGATGCGCCTTGAGAACGTGCTTCACAACAGCGCCCCAAGCGCCAGCAATCTTGGCGTTGGGCACGTGTACCACGTTCCTACCTTACATATAAGGTAATTCGTGTGTTTGATGCTTCAAACGTTGAGGACGCGCCTCGATGTTGCACGGTGATCTTATCGGAAGCATTCCATCTTTGGTTACCCCACCCCAGATGAAGATCAGGCCTGAGGTGGGCATGGGCGGCTCATGCCGTCACACGAAAAGCAGATTTGCTTTCCCATCGGCAGGTATCAACGTACCTACTTGTTCTGGACTCCATCCAGAACCAGAACCAACATTGACCAAGCGCTGAGGAACTGTACCTTATTTTTATGGAGCTCCTGAGAACTCACGATGCTTGGACCCGGCCGCCCTGACGGAGCCCAGCTCCACTCCACGCGCGGTTTCACAAGGTGCCAAGGAATTGGCGGGGTTGTTTCCCTGCCAGGGAAGGTGGGGTTCGCACGGCCCCGCGTGGTAAGGGCCTGCCAGTTCCTTGGAAACACTCATCGAGACGCGGGGACAAAGAAAGCAGTATATCCCGCTGCGGACACGTCTTCTCGACATTCACCAGAGCTGACTACGTCAAGCCCAACGCCGGTTGCCTTAGAAGCCATTCTCTCCACGAATTCGAAGTCATGGCCGAGGAAGCAGGCGCCGCTCCAAGGCAGGGTCGGCCTTCAATGACCGCCGCGATGCGGAGCAGCTCCTTTTTGCAAGAGCACCAGCAGTATCGCCCGCCCCACAAGCCCGAGAACCACTATGGCATCGACACGGTGGTCGAGGACCTCGAGGCGACCTCGGTCGCACCGCGCGAGATCTCCCACTTCAAGGGGATCCCTTCTCCTGAAAACCCACCCAAGATCGTCGAGAGCGGCTTGAGCCACGAACTCTCGCACCCCAACTGCACTTCCCAACCCGGCTCTCACACCGAGAGGCTCATCGCGACTCTCTTTTACCGCTCGACCTCCCCTCGCGTCTCGAATGTGATCCCCTCGCCGCAGAGGGTCCCCTCCCCCCAGAGGAGCCGGTCTCCCTCAGCTCGTGCCTCCGAATCCGACATCCCCCCGACCATGGCTCCGAGCAGCAGCCTTGACACATTCCCTCTGGAGCCGCCCGCCGCCGAGCCGGAGCCGCTCGATCATCTCTACGGCTCATATGTGTCGCCCATGTGCGTCACCTCCTTCCTGCACCTCATGTCCACCTTCCCGCTTCCGCCCGGCTCGACCGACCTTACCTCGGCACACCGATGTCTCAAGCTTGATGCCGGCGGAGACCATCATCCGGAGGTCGTCGAGCTGACCATTTCCCCGGCTCCCTCCCTGGACTACCTCTCCCTCGCCGACCTGCGCAAGCACGAGCTCATCTACCGATTCGAACGGGAGTGGAACGTCGACGTCGCCCTGAGGGCCGATAACCTCTGGCGGCGGTACCCGCGCCTGGTGGTGTTTGACATGGACAGCACCCTCATCACGCAGGAGGTCATCGATCTCTTGGCTGCCACCATCAAGGACCCGCCCGACCTTGCCGCGCGCGTCGCCGACATTACCCACCGCGCCATGCTCGGGGAGCTCGAGTTCGACTCGGCCTTCCGCGAGCGCGTCAAGTTGCTCACTGGTTTGCCGGGCAACATCTTCCACGAGCTCCGGCCCGTGCTGGAGGTCACCAACGGGGTGAAGCCCCTGATCCGGGCCCTGAAACGGCTGGGTGTCAAGACTGCCGTGCTTTCAGGCGGCTTCCTGCCGCTGACGAGCTGGCTGGCCGGCGAGCTGGGGCTTGACTATGCGCATGCGAATGAGGTCGTCATTGACGAGGCGACTGGGCGGCTAACTGGCGAAGTCAAGGGCCGGATTGTCGGCAAGGAGCGTAAGCGGGAGCTCCTGATCGAGATTGCCGAGAAGGAAGGCATCCCCTTGGAGCAGGTCGTTGCCGTTGGCGATGGCGCCAATGATCTGCTCATGATGGAGGCCGCTGGCTTGGGTGTGGCGTGGAACGCGAAGCCTAGAGTGCAAATGGAGGCGAGTGCCCGGATCAACGGGGATAGCTTGTTGGATTTGCTGCATCTCTTTGGGTTCACGGACCAGGAAATCCAGCAACTGTCTGCTTAGACATGATGCAGCGGATATGGGATGCGATATCTTTTGTAGTTAGTTGGGTATGGAGGGTGACAGGGCTTGGGAGGAATACCACATATACTAAACAAAAATCTGGAATTTTGGGAAGATAGCCGTTGAGTCCAACAAGACTTGGCCAAAATGGAAGAGCTCTTGCTTGCCCGTTGGCGTGGCTGACCGCACTTCGCTTCGTGCAGCAGAGCATGCTTTTCACATGCCACGGTTCTACAAACCAACCACTGAACTGCCACCCGCTCGCTGTGTATTGTGTTTCGAAAGCATTCTTTGTACTATCCTCCACCGAGTTTCGGACCGTAAAAGGCGGTGTCCAAGCTCGAGAGCACGCGGAGACGAATCCCCGCAACAACGTGAGGAGAATCGCTAAGGAGCTCTGCTCTCTGTGGCCCCTCTTCTGTTCACAGGTACAGCAGGATACCAATCACTTTGGCTCCATGCTCTACCAGGAATCGGCAGAAGAGAGATGGCAGGGTATGAGCCTCAGCTCCATCTCTGGGATGTCCCGCGTGTCCAGCAAGGCGGATGTGCTGCTTAGAGCCCGGCCTGAGCCAGGCTCAAGTAGCTTTTGTTTTCCCAAGCTGCTTCTTCCATGTTGTAAGCCCAGCGAGCCCACTCGCCTTCTTTAACCCGGCGGCTGGGCCCGTCTCGATGTCCACCGCGGGACGGGGGAACCGAAGCTTTTGTGGATCCGGACTCGGTGCTGCATCGAGTGGACATGGTCAGCAAGGTTCTCTTTCTTTGCGTTCCCATGGCCCAGTTTTAGTCTCTTAGCTACTCTTCCCTCGGGTCCCCGCTAGAGTTCGTGAATCGAGAGCAGTGTTTGGGACTCGAGAAGCGGCAAGGAGGCGTTTGTTCTCCAGCAGAGGATGGCCAGGTCCCGTATTCCGCTTTGTCCAAGGATCAGCAGAAGAGAGACGGGAAATGTTTGCTTGGAACCCTGGTCTAGGGGGAGTGGGAACCGTTCACTCAGGAACGGATATGCGCTACTGGGAGCAGCAAAGTCGACAATTCCCTGGGATAGTTGGTGGAGGACGTGGAATGCTCGGGATGCTTTGGCCTTGTTCCTAAAAAAAGGTTGAACGGGAGATGCCGATGCGAGATCCAGAGCTCGATCAACCCCAACCCTCACACAGACGTCACCAACGAGTCTCGATCGGCCCATGAACGTCTTTCATGGAGACAGGAAGACGGAGGTTCGAAGGAGGATCCCGCGCGACTACGAAAATACCGTGGGGTTGCGATGTGCACAGCCTCGAGACTGGCTGGGACTGGCCGAGACTTGCTGGGGAGCTCTCGTTGGGAGACAAAGCGGTGGACCTGGCAGTGCCTGGCTCGCCGAACTGACCTGTTGCCTCGACACAAATTGTCCCGCCGAGTGGATAGGGTGGGCCATCTTGCCACGCATCTTGATGAACTGCAACCCCTCTGCGGCAAACGAATGAACAGACTTTCGCCTCCTGCCCAAGCTTCTTGACGAGAAAGAACTGGTTCGTTGGAAGCTTATTTGGAGCTAAGCTCGGTGCCACACAATGGGCCAGTCAGAGGCAAAATGGATGTCCAGAGGTTGACTCACGCCGCAAGCTCCCTAATCCGTCCAAACATCGTCGCATCATGGAGGTTGGGCTGGAAGCCAATGCCTAACCTGCCAGGGATCTTGCGGCAAGTCCCACTTTATCGCCAGCATGACATGCAAGGCCATGGTGGCGCGCCAAACGACTGCGTTTTTGAGGACGGAGCAGGAGGGGTTGCAAGGACCTCGCGAAAGAGGGGCTTATCGGTTGCCTAGGAGCCGCAGCGAGAGGGGCAGTTTCAAAACTGGAGAGGGGCAGCTTGGGCTCTGCAGACAGCATGAGGCAAAGCTATTGTTCTCGACGAGGTCGTTGTTGCGCAATATTGTCATCATAATCTTATCCAGTGAGCATTCTTGGAGTCATTCAAAAGACAGAAGAAGCCTCTAGGCAATTGTGCCTGCATGTGTATGTGCTTTGTGAATGCGAAGCCTGATCGCGGGGCTGGGCGGCAAGGTGCGGCATGAAATTCGCTGGTCGAAATTTGAGGGTTTGCCCCACATTTGTGAAGTTTTTTGTTGTGCACCCGCATCAGCGACCCCACCAAACTCGCCTTGCCCCTCCCAACCTGCCCATAAAAACTTCAACCCCTCCTTCAGAATTTGACTTACTTTCCCTCTCCCCTTCTCCGTCGGCATACCTGATTCGAGCAATCACCTGCCACTTCAGTGCGTAACCCATCGTCGCGCGACTTGGATCTCGACGGGAGCATCATCTCTGACATTTTCTCGCAGCATTCACCTAGCGCAAGTCGCCAGTTTCGTTCTCAAGAACTAAAACACCGTCAAAATGGGGTAAGTTTGGGCTTGCTCGCGCGCGACCGCCATGGTTGTCGAGCATCGCTAACCCCATCTCTAGCAAGGAGGACAAGACTCACATCAACGTCGTCGTCATTGGACACGTCGACTCCGGCAAGTCCACGACTGTAAGCAATGATCAATCCGCCTCCGCCATCGCGCGGGGTTTCCCAGAGCTCGCTGACAAGCTTCACAGACCGGCCATCTCATCTACAAGTGCGGTGGTATCGACAAGCGTACCATCGAGAAGTTCGAGAAGGTCAGTTTCACCGTTTTCCAACCATCATTTCCCCATCACCTGGGCCTTTGACCCAAATCCGATTGCACCTCATTTTCCGCCCATCTTACGGCGTTTTTCACTCGCATTCTGGCTTTGTGGCTACCCATCTCTTATCAAAGCGGGGGAGGGGCACACAAATCCAGATAAGGAAATTTTTTTCCCAGGCGCGCACGGACCCACCCACCCCGCCTCGCCATCCTTGTCCACCTTCAACTCGACGCCAAGAAGAGGGCTGACACCAGACAACAGGAAGCCGCTGAGCTCGGCAAGGGTTCCTTCAAGTATGCGTGGGTTCTTGACAAGCTCAAGGCCGAGCGTGAGCGTGGTATCACCATCGATATCGCCCTCTGGAAGTTCGAGACCCCCAAGTACTATGTCACCGTCATCGGTATGTCTCAGCCTTGCCTCTCTCTGCCCCTGCATATACGCTAACGTGTGTCCCTCACAGATGCCCCCGGCCATCGTGATTTCATCAAGAACATGATCACTGGTACTTCCCAGGCTGATTGCGCCATTCTCATCATTGCCGCCGGCACTGGTGAGTTCGAGGCTGGTATCTCCAAGGATGGCCAGACTCGTGAGCACGCTCTGCTCGCCTACACCCTGGGTGTCAAGCAGCTCATCGTCGCCATCAACAAGATGGACACCACCCAGTGGTCTGAGGCTCGTTTCAACGAGATTATCAAGGAGACCTCCAACTTCATCAAGAAGGTCGGCTACAACCCCAAGACTGTTGCCTTCGTCCCCATCTCGGGCTTCCACGGCGACAACATGCTTGAGCCTACCCCCAACGCTCCTTGGTACAAGGGCTGGGAGAAGGAGATCAAGGGCGGCAAGGCCTCCGGCAAGACCCTCCTTGAGGCCATCGATGCCATCGAGCCCCCCAAGCGTCCCACCGACAAGCCCCTCCGTCTTCCCCTTCAGGACGTGTACAAGATCGGCGGTATCGGAACTGTTCCCGTCGGCCGTATCGAGACTGGTATCCTGAAGCCCGGTATGGTCGTTACCTTCGCTCCTTCCAACGTCACCACGGAAGTCAAGTCCGTCGAGATGCACCACGAGCAGCTCACCGAGGGTGTCCCCGGCGACAACGTCGGCTTCAACGTGAAGAACGTCTCCGTCAAGGAAATCCGCCGTGGCAACGTTGCCGGTGACTCCAAGAACGACCCCCCTCTTGGCGCCGCTTCGTTCGATGCCCAGGTCATCGTCCTCAACCACCCCGGTCAGGTCGGTGCCGGCTACGCGCCCGTCCTTGATTGCCACACTGCCCACATCGCCTGCAAGTTCGCCGAGCTCCAGCAGAAGATCGACCGCCGTACCGGCAAGTCCGTTGAGGACAACCCGAAGTTCATCAAGTCGGGTGACGCCGCCATCGTCAAGATGGTTCCCTCCAAGCCCATGTGCGTTGAGGCTTTCACCGAGTACCCTCCCCTTGGTCGCTTCGCCGTCCGTGACATGCGTCAGACCGTCGCTGTCGGTGTCATCAAGAAGGTCGAGAAGGCCGTCGCTGGCTCCGGCAAGGTCACCAAGTCCGCTGCCAAGGCTGGCAAGAAATAAGCGCATTTCTTCCACCAGCAAAAAAAATCTCACTTCGAGGGATCCGGGGCCTTGGCTCACGAGAGATCGCGTCGCGGGTTTATCCGCGATGCTGCCATTATTGGCATGAGCACTCGGCCGTTTTGTTATGGGGCACATCTAGGGAGGAATGGTCTGGGGTTTCTGCGCATCAAAACATTCTCACCATGTGCTTAATGCAAAATAGAGTCTCCTAGAAGTGATCACGAAGGTCATGATTCCCAACTTTGTTCTCTCTCCACCGTGGCTTGATGTGTAGTGAAACCAATGCAGTGTCACACACGGCAGTCCCATTGACCCATCTCAGACGCTGAGGTGGTTCTCAACACCATTCTTGACACAACCTGATGCAATCTTGTGGCATCGTGGCTTGATGGTTGGAAATGTTTCGTAAATTTCTTTTGAGACATGACACTGATTGATGATTGCTGATATACACGGCGCCTGATCTATCCTACAAGAATTGTACATACTTACACGGCACCTATGGGCTCTCATGATCGCTTCGCGTGCCATTTCAGACGGCCGTGCTCGTTGACGATGCCGGATGCCGCCAGAATGAACTCTTCCAGGTCGACAGGCTTCAAGTCCTCGGCGGCAGCGGTGTTGGACTGGTTCGCGCTGTGCGAGCCGAGCTGCGCGCGGATGTCGGCCTCGTCGACGATCTCGTAGGCGTCCGACGCCTCGGGCGGCGAGGGGTACGCGGCGTCGTCACCTACAGCGATTTTGGCGGCGGCGGCGTCGTCCTGGGGCGCGACGCGCACGGCGTCGAGGGAGAGCTCGGAGCGCGTGCCGCCGCGCTGCCCGGCTTGGATGCTCGTGTAGCGCAGCTTGAGGGATTGGTACTCAGCTGTTACGGTGCGCTGGACCTCGATGGAGGCGAGGGTGTAGTCGACTTGGACTGGGTCCGCGTCGGCGGCGCTGGCGGGGGTGGAAGTGGTGGTGGTTGGGGAGAGGAGGCGGCGGGGGAGCTGGACGCCAAGGAGGACCGGGGGCGTGTTGAGTTTGCCGTCCCAGGGGCGCAGGTCGGATTTGGAGAGGAACGTGAGGATCGAGGGGACGTGGTGCTCGATGCTTGGCCCCGGGAGAGTGAAGAAGCGCTGCTGGGTGAGGCGGGCGTCGACGGCGGCGGCGGGGAAGAGCACGTCGCCTGTGAAGGTTTCTTGGACGGCGCGCAGGGAGGTGAGGCTTTTGATCTCCTTGTGGTCGGCGTCGATGCGGAGCTCGAGGTTTGGTGCGGAGGCGGCAAGTTCGGGGGAGATGTCGGGGGACGGCGCGAAGCGGACGACGACGATGGTGTGCCACAGGCCTCCTTCGTGGAGGTTGCTGGGAAGATTGAGGCTGCCGAGGGCGGGGAGTGTAGGGACGAATGTCCGTGGCAACGACGTGTTTAGCTCTGTTGCGGGTTGAATTGTTGGAGTGGGTGAGGAAGAAGCCTGTTCCTGGCGGGCAAAAACGACTTGTCCAAAGATAGCACTCGTCTCGGTCTGCAGCTCAGGAGTCCAACTCGGAGCGTTGTCTATTGAGCTCTCAGACTCATGAACAGCTTCCTCGGGGCTAATGTGAAAAGGAAGGATGGACGCGGGGACCAGGGCTTGTTGTGTTGCAGGATCGTCGGACCACTGAGGCACGGCGGCGGTCCATCTCTCCCACTTCTCGAACCGCTCCTGCCACGGTAGCTTTTGTGAGCAGTCGAGGGCGGGTATGTACCGGCCGCGGTGAGCGAGATCCCCTGGTACTATCTCCAAGGCTGCGGAGACGCGGGGTTTCGGTCCGTATGCGTCTCGCAGAAATCGTAGAACGGTCTCGCCAGCGTTTTCGAAGTTATCATCTCGTTCAGGCATGTGTATCCAGGTGACGAGAACCTGGCAAGCGCGTTGAGTTAGTGTGCGATCATGGCCTTTGGGATTGAGATATTCATGTACCTTCTCGCCAGACCGGTCCAGGCGTGTCACCGTGTTGGTCATACGCCCAACCTCCTCAAGAACACTAAGCTCCATGGGCTTTGGGGAAACGAGGTCGGCGGCAAAGTCGCTTGTCCGGGCGTTGGAGAGCACCCTGTTGATCCGTTCCAGAATCAACTCGGCTGCGTGCTTGGGCGCCACAACAGAAACCAAACGAGACTCGCGAATCAGTTTGACTTGCTTCACAAGGGCCAAGATTGCCCTTTGAGTGCCTTCTAACCACCTCCTACTGCCAACTGGTGAGGGGGGAGTGTCAGCGAAGGTTAAGGACGGGCTTGGTTTGATGGGACATACGGGTCAGGAGGGAAAACTCGACATCACGTAACGTTATGCTGAGATAACCGTCCTGGTCGAGGACCTTCTGGTTGGACACATCCCAGCATTCGCGCATCAACCGGACTGCGAGTCGCTCCTTGGGGGGCATGCGCTTGGTGATGTAGCCAACGAGGTGAGGGTCAAGGTCTTCGGCTGAGTTCTCAACAACCGGTGCCCATGGCTGACGCGCCAACACCCACGGAGCCACGTCCGAGCTACCCTCCACGTCCTGACGAAACCTTTGTGTCTCCTGGTGTACCCTGATGTAGTGCCCCAGTTGCGTGCTGGTGAACCCCTCGACGAGTGTGTCCTTGAGCGCTTTGAACTTCCTATTGCTAAGTATGCGTGTGCCCTCCGGTTTTAGCTCGTGGATGTTGAGCAGAACATCTTCGGACGTGGCAGCGGCATCTTCGTTCGGCAGCAAGCTCGTGGGATCAACCTGGTGTTGGCTGTCGTCCGAGTCGGCCCGGCGCCGTTTCCTAATGGCACGCTTCTCTCGCAACACAATGGCAGAGCCAGGTTTTCCCAATATGTCGATGGAGAGACCCTCTTGCTCGGGAGCCAGAAAATGACCCCTGGATTTGTATGTGCGATGTTGCGACGGCGGCGGTCCATGCAGGATCCGGTAGGAGGCTCCGGTATGATTGTGGCCTGCTATCGCGTCGTTGGACTCGGCAAAGGTCTCGGGACTCGTTTCTGTATCTGCCTTGTTATTCGTCTTGCCGTTGTGCTCGTCGGCGCCGGTTCGACCGGTGTAAGTGCCAAGTGGTCGCCGGGAAGTTCGAAGAGACGGGAGCGCGACAGCAGCAAGGAGCGGGCGTGGAGGAGTGCCAGCAAGTTGAAGCCGGCATTGCAGGCAGACGAAGCTGGCGCTTCCGGCCAACTTGCGGCGGAGCATGACAGCGGATGATGTGGCCTGTTGCTGCACCACCGAGGCTTCTGTTATGAGAGTGTCCTGTCAAGATGGTCCATGGTCAAGATGGGCGAAAGTGGATCTGGGCTGTCTTTGCGACGAAAGATTTTGGGTGGATCCAGTGTCCCCTGCCCCTGCACTGGCAGGCCAGTTCCCGGCAGGCAAGGGAGTCGAGACGCATCCACTTCATCGCACCCAGACGCGATTTGCAGGGATCAGACGCGACTCCCCCACGTTGCACTCAGTCAATGGACTTTGGTCTCAGCACTCTGTAGTTCAGCACTGCAGAACCTCCACTGCCACATTGGTACCTCTTCTTTGTACCACTTAACATCCGCTCGGCTCCCAAGACCCCTATTCTCTTCTTTGCTTATATCTTGAGGCCAATCTTTCTGCTCAACGTGCAGCACGCTCTTGACGCCTTACCCTCTCAAGAACTACACTAGGTCATGCCCCCGCAACAACGGCGACGGCGCCTGGTAGGTGACGCAACGGCCGTCGACGCAATGGAAAGTATCAACTGACTAGGCAATTAGGCCGTCCAGGACGACGAAGATGAGGAGATGCACGACCAGGCTCCTCGGAGCCCCGCCGATGCGGACTACGACGGCGACGAACGGATGGGGGGTGTTGGACAACGAGACGAGACGAGCCAGCTGATCAAAAACCTGGTGCGCTACGCCCTTGCCTGCGAGTACTCGCGAACACCGATACGTCGAGATGGCATCAAGGACAAGGGTATACAAGGCACAAGAAGACTCGCCTGCATAAATTCTTGCTGACGTTTCCAGTGCTGGGACCTAACGTACGAAACTTCAAGAAGGTGTTTGCGGGTGCACAAAAGCAGTTGCGGGCGACGTTTGGCATGGAGATGGTCGAACTGCCGACCAGGGACAGAAACCTCATGACGACAGAGCAGAAGAGGAAAGGCAGGTGTTGTTCTGCGGGCTCGTCCAATGCATCATGAACTAACTCGTGGCAGCGGCCAAGTCCCAAAGCCAGAAAGAACCGAGCTCCAACGCCTACGTCCTCGTCTCAGTCCTTCCAGAAGAGTATGCCACGCCGGCCATCATCGTCCCGTCCAAAGTCCAGTCCGCGGACGGCGAAGCCTCGTACATCGCCCTGTACACCATGGTCATCGCCATCATCACGCTCAGCGGCGGGGAACTCAGCGACCCGCGGCTACGGAGACACCTGACGCGGCTCAATGCGGCCGAGAACATGCCCAGCATGAACCCGAACGACGAGACATCCCCGAGCGAAAAGACAGACGTAGTGCTGCAGCGGATGATAAAGCAAGGATACTTGGTAAAAGTGACCGAGTCCAAGACAGCCGGAGACGAAGACTCGACCATCTGGCATGTTGGGCCGCGAGGCAAGGTCGAAGTTGATAAAGAAGTGCTCGCGGCGTTTGTGCGGACGATCTACGGCGGGTCCAGCGATGAGCTCGAGAAGAAGATGCAGGTCAGTCTCAAAATCAAGGAGCGGAAACCGGGTGTGCCGGGCACAGTGGACGAGGAACCGGAGGAGGCGCCGCCGGAGGGCGATCCGGGACCGAGTACTCGGCGGAGAGGAAGGCGAAGGCAAACTGAAGTCGAAGATGAGGACAGCGACTGATTCTGGGCGTCGGGGCCTGGTATGGATTTGGAGTGTCAGGGTATCTTTGTTGATTAGGTTCTTTGCTATGGAACCGGGCCTTACACATACAGACGGCGCTTTCTTTGGGTGTTCGTCGGTTCGAGTCGTCCACACCCGGCGCATATTCATGCCATATGGCTAGCTGTCTGCGAATGCCACTCGCTTGCCAAAACCCCCTTTTCTCGGCTTGCCTCTGCGAGCCGTGCAGTGTCCGCCGGCCCAAATGTGATTTGTTTCCTGATAGAACCCAAATAGTCTCATGACTCTTCTTGTCGTGTTGCTACAAACCCTTCCTCGCCTTCTCGCGGCGGCGGAGGCCCAGCCGGCTGCAGCATTTTCTACGGACGCTCCGTTAGCCATCTTCCACCAATCTCGACGGCCACTCCTGGGAGAGGCAACATACGCGGATCATCTGGACGCGCACTTTCGCTACCGGCTCATTCTCTGCCAGCGCAATGTATGACAGCAGTGGCGGGTGCCCGGCGATGCTCGAGTACGTGTCGCGGTGGATGTTGGTCTTCCACTCCCAGCTCGTCGTGTCAGGGTGTCCCGTGCCGACGTACTTGGCCTGGAGCCGCTCGAGTTCCTGTTGGTTGCGGAGTTTGTCGGCCTGTTGAGGTAGTGTATTAGCATTTAGATCAGTAGGTTGGAAGAAGCGGCAACGTACCATTTTTTACTGTGCTGGTGGACACAAAGGTTGGGTGTGTTGCTTGAGGATGATGCGCTGCCTGCAGTTGGTGTCCTTGAGCGCCAAGCAACACTAAACTCTGACCAAGTCCCAGCACCCGCCAGGGCCGTCTTGGCGCTGCAGGTTCCAGCTGCATGTGCTGTGGATCTCTTCTTGACCTTTCTCATTCACAAGTTCAACATCAAAACACCAAACTTTGAAAGCCAACAACATCGAGGACTTCCCAGAAAACTCTTGTTAACTCATTGGCCGTATTACTATCCATCATACGGCCGAAGGGCAGTCGAAATCCGTTCTCCGCCTTACCCAAATCCATAAACGCCACCATCCCCCGGAATCGCTCTGTCCAAGCCCCGTCACTCACTCACTCACTCCCTCCCCCCAACCCGTATCATGCCCGAACTCCTCCTCCAGTCCGCTCTCGCGGCCTCCCAATCCAAACACCTCGCCTCCCAAGCTGCCCAGATCAAGACCGCCTGTCACGCCCAGCACGGCGACCGCGACAGCGACAGCGACACCGCCTCCCTCCTCTCCTGCCCCCAATGCTACGAATCCCTCCTCGAAGCCGTTCGAGCCCGCTTCCTCACTCCCACTCACAACACCACATCCAACGGCGCCCTCCTCCCTCCGACAGACCAATCCCAACCCCAATCCCAGCCCCACCAACAACCCCAACAGCAACAACAAGAATGGTTCACCCCGCGCCGCGCCTTTCTCGACGCCCTGGACGCCCTCCTCGACGCCGCCAAGGCGTACCAGGTCTCCCCGCGGGCCGTCGACGACCGCGTGCGCGAGGAGCGCAGCAGGTGGTACGCCGAGCGGGTGCGCGCGTCGCTGCTGCGGCTGATGGTCGAGGACCCGGCGGGGCGCGGGGCCGTGTTTGAGAAGCTGGAGGACTCGTCGACCGCGGCGGCGGCGGCGGCTGCTGCGAGTGAGGTGGAAGGGGTGGAAGGGGGA